>Ga0302179_10000982_pt1 | contig 17769 bp, 18 predicted proteins | sample I_Palsa_E3_1_FD_198788 | JGI IMG/M metagenome (GOLD analysis project Ga0302179, IMG submission 198788) | Peat permafrost microbial communities from Stordalen Mire near Abisko, Sweden - I_Palsa_E3_1 | ecosystem: Environmental > Terrestrial > Soil > Palsa > Peat permafrost | place: Sweden...
ACTTCGTAATCGTTGGGATTCCCTGGCATAACTCTAAGCTCCGCGGACCAAGCCGGCCAACTCATCATGCGATATGCCTATCTTCGCATTGAGCCGCCCGCCGGTCGAGTTTGTGTTTTGCTTTTAAGCGGTCACGCCAATGGAGAAAATTCAGGCAAATCGATTCCAAGTGGCCGAATAGACTGTCGCGATAGTGATTTGTGACCTTTGCGCCTACCCTTTCAGACCCCAGAACAAACCCCGTAGCAAACCCCATAACCCACACAATCATGGCTTCTTTCGGCCTGTTCAACCCAAGCGACACCAACGTAAGTTATTGAAAACCAAGCGATGCGGGTCCCCACCGACAGATTATGAGTCCGCTGCTCTAACCGCTGAGCTACGGGCCCACATCTCTTATAGCATTCCTCGCCAAAAAAATTTAGCGAACATCGTTCGGGGGACGCGCTCAACCTCTGCTCCGGCGAGAAACTCATTCCCCGGCCAAAACGCATTGACGCCCACGCAGCTCCGATGTTAAATTGCGCTGCTCTCAGCTGCAAACGGCCCAAGTTCAAACCATACGGGGCGCGTTTGCCCTTCGCGGTCAGTCGTAGGGCCCGGAAATCAAAATGGAATCGCGGCTAAAGGAGATCCCCATGTCCAGTTATCTGCTTGTTCGAGCTAAAGTCCAGAACTTTGACTCATGGAAAAAAGCCTACGATGCGCATCTTTCCGTCCGTCAAGAATACGGACTGAGCGAAGAGCGCCTACTTCGAGGGGCCGACGACCCAAACGATGTTGTCCTCCTTTTCAAGGCATCGAGTCTTGATCGGGCTAAGGCCTTTATGAACAATCCGGCTATAGGAGAGGTCATCCAGAAGAGTGGCGTAGTGGGTAAGCCAGATGTCACGTTCCTGAACTCGTAGCGGATAGTTCCGATATGTTCATGCCCCAGTATCCGCCCAGAACGTTGCGAAAGGACTAACCAGGAGCGAAGGCGTCCAGTTCCGCCCGTGAGGGGGCTGCGGGCTGCGCCCCGCGCCGCGTGACCGACAATGCGGCCGCGCGATTGGCGGCGCGGCATGCGGCTACCATATCAGTGCCTTCGCCAAGCGCGACGGCGAGCGCCGCGTTAAACACATCTCCCGCCGCAGTCGTATCTACGGCCTTCACCGGCGGCGCGGCCAGTGCATGCTCGTCATTCCCATCGCGCAACGCGCAACCCTGATCGCCCAACTTGACAATCACGGTGCGCGGCCCAAGCTGCTGCAGTTTCTTCGCAACTTCAAATGCCTGCGCGACATTCATCCGCCCCGGCGGCATTCCCGCAAGAATCGCAGCTTCGGACTCATTCGGCGTCAACACGTCCACGAGACGCACGAGTTCGAGCGGCAACGTTTTCGACGGCGCAGGCGCAGGATCTAGAATCACTCGCACTCCCGCCGCGCGCCCCACCGCTGCAGCAGCCTGCACAGTCGCGAGCGGCGTCTCGAGTTGAAGCAAAAGTGAAGAGGCGCCACTAAAACGTTTCTTGGCAGCTTCGATATCGGCAGGAGTGAGCCGCTCATTCGCTCCGGGCACTACAACGATGGAATTCTGCCCGTTATCGCCAACGAAAATAAGAGCGATGCCGCTCGAAATATCCGGAACCGCCTCAACGCCGGACGTGCCGCATCCTGCGTTCTCGAGATTCGCCCGCATCCGCTTCCCGAAATCGTCGTCGCCGACTCTTCCGATCATCTCCACACGCGCGCCAAGCCGAGCCGCGGCATAAGCTTGATTCGCGCCCTTGCCGCCGCATGCGGAGAGAAACGTGTGGCCGGTGATCGTCTCACCCGCAACGGGAATTCTCGTGGCGCATGCCACCAGATCCGTATTCAAGCTTCCCACGACGATAATTTTCGCGCTCACGCAATTCTCCCGCACATCATTTCATCTCGCCAATGCGCAACGTCCGCCAGTAACGCGATCGTTCCCAGAAAGCACACCTAGCTGTGGCCGCCGGTGAGTTCGCGCACGATCGCGCCAACAAACGCTTTCGCGTCGCCAAAAAGCATCAGCGTGTTATCGAGGTAATAGAGCGGATTATCAATTCCGGCGAATCCAGGGCTCATGCCGCGCTTGATCACCATCACCGTGCGCGCCTTGTCCACGTCCAAAATCGGCATCCCGAAAATTGGACTCGACGCATCGGTACGCGCCGCCGGATTCGTGACATCGTTCGCGCCAATCACCAACGCCACATCTGTCTGCGGAAAATCCGAGTTGACGTCGTCCATATCAAGAAGTTTGTCGTACGGAATGTCCGCTTCCGCCAGCAGCACATTCATGTGCCCCGGCATCCGGCCCGCCACAGGATGAATGCCGAATTTCACGTCCACGCCGCGCTTCGATAGCGCATCGTAAAGCTCGCGCACTTTATGCTGAGCCTGCGCCACCGCCATTCCATATCCAGGAACGATCACCACCTTATTTGCCGCAGCTAAAATTGCAGCCGCTTCTTCCGCAGTGGCGCTGTGCACCGGCCGCGCTTCTTGCGCGCCTGCAGCGGATGTGTGTTCCTGCCCGAATGCGCCAAATAATACATTCGTGAACGAGCGGTTCATCGCTTTCGACATGTTAATCGACAAAATAAGACCGGAAGCGCCATCGAGCGCGCCCGCGACGATCAGCAGCTTGCTATCAAGTACGAATCCCATCGCCGCCGCGGATAATCCAGCATAAGAATTCAACAGCGAAATCACCGTCGGCATGTCCGCCCCGCCGATGGGAATAATCATCAACACGCCGAAAAGCAGCGGCACGCCGATGATGACTGGGAAAAGCGCCTTGTTTCCCGGGTGAGCGACAAGAAAGCCCGCGACCAGAACCGCCATCGCGAGCACCGAAAGATTGACGATGTTCGCGCCCTTATACGTAATCGGCCGCTGCGGCAGAATTTCCTGCAATTTCCCCGCAGCCATCAAGCTGCCAGTGAACGTAAGCGAACCGAGAATCACTTCCAAGGCCAACACGCCCATCATTAGCCGCGGCACGTTTGGCGTGCGCAGGTAAAACTCCGCCGTGCCGACCAGCGTGACGCAGCAGGCGCCGAAAGCGTGGCTTAGCGCAGTCCGCTGCGGAACCGCCGTCATAGCCACTTCGCCCAGTGGAACGCCGATAATCGAGCCGATCACCAGCGCGATGGCGATCCATTTGTATTCCACGATGCCGTGATGCAGCAGCGTCCCAATCACGGCAAGGAGCATGCCGGCTTCGGCGGCAAAAACACCGCGGCGCGCCGTGCTTGGCGAACTCATCCACTTCAGCGACAGGATGAAGAGCACCGTCGCGATGAGATATGTGATTTCGATGATGTGATCTGTTGGGATGACCGGGGTCATGGTTTCTGCGGACGGCTCGACTTGAACATCTTCAGCATGCGATCGGTAATGATAAATCCGCCAACGAGGTTGCTCGTCGCGGCAACGATTGCGATCGTCCCAAGAACGGTCGAGAGCGTGGACTTATGTTCGCCGGCCAGAATGATCGCGCCGACCACGGCAATAGCGTCGAGCGCGTTCGTCAGAGACATCAGCGGGGTGTGAAGCAGCGGCGAAACTCGCCGGATAACTTCAAAGCCGATGAACGCTGCCAGAATGAAAACGTAAAGGTTCGTGATCAAATCCGACTGCATCAACTGCCCTCCTTGGACACAGTGGCCAGTGCCGGCAGCGAGAAAAATTCCCGCACGCGCGGATTCACGATTTCGCCGGCCTGCGTCACCAGCGTGTTCGCCACGATGTCGTCGCTGGCATCGAACCGGAATTTTCCATCCTTAACGAGATACAGCAAAAATGCCGTGATGTTTCGCGCGTACATCTGGCTCGCATGATAAGGAACGGTAGTTGCAAGATTGATCCGTCCGATGATGGTGACTCCATGCTCGACGATATTTTCTCCCGTGCGCGTCAGTTCGCAATTGCCGCCGCGCTCCGCCGCCAAATCGACGATCACGGATCCCGGCGCCATTCCAGCCACCATCTCGCGCGTCACCAGCACCGGCGAGGTCTTTCCCGGAATAACGGCCGCGGTGATCACCGCATCGCTTATAGAACGATTCGTCTTGCGCCCGAGCGTATCCGCCCGCATCCTCTGCATCTTTCGCTTCGATGGGCAATTCGACGAAGCGCCCGCCGAGGCTTTGCACCTGCTCCTTTGCCGCGGGTCGCAGATCGTACGCGGAGGTCACAGCACCAAGCCGCCGCGCCGTGGCGATCGCCTGAAGGCCCGCTACTCCGGCACCGATGATTAGGAATCGAGCGGGCGTAATCGTTCCGGCTGCAGTCGTGAGCATCGGAACAATTCTCGGCATCGTTCCCGCCGCCACGAGCACCGCTTTATATCCGCAGATCGTGCCCATGGACGAAAGCGCGTCCATGCTCTGCGCTCGCGTAGTGCGCGGCACTAGCTCCACCGAAAATGAAGTCGCGCCCGTCGCAGCAATTTCTTGAACGGTATTGAGCGCGCCCAGCGGCCGCAAAAATCCGATCAAGACTTGCCCGCGGCGAAGCAGCGGCAGGTCAGCCGCGCCCGTCTGGTCATTCGATCCGTAACACAGCACTTGCAGAATCACGTCGGCCGCTCGAAACACTTCGGCGCGATCGCTCGCTATCTTCGCGCCTTTGCCCGTGTACTCCGAATCCGGATATCCGGCTTCGATTCCCGCGCCCGCTTCAATCAATACCTCGAGTCCCGCCTTTGCGAGATTGGGAATGACGGACGGCACCAGCGCGACGCGCCGTTCACCCGGAAAACTTTCGCGTGGAACTCCAACAATCATTTACCCTTCTCCTGATTCGCGCAGTCACTTTGCAGCCGTACAGAATAGACCATCGGCAAGCTTCAACCAAACTGCAATACCGCTGCTGTGCTTCCATTTGCGCGCTGGCGTTATCGCAATCGCCGTTGAAAATCAGCTCGCGCTGGTAATTCGTAACGCTGTGGGCATAGAATGCAGGAAATTGTGCAGTTGCCAATATCAATCATCCGAGTTTTAGGCCGGAGGTAGCCATGTGGAAAGCCGCCATCGTAACCCTCGCGTTCATTTTTCTCGCTCCAATGGTTTCGTCTCAAGATCAACCGAAAGACACCAACACTCAGCAAACTCCGGCTCCGGCGCCTGCGGCAACCCCCGCAGCGGCGGACTCTAAAATTCCCGCGGAAGATGCGAAGCGCGTGAACCCGGTGAAGCCCGTCGCGAGTTCGATCGCGGATGGAAAGCACCTCTACGAATCGCAATGCCTGATGTGCCACGGAAAAGATGGCGACGGCAAAGGCGATCTCGCCGTTGACATGAAACTAAATCTTCGCGACTTCCGCGATGCGGCGACTTTCAAGGAATCCACTGACGGCGAACTCTTCTACATCATTTCCAAGGGCAAGGGCGATATGCCAGGCGCAGCCGACCGCCTCAGCCCGACGCAGTGCTGGAACCTGGTCAATTACGTCCGCTCACTATCTTCAAAAACGCCGCCCGCGAAACCCAAAGACGATAAGCCCAAAGGATAAATCGCAGCCCTTAGGAATATTTTTCAGAGCCGGGAGGCCCCTGCCTCCCGGAATGCCAGCCGCCGAAACTCCATCCTGAATAATCATTCAGAGGCTTCCATCGCGCGCATCACCCCATTTGCATTTCCCGCACTCATCGCATCGCCCGCCTTGTAGCCCCTTCAATTCTTGCTATAGTCGAATGGACATTTCATCGCCGCAAATTTTTTGACATCACAACTGGAGCACAGGTCGGATGCCGACAGAACGCAATCCTGAATTTTTTGCTGGCAAGAACATCCGCATTGGAATTATCGGATGCGGTTACGTCGGACTTCCCCTGGCGTTGCGCTTTGCCGATACCGGCCATCGCGTCACGGGCTTCGATACCGACCCCGTAAAAGTGGAAAATCTCAATGCCGGCCGCTCCTATATCCAGCACATTCCCGCCGCGAAGATTGCCGAACACGTGAAGGGCGGCCGCCTCGATGCCACCACGGATTTCACTCAGATTCGAAATATGGATGCGGTGCTGATTTGCGTGCCGACTCCGCTCGACGAACGGCGCGAGCCTGATCTCAGCTACGTCGAGCAAACCGCGCTTTCCATTTCACCCAATCTCCAGCGAACCCAGTTGATCGTGCTTGAAAGCACGACGTATCCCGGAACCACCGAGGAACTCGTATTGCCGATTCTCGAGCGCAGCGGCCTGAAATGCCCCATCACGCGCGGACCGGAATCGGAAAATATCGCCACAGATTTTTTTCTCGCGTTTTCGCCCGAGCGCGAAGATCCGGGCAACAAGCAATTCGGCCTCGCGCAAATCCCGAAGGTCGTTGGCGGCACAAATCCGCCGAGCCGGCGAGCGGCGGCGGCGCTTTACGCGCAAGTCGTTTCGCGCGTCGTGCCGGTGAGCTCCACGCGCGCGGCGGAAATGGTAAAGCTGCTCGAAAATATTTTCCGCTGCGTGAACATCGCCCTCGTCAACGAACTCAAACTGCTTGGCCATCGCATGGATATTGATATGTGGGAAGTGATAGACAGTGCCGCGACAAAACCATTCGGCTTCATGCCGTTTTATCCCGGACCGGGCCTCGGCGGCCATTGCATCCCGGTCGATCCTTATTATCTTTCCTGGAAAGCGCGCGAATTTGATTTCGCGACGCGATTTATCGAACTCGCCGGTGAAATCAATACCTCGATGCCGTACCACGTCGTTGATTCCGTCGCAGCAGCGTTGAACGAGCAAAAGAAAAGCCTGAAAGGCTCGAAGATTCTGCTGCTCGGCGTCGCATACAAAAAGGACGTCGACGACTTGCGCGAATCGCCCTCGCTGAAGCTGCTCGAACTGCTCACCGCGCGCGGAGCGAAACTCGATTACAACGACCCATACTTCCCGGCGCTTCACAAAATGCGGCACTACGATTTTTCAGCGATGCGATCGGTCGAACTCACGCCTGCGGCGCTCGGCTCCTACGATTGCGTGCTGATCGCTACCGATCACACGGCCTACGATTACGCCATGATCGTTGCGTCGTCGAAGATTGTGATTGATACGCGCAACGCAACGCGCAAAGTGACCAAGCAGCGCGAGAAAATTGTGATGTGCTGATGCGCGTTCGCATTGCTTCGCATTGCCGGATTTCACTGCGCTGTCAATTTTCACTCCACTGTCGAATTGCATTGCGTCGCCCGGCGGCATTGCCATACGCCCTTCCGCGATGAGCGCGCAAATCGAAGAAATTAGAAGTCAGCTCCGTGAAAGCGCCGCCGTCCGCGAAAGATTCAGCCAGGAACTCCTCGAAAATATCGCGCGATTTGCCGAAGTCGCGTCCGTGGCGATTTCGCGCGGGAAAAAAATCGTCTACTTCGGAAATGGCGGCAGCGCAGCCGATGCCCAGCATCTCGCGGCCGAACTCGTCGTTCGACTCAAGGTCAATCGAAAAGCTCTCGCTGGCCTCGCGCTCACGACGAATACTTCCATACTCACCGCTGCCGGCAACGATTTCGGCATCGAATCCATTTTCTCGCGCCAGATCGAATCCATAGTTGCGAGCGGCGACGTGCTCGTCGCGCTGTCCACCAGCGGCAGCAGCGTGAACATCATTCGCGGCGTCGAAGCGGGCCGCGGCCGCGGAGCGTTTCTCGTCGCCATGACCGGCGAAACCGGCGGCGAGCTTCGCGACAGCGTGGATCTCCTCATCAACGTCCCCTCGAGCAATTCCCAGCGCATTCAAGAAGCACACATTACGGTCGGCCATATCGTTTGCTCCCTGATCGAAAAGAGTTGCTGCCCCGAACTAGACGATCCGAAATAAACACAGCGGAGTCTCCTGACCTTTCGGACAGGTTTTTCCCGTTTTAGTGTGCTTTCGGCCTGTTTACTGAAAGGCTGAAATCCGGCGAAGTGGTTCGCCAGCGCACGAATATTCGCGGTATGGTTGTTCCGTTATGGCGCAGCAACATCCTATTGGAAACACCAGTAGTTTGATGGTCGAACAGGGCCGCCGCCGCAGCGCGCGCGTCCTTTTGAGCGTTCCTGTGCTGATTAAAGGCACTCTGCCGGATGGCAACAAGTTCGAAGAAGAGGCGAGGACTTTGGTCGTAAACGCTCATGGCGCTCTCCTGTCGCTGAGCATCCCGCTACCCAACGGACAAAAGTTCACGTTGACTCACAAGCTCACGCGCAAGTCACTAGAGTGCAAGACGGTGTTTGTTGGCAAGCCGCAGGCCGGAAAGGCGCAGGTAGGAATCGAGTTTTTGGAAGCAACGCCGATGTTTTGGCAGATTGATTTCCCACCGGAAGACTGGATCGTCCCCACAACGTAAGCTCTCCCTGTTTTGTGAGTTTCGTTCCCAATACCAATCAAAACTCTTGTTTGAAAATCGCCTGAGCGCGCGCTATGGGTCCGCACTGGCCGCGATTGACGACAATTCCATGCGAAATGTGCCGAGCGGCAGATCGGCTTGAATGGCAACGGGCATGCGCGCGCCGTCGCGTTGCAGCCAGATTGCGATTTTGGTGTGATCGAGTTCCTTACCGGCGGCGAAGACGTGAATTCCGATTCGCGTTGCGTCGCAGGTCAACGCAGGCACCGTTATTTTCTCGTCGGCCGCATCGCGCGCTGCGTGGATGTCGTAGAGATTTTTGCCGTCGAAGACTGGCACGCGCAATTCCGGGTAACGCTCCCAGTCGAACGCGCGCACGGATTCGATGAAGTCGAGCGGATCGCGCGTGGCAGGCGGCACGATCACCGACGCAACCGTGCCGCGCGGCACTGTGCCTTGCGGCGTCAGCTCCATGATATTTTTTTCTTTGCGGCCAAGCTCGTCGAGATACGATTCGAATTGATGGCTGACGAATGTGGCCGCGTCCGTGTAGGAATCAAATTCATCGTCAATTGTGAAGAGCGTTCGCAGCGGCGACTCAGAGCTTCCGGTGGCGCGGAAATGCCATGCATCCCAGCCGTATAGAGTTCGTCGCTCGACCACGCTGAGGCGAATTGTTCCCGCCGTCAGGAATGTTGCCCACGACAGTCTGTACTCGAGTTGTTCGCCAACGTGAAACGGCACGACCGCAGCTCTCGGGGCATCTTTCGCGGGTGGGGCCTTCTGCTTTTGGCTTCCGGCGGAAGTTTTTGCGAGGACCGCGCGGGCTACGGATTGCGCTGGCGGGACGAGCGCGATTGCGAGCACGGAAACGCACAGAAGCGCGAAGAGAGTGCGAGTGGCACGCGTTTTCGTGCTGCGTCGAGGACGAAATATATCGGCGTTCATGTCGGATATGAGCGAGCGATTTTTCCTGGGGCCTCGTTTATTTGGATGCGCCGTTCAGAAGATTCGGCAATTCTGCGAGATTGTCGAGCAGAAAGTCCGGGGAGCATTGCGGCAAGCGATCGCTTCCGAAACCGTATGTTACGCCGCACGCCCACGTGCCTGCATTTCGCGCGGTTTGCACATCAACTTCCGAGTCGCCAACAACCATGGCATCGCGCGGCGACGCGGAAAAATGCTCGAGCAATGTGGTGACGCCGATCGGATTCGGTTTTTTATTTTCGAAGCTATTGCCGCCGTAGACGTATTGGAAGTAACGCGCCACGCCGAGTCCATCGAGTATTTCGCGGCTGAATCGCACCGGCTTGTTGGTGAGAACGGCAAGAGAGCGGCCATCGAGATTCTGAAGGCACTCAAGAACGCCGGGATAAAGGACGGTTTTGTCGAGCATGTGCGCGCGGTAATACGAGAGAAAATAGGCGAGAGCCGCATCCACTTCGGCGTCGGATGCGCCGTCGCCGAGCGCACGGCGCACAAGAACGGGAGCGCCGTTTCCCACCAGAGCGGAAATGTTCTCGTGGGCGATTTCAGCGCGCCCCGCGTTGACGAGCATCGCGTTTACGCTCAGCGCCAGATCGAGCTTTGAGTCAATCAGCGTGCCGTCGAGATCGAAAATCAGGACGCGCACACCGGCAATCGTTTTGTTGTTGTCGCTCACGGTTTCGTTAGCTGTTTGATGCTCGCCAGCTAATTCTAGCAACTGGGAGCGCGATGTGTGGGCCGTGTTTCGAACCGTGAGGAGTTCGTGGCGCTGGATTGCGGCTGGCGGTTTGTTCGAGGCAGTATTGAACGAAAACCGCCGGCTGGAAGCCCTTCGAAACTCAGGGCAGGCCGGCGCTACGATTGCGTTCTCCACCTTGGTGTGGTTTCCTCGCATCGGTGTCAGTTTGTAATTATCTCCCCTCCCCTGTCTGCCTTCCTGAGGGGTCTATTTTCATACGATTAGAAATGACCGCGGTTGTTTGTTTTGTTTGAGTTGCGGCGTTTTCTAATCGTTTTGACTGTCGATTAGAAAGTCGGTGATTGATGGTCCATTGGGGCGCTGTGGCAGGCTGAGGGAGACCGGGTCAGGAGCAACTGGTTCCGTTTCCTGCACGGTTTTTCCGGTCAATTGACGGGTGACTGGTTCGGGCGCGTTCGCCGATTCGAGATGGCCCGGGGGCAGGAGCGATTGTCCGGCTGCGGCGGCCTGGCGTACCGGGAGGTCGCGCCGCGAGAGGATGAGTTCTTTGGGCGGCTCGATCCAGCGGCCTTTGGCGTTGATGTGGACGAGGGCGCGAACGGCGCGGATCACGGTATCGCCGGTGACCGGGGCGTGGATGGATTCCTCGATCAAGTGTTCGAGGGCGGAGCGCACGTTGCAGCGGCGCAAGCTAAATAGGCCGGTGGCACGGGCGTGACGGTAGAGGTTGGTCTGCGAGGGCAAGTCGTGGTCCTCGACGATGCGGTCGGCGTGGACCCAGTGGACGAATTGTTCCTCGATGGCTTCGCGATCTGGGTGTTTGCAGATCACGCATTTGCGGGCGTGACGTGCTGCAAGGGCGGCCTTTGTTGCTCGGCCGGGGCGTGAGCGAGTTATTTTATCATTAGAGTTCATAATGGAAATATAAATACCATCGCGTTTTGGAGTGCGCAAGTGGCAATGTTGTAAGACTGGGATTTTGGGGCGGGGATAGGACTACGTAGAAATACGGGCGTCAAATCTTGAGATTGACGAGGCATGTATGAACTCCCTGCATCCGTTGACGTATTTGATATAGCAACTCGCCCTGGAAATGGTGCAAACAGGGATCACGACGCTAGGCTAGAACATATATACTGCGGCTACTGGCAACATAGGAATGTGCCCCGGAGGCTTCTGAACCTATCAAGCCAAATAAGCATAAGGAGGCTTAAGCATGTCTGGGCCTAGTCTCCAATTTCATGCCGAAGACAAGTCAATAGAGGATGTGCTCTTCACAAACTCGAAATATAGAGTACCGAGATACCAGCGTCCGTATTCTTGGTCAGCTGACCATATCGACGACTTCTGGACTGATCTGCAAGAAGGTGGCGCTAACACTTTCCTCGGATCGTTCGTTTTTAACCACGAGAGCCTCAAGAAAGACGGCTACCTAGAAATCATAGACGGCCAGCAACGACTACTAACGATCACGCTATTCATGGCCTTATTGAGAAACATGGCCTTGGAGTTGGGGGACGAGAAGTTCGCTGAACGCCTGCAACGAAAATGTATCGCTTTTGAGGATCTTACCGGAGCGGAATCCTACCGAATTCAACCCGGAGATTCATTGCGCGAATTTTTCGAGGGGCAGATTCAACATTTTTCGTCACCGACATGGCCAGTAAAGCCAAGTAGAGAACATGGACTGATCATCTCGAATTACGGGCGACTGACAGAACTAGTTGCCGAGCAATTGGAAACCAAGAAAGAAAAGGCCGAAAAGTTAGAAGAACTGCAACGGCTGTGGGTGCGGATCGCGGCTCTTCGGGTCATACAAATTGATATAAACAACGAGGAGGATGCTTACACGATATTTGAGACTGTTAACGCTCGGGGAGCCGAGCTCACCGCAGCTGATCTCCTGAAAAACCTAATATTCAGAAACGTCAAGAAGCTACCCGGTGGGGATGACAAAGCCAGAGCCAAGTGGCAGGAGTTGGAAGAAAACATCTCGGGTACGCGCATGGATTTATCGAAATTCATACGCCAGTATTGGCTGTCGAGGTACTCCTTTACGAGCGAGCGTTCTCTGTACAGGCAAGTAAAGAATGGGACCACAGACTTCGCAAAACTTCTAAACGAACTTGTTTCAGCGTCTGAGTGGTACAACCTTTTGTTGGCGGGCACGAAGGAGGATTGGACCGGACACAATCTCAAAGGCGAGAAAGATGTTTTCCAAGCCCTCAGAGGTATTCGGGCCATGCGGGTCAATCAGTGCCATGTCTTATTTCTCTGCCTGGTACGCAATGCATCAAAAATCGATATGGACTTCAGCTCGTACTTCACCAAGGTCGAAAATTTTACATTTCAGTACTCTGCAATCGGAAAGTTACAGGCGAACAAAGTAGAAAAAATCTATTCTAGAAAGGCAATTGAGATTGACCGTGCGGTTACAACGGGTTCTTCGTCAAAACATATCTTGAAGAACGTTTCAAGGGCTCTCGATACTCTCGTGAATGATCTCAGAGGGCTTTTACCGGGCCCCGAGGTTTTTAAGGAAAGATTCAGCGAGGTTGGTTACCGCTCTTCCGAGCAAACAAGAGTGTTTCTCAAATATCTGCTATCGACATTAAATCGGTTTAGCACGACTGGTGAACTAGAAGTGGATTTCGATGTTGTTAATATTGAACATATTCTTCCACAAAAGCCGGATGAGGCTTGGGGACTCAAAAAAGGTGAAATAAAAGACTATGTCAACTTGCTCGGAAATCTCACACTGGTGCATGAGGTTATAAACTCCAAAGCTGGAAACAAAACGGCAAAGTCTAAGGCTGCCGAGTTGGGAATTTCTGAGATAGGGATAACTAAGGATGTAGTTCGCCTGCTCGATTCTCGCGGGTACGTATGGGACGAAATCGGTATCAAGGAGCGGCAAGAGAAGCTCGGGAAAATCGCATATGAAAAGGTCTGGATCGTTTAGGTCCTTGGTTGATCGGCGGTTGTGTGTAATTCCCACGCGACAGGAAGCGCTCTAAAACTGCGGTTTGGATTGTCTCTCGACGGAGGCGCGAAAATGGCAGCAAAGACGATCACGGTACTGGGTAAGAAGATTCCTCGCGCGCAGGAAATGAGGACGGGCAAGAACTGGCGACTCGTTACGCCAGGCAAGAAAGGATTCAAGGCGTCTTTACTGCACAAGTTCAAAATCGGTGGCAAACGTCTAGCTATTTTCCGCGTGCTCCCCTTCGATTCGGTTTGATCGCAAATCGTCCGATTCCTGTTAATGCGGCCACACGAAGCGCAGGAGCAGGCGAAAGGCGGCGCAGCGATCGGCGCCCGTCCGGACGGCAGGAGAGGTTCCTCTTCGCGTCCTCCTCGAAACGACACGTTAAGAAAAACTCGTTAAGAATGAATCAAAAACGCCGGCCCTTCGAAAACTCAGGGCAGGCCGGCGCGACGAAAGGCGCGTGTCGTCCGCCACGGCGGACCCCCTACGAACGGCGATGCCCGCAAAGGACAATAAATTGCGGCGTCTGCCGAGAAATTCGTTGTAATGTTCGGGCGTGAAAAATTATATGCGGACGTTGGTGCTCGGTATTTTTATTTTGGGGATTTTTGTGCCTGGCGCGTTGGCGCAGAGCATTCATGAGCGCGAGATCAGTATTCCGTGGGCGCTGGCGGGGCACAATGGGCTGGATGCGCTTTTGGTTTATGCGGAATTGCCGGGGAAGCATCCGCTGGTGGTGATTACGCATGGGTCGTCGCGGAAGGCGGAGGAGCATGCGGAGGTGACGCCGTGGCAGGAGCTGCCGCAGGCGATTTGGTTTGCACGGCGCGGATGGGTGGCGCTGGTGGTGGTGCGGCGCGGATATGGGATATCGGGCGGGGAGCAGGATACGAAGCATGCCGGTCATTGCCCGGTGACCGATTATGAGGGAGCGGCGGAATATGGGGCGGAGGATTTGCGCGTGGCGATTGAGTATGGGCGTGCGCTGCCGCAAGTGGATGCCGAACACGTGATCGCGGTGGGAGTATCCACGGGAGGATTGGCGACGGTGGCGCTGACGGCGAATGCGCCTCCCGGCCTGGTGGCGGCGATCAGCTTTGCGGGAGGGCGAGGATCGAAAGGGGATCACGATGTGTGCAACCCGGGCGATTTGGTGAATGCGTTCAAGGATTTCGGGAAGCGTTCGCGCACGCCGATGCTGTGGCTCTACGCGGAGAACGACAAGTTTTTCTGGCCGGAGCTGGCGCAAAAATTCGACGAGGCGTTTCGTTCGAAGGGAGGGCGCGACCAGTTCGTGCGCGCGCCGGCGGTCGGGGAGGATGGGCACGCGCTCTTCCGGCACGTTGCGGATTGGTCGGTGACGGTGGATGAATTTCTCAAAGCGCAAAATTTGGTGACGATGGAGCAGCCGCTGCCGGAAATTACGCCGCCGAATGTTGCGCCGCCTGCGGGGCTGAGCGAAAAGGGGCTCGAGGCTTTCGAGAGCTATTTGATTCTTGGGCCGCATAAAGCGTTCGCGACGTCACAGCATGCGTTTGGATTTTCGACTGCGCGGAGGACGGTGGACGAAGCGCGGGAGAAGGCGATGGAGAATTGCAAGCACGCGACGCAGGATAGTGGGGCGTGTGCGGTTGTTTCCGTGGATAACATCGAGGTGCGGCAGTAAGAACAACGGCGCGAGGGAATGGGCGGCCGGCGGAAACAGGGGGATTCGAGCGGCTGGCGACTCCCGCGACGTATGGGTAAGTCAAAAACGCCGGCAGGATGCCCTTCGAAAACTCAGGGCAGGCCGGCGCGACGAGGAATGGGCGGCCGGCGGAGAGACGGGGGTGATGCACGAAGATTTGGGTTCAAGTAGCCAGGCTTGGCAGCCGATTTAGGTAGATTCGCGTGCGGTACGGGTTTGTGCGGCGGGCTGCAGTGATGAAGTGGGCGGCCGGTTTTTGCTGAGTGGTGAACGCTGGAAGAGTTCAATCATGAGCGTGAAGGCGTCGGTCGCAAGTTTTGCGAATCAGGTTCTGAGGCGGTATAACGCTCAGATTGTTCCTGCGAATATTTTGCATGAGTGGCAGAGGGCGCCGGTCACTCGGCCTTGCTTCAACGAACGCGGCTTGCCTGACGAAGCGGGGCGATATCTGAGGCCGGACAATCCGAAACTGGTCGAGCTGCAGCGGCGGTATGGGGCGTTTGATGCGGAGGTGACGACGCCATTTATTTGGAGCGATGGGCACGTTCGCGCGGAGGATATTGCTTATTTTCGCGGGGATAATGCGTGGGTGTGGCAGGTGAGGGGCAAAAATTCGAATGTTCTCGCGTACGCGCTGAGCTTCTACTATTTGAAATCGATTGACCGGCTGGGGCTGCTCGACAAACTGACCGAGGACAACAGCTTTGGGAATTTCACTTTCGCGATTAATGGCCGCGAAATTTCGCGCGATTTGCTCGATTCCATTGCGGAGATTTATTTTCTCGACCGGCACCTGGGGATTGCTTCGCGGGCGGGATTTCGCGTGCTTGATGTGGGAGCGGGCTACGGGCGGCTGGCGCATCGCATGGTGAGCGCGCTGCCAAGCATCGAGCGATATTTTTGTACGGATGCCGTGGCTGTTTCCACTTTTGTGAGCGATTACTATTTGAGGTTTCGGGGCGTGAAGCGGGCGCGCGTGATACCGCTCGATGAGATTGATGGCGCGCTTCGCGAGCAGCCGGTTGATCTGGCGATCAACATCCATAGTTTTTCGGAGTGCCGGATGGAAGCGATCGAGTGGTGGGCGCGATTGCTGGGCAAACATCGCGTGAAGAATTTGATGATTGCGCCGAATGGCGAGGGCGAGCGGATGAAGCGCTTGACCACCAACGATGGGCACGATTTTCTTCCGATTTTTGAGCGTTATGGATATCGCACTGTTGTGAAAGAGCCAAAGTTTATGGAGCCTGTGGTGCAGGAGTACGGAGTTTTGCCGGCTTGGTATCATTTGCTGGAATTGGGTGCGTGAGGTGCGGAGTTAGTGGCGCGGGGAAATTGCCGGGCGGCGTCGGGAAGAGGTGGGCGTGACTAGGAGTTGGATCGGGCTGCTGGCGGTTGCGAGTTTTGTCTTCGGCTTCGGGAATATTTCCGTTGCTGGGCGAGCGCAGAGCAGTGCGGTAGCGGCGTCCGGAGCTGCGCAGGCGGCGACATCGGGAGCATCGGCTGGCGTGGCGGAGCGGCGCGCGGCTCATTTACGACATGGGATTAATTTGAGTGAATGGTTTCAGGCTGGCGGCGATCCGCAGGGACTTACGAAGCAGCATTTTGATGCGGCGATTACCGATGAGGACTTGGGGCTGATTCAGGCGATGGGGTTCGATCATGTGCGGCTGTGCATCAATCCGGCGCCGATGTTCCGGCGGGGGCAGGCGGATCAGATTCCTGCCGATTATTTGGGCTACCTCGATGCGGCGGTGAAAATGATTTTGGCGCATGGGTTGGCGGTGGAGATGGACATTCACGCCAGCGGGGATTTTAAACATGGTCTCGCGACGGATGACGGCTATGTCGAGAACTTTGCGGATTTTTGGCGGGGCTTGGCGCAGCATTTTTCGAGTTACGATCCCGAGCGCGTTTTCTTTGAGATTTTGAATGAGCCGGAGGCGCACGATCCTTACCGGTGGTATGGCATCGAGACCAAGCTGGCGGGGGCGATTCGCGCGGGCGCGCCGCAGCATACGATCATCGCCACGGGGGCGCGGTGGTCGGACGACGATGATTTGCTTTTTCTTGACCCGCTGCGCGATGCGAATGTGATTTACACGTTTCATTTTTACGAGTCGCATATTTTCACGCATCAGGGGGCAACTTGGGGCGAGAGCTGGTGGCATTTTTTGCGAGGCGTGCCGTATCCGTCGGATCCTGAGAACGTGCAGAGCGCGGCGAATGAAATTGCCGACCCGGTTCATCGGCTGCAAGTTGTGCGCTATGGAACCGATCGGTGGAACGCGACGCGGATTGACAAGGAGATTACACAGGCTGCGGATTGGGCTGGGCATTGGGGCGTTCCGATCATTTGCAATGAGTTCGGAGTGTTTCGGAAGAATGCTGACGCGAAGGACCGCGCGGCGTGGATTTCGGATGTGCGGACGTCGCTTGAGAAGCACGGGATTGGATGGGCGATGTGGGATTACGACGGAGGATTTGGAGTGGTGACGCGCGAGAACGGGCACGCGGCGGCGGATGAAATGACGGTGCGGGCGCTAGGGCGCACGATGCCGGCGCGCTGAGAATGACGACGAAAACGCGGGCGAGGCGGGCTATTTTATGCCGTGGGCGAGATAGAGGTCGCTGAGGACTTGGGTGGTGCTGTAGACGTACGTTTTGCCGTCGGCAGAGATGGTGAAGCCGGCGAAGCCTTTGAAGCCCGTTGGATCGGACAGCGTGATCGTGGCGACGGGGGCGGCTTTTCCGGTAGAGAGATCTAGGCGATTGATCGTCCACGGCGGAGTCGTACGGCCGGCCAAAGCCGAATGCCCGTCGGCTCCCCATCGCACGGGACGTCCCGAATCACTTGGCCGTTCGACCACGCGCGGCTCTCCTCCGTCCACCGGATACATCATCAACCTGGCATGCTCCGGGTCACGCGCCAGGATAAATTTCCCGTCGGGCGAGACGGGATGTTCAATGGAAAAGACGCCGTCCGGGGTGATGGCGCGCGCCTCGCCGCCTTCAAATGAGGCGATATAGACGCGAGTCGGATGACCGGGCAGGCCGGCGTTATAG
>Ga0302179_10000984_pt1 | contig 17735 bp, 12 predicted proteins | sample I_Palsa_E3_1_FD_198788 | JGI IMG/M metagenome (GOLD analysis project Ga0302179, IMG submission 198788) | Peat permafrost microbial communities from Stordalen Mire near Abisko, Sweden - I_Palsa_E3_1 | ecosystem: Environmental > Terrestrial > Soil > Palsa > Peat permafrost | place: Sweden...
AGAGGTAGCCGATATGCGCGCGCCAGCGCCGATTAAAGTCGTATTGCAGCTCCAAGGTATTTGACTTCAGGTTCTGACCCAGAAACGTGGAGGCCAGGCCGGTGATCGCATCGGCCGCCGAGCTTGCCAAGTGATACGGGCAAGTCACAGCATTGGAGTCTACCGGGCAGTTGGTGGAGTTGAAGACCGCTTCGCTCTGCTGCAGGCCCAGTAAGCCCGCGTATCCGGTGCCATAAATATTCGTTTCGTCCAGCGCCCACATCCCGGGAATGCGCCAGTTGTCATAACGGAAGGAATCCAGGATGCTGAGCTTGTCGGTGATGGAATACACCCCCGACCAATCCGCATTCGCGGAGACCCGCTTGGCATCCGCCGGGCCGCTCGTGGTGCTGCCGCGCTCTTGCGCTCCCGCGCGCGCGGTATATCCATTCACGGACTCAAGAAAATCCGGTATCACATTGTTGCTGGTGCTGTAGCCCACCGAGCCGGACATCTCGAAATTCTGGAAGTAGTTCGATTGGAAGCGGAACCGTTCCGTGGGCATATAGTTCCGCGCATTGCCTACCTGGCTATAGGATAAGAACCCGTTGCACGTGGGGGTGGCCGTGTTCGGGGTGCCGGTCACGATGGGAACCGCGCAGGGGAGAGTCTCAGCGGTCGTTTGCGTGGTCCAAATGTTTCCGAGGTCCACCGGCGTCCCGTTCGGCGTGCCGAATCCCGTGGGGTTTGCGATGATGAATCCGAAATTCTGCGGATTGACGGCGGGGTTGTCCGTGACCACGTTATCCTGTTTGTAGTAACTGAGAAACTCGTCGAAGGACAGCGTCGTTCGCGGCAGAACCCGGACGTCGATTCCCGCGCGGTAGGCGTTCGTCGTGTAGCTATAAATCTGATCGAAGGCCGATATCGTTCCGCCGTCCGTGGTGAAGGAACCAGGCCCCTGATCGCGGTTGCGGGAATACCCCAGTCGGAAGCGCACCGCTGAATTCGGAAACAGCGTGAGATCGTAGTCCTGCATGCGGCGCGTGAGATCCAGTCCATGAAGCGAATTGTCCTGCGCCACGGCGGGGTTCGAGCAATATGCCGGAGCACCCTGCGGGAAGGCAGCCGTCGGCGGACCCACGTAACAGCCCGTGGTCAAAGATCCCGGCGCGTTCAATGCCGCCGGGTTCAGCGGGTTGTCCAAGAGGTTGTAGTCCCAAAAGTTTTTGTCGCGGCGGAACAGCAGCCGAAAGTCGTACCATTTGTTCTTTTCGATGCGCAGGCGCGACACGTCATTGGGATCGCCGCCATATCCAAAGTTGCTGAACGTCAGGGTGTCGAACAGCGGTGCTTTGTGGTCGAGCGAGCGCATCTGGAAGTTGAAATCGAAGAGCCGGAGCCCGGAACCCAAGTTCTCGAACGTGTCGTAGGTGGCTAGGTTGCCGTTGATGTTGCTCGATCGATAGCCGAATTCGATGGTCTGATGGATATTGTAATCGCCGGAATTAACTCCCGGCGATTGCTCAGGGTCGTCCTGAGCGCGTGCGGCCGGCGTAAGGAACAGCGCCATGATAAACATGAGGGCAGGAATCGCGGGAATTCCCGGGCGGCCTTTCATCACTTCTCTCTCTTTCGATCCGGAACCGCTATTCCCGGCTTGCCTGCCTTCTCCCTAGCCGAAATAGAACTCATGACGACTCCTATTTGAAGAAGGTGGCATTGAAGTTGGAACCATGGATCTGGATGTGGCATAGCGTGCACGATTGGAACAAGCTCGCCTGGTTGTGAAACGAAGGCATGCCCGGTGCGCTGCTAAAACTGGAGGTCGTGTGGCACTGCAGGCAGAGCAGGTTGACGTTGCTCAGCTTCAACATGTGGGGATTTGGTCCCCCGTGCGTCAGATGGCACGCCTGGCACCCGTCGACCTTGACCGGCGAATGCTCGTACACAAACGGCCCCTGCTTGTCCGTGTGGCATTTGAAGCAAACCGCATCCTGCGTCGAGGAAATGCGCACCTGCTTGGGTCCTACCGTGCCGTGCACGTTGTGGCAATCGCTGCACTGCACCAGCCCTTCATTCACCCGATGATGGAACGGCATATCGAACTGCGCCTTCTGCTGGAGATGGCATGAGTAGCAAAGCTCGGGCTGGGATTTTACGAGCAAGAAATCCGACTCTTTGCCATGGTGCGGCGAGTGGCAGGAGGTGCAACTGACGTCATTTCTTGTGTGCTCGGAGTTGATCGCGTTCATGTGCTGCGCGCCGCCGGCGTGGCAGGTAAGGCAGCGCGCGTTGATTTCTGGGGTAGAGGCGTTCTCAAACCTGAAAATCTTCGTTTTGTCGCCACCGCCGTCGACGTGGGCCTTGCCCGGACCGTGACACCCCTCGCAGCCCTGCCACCCCGGGCCTTTCTTGGAATCGAGCGTGGTTACGAAGTGTGGTGAAGACTCGAAGTGTTCGACGAAACCCTTCGCCGGCATATCCGCATGACAGGTTTTGCAAGTCTCTTCTCCGACGTAGAGCGCGGGATCGGTCGGCGGCGAGTAGGCTTTCTGATGGACCTGGGTCTTGGCGGGAGCATCGAATTCTGGATCACTGCTTGTAACGGAGGGCCCTCCCTTGGACTTCGGGGCTTGTTGAGCCAGGCCGCCGCCGGCAGTGTACAGGACCGCCAAAGCCAGGAGCGCCACGCGAAAATAAACGCATCTCCGATACGCGGACCCTCCAAGCGACGGAAAAGCCATGGTCACGATCCACTCCCTGGGCGCACCAGAGGTGCAGGGTTACGATGAAGGATGAGCGTCTGAAAATGCAGTGACGCCCGTCACGACTTCACCGTATCGTCGAATATTCTTCTTACGTGGAACTTGGAACCAGCCGAACTCCGTTAGTGAGTTGCAACAGATTCCGGGCCCTGTCGATTCACGCATCGGCGTCATTCTGCCGCAGTATGCGAATCGCTTCTCGAAGGTTCTGGCAATCTGCCAGCTCCCGAGCGAGCAATATGCCAATTTCTCGCCGGCCGCGATGTTCAAAATTGCACACCCGGTACTTTTTGGGGGTTCACTGCGGAAAGCACTAAAATGCAGAACCGTCGCCGCGCGATTTAGCCGTCTCAATCCGCCCCAACCGCTCGATTCCGCGCCCACTCCCGTATCCCCTGCACGTCCTCCGCCCGCGTAACGCTCAGCGGCTGCGTCCCGCGAATTTCCTCCAGCAAAATCTCCGTACTCAACTGCCGTTTCAATCCAAACGCCGTATACAATCCCGACGCAATTGCCTGTTCAATCTCTGCTCCGGAAAACCCGTCGCTGGCCGCCGCCAATTTCTCCAAATCAAACCCCGCAGCATCCCGCCCGCGTTTCTTCAAATGGATCGCGAACAACCCAGCCCGCGTTTCCGGCCCCGGCAAATCCACAAAGAAAATCTCGTCAAATCGCCCCTTCCGCAGCATTTCCGGGGGCAACGCCGAAATATTATTGGACGTCGCTGCCAGAAAAACACCGCCCTCGCGATCCTGCATCCATGTCAGCAGCGTCGCCAGCAATCTCTGCGATAACCCCGCATCCGCATCTCCACTCGCTCCCGCCGACGCGAACGCTTTCTCAATCTCATCGATCCATAACACCATCGGCGCCAACTGTTGCGCCTGTTCCAGCGCCCGGTGCAGCTTGCGTTCGCTTTCTCCCACAAATTTGTCGTATAGCGCTCCCGCATCCAGCCGCGCCAGTTCGTATCCCCACTCTCCGGCAATCGCCTTGGCCGCCAGACTTTTCCCGCAACCCTGCACGCCCGTAATGAGCACGCCTTTCGGTGCCGTCAACCCAAACTTCTGCCCTTCCACCGTCATCGCGCTCTTCCGTTTCCCTATCCACTCGCGCAACTTCTTCAATCCCGCCACATCCGTGAACGAGGCATCCCGCTTCACCGTCTCCAGCAATCCATCCTTCCGCAGCACTTGACGCTTCGCTTCCAGCACCGCCGCCAATAGTCCCTCATCTAATTTTCGCCGCGCCAGAATGCACATCCGCAACGTTCGCAGCGCCTCCTCCATCGGCAGCCCCACCAGATTTCGCGCCAGCATCATCGTGCCATCCGGACCCAGCTCCATTGCCATCATCGTTCGCCCGCTACTCTCCTGAATCACCTCCTTCACACCCGCCGCCAATTCCTCCGCCGTCGGCAACGCGAACGCGCACTCCGCCACGTCGCCGGATAGCTCCTCCGGCAACTCCACTTTCGCCGCCGAAATCACGATCGACCGTCTCGCCGTCCGAAACTGCCCGGCCAGCTCACGCAATCTCCGGCAAACTTTGTCGTTCTCGCAATACCGCGCAAAGTCCTTCAACAAAAAGATTCCGTCCCCCGCCACCGACGCGATATTCGTCAACGCCGCTTCCGGCGCATCCGAGTTGTAAATCGCCTCGCCGCGATATCGCGACAACCCCTTCGTCACACTCCACCGAAACAACGGAACATCCATCTCCGTCGCCACCTCAAACAGCAGCGTCTCCAGCCGCTCTTCCTCCGCCGTTTCCACGGTAATGATCGGCTGCCGCGAATTCACCAGTAGCCGCAACTCATCCCGCTTACTGTTCATATTCATCCCAAGCCCACAAGCATTCCATGTCTTTCAGTATTCTGAAATCTTCCGTGACCACAGTATCCACCGTGCCCCGGAGCGCGCCCTTGCGAAAAGCACGCGGCGGTACCCAATCACCCAACGCCTCAGAATCTGCCCGCCCGTGTAGGTCCCGCCTTTAGCCGCGGACGACGCTGCCCACACTACGCCCCAGTCAATATCTTTAAGTTTTGTCTTGGCCGTGCTTTTTTCCGCCGTCATTCCGGGCGGAGCAGGCCGCCGCTCATGTAGACGCCATGAGCACACGGTAAATCGCGCCGGAAATAAAAAAGCCGACGAACCACGCGTAGTCGTACAGGAAATGCAGCCAGGGAATGGCGAGACCAACCAGCGCAACCGCGATGCCGCTCACCAGCGCGAGGATGGCTTTGCGATTGAATCCAGATTGGTATTCGTACCGGCCGCCACGGCGGTACAGATCTTCCAGAACCAGCCGCCGCCGCCGGATGATGTAGTAATCGCAGATCATGATCCCCGCGATCGGGCCGAGCAATGCGGAACAGCCGACCAGCCATCCGAAAATATACGAACTGAAATCCTGCAGCAGCTTCCAGGGCATCATGCAGATGCCCACCACGCCGGTGATGATCCCGCCGATGCGGAAGGAGATGAGGCTTGGCCGCAGGTTGGAGAAATCGTTGGAGGGAGAGACCACATTGGCCGCCACGTTGGTATTCAGCGTGGCCAGCAGCAATGCGATCAGCGCGATAAACGCGATCACCGGTTCGTTGAACCGGCTCAACAGCGCCACCGGATCCCAGATGGCCTCACCGAAAAGGATCGCCGAGGCGGAAGTAACCGCCACGCCGATGAAAGAGTACAGCGTCATGGCCGTGGGCAAGCCGAGCGCCTGGCCAATCATCTGTGCGCGCTGCGATTTGGCGTACCGCGTGAAATCCGGAATGTTGAGCGCGACGGTCGCCCAAAAGCCCACCATGCCCGTAAGCGCGGGAATGAAAAAGCGGATGAACTCCGTCGTCGTCCGGAACTTGCCCGGCGTGTGCAGCACCGGTCCGAAACCGCCGGCCTTGCGGGTAATCCAGAAAAGCAGCAAAAGTCCCACGCCGAGCATAAAGGGCGCGCCAATGCCTTGGAGAATTTTGATCGTTTCGATCCCGCGCCAGACGACCGCCATGTTGATCGCCCAGAAAGCCAGGAAGCAGATCCACACCATTCCGGAAATGCTCGCCGCGCGCGGCCACACGATGCGCAGCATCGAGAAAATAGCCGCCCCGCCGATCCAGCATTGAATGCCAAACCACCCGCAGGCCACCAGCGCACGAAGCACTGCGGGAACGTTCGCGCCGCGCACACCGAAGGAAGCGCGTACGAAAACCGGAAACGGAATCCCGTACTTTGCCCCGGCATGTGCATTGAGCAGCATTGGGATCAGCACAATCAGGTTGCCAAGAAAAATCGTGCCCACCGCCTGCAGCCAATTCATGCCGCCCGCGATCAGTCCCGAGGCCAGCATATACGTCGGAATACACACGCTCATCGCCACCCACAGCGACGCATAGTTGTAGGTTGTCCACGACCGCTTTTCGGGAGGAATGGGAGCGAGATCGCGGTTGTAAAGCGATGGGTCAGCTTGTGCGGGCTGCATCAACAATCCTGACGGCGAAATGAGGCGTCAGCGTATAGCAAGCGCCATCGAAATTCCAGCGAGTACCTCCGCCCTTGTAGCTACCGGCTTCAGCCGCGGACGACGCTGCCCACGCCACGACCGCCTTTGTCTACGTACCGGGCGGCTGCTGCACCCATGCGGTTTCTCAAGGGTGGGGCCTTAGACTTTGCTCCTCCGTGGCGAGTGGCTCGCGCGCAAGTCGCTAGCAAACTGGGCGGGGAAACTGTGACGGACTCTATGCATACAGTTCTTCCACATACCGCCGCCGAACCTTGATTTTGTTTTCATTCCTGCGCGCCGCCGCTAAATCATAAGCAAGTTGCATGCGCAACCAGGTCTCGGCCGTGCTGCCAAAGGCCTTTGATAACCGGATGGCCATCTCCGGGCTGATGCCGGACTTCCCATTTACCACGTTATTTAGCGCCTGCCGGGTAACCCCCAGCACTTTCGCTCCCGCCGTCACGGACAGCCCTAACGGCTCAAGGCAGTCCGCCGGACCACGCCACCAGGATGTACAGGGTTCTTCATCGCCATGGTATTTACTCGCTTCCTTGCCCGTATCAGTGCCAATCCGGGTCTATCAGTGATAGTCCGTCAATTCAACATCCCACGCGTCATCGCGCTTCCGGGGCGGACCCGACGTAAATTGCTGGAGCGACTCCAGCATGCCGCACTCTTGTGGTTTCTCAACGGTGTGGCTTTTGACTTTTTTCTCCCGCGCTAGTGGAATTTTTCCCTTCGGACACAAAATCAAAATACGCCAAATTATTCCCCTGCCTGTAATGCAGCGTAAGCAGTTGCCGCCCCGCCTGCGGAAAATAAATCTCCCCGCACTCCGCCTTGTTCCACACGTGCCATACCATCCAGTCCGGATAGTCCTTCATGGAAATCTGCGTGCTGGGATCAATCGGCAATTTGCACTCCGCGGCATCCTTGCCATTCAAGGAAAACGTAACCGTCTGCGCGATGTGCGAATACATCGCCACGATTCTGTATCTGCCGGCGCGCGTCACCTCCACCGTATAATTCGTCCACTCCCCATCCTCCGTCCATCCGATGTACAACTGCTGCCACTCCGGAGCGACCATGTTCGGGTGATTCAGGTCCGCCCCCTTCTTCACATAGGAAATGTCCACGCCCTCATTCTCCCGAAAGCGGCACAACTCCACCGCCACCCCTCCCTCGCAGTGTTCCGGCTTGTGATTCAGCTCCCCGCTGCCATGATTGATCGCGTCCACATCGTGATACGCAACTCCCTCGCCGCCTAAATCGTAAAGCGCCGCCTCTAACCTCCCAGGTATCCTCTGCGCCCCGCCAGTATGCGTAGCATCCGCGAACGCCCGCCCTCTGTACTCGTCAGGAACCTCTACGCTACTACCAGTGCCCAGCAACAAAAGCGCCACGCACACCCGCCCCAACACATTCATGAATGTCTCTCCAAATCTGTCCGCGAGTCTCCTTCTTCACGCCAAGCCAGGACGCCCCGCGCCCTTCACTTCAGTTAACAACTCCCTGCATCCGCCCGCAATCTCACCCAACCCTTCGTTTAACGCTGGCGCTAAACGAAGGCTCGCTCCAAACATCATTCAGCATCCCATCTTCCCCCAAGCCACTTACTATGCTGGTATCCTCCATCAGTGGCGGAAAAATCTCATTCTCAGCGCGGTTGGCCATTCTTCCTCGCCAATTGGCAGACGATTGTCGCCGGATTGGTTCTGGGAGCCGTATTGGGATTCGCTTTTCCAACCGTTGTTTTCGTCGGATCGAGACTCGCCAAAAACGTACCTCAAACCATCAAGTCCATCGGCGAGGTCACCGTTTGGCCCAAGCGCGGCTTCGCAACTATTTGCGTAGTTCTGTCCGTAGGCGTAGTTTTCTACGCGATTCGGTCCTATGCGTTCCTGAAAAAGCTGTGGGCCTCCCTGCGCTCCGGCCTCGTATCCGGTATCGGAGTCATTTGAATCCGCGCATCGTAGTGGGCCACGCTGTGACTTGGGTGGCGATTCTCCATTTCATGCCTCACGCAGCTGTGGTATAACAGTTATACCTCGTGCGCTTCCATTTCGATGCGCGAAAAAGCAAAAGCCTCCGGCGCAATCCGAAACGCGGCATTGGCTTCGAGGAGGTACAGGAGATTTTCTATCATCCCTATTACTGCGACGAACGTTCAGATTTTCCCCTCCAGCTTCGCGCCATAGGTTGGGTGCGAGGCCTCCTGTACTCGGTAATTTTTGAAATTCGCGAAGACGCCGAAGGCGAGTTCTATCATCTGGTGACCTTATGGAAAGCCACCTCAGCGGAGCGCAAACTCTATGAAGAACACAACTCGTAAGAAGAAACCCGTGCCCGCCGAAGCCATCGCCCGCATGGCCGACCGCGGCAAGGATGTCTCGCGTTTTTTCAGCAACTCCGGCGCGATGCGCAAACCCATCCAGCGCGTGAACGTCGATTTCACCGCCAGCATGCTCGAAGAACTCGAAAACGCCGCCAGGGATCTCAACATCAGCAGGCAAGCGGTCATCAAAACTCTGCTTCGCCAGGGCCTCGACCAGCGCCAGCGGCTCGGAGTTTCCCCCCGCCGGGCAAAGCGATCCTAATCCAGCGCGCTCCCCAAAAATCCAAAATCGCCCGCCCAGATATTCGCGAAGGCTCGGACAGCGGTCCCTCCAAACCTTTGATCGGCAAGAAACCAAACGTGCCGCCCGCGCGAAGAAATCCGCTCAACGCGCAATATAGACGGCGCGAAATTCGGCGTTGCTTGCCCTGATGCAAGCCCTGCGGCCTTTTCTGGTACTCAGCAGCCACCGAGCCACCAGGAAAACAGCCTGACCCGTTGCTGTCCCTGCTGGCCTACACCTGTCCCAGGTACAGTACTGTACAGTACTATTGAAATTAGATTAACGCCTTGGTATTCTCCAGCATGTACCCGGCGGTTCGCATCGTCGTCCCAGCCCTTGGCCTTCGGCCAAAAACCTCCATTCCTATCGATCTGAATTACCACTTTCCGCCTGCAAGCCCTTTAGAATCCGCACCTCCGCAAAAACGCGCATGTCGTTTTGTAAGTCCTTTAGAATCAAAGCGACTTCTCCGAGTTTCACAGTTTTGCGCCAAAAATGCGTCTGTAACCCATGTATTTGCAGCACTTACAAACAGGGTGTCGTGTAACCCTTGTAGAATGAACACTTCCGCAAAACACCACGGGGCCACCCTCCCCAAAATGACATTAAGTGTCTTATATTCAATAGCTTGCACAAAACATCGCGCCAACTGGTCAGACCACTTTGTGCACTTTCCGCAACTCCCTCTTCAGCACTCACAATCCACGTTGACTTCCCCTCCCGCAACTCTTGTAATGAATTGCTCACCCTATGCTCACGCCGCGTCCACTCCTCTAGTGACCACCTCCGCAACCACGCCGCCCGCCGCGAAACCTGCCGCCGGCGGCAAACGCCATGCCTTTCTCGTCGCCGCGGGCATCTTCCTCAGCCGCATCGCCGGACTCATCCGCGACCGCATCTTCGCCCACTATTTCGGGAACTCCGACGCCGCCGACGCCTTCAAAGCCGCCTTCCGCATCCCCAATTTTCTGCAAAATCTTTTCGGCGAAGGAGTTCTCTCCGCCAGCTTCATTCCTGTCTACTCCGGCCTGCTCGCCCGCGAAGACGAACCGGAGTCCCGCCGCGTGGCTGGCGCCGTAGCCTCGCTCCTCGCGCTGACCACTTCGCTGCTGGTGCTGGTTGGCGTACTCGCCACGCCCTATTTGATCGACGCGATCGCTCCCGGCTTCCACGGCGAAAAACGCCAGCTCACCATTCAACTCGTCCGCATTCTTTTTCCCGGCGCGGGACTGCTGGTTTTTTCCGCGTGGTGTCTCGGTGTGCTCAACAGCCATCGCCGCTTTTTTCTCTCCTACGCCGCGCCGGTTCTCTGGAACGCCGCGATGATCGCTACGCTGTGGATCTTCGGCAGCCGCTACGCGCAATATCCGCTGGCGCAAATTTTAGCCTGGGGTTCGGTGGCGGGCAGCGCGCTGCAGGTCGCGGTGCAGTTGCCGGTGGTCATCGGCTTGCTCCACGGCTTTCATCTCACCTTGAACTTCGGCGCGGAAAATATTCGCACCGTGGTTCGCAATTTCGCGCCCGTGTTCATCAGCCGTGGCGTGGTGCAAATCAGCGCCTTCATCGACGCGCTTCTCGCCAGCCTGCTTCCCGGCGGCGCCGTAGCCGCCCTGGCTTATGCGCAAACGCTCTACACACTTCCCGTGAGCCTCTTCGGCATGTCCGTTTCCGCCGCGGAATTGCCGGCGATGTCCGGCGCGGTTGGCGCGGAACACGAAGTTGCCGCCGTTCTCCGCGTGCGTCTAAATTCCGGGCTGCGGCAGATCGCATTTTTCGTGCTGCCCTCGGTGGTCGCGTTCCTAATCCTCGGCGACGTTATCGTCGCCGCGATTTACCGTTCCGGCCGCTTCACGCAAACCGACGTTATTTATGTTTGGGGAATTCTCGCCGGCGCCACCGTCGGCCTGCTCGCTTCCACGCTCGGTCGCCTCTACGCTTCCACCTATTACGCGTTGCGCGACACGCGGACGCCGCTGCGTTTCGCCATCGTCCGCGTCATTCTAACCACCATTCTGGGATATCTTTTCGCGCTGCCCCTGCCAAGATTGCTCGGCATTCCGCCGCGTTGGGGCGTCGCCGGACTCACCATTTCCGCGGGCATTTCGTCCTGGGTGGAATTTGTTCTGCTGCGCCGCGCACTCAATCGCCGCATCGGTGCCAGCGGCCTGCCCGCGGTATTCCTCGCGCAGCTCTGGGCCTCGGCGCTGATCGCCGCGGCCGCTTCGTGGGCGGTCCACCGCGCCATCGGCCCGCGTTCGCCGATCCCCGCCGCCATTTTAGTTTTGGGAATTTATGGCAGTCTTTACTTTGCCGCCACGCTGCTTTTCCGCTTGCCGGAGGCTCGTTCCATTTTCAGCCGCGCATGCAAAGCCGTGGGCTAGGCGGAGCGCTGAGTCAGCAAGTCTTCCATCGGGTTTACGCAGCCAAAGAAATATTGCTCCGCGCTGGCGCCAATTCAGTCCTTCGACGTCGGCAAACCGGCTTGCTGCCAGGCGGCGAATCCGCCGTCCATCGATTCCACGTTGCTGTAGCCCATTTTCTGGATATTATCGGCGGCGAGTGCGGAACGGTAACCGCCGCCGCAATACAAAATCACTCTAGCATTCGCGTCGGGAATCAGTTTTTCGATGTCCCGCTCGATAATTCCTTTGCTCAAGTGAATCGCATCCGTCACGTGCCCGTTGGCCCATTCGCTTTCTTCGCGCACATCCACCAGCAGGAATTTCTCGCCGGCTTCACGCCGCTTCTTTACATCGGCGACGTTGGTTTCTTTTACGCGGCTCTTCGCGTCTTTCGTAATTTTCAAGAATTTATCGGAATGCTGCATGGCGTCTCCTCGAGCGAATTACGCAGCGTTCAGAGTAGCACATGCATCTCAGCTCCTCCGTCCAAGGCGCTGGAAAATACCGTTGGACGCGGAGGTCTCTCGGGTCTTGTTTGTAGGTTTCGCCCCATTTTGCGCCGCGGAACGAACCGCGGTGAAACATGCTAATCGAGGTCGCGCCAGTTTGGACCCGCGCAAATCTCCACGACAAGGGGGACCGCCAGCTTGTGGACCTCTTCCATTTCTTTGCGCACCAGCGTTTCCAGCTCTTCCTGCTCGTCTGGCGGAGTCTCGAACAGCAATTCGTCGTGGACTTGCAGAATCATTTTCGCGTCGAATTTTTCGGTGCGCAGGCGCTCGTCGATGCGAATCATGGCGAGCTTGATCAAATCCGCGGCGGTGCCTTGCAATGGCGAATTCAGCGCGGTGCGCTCCGCAAAGTTGCGCAGCTGCACTTGCGGCGAGTTGATTTCGGGAATGGGGCGGATGCGGCCGAACAATGTTTTTGCGACACCCGTTTTGCGCGTTTCGATCAGAACATTGTCGAGATAATTTTTCACGCCCTGATAGCGCGCGAAGTACGCAGCGATAAATTGTGCCGCTTCTTTTTGTGGGACGTTGATCTGCTGCGCCAGGCCGAAGGCAGACAATCCATAGATGATGCCGAAGTTGATGGCCTTGGCGGCGCGGCGATGCTCGGAAGTTTGCGCCAAGGGGCCGACACCAAATACTTCCTGGGCGGTTCGCGCGTGAATATCCTCGCCATTGCGAAACGCATCCAGCAGCACGGCGTCCTGCGAAATGTGCGCCATGACGCGGAGCTCGACCTGCGAATAGTCCGCCGAGAGCAGAATTTTCCCCTTTTCCGCCACGAAGGCCGCGCGAATCTGACGGCCGAGTTCGGTCCGAATCGGAATGTTCTGCAAGTTGGGATCGGAGGAGCTCAATCTTCCAGTGGAAGCATTGGTCTGCGAAAAGCTGGTGTGCAAGCGGCGCGTTTCGGGATGAATGAGCTTTGGCAGGGAATCAACGTAGGTGGATTTCAATTTCGCCAGCTCGCGATACTCGATCACTTTTGCCGGCACGGGATGCTTGGCAGAAAGCTCCGCCAAAATCTCGACCGCGGTCGAGCGCCCCTTGGCACGGCCTCGTTTCACCGCGGGCTGCAGCCCGAGCTTGTCAAACAACACTTCGCCAAGCTGCGTCGGCGAGTTCACGTTGAATTCCACGCCAGCCAGTTCCCAAATCTCTTTTTCCAGGCGGCGAATTTCTTTTTCCATCGATTCCGACATCGATGCGAGGGCCTTGGGGTCGACGGCGACGCCGACGCGTTCCATCTCCGCGAGGACATAGGCCAGCGGGAGGTCGATGTCTTTGTAAACGCCGGTCAGTTCCTGCTGCCGCACGGCATCGCGCAAAACGGGCGCGATGCGCTGCAAGTAGTCGGCTCGCTCGCCCGCGCCGCCACCGAGCATGACGTTCCACTGGCGCATGACCACATCCGCAAAGTTGTGGTTGCCGGTGGTGGGGCGCAATAGGTATGAGTAGATCTGGGTGGCGTCGATTAAATTTTCCGCGCGGCCGGCCAGCAACTGGAATAGTTTCGCGTCGTGAACAATCTTTGGACGTTTGGGATCCTGCAGCAGGGGCGTGAGAGCTTTTAGCGGCTCGCCATTTGCGTCCATCCACACCGCGCGCCCTTCGCCCGCTTTCGACGAAACCTCGATTCCAGAAATGCGCGTGCCAAAGCCTTCCGATTCCCGGTCGCCGGTTTCCAAAGTGAACCAGATCGCGAGGGGCTGCTGCGCCGGAAGCCTGGCGAGATAGTCGCGAAACTCCGCGACGCTCAGGAATTGCTGGTAATCTTTTTTTGTCGAAGCGGATTCATCCTCTGGCGCGGTGGCGGCAACGGCTTCCGATCCCAGCTCCCGGAGCAGCGAATTAAAACCCAGTTCGCGATACAGGCCGGAGAGAGCGCCAACGTCAGGCGTGCGCCGCGACAATTTTTCCAGTTCCAATTGCACGGGCACTTCGGTGGCGATTTTCGCCAGTTGCTTGGACATCAGCACTTGTTCGCGTTGCTGCTGCAGGGCTTCGCGGTAACGTTTGTTCGGGACTTCGCCGGCGTGATCGAGGGCGTTTTCGACGGTGCCGTATTTTTGGATTAGTTCGGCAGCGCCCTTTTCGCCGATGCCCTTGGCGCCGGGAATATTGTCGATGTTGTCGCCGAGCAGGGCCATGTAGTCGACAACCTGCGCGGCGGTGACGCCCAGGAGTTCCTGGACTTTGGCTTCGTCGACGATGACGTCGCTCTTGGCGCCGCCAGTGCCGGTGCGCAAGACGCGCACATTGCCGCAGACCAACTGCATCATGTCTTTGTCGTTGGTGACTAGCAGCACATCCAGCTTCAGTTTCGCGGCTTGTTGCGCGAGACCGCCGATCAAATCGTCAGCTTCATAACCGTCCAGTTCGAGAATCGGCAGATGCAGGGCTTCGCAGAGTTTTCTGACGTAGGGAATTTGTTGCGAAAGCTCATCCGGCATGGGTGGACGGTGTTCTTTATATTTTTCGAAAAGTTTGTCGCGGAAGGTGGGGGCTTTGGTGTCGAAGACGATGGCGATATAGTCCGGGGAATAGTCTTTGATGAGGCGGCGGAGGATGTTGGAGAAGAGGAAGGGGACCTTCGTGGGCAGGCCGGACGGCGCGTTCATGCGCACCATGGGAGCGTAGAAGGCGCGGTAAATGTGGGCCATGGCGTCGACTAGAAAGATTTTTTTCGGGGCGGAAGGCATGGAGTTGAGTATACCGCACGGGAAATGGGCGGCGGTTCGGGAGGGCGTGCGCGGGCGTGGTGAAAAGATGCGGTGAAAAGCGAAAGGGTGCGAATTCGGACAGTGCGTCAGTTTCCGGTAAGCACGGTGGTCTCAATGGGTCGATGCAACACTAAGCTCGAACCTGCCTTGCAGTGAAAACAAAAGCCAAAATCGCTCGCTAGGGTTAGATCAGCCGGAACGCTGTCCTGGGTAGGTTTTGACCGAGTACCGTCAAACAGATGGTTCTCCCGCGGAAGCATTGTCGAATCAACGCACTGGATGGTGTTGCATCGACCGTTTGAGCTGGCAGCGTTAATCGGGCATTTGAAGCGCATCCATATCCCTTGCTCGCATCGAAACGCTGCACTTTTGGACAGGCGACGGCTAAGCAAACGTGACTTATGCTTTACCGTGATACGACGCCTCTTCAGGGGATTACATGATCGGCAGCCGTCGATGGCAAATCTTGGCCTTAATAGCGTTGGCGCTCGTCGGTGTGTTTTTTGGAATCTGGCTGTTCCGAGCTGGCTTTACTATTCTCGGTTGTGTCTACACAGGCCTATTTCTTTGGCGTGGACAGCAATTTGCAGTTTGGTTCATTGCTCCAGGACGGGCTCCGTCAGATGTCACACTTCCTTTGAATTCATGGTGGCAGCGCCTTCTCCTGTCAATCGTATGCCTTCTCGGCGCAGCGGTCTGCGCGGTAGGGGTCTACTTGTGGCGATTGTGGCCAGAGGAATGGCAAGCTGGTCTTGTGTTCGTTCTGTTCGGCTTGATTGTGTTGGCTCCAGTGACGATTAAGGAGATTCAATTTCGCAGAAAGGCGAGAACGCTATTTTTGTAGATCGTTTTCGTAAGTCCTGGTAAGTGGCATTACCGGACGAGTGGCCGCGAGTACGACCTTGGACGTTTAACTTCGACGGGATCTCAAACAATATCGAAACACAAAAATAGATGCGAGAGCACCGACAGCTACGCTAATCAGGTCAGTGAGGATTTCCCACGACTCTATGGGTCTAGGGGGCACAGCCTGCGGAAAGACGAATGGCTTCACCCGTCCCGAATACAAACCGACCAAAGTCACAATGTAAGTCGACGCGAAGAAACTTGCGGCTCCGGCCAGAATTCCCAGCACCAACGATCCTATGATTTTTTCGTCGTTTTCTTTAGTCACAATGGCGATATTTTACTGCAAGTTCCTGGTAAGCGCGTTATTCAGGCAGTGGCAAACGATTGCGGGATTGCTTGCGCATTTGCTAGGGGTGATAAATCCACGTATTGGAAGTGCCTTGATCGTTGTTGGGATAGCCCCCTGCTAGGAGGACGGTGCCGTCATTTAGCTTAGTCTCGGTCATGAAGTGACGCGCATCCGTCATTTGGCCCGTGGCTATTAAGAAGTGTCCCGTAGCCGGGTCGTAGACTTCCACCGTTCTGCTTCCACCCGCGATCAGTATTTGTCCCGAAGCCAGTACCGGCGCTTCCTCAGGAAGCTTGAAGCGGCTGTCGTTCAAAGGAGCCGCAGCGGTAAACTTTCCGGCCCGGGGATCATAAATTTCCGCGCTGTTCATTTTCCCGTGCCAGTCGCGATCGTCCGAGCCCCCGGCGATTAGGACGCGGCCATCTGAAAGCAGCCCTGCTGAATGTTTATAGCGCGCTGTTTGCAGACTGCCAGTCACGGTGAACTGCTCCGTTGCTGGATCATAAATCTCGGCGGCGGCGGTAACGGAATCGCCGCGTCCGCCCGCAATCAGGACACGACCATCGCTCATCAAAGTTGCGGTTTGCGAGATGCGGGCGAAGTGCATGGGACCAACGGGCTCAAATTTTGATGACACGGCCCGGAAGATTTCGGCTGACGTAACCCCTCCTGGCGTGTTGCGTTCCGCACCGCCGGTGATGAGCACGTCACCACTGCCAAGCAGCGTGGCACTCGGCTGCCCACGTTTGCTGTTCATTTTCGATATTGACATAAACTTTCCGGTTGCCGGATCGTAGAGTTCGGCGGAATCGGTGCATTCTTGGCTCACCCAGCCCCCGACAATGAGCACCTTGCCTGAGCGGAGCAGGACTGCCGCGTGTCCCACCCGGGCCGTCGCCATCGAGCCAGTAGATTTAAACGTTCCTGTTGCAGGGTCATACAATTCTGCGGAACTGTAAAAATCCTGATTGCGGCGCATGCCTCCGGCGATAAGCACGTTTCCATCTCGCAAAAGCGTCGCGGTATGTCCTGAACGCGGTTGAAGCATGCTCGCCCCGGGTCTGAGCGACCCCGCGAGCGAGGCGTTAACGGAAACCGTGCCTTTGGCGCAATACGCCGTAACGCTTATGGCTGAAAGCAAGATGAGTAAACCGTAGGATGGGCGCATGGGGCCTCTCTGTTCTCCGCTTTATAAGGTAAAGCTAGCACGGTCTCAGAACGAAGTCTAAGTCCCGATAAGTCGCGTGACCGTACAGCGGGCTTGCGGCGGTGACGGGCTATATTAAGCTGTGGGGATGGTGATGAGGCCTTTGCTCTTGGCTGTCTGTATTGTGTTTGCGTGTGGCGGTGTGCGCGCGCAGACGCCTGTCTGGCAGCCATCGCCGGGACATACGCAAGTGGCGATCTGGCCGGGAGCGGCGCCGGATCTGCAGACTGCGGCGGGGCCGGAGACGAGCCAATGGTGGGCAACCGCCCCGACTGGACCGCCCGGTGGGTTTAGCGTGGAAAACGTGACGCGGCCGACGATGACGGTCTATTCGCCGGAGGGAAGAAACACGGGCGTAGCGGTGCTGGTGTTTCCCGGCGGGGGCTATCAGGATCTGGCGATCGATCTGGAAGGGACAGAGGTGTGCGACTGGCTTACGTCCGCGGGGATTACTTGTGTGCTGCTGAAGTACCGCGTGCCGAATTCGGGAATGCATTGGGATGAGCGGTGTCAGTGTCAGATGAAGCCGAAAGCGCCGACGGCGCTCGAAGATGCGCAAAGGACGATGGGGCTGGTGCGCTTACACGCAGTGGAGTGGCGCATCGATCCGGACAAGATCGGGGTGCTGGGATTTTCGGCAGGCGGGCACCTGGCGGCAGACATCAGCACCCACTTTGAGAAGCGTTTGTATCCGGCGGTGGATGCGGCCGACCAAGAAAGCTGCCGCCCGGATTTTGCCGTGGCTCTTTATCCCGGGCATCTGTGGATTGACGATAAAAAATTCGAGTTGAATCCGGATATCCGTATGCATATCAGCCGCCAGA
>Ga0302179_10000985_pt1 | contig 17734 bp, 36 predicted proteins | sample I_Palsa_E3_1_FD_198788 | JGI IMG/M metagenome (GOLD analysis project Ga0302179, IMG submission 198788) | Peat permafrost microbial communities from Stordalen Mire near Abisko, Sweden - I_Palsa_E3_1 | ecosystem: Environmental > Terrestrial > Soil > Palsa > Peat permafrost | place: Sweden...
GGGCTCAACGGAATCACGCCGCACAGAAGCTGATCTAAGTGAGCCTTCTCAAACTTTTTTAAGTAAGGCATTATGCGGGCCCGACCAAAGTTAGTACATAGGTTTGCAAGGCCAGGGCTACCAAATTACTACGGGATCGACGTTGTTTTTGAGCCTGCCCATCAAGCATATCAACTAAGTGCTTCGGTAATCGTATAGAAATGGTCTGCGTTTCTTCGTGTTTCACGGTAGTATGATCCTTGACGGTTCTTTTGACAGGCTGCCTGATAACTTAGCAACACACGCAGGCGGCTTCCGAGGCACATGCAAGTGACCGTCCTCACACACGTACATGCGCTGCGCGATGATGACGCCGATCGCTAACTCTTCAAGCGGATTGCCCGCCGACAAAGTTTCTGGGCGCTCCTCGACTACTTCATTTTCCACGGCACGCCATCACAATGACAACAAACATGTAGCCGTACACCAGGAACATGCCGAGTGTTATCGAGCCGGTAATCAGTGTGTGGTAATTATATGGCGTCACAGTCCGGACTCCCTCAGCATCATAGTACTAGCAACTGTGCAGAGATACATGGCACCCGGTATGCCGCCCGTAACGCAGCGCACAACGTAGGGACGCCCTAGGTCAGTGTTCTGTGGATCTTTCTCTAGCGATATGATTACGATGTCGCACGGGTCTTGCAGGGTCTGCAAGTGCTTAATCAACTGTTGGCGAGTCTTTATCTCGCGCATCTGATCGTCAAGACTCATTATACTAGCTTCGCTGGACGGCCTTCAGTGCGGCGCCAAGTGTCTGAAGATGAGAAGCGTATCAGTCCGCCGAAAACTATGTCGCGTATACGTTGCAAGTTTTCCGGCGTCGCCTCAGCGCGAATAGCGTAAGATCTATACGGAAGCACTTCAAACTCATTGTTCAGATCAGGCTTCAGTATCTCGACGTACGATCTATCCTGACAGTTTAGAGCGTCGATCGGGCCGTCCTTTTGTAACAAGGCCAAGACGTCACTCGGTCCAGCAATACGAATCTCGTACTCCATCCACGTTTTACCGTCGTGGGCTTTCTTAGCTTCATCCGGTGTATAGTGACATCCGCCGCCCGTCTGCAAGCAGTCGCAGGTTGCAGCGTTAGTCCAGACGCGACTCTCCTCCCATTTACGAATGAACCGCGGATCGAACGGCGCCCGAATCCTAGCAAGCTCTGCAGCGTAGTCCATCAGTCGGCCACAACGCAGTACACGTCGCACTCCCTAACGATCAACACAGTGACGCCCTCATATTTAATCTCTGAGCCGGCGTACTTTGAGTAAATCACTTTGTCGCCGGGCTGGAGAGCGATACGCGTGAGCGTCCCGTACGCGTTGACCTTGCCTGGGCCAACGCTGAGGACCGTACCCTCGACCGCCTCCTCTTTCTCGACAGACTCCGGGAGGTGGATGCCGCTCGGGCGAACCAGAGAAAGTTCGGACGGCTTGATTACGAGCCTATCGGACTGAGGGTAAAGAGGCATGTTAATTCTCCTTAACTTTCGGGTGGTACTCTTCGACGTGCCGGAGGCCGTCATCGACCAGGATAGCGATCGTTGTCGGGATAGTCTGCTTCATCTCAAACGCGAGCTGCTTGACCTTCGCGTGGACCTCTTTTCGGAGGGTAATGAAGCGCGACACGGAGCCCTCGGGAGCGAGCGGTTTGGAGGGGTGCGGAGGTAGTCCATTCATGTGCCTCAGTATACACGTATCACATTGTATTAGCAAGCGTTGCTTTGTGGGCCCTTGTACTGTACTATTCGGACATGACAACGAAGCTAGGGCGTATCACGATGCGCGGCGGACCGCGGAACCGGGTCAAGATTGACGACCCCAGTCCGAAGGCCGAGAGCATCCTGATTAGTAACGTGTTGACCGGCGAGAGCTGGCGCTACAAGATCAACGCCGAGCGGACCGAGGCCGTCTATACGGTGCCGGAGCGCGCGACGGTGTACGTAGGCGACCAGGCGATCGATGGCATGAACACAGACGATGACGAGGGGCCGGACGACTTACTCGGGCCGGCCGACTTCGAAGACACAGACTACTGCCTGGGCACCGAGGGCCCAGACTACTACGACGAGGAAGAGTGAAGCTATGAGCTGGCCCGTACAGGTCCTGTCCGCCGTCGATACCATCTGCTCGACCCTAATCAAGATCAAGCAGTACGAGTACAGCAGCCCCTACAGCAACGGCGCCCTTCAGGCGGCTGAGCAGATCGTGCTGCACAATGCGCCGCACACTGACCGGGCCGTCGTAGAGGCCGCTAACGAGTACCTCGTACACGCCTTCGCTCAGGCTAGGAAGCTCGACCTCAAGAAGGCCGTTGAGGCGACCCTGCCGGACTACCGCCGATGAGCGACTCTCGGGCTATCCGTGCCATTCTGATCGAGATGACCAAACACGAACGCATACCCCGGAAGCTGCTGCCGTACATACTACGACTAGCCCAAGCTGCCGGCCTGGAGGTAGTCCGATGACTGACGAACATAAGCTCCAGATGATTAAGTCTGCCTGCGCTACATACCGCGCCCACCGGGGCGACATCGGAGACCTGCGCGGCACTATCGTAGCTAATGACCAAGGCATGAAGTACGCTGAAGCGGCAGCCACGGGGGAGGTCGCGATCGACGTTATTGAAGGTATTCTTAACTATGACTAGTCTGCCGCAGCAGCCCTATAGCATCCACCAGCTCCGGTCCGCGGCTCAGGAGCTTCAGTACGCGGCCGACGAGAACGAGTACGGCGTGTCCGAGCGTGACGCCCTGTTCGGCCTGTGTGCCGCCATGTACTCTCTGAACCTTCTTACCGAGGCCCAGGTCACTCGGGTGCAGCACGTCTGGGAGCGTGGCGAGAAGCTGACGCAGGCCCGGCGGCGCAGGGAGACGCGTGAGCGCCATGAGGCGTGGCGCCTGACCGCCACACCCTCGGAGATACACCTCCGTCAGAACCTGGCGAACTGTGCCGGCATGACGCGGGACCTCTTGGAGTGGAGCCTGCTCAATCAAGCATTCGGACCGGTAGGAGAAGCCAGTGAACAAGTTTGAAGAGACCCTCGTCCGCTCCCACGAGCACTACCTGACACAGTGCGCCGATACCCCGCTGACGCCTGAAAATGAGTCTGTGCGCATGCACTACCGCGCTACGGCCGATGTCTTTGAGTTCGTATCAGGTGACAGTTTGTACACACGACGTCACACTTCTTAATCTCCTCGGCGATAGCCTTGAAGGTCTTCCGCATGTTCGAGCTAAGTACAAATAGCTTCTGCGTCCCCGGCCGATGATCGAACTGCATGGCAAAGTACGGGTACGTACCGCCACAGTCTGCACACGGCTTGTTCTTATGCTCGCGCACATAGTCCCGCTTCCCGCGATACGTCTGCTTCGACCGCACCAATTCACACGACTTACAGCGGTTCCCATACCCGTACTTCTTCGAGCGATCCTTGTGAAACTCTGTTATTGGCAAGTACAGCTTACAGCCCTTGCAGAACAGCTCCGGCATCTCCATGTGTCACCTCTTTCTGCCGTAATTATACCCCACATCGACTGCAGAGTCAATCCACCCATCTCATATTGACGCACGGCAACCCCCCCATATCCCCCCACGTTTTTCTTCCACCCGGTACCCCCTTAGGTCAAGGGAATCGGTTGGACATTGTGACGCAGATCACTTGACATGCGGATGAATCATACTCTTCGACGGATGTCAACTTGACAAATGGTCTCGCGATTCGTTGTAAAGATAAGGTTATGAAAGCTGCCGATGCGTCGGCGACAGAGAACCGTATGCGTGTGAGTACTTGCACACTTACTTATGCTCAGGTTGAGCACTGCTACCACACCAAACTATATTTCATTTGGTCTTAATGCCTTACGTATTTCCTATGCGTGCACGTACTTGCATCGACAGAGGTCTTATGCTCAATTTGAGTCTAAGTGACGTGTGATCCGAATCACTGGACAGGACGAGTAGGCTATGGGATAATCGTTGCGAGGGGAACTTCGCCCGTGCGCTACAGTATTCTGTGGACGAACCTGGAGTGAGGTGCGGCGCCTGAAAGCCGATGCTAGACATGACCGCTAGAGTTTACTCGGCGGTCCTCTGTCATTTATGGGGCCCTTAATGCCGCGAAAGCGGCGGAGTATGGCGAGAAGTGATCTGAATCACTGGTACTGAATGATTGGGCTATGGCATACTGCTTGTGGAGGTGTGAACATGATCATTGAAGTAACGCAGGAACACATTGACAAGGCGCTAGCGTACAATCGTATAAGGGCTGCATACGCCCATGAGACTGACCTTGACACCCCGAAGGAGTTGTGGACTTCGTTCAGTTGTCCGATAGCCTTGGCGGCCACGGACGCGTCTGGTAAGGCGGCACAGGTGGACGGCAGTACCGTGTCCTTCAACATTATTGACAATCGCAAGCTCCCGGAAGAGGCGCAGGCATTTGTGTCGGCGTTCGATTTAGGCGAGACCGTTGAACCGTTCTCGTTTGAACTTGTGATGTAAATCGCTCGACAAGCCGAAAACGGTGTGTCATACTGAGAATATGCGGACTGCGTACCTGCAGGGTCCCTAGCGTATCCCTCTTCGGGGGTCGCCCGGACCTCTAACAGGCTAGCGAGCATGGCGAGCGGCCGTAAAGCGCCGATGGTTCGTGACATCGTAAAACCGCACGAAGAAAGGACCTGTCCCCCGCAAGGGTAAGCTCAGGTCCTTTTTGTTTTCTTAATGCTGCGAACTCGGAGCTGTGATACAAATCACTTCCATCTGCGAACTAGGTGCGGTAAGATAGTGACATCGAACAGGTCGGTCGAGGGCAGATAATCCGAGGGCCACAGAAACGGACGAGACTTCGGTCTCCGAGGCAGTCTCAGGTCTAGTCGGTGAAGCGGCTGCGAGTGAAGGCTTGTTTGGTGGGTTACCGAACCTGAAGTAATCGGCGTAACCGCAACGTATCGCGGCGTCGCTGGCGACGTAGATACCAGACAGAGGGACACTCGAAAGGGTGTCTCTTTCGTTTAGTGTGATGCTTGTCACTGGACCCCGCGAACTAGAAGAAGTACACTTGTTATGAGGTGTTGACATGGAAGATTCATACAACCAGCTAACGATCGCAGTGGGCGCCATAGTGCTTGTTCTTTTATCGGTGACAGTCTACGGGATAGCCGGGTTACACTAGTGGACGAGTTACTTACGGCCGCACTTAGCGCGGTACAGGCGGTGCACGTTGACCCACAGGACCGGCGCGCCAAAGACAACGTGGGACAACTCAGGCGGGCGCTATTCGCTCTTAACTTAGCACTAGACACTCTGAACCTTGAACGTGTGAGCTGAGTCACTTGTCCGCACCGCGAACTAGATGATATGATAATCCTGCCCGAAGTTGACATATGCCAGGCGGACCGGACGCTATGGTAGGGATGCTCTAGTAAGGCGGCGGTACGCGGCGCCTACGCGATACCGGATGAGGAACCGATAGCAGCCTCCGTTGGGCGGTATACGTAAAAAACCGTCGGCGGCAGTCACGGTCGAAAGCGTGAACGCGTCGGATAGTGATGAGACCGACACAGAGGACACACTTTTGCGAGAGGGTGTGCTTTTCTGTTTTCTTCAATCTGCGAACTAGGTGTGATGACGATCACTGGCATAATGTTTGGCCGGTGTAGTAAAGTTAGTACATGAGTACAACAAAAGCGGACAGTCTTACAAAATGGATCACGCCGGACTGTTATTTCGGGCATAATCCGGTCGGCGACTACGTGGTAGCGTCGAAGCACCGTAATTCGTACATTTTGGATGAGAGTAATTTCGCGATAACCGAGCAACGTATCGACGAGGCGCTCGGCGAGAATACGCACGACGCGGATGACGAGGCGTGGTGCTATTCGTTCACTGCGAACCATTGGGCGGTTGGCTGGGTGGAGTATCTCATTCTGCGTGCCGATGCGCCACAGGCGGCAATCGACGAGGCGCGAAAGATTGCGTGCGAGTTGGAGGATTATCCTGTTCTTAGTGACGATGATTATTCAACGCGGGAATGGGAGGCGGCCGAAAAGTCTTGGGCCGAATCGTCCTTACGTGATCGGATTTACGAGTGTGCGCGCAACGGTGTGAGCATATTCGCGGCACGCCGGGACGAGATACCGCAAGGCGGCAGTGGCGAGATAATCGGACACCTTTCGGGGGAGATACGATGAAACTTGATAACCTGACGCCGACCGAACTAGCCTGCTATGAAGATTGGAACGGGTCCGATCACATGGGCGGGGACTGCGACACGCAGGGCTATGCGTGGGCGGCATGGGACGGCGGAATGCACGAGGACGAACCGCCGATCATGATCATAGAGGATGAATATGGGTTTGTAACCGCACGAACATTCACGGCCGACGAGAGCGAAGAGTACTGGCAGTTGGTGGCGCAGTATAAGCACGACGACGAGACGGCGGCCGAATGGGGGGCCATGGCGTGGAATTATCCAGGCTAAGGCGAGTTTACTTCTGGGAACGACATTTGAATGTGTTCGCATGGGCCGGCGCCGGTTGGCATTATACCAGGGTGTACTTGATCGGGTACGTGGAGCGTAACCGCAAGACCGTTACGCAACAGGGGTACTACGCTAGCAAGAAGAAAGCAAAGCGGGCGGTCGCTTACTACAATCGCAAGGAGGCAGAGTTATGTCAGACGAAGTTGTAACCTCAGACCTTTCAAGGTTTGGTTCGCGCGAGCTAAAAATGTTAGAAAAGCTGCTTCGCGCCTGGCGCGAGCACGGGCTGCCGGAGGACTTCTATAACGACGAAGTTGTGCCGGCGATGAACATGAATAGTGGCTACGTGTTCTTAACGAACAGTGATTATCAAGTTGCGCTTATGAACGGCGACAAGCTGGAGTCCTTCTATTCGTGCCCGGAATGTGGACACGAAGGCTTCAAAGAGGATATGCAACACGACGGAAGTTCACACTGTCGGCGCTACATGCGCGACATCGGTATGGCAGACGTAACAGAAGGCGAAGTGGAGGTAATTTGCGATGAATGTTAGTGAAACGAGGATGCGGGACCTGCGGCAGTTTCTCGCGCGCGACGTAATGAAGGAGATTGAACACTTGCCGATCTACGATCCGTTCTCGCGCGGACTAACGGCCGGGATGGATATAGCAAACCGATCGGCCGTGATTCTATTCGATGCTTTTTTCCCCGAACTAAAACCGGAGGTATCCAACGATGTTACGTAGCGGATCGCAAGTACGCCACAGGTTCCAACCGGAAATAGGTACCGGCACAGTTATACGGCTATGGGCCGCCCAATCGCTCCTCCTTGTCATGTTCGATAGGGACGAGCTGCCTCGCGAAGTTACTCTCGTCGAAATTGAGGCTATCTGACTATGAAGCAAGCTGAACTTAAGCAGATACTTGACGCGCACGCCGAATGGTTACAAGATAATTCAAAAGGCCAACGTGCGGACCTTTCGCGTGCGAACCTTTTGCGTGCGGACCTTTCGGGTGCGAACCTTTCGGGTGCTAACCTTTCGGGTGCGGACCTTACGGGTGCGTACCTTTCGGGTGCGTACCTTTCGCGTGCGGACCTTACGGGTGCGGACCTTACGCGTGCGTACCTTTCGGGTGCGGACCTTACGGGTGCGGACCTTACGCGTGCGAACCTTTTGGGTGCGTACCTTTCGCGTGCGGACCTTTCGGGTGCTAACCTTTCGCGTGCGTACCTTACGGGTGCGGACCTTACGCGTGCGTACCTTTCGCGTGCGAACCTTTCGGGTGCGAACCTTTCGGGTGCTAACCTTTCGGATGCGAACCTTTTGGGTGCGTACCTTTCGCGTGCGAACCTTTCGCCACATTCTCTGGTGCCTGAAGAGGGCGAGTTCATAGCATTTAAGAAGCTGAAGGATGGTAAAGTTGCAAAGCTTTTGATACCGGCCTATGCAAAGCGCGTATCGTCATTAGTTGGACGCAAATGTCGCGCGTCACATGCACTTGTTCTCGAAATAACATATAATGGCGTGCCGTACCCAGACGGCGAAGGCGTAAGCTCGCACAACTATAGGTTCAAGTACAAAGTCGGCGAAACAGTCCGTGCCAATCTTAACGACGATATTCGTGTCGAATGCGCGTCCGGGATACACTTCTTCATTACTCGTAAGGAGGCGGAAAACTACTAATGCGAAAAGAATCCAAACGGTGCCCGTTCGATGCAATGTGGCACCCTCAGTTACTACGCGATCTGAAGCGCGAGCGAGTTATGCTTACAGCCGCCCGCGCGGCCGACAGGAACCGAGCTGGAAATAATGAACTAGCGACAAATGATCCGGTAAGTGTTCGGATTAACCGTATCGCACAATTTGAAAGGAAGCACGCATAATGCCGCCTAAACCAAACAAAATGCAAGCTCGGCGCGATGAACTCATAAAGCACGGCAAACACTGCGTGCGTGATTTTGACCTTGCTTCGTTTATTTATGGCTGGTCACAGGCACTATCCCTCGCACGAGAACACGGGCATGAATTGCCGCGCGAAATGTGCAACGCTGTTTGCAAAACACGCAGTATACGACACGGAGTTCAGCGATTTAACTGTATTAAGGTCAAAAACCACGTAGACGAGCACGAGTTTCGGACTAAACGAGGATCTTCATTCGCAATAGTCGATGAGGAATAGTCTGTGCCCAACGTACCAAAAGAAGTGCTCGCGTTAGCGGCACCTCTCTTTCCTCTGAAGCCGAACAGTAAGCAACCGAAGGACGGCGGTCACGGGCACTTAGAGGCTAAGCCCCGTACCGCCGATGATGGTTGGCGTGCCGACGGCGAGAACTATGGCATTGCTATGGCGCCGCGCTTTCTTGTGGTCGATTTTGACCGCGAGGACACCGCGCAATGGAAGGACAAGCTGCCGCCCACATGGCGCGTCAAAACACGCAAGGGCGAGCATTGGATGTACACTGTGCCCGACGGCTTCAAAGGCAGTGTCGGGAAGTTTCCATCAGGCGATCTCAAATATAACGGTTACGTCGTCGGACCAGGATCCGAAGTAGAGGGACATACCTATGAACTTACGGCGCAAATCGAACCCGTGGGGGCTCCAGAGTGGCTCCTTCGTTACTGCAGCGGTAGCGAGACATCTTCGCAGAGAGAAGAGCCGACAACGCAAGGAGCTGATTGCATTATCGATGGAGCTGGGCGTGACAATTTCCTCGCAGGACTGGCTGGCTTTGGACGACGCAGGGGACTCTCAGAGACAGGCTTACGTCGATTACTTGCGGGCGCTATCGAGCGCGGCGTCGTCGAAGCAGGCGATAATCCCAAGACCGCCGCGGACGTCCGACGAATAGCCAGGAGCGCGGTCAAGTGGGAGCCGGTCCAAGAAGAGGGTAGCACGTACCGTGACGGCCTGGTTTTCGCCGATCACATAGAACTTGTCGGCCCGCCGGTTCGTTGGTGGCTGCACGGCTTCGTGCCCCGTGGTGAGCTTGTGATGATGTATGGCAAGGGCGGCATAGGCAAGAGCACGTTCGCGAGCTGGCTAGCGGCCGAAGTAACAAAAAAAGATGGCAATTTTCTTACAATCGGCGTTGAGGAGCCGTTCGAGCGATTCGCGTGGCGCGCGATCCTTGGCGGTGCTGTTCGTGCCCAACTTGGCGGAATGCGGAATGCTTCGCGCATCAAGCTGCCTGACGATGCAGATGCCCTGGCCGAGATCATTAAGGAGTCTAACATAGATTTCATCTATTTTGACTCGATATATTCTCACATGGGCGGCACGGACGGCCAAAACTCGGCAGAGCGCGCGCGTCTATGTCTTGGCAAGCTAGCCGAGCTGGCTCAGCAAACTGGGACGACTATCTTGGCAAACTTCCATGAGAACAAGGGCGGTCAGTACCTCGGGTCGGTTGAAATGGTCAACGTGGCCCGTTGCGTCCTCAAGGCGAGCCGGGAGCACGGCAAGCCACTAATGATTGAGACTGGCACCGCGGAGGCTAAGAGCAACCTTACAGCGCCCGAATACAGGCTAGCGTTCGGAGGTACTGTCCGGCAGCTCGCTGATAGCGAGACAGGAGAAGTACAGCTCGAAGAGGATGAGTTCGGCAAGCTGCGGCCAATGGAGATGCTGATTGCCGAGCGGCTCGAAAATGTGATGGTAGGTACGATTAGTATGGACGAGTTGGACGAAGAGCCGGAGCAAGAGGTAGCACAACGCAAGCATCTGGACAGGCTATAGGCTTTTGATATAGCCTAGTCCGGTATGTGTCTATAAGACAATGTGCAGGATATAACATTCTTAAGGGGTAAAAAGGTGGTTCCAAAACTTATAATGCACGCAAGTATAGTCATTAAAGCTATAAAAAACAGTAACGATATTCCGGCAGCCCGTCGGTATGCTACATTCTTTGAGAATCAGGCGAAGAAACTTCGCTCATGGGCCGGAGAGTCGAACCGAACACGTATAGCGGCCCGCCCTCTAGAGGACAGAATTAATGCCGCACGCGCTGCTCTGGATCAAGACCCTGATATAACGTGCCGTAAGTTAGCTCAAGATGCGGATATAGCTCTTGTGACAGCCGCCAAGTATAAACGCATTTATCGCCTACGCCGTGGTTTACCGGCCAGTAAACTCGGGCGTCCTGCAAACAAGCTTGCCCCCAAAGCTGAAGTAGAGTGCTATTAGACTTCGGTTAACACAGAATGCGGTATAATCGGACGACCGCGCGGCCGTCCTCAGAAAGGCTCAACTAATGCCGGGTAACCATCCAAGCGTACCTTCAGTCGATATCCTTGCACTATTTGTCAAGTGCGGTTCATACGCTGCGCTTGCCGCGCATCTGAATATCACGGTACAGGCCGCCGAGAGCCGGGTACAGCGCGCAAAGAAAGCCGTTGCCAAGCTGCCAATTACGGAGTCGGCGCGACAGGACCGCCTGAATCGTGTTGCTGAGCTACTGCAGGCTGCCCGCGTCGATCCTGACACCGTTCACAAGATAAAGAGCGTTCGGCTGTCAACGTGGGGCGTAGCCGCAAAGAACGCCGACGGCGAGATTGAGACTACCGCGCTGCACTCGACCAGTGTGGACATTATCCCCGAGGGCGCCGAGCCTGAGCTGTATACGTTGCGGCCGGCTGAAACCGGGCCGATTCAATTTTTACCGCCGGCCCCAATTTACACGGACGGCATGGAGCGTGGCGTCATCATTTCTGATGCTCAGGTCGGCTTCCTGCGCGACCAGGATACCGGAGAATTGGAGCCTATACACGACCCGCAAGCAATGGACGTCTGTCTCCAGGTTATCGAAGCTATTAGACCAGATTGGGTCATCTGTATCGGCGACTTTATTGACTGGCCGACTTTCAGCCGTTACGAACAGCACAAAGAGTTCGTCGAGACGACCCAGCCTGCGATTGACTGGGGGCACCGCTGGCTGGGTAAGGTACGATCCATCATCGGACCAGACGCCAAGTTCATAATGATCGGCTCGAACCATCAGCTTCGAATCGAGCGCATGATTAACGAGAAAGTGCCCGGCATGGCAGGAATTAAGCGCGCTAACGAAAACCCTGCCGAATGGGCGGTGTGTTCTGAGCCGTATCTGCTACGATACAACGAATTAGGCATCACGTATTCGGGTCAGTTCCCCGGTGGCGAGTACTGGATCACGGACAACCTGCTTGCAATACACGCACCGCCGAAAGTAAAGGAGTTTCATGGATCGGTCATTCATGGGCATACTCACCACATCACTCAAACGACACAAGTATCACATACTCGATCTGCTCGACAGAATCACTGGACATACGATGTCGGATGTCTCTGTCGGACGGGCTCGACGACGAATCCAAAACGGCGGCTTAGAACGATTACTCCGTCGGATCGTGGACGCACGGATTGGGCACAAGGAGTCGCAGTAGTTACGATTCCAAAAAGCAATCGTAACGTACACCAGCTCGACCAGATTCACATTGTTGAAGGAGTAGCTATTTATGAAGGCAGGTTGTACCAGGGGCGCAATGACTGACCAGAAAACAGTATACATTGCTGGGCCAATGACAGGCTACAGAGACTTTAACTTTCCAGCATTTGATAATGCGGCTGAATATTTGCGGGACATAAATCTGCGGGTCATCAGTCCGGCGGACCACGATCGCGCGATGGGTATTAACGCGGCAAATCCGCCATCGGCGGAGCAACTCAAGTCAGCCATCATGTGGGACCTTGAGCAAGTATCCAACGTTGATATAGTATTCTTTTTGATCGGTTGGGAAAATAGTAAGGGAGCGCGCGCAGAACACGCGCTTGCAGTCTTTCTTGGAAAGGGTCTTATGTATGAGTGATACAGAAGTCGGCCGCAAAGATGACGGCGGCAAGCCGCGCATTGATCTTGTAGACCCGTCACTGTTGCCGGCGGTCGGATCAATCCTTGCGTTTGGCGCGAGTAAGTACGGAGATAGAAATTGGGAGAAGGGCATTGCATACGGGCGCGTGTTCGCAGCAATGCAGCGGCATTTGTGGGCTTGGTGGAGTGGTCAGGACATGGACGAGGAGAGTGGACTCTCACACCTAGCCCACGGACTTTGCAATTTGATGTTTCTCATTGCATTCAGTCGGCGGCCGGTAGAGTTCCGTAAGCAGTTTGATGATCGCCCGTGGAAGCGCGATGCTTGAAGCCTTATACCCCTGGCAAAAAAAAGAAGTGGAAGAGCATGCATTTGACACTAAAAGGGCTTTATTCTGCGATCCGCGCCTGGGAAAGACCCTCGCCGCCTCAGAATCTCTTAGTAAGGTATCTCACAGTACCTCCCGGGTCCTTGTGGTTTGTCCTCTCGTCGTATCCGGCATGTGGGCCCGGCATCTCGCCGAACGTGGAACATGCGGCGAAATACGGGTCATCAACTTTGACCGACTCTCTGGACAGCTCGCAGCTCTGAAGAAGTGGGGACCGACACATGTCATCGTTGACGAATCGCACTACATCAAAGGAGTTAGTTCGCAACGAGGTCGGGCGGTTCGTGCAATCTGTCGATCGGCTGCGTGGGTTAGGTTACTCACGGGAACACCTGCACCAAATAATTACGGAGACCTATGGGGACAACTTGCAGCATTGGACGAGGATGTCTGGGGTCGCTACTTCAAGTCCTTCCGAGAACGATACCTGATCTGCGATCCAATTTTCCCGACGCGTGTTCTCGGACATCAAAACGTCGATGAACTTATGGAACGCCTCAAACCGTACGTGACATGGGTCAAGCGGTCGGACGTATTTGGCCCCGATCGTTGGCAGGAGAGCATCTGCGATGTACCGCTCGGCAAGGAAGCCGGGAAACTGTACTACCAGCTCGCGAAGGCATGGATCGCTGAGGACCCCGGTATCACGGCAACACACACGTTGTCGCGCATGACGAAGCTGCGCCAGTGTACGACTGGCGTAGTGATCGCGGACGATAAGCAGTCACACATAATAGACACCGGCAAGCTGAAGGCGGTGATGCGCGACGTGCTCGACATCCGCGGCATCGGCGAGAAGTGCGTGATCTTCTACCAGTACGCAGGTGAGGGCGCCGAGTACCTGAAGGCGCTGGAAGCATTACGCCCCGGCGTGCCGCATGGCGTGATCCGAGGCGACACGCCGCTTGCAGAACGGGATCGACTAGTCGAACGGTCGGCTGCACCGGGCCCGTTCGCGCTGCTCGTGCAGATGAAGGCTGGCGGCATCGGTATCACGTTACGTCACATTCAGCACGCACTGGTGCCTACGTTAACATTCAGTTACGCTGAATATAAGCAGGCTATTGATAGAATCTACTCACCTGACGAGTCTCGTAGCGTGACGCACTATATGTCACCCGGTACGATCGACGAGTTTCTTATGAATACACTGCGGCGCAAAGAGGAAGTAAACAATGTTTTACAGAGAGCATCCATCGCATCAATTGCCTTCGGAGTATGATCCAGCAATCGCGATGGAAAATCAGAGGGCCGTTGAATCAAATAACTCGTATTTATGCAACGAGTCTAGTTATACACAAGATGATGACCCGGAGGAGTTCGAGCCGGACGAAGACGACGAGTACGGCGACAGCGTACCGTTCGACGTTCCGCCGCTGACCGGCGGTCCGGGGACGGTGTACGGATGAAACTAGCAAAAGCGGCAGTCTTAGATTTTATCGACGCAGCCATCGAGAAGCTGCGCGCGTCACATGTAAAACAGCAGCAAGAAGCTGTTGCACAATATGACAAACGCGAGCTGGAACTAAACACGAAATGGGATCGCTTTCTTGCAGTCGCGACAGCAGCTCGTAAGAAAGGGTCGCCGATCACGAATACGATGATAAAAATGCTCGGTACCGGCGACTACTTTTACCTGAGTAGTCTGGCTAGCGAAAAACCGTCTTCGGATCCGTTCAAAGTACCGGATGATCTAGCTGGCATGAAGGCTCTAGTATCCGTCGTAATAGAGGATCAAGTAGATATAAAGACTCTCAGTAGTGCCGATTTACGCGACATATTCAAGAAATACAGTCGCTAATGGCTGAGTGTTCCCTGTGTCCGTTGCATCTGACGGCCGCAAGTGTCTGCATACCGGGCCGTGGTCCGAGCCCTGCGAGCGTGTTAGTCGTCGGCTCGAACCCGATCGGCTCAGACGATACGCTAGGCGCCTGCTTCACAGGCAAGCACGGGCGCCTGCTGGACGAGCTGCTTACACAGAGTGGCTTCGATCCGAGCAACGTGAGGATCACGAATGCCGTGCGCTGTCAGACAGCCGACAAACTGAAGCCGATGCCGGAGTCTGTCAACGCCTGCCGACCATACTTGAGGGATGAGATTCATGCAGTTCAACCTAAGATCATTATTGCGCTCGGTGACACGGCACTTCAATCTTTATGCAAGACAAGCGGAGTTTCCGTCAAGCGCGGCACGCGGATGCTACTGCACGACGACTTCGGGTTTCAGTGCGAAGTCTGGCCGACTTATGATCCGGGTCACGTACTACGACTCCCGAACGCGCGAGCGGTTGTTCTCGCGGATCTACGAAGAGCACGCGACTCAGCAATCCCCGAAGACGACGTAAGATGGGAGTGGTGGGACCCGAGCAAACCTATACCAGGGAGATTCATAGCTTACGACATCGAAACTGACTATAAAGGAGATAACCGTGTTACTCAAGCTGCTGTCAGTGATGGGCATTCCGCTCTCGTATGTGCCGAAGAGTTTCTTGAAGAGTTTCAACGATCCTTGCAGGGGCGTGCATTGGTGGGGCATAACTCTTGGGCGTTCGACGATCCGCGTACCGGCCTCGTTTCCAGCTTTGACACTATGGCTATGGCCTACCTTTGTGACGAGACTCAGCCTCTTGGTCTTGAGCCTCTTTGTGTTCGGTACCTTGGCGTACGCGGTTGGAAAGACGCTAAGGACGCCGAACTCGGCTCCGACGCTTTCGCCGCTTACAATGCACGAGATGCGATCTATACTCACCAACTCCGTGAGAAACTTGCGGCCAATCTCGGGCCCCGTATCCGTCTTACCGATCACCTCCACGCCGCATATCTCGCCCTGGCAGACTGTACTGCCCGTGGTGTCTGGGTCGATTCGAAAGCCGTAGCAAAAGCGCGCGAAATGTTCGACGCCGCCGCGGCGGAAGCGCGCAAGAAGATGCCCGAGTTTTACCGCATGACGCAGCTCAACAAAAAGGGCGAAGTCATCGACAAACCGATCCCATTCAACCCGCAGTCGAATCACCACATCGCCGACTGGCTGACCGAACAGGGGTTCCACCTGCCAAGTACGGCAACCGGAACAGCCAGTACGGCAGCCGCTACAATCGCTGCACTACCACAGACCGGCAGCGTGCTCGCGCTGACAGAATACAGAAAGGCGAAGAAGGCGATCAATGCGTTTGTCAAACCGTACGAAGAGTTTGCTTCAACAGGAGACGGACGGGTTCACCCTACTTATACCGTGCTACGTACCTCGACGGGTCGCACATCCGCTCGCAATCCTAATATCCAACAGATACCCAGAGATCCGGTATTACGCAAAATGCTTTCGGCATCGCCGGGGCGAGTGCTCGTGTCCGCCGATTACGGCGCGATTGAGTTTCGTGTTGCGGCCTGGTGTGCCCAGGAGTCCAGTATTATCGCACGATACAACGAAAACGCCGAGTGGGACCCCCACCGTTGGTTCGCAGCGTTGGTGTATTCCAAGCCTGAGTCCGAAATAACGAAAGAGGAGAGGCAGATCGCGAAATCCGCGAACTTCGGACTACTCTATATGGCGCAGGCGCCGACATTGCAAGAGTATGTTCTCAAGACGACCGGCATTCATCTGTCGATGAGCCAGTGCGGGGAGATCCGGCGCCTGTGGCACGAGACGTTCCCCGGCTTCCGCGGATGGTACAAGCGCGTCAACATGTTCATGCGTGAGCATGGGTACGTCGAGAATGCGATCGGCAGGCGCCGTCACTTCGCGAACTTCAACGAGCTGTGCCACAAGCCGCAGGGAGAGCTTGTACGTCACGCGCGTCAGACAGAGGAGGGTACTCTGATCGCGGAGTCGCAGATGCGGAGCTACGCCGGCGACCTGACCAATGCCATGTGGCGCGAAGCGGTCAACTTCCAGGTTCAGAGTTTCGCAGCCGACATAGCCCTGGCAGCACTGGACGAGTGTCACTTTAACGATATGCCGATCTGCGCGTTCATTCACGACGACATTAAGTTCGAGTTCGAGTGGGATGAGTGGAACAATAATCAGACCGTTTTAGAGTTTACAATACGCCGCTGTATGATAGAATCAGCACTAAGCAATCTAAAGCAGAACTTCGGAGTCACCTTCGACGTACCGCTTACCGTGGAGATTAAAGACAATGTTACCTCCAAGCTCACCGCCGCCCATTAGCTCGCCCAGCCCGTTGCCGACGTCATCAGTGCCGTTCAAGCCTCTGATATGCGAAGGCAACCCGATCGACTTCGGTGGCGGACGAGCAGCGATCTATTTCGTGTGTCACTCCAAGGACGGTAAGATCTACACCGGGCAGATTCCGCTCGGCGAGGTTCGTCGCTAGTGCTGTACCTGTCGAGTACGTCTTTGCATACCTGGATGCGGTGCAGGAAACAGTACGAGCTGTCGTTTATACGCGGACTGGAGCCCAAGGTTAAGCCCGAGGCTATGGGTAAGGGCTCGTCGTTTCACAAGTGCGCAGAGGCATACTTCAAAGGCGAACGCGCGACCGACGAGCCGTTGCTGCCGGTATGGGAGGCGTTTATGCTGCATAATAAATTGCCGCTGGATGTCATCTCTGCGGAGTTGCCTTACTGGTGCGACCTTATACCCGGAGTACGCCTTCGAATCACGCCAGACCTTGTGTACCGCTCCGGTGACTGGATCGTATGCCGCGACTGGAAGACATTTTCTAAGGACGGTGAGTGGGACGTCGATCTGGACTTTCAGGGACGCCTCTACACGGCGCTCCTCCGGCAGCACTTCAAAACCGAGAAGGTCCGCTTTGAGTATGTGAAGGTTCGCTCAGAGCTGGGCCGCGATCTAAAGAAAGGCTACGTTGCATGGACGAACGCCGAGCGTTACCCGGAGCCGGACGAGCTGATACCGTCGAAAGCTGAGTGCGATATTCTGCTCGCAGAGGCTCAGTATGCAGCCAGTGAGATACTGCAACTTCGGCTCACGGCGGGCTCTGTGGCATACTATCGC
>Ga0302179_10000986_pt1 | contig 17728 bp, 14 predicted proteins | sample I_Palsa_E3_1_FD_198788 | JGI IMG/M metagenome (GOLD analysis project Ga0302179, IMG submission 198788) | Peat permafrost microbial communities from Stordalen Mire near Abisko, Sweden - I_Palsa_E3_1 | ecosystem: Environmental > Terrestrial > Soil > Palsa > Peat permafrost | place: Sweden...
TTTTTTTCAGCCTGCTTCTTCTCCACCTTTGCCCAAGTATCCTTCAGCGCCACCGTCCGGTTGAACACCGGCCTGCCCGGCTTCGAGTCAGGATCGACACAGAAGTATCCCAGCCGCTCAAACTGATGCCGACTAGCCCAAGTGCTAGAACTTAGGAGAACTGCGGTAGGAAATCGAGTCGTTTCTCCCTGCGTCGTGCACGCCGATACCGCTGCGCTCACGATCATTCCGCAGGTCCGACTCCCTCACAGTTACGCGGCTGCTCGTAGCGTCTACGGTAAGACCAAAACACTGTGTCATCATGGCTTGGTCGTCGAAGCCTCGGAATCCGGTTACAACTACGTCGCTTGAATTGCTGATGTACAGCGCGGACGTATAGTTCTGTTGAATCGTCCCACCGCACGGTATCGTGTTTCCCTGACCGTTGTCAGAGCCTTCGCTTGCGCTCACTCGCACGTCCTGCGCATACCGCAGGAGAATCCCGCTCTTCTGATTGTTGCGCGATACCACTCCATTAAGGACGAAATGCCGGAATGTGGATGAAGGCCCTGGGGCGGCGAAACGGACGCCGTCACTGGTCATTGACCCCTCGATGGACGCCCTATCAATGACGATATTGGTCATGCTGCCGCTCGGGGCGTTAGAAACCAGAATGCCTTCCTTTGTGGTTCCGTTCGCGGCGGTCCCGGAAACTACAATGTTGTCCACAAGATCGTCCGTGCTTAGAAAGCGCGCTACCTCTACGCAATAAACATTGCCAGCCTCGCAGGTCGTGCCGCTGACTACGTCTTGAGAGCTCTGTCTTATTAAGACGCACTGATGATGCACAGCATTGGCTCCGCAATGTGTTTGTGAAATGGACCCGATTGTGTGATCGAATTCAACCCCATCATCTTCCGCATAGATAACGTTTGTGCCGGAGACCTTGATCCGGAGGTTTGCCTGCGAGCACGGAGCGGCACACGAATGCCGATTGTTGCCATCCGCGAAAAGGCACGCGCCCCCGCCATTTGGATTCTCGTCGCAGACTATTCCATCCACTTGAACGTCTGCGCTTACCGTCGAGGTTGGCACGTTACGTCCGTCGCCGTTGTAGATATTGAACCCAGGGCTCTTCGCACCTCTGGCATGGCTGTAGTTGCTGCAGCTCACGTTCCGAACTCTCATATTCGAAACGCCCCAGAGCACCAAGCAGGCTTGGGCGGAGCCGGTGATGGTCAAATCCGTTACGCTTGAATTGTTAACTCCAAAGAACTCGATGGTGTGGCTCTGGGGACTTCCACTAGCCTCCGAATTGTCCAATGTGCCGGGACCTTCGATGCGCGAGTTGGACGTTTTTGTGGACGAAATCAGGTCACCGCTGCTCGATCCGGTCCACGTAATCGTCGAGTTGTTGAGGATCAGCGCGCAATTTGAGGGGAGGGTCACGGTGCCCGATACGGAATAGTTTCCGGCGGGAGACAGGGTTGCAACGCCCGGCACGGTGTTGGGAGCGGGACAAGCAGCGTTAATGATCGATTGCACGGTCGAATGTGCTGCTGGAATCAAGCAGAAAATAGAGACGATCATGGCGAGAATCTTCGCATTTTTCATAAGTACAACCTCCCGGCGAACGTTACGCCGTCACACTCTCACCGACCTTCCCCACAGAAAACTGCGGGTCAATGACTAGCCAGGGCCTGAACTGTCCAAACGCACGCCCCCAGCGCACCCCACTCTTGTACCTTCACCATTAAAGCGTTAAGCAACTGGGTGTCGACCGTGACCTTGGCCCTGACATCAGCGGACGCTTCTTAGCGAGGAGAACATTCTGAGGGGCGGAGTCCTTCCCTGGATCGATTCCCGCAGACTGGCCCACTTTGGCCAACATTTCTGCCGCAATCTTTACCTTCTGCTGCCCTGCTTCTTTTCCACCTTCGCCCACGTATCCTTCAACGCGACGGTGCGGTTGAACACTGGCTTGCCCGGCTTCGAGTCGGGATCGACGCAGAAATATCCCAGGCGTTCGAACTGGTAACGGCCGCCGACGGGCGCCGTCGCGAGCAATGGCTCCAGCTTCGCTTGCTGGATGACTTCGAGCGAGTTCGGATTCAGATTCGCCGTGAAGTCCTGACCTTCCTCAACGTCGCCGGGATTTTCTTTAGTGAATAAGTTTTCGTAGATCCGCACCTCGGCATCGACAGCATGCGCCGCCGAGACCCAGTGAATGGTCGATTTCACTTTGCGTCCGTCGGGGGCGTTACCGCCACGGGTCGCGGGGTCGTAGGCGCAATGCACCTCAACTAGTTCGCCGTTGTCATTCTTGACCACGCTGTTGCAAGTGACGAAGTATCCGTAGCGCAGGCGAACCTCGCGTCCCGGCGAGAGCCGGAAGTACCCTTTCGGCGGATTTTCGCGGAAATCATCCTGCTCGATATAGAGCACCCGCGAGAACGGCACTTTGCGCGTGCCCGCGCTCCCGTCTTCAGGATTATTCACTGCGTCCATCTCTTCGACCTGATTTTCCGGATAGTTGTCGATCACAACTTTCAGCGGACGCAGCACGGCCATCACCCGCGGAGCGCGCTTATTCAGATCTTCGCGAACGAAATGTTCCAGCATGGTCAGCTCGATTGAGCCATTGGTTTTCGACGCGCCAATCGCGCCGCAGAAATTGCGCACCGCCTCCGGCGTATAACCGCGCCGGCGAATGCCGCTGAGCGTGGGCATGCGGGGGTCGTCCCATCCGCTCACTCGTCCTTCCTGCACCAGTTGCAGCAGCTTGCGCTTGCTCAGCAGCGTGTAGGTGAGGTTCAGGCGATCGAACTCGATCTGCCGCGACGGGAAGATGCCCAACTGCTCGATGAACCAGTTGTAGAGCGGGCGATGGTCTTCGAACTCCAGGGTGCAGATGGAGTGCGTGACCCGCTCGATGGAATCCGACTGCCCGTGCGCGTAGTCGTACATCGGATAAATGCACCACTTGTCGCTCGTGCGGTGATGCTCGGCGTGCAGGATGCGGTACATCACGGGATCGCGTAGGTTGAGGTTGGGCGAGGTCATGTCGATCTTCGCTCGCAGAACGCGCGAGCCATCGGCAAATTCGCCCGCGCGCATGCGCTCGAACAAACCCAGATTCTCTTCGACAGATCGGTTGCGATACGGACTGTCCTTTCCCGGTTCGGTGAGACTTCCGCGATGCTTGCGAATCTCCTCGGCGGTTAAGTCGTCTACGTAAGCCTTGCCGTCCTTGATGAGTTTCACCGCCCATTCGTAGAGTTGATCGAAATAATCGGACGCATAGAACAATCCGTCCCACTGAAAGCCGAGCCAATTCACGTCGGCCTTGATCGACTCGACGTATTCGGTTTCCTCTTTCTCGGGATTGGTGTCGTCGAAGCGAAGATTGGTATGTCCGCCGAATTCGTCGGCCAGGCCGAAGTCGATGCAGATCGCCTTGGCATGACCGATGTGCAGATAGCCGTTTGGCTCGGGCGGGAAGCGCGTCTGCACGCGGCCGTCGTGCTTCTTGGTCTTGAGGTCTTCAAGAATAATGTCGCGGACGAAGTTCGACGGCGCGGGCGACGGCGAGGCAGCCACAGCTTTTTCTCCGGCTTCGTTTGGCGGATGCGATGGATTCATTACTGTTTGATCTTATCGCAAGCCAAGGTGTGCATGGAGCCCCGGCGCGACGGCAACCGCCTGCTGTTTACCAAAAGTTACGCTGACCTGAGGAAGCGGGTCTTCGATAATGAACTTGTTAACTGGACAGGTTGACGGCCCCGAACTGGAAACGGTTCGGGGTTTTGCTTGGCGCGCTTCCACAGTAACTCCAGAAGACCGCTACGTGATGTTCAACAGTGTCGCTTGCTCGATGCGCTCCAGCACCGTCTCCTTGCCTAGCACTTCCAGCGTCTCAAACAGCGGCGGCGCATTCTTGCGTCCGCACACGGCGACCCGGACAGGCTGGAACATCTGTCCGGCCTTGACTCCCAATTCCTGCGCGGCGGCGCGCAGAGCCCGGTCTAGCGGATCGTGTTTAAATTCGACATTCGCCAGCACTTCGCGGGCCCGCGTGAGTACTTTCAGTGCCATGGCCGCGTCCCCTTTTTGCGGGATAAGCTCGGCCGGGTCGTAGGGCGGGAGCTGGTCCACGAAGAAGAAGTCAGCGGCGGTAAGCACATCGCGCAGCAACTTGATTCGTTCGCGAATCAACGGCGCGATCCGCAGCATCTTAGCAGCGGCTACAGTGAATCCCTCCCCGCGGACGATCGGCAGTAGCCGATCGCTCAAGTCCTCCACTGGTAAGCCACGAATATGCTCGGCATTCAGCCACACCGCTTTCTGATCGAACGTTTCCTCCGGAGTTGCAGCCGGCTCCTTGAAGTTCACCACCGCATTCGAGCGGTTGATGCCCTCCAGAGAAAAAATCTCAATCAACCCCTGAAGAGTCATGTTCTCGCGGTCGTTCTTTGGCGACCAGCCCAGCAGGCAGAGAAAATTGATGAACGCTTCCGGCAAAAATCCAGCGTCGCGGTAAGTGGTAACGCTAACGACAGAACCGTGGCGCCGCTTGGAAAGCTTGGTGCCGTCGGGCGCGACCAGCAGCGGCAGGTGGGCGAACTGCGGCGGTGTGAATCCGGCGGCTTCGAAAATGAGTACGTGCTTGAAAGTATTCGAGAGATGGTCCTGGCCGCGAATGATGTGCGAGACGCGCAAGTCGGCGTCGTCGGCGCAGGAAGCGAGGTGGTAGGTCGGCATGCCATCGGAACGAAGCAGGGCGAAGTCTTCGATATCGGCGGCGGACTTCACCTGCTCGCCGTAAACCCCGTCGGCAAATCGCACAAGTTGCCCACCTTTGCGCGGCACGCGAAAACGTAATGCAAATGGCTCTCCCGCAGCGGCCCGGCGATCACTCTCGGCAGGTGAAATTTCGCGCGCGCCGCGATTGAATAGCCAGGTTCCCTGCGCGCCGGATTTTTCAGCATCGCCGGTGTGCGCTGGGGTGAAGTCGCGGTAGGCGAGGCCTTTCCCGAAGATTGTCCACGCGGTCTGGCGATGCAGTTCGATGCGCTCGGATTGTTTGTACTCTTCGTCCCAGCCTAAGTTCAGCCACTTCAATCCATCAAAAATCGAATCCACCGAAGCTTGCGTGTTGCGTTCAACGTCGGTGTCGTCCAGGCGAAGGATCATCGTGCCGCCGTTGTGGCGGGCATAGAGCCAGTTGAAGATGAAAGTGCGCGCGCTGCCTACGTGCAGGAAACCGGTGGGCGATGGCGCGAAGCGCACCCGCGGCTTAGCGGATGACGGCGGATCTATAAATTTATGCATGGTTAGCTAAACGTCTGATGGTAAGGGGGTGAGAAAAGTATCGTCAAGCGGATCGGCCGACGACTTCTCGGTTAAGTGGTTGATTCTAAATGGTCCAAGACCAGGACAGTGTACTTAAATCTTGTTGTGTTCACACCCGCGATTGTGAAAGCATGAGTCATCGATCTTAATTTCCTCTTAACTGCGCTGATGCAAATCTGCGCGGGAGTCTTTGCCGGCCCTCATGAACAGTATTGCCACTAGTACCGGCGTCGTCGCCTTGTTGCTCTGTCTGTTGTTCTGGTATCTCTACCAGCAGAGCCGGCAGGCGTACTTCCTCGCTTGGCAGATTGCCTGGGCTTGCTACACCATTCACTATGCGCTGGATGCATTCCTCTATTACCGTCCGCCAGCGCCGGCGGCATTCTTTGCCAGTTCCTTGTTCTCGGTGGCCATGGGAGTGAGCATCTTCGTTTCGACCCGCCTGACGCGCGGGTCTTTCCGCTTCCGCTGGTATGACTGGGCTCTGGCTTTGGCCGGAACCGCGATGGTATGCATCGATTTGCGGGTTCGTCTGCTGGCAAGCGGAAATCCGATGGGGGAACGGCCGCTGAGCCTCGAAGTGATCTTCTTGAGCGCGGTCCTGCTGTATTGTTCGGCAGCTTTTTATTTGCACGCTCACCGGAGAGGCTCACCTGCCTTCACATTGCTGGCTATTTCGCTGGCGCTGTGGGCGGTGCTGATGGGCGCCATTCAGTCCGGCAACCCCTGGATGGAGGTGTTTGGCAGTGTCGGCCATTTCCTGGGGCCGGTCCCACAGATGATGCTCGGCATCGCGATGGTGATGGTGCTGTTCGAGAACGAACGCAACGCGGTGCAGGAGAATACGCTCGCGCTCTCGACCTTGGGCGTGGATCCGCGGAGGCTGCTCTCGGCCGATGATTTGCTGCCCAGCATGCAGTCGGCGCTGGAGCGTCTCGTGGGCGCATTGTCCGCTCGGCGGGCAGTCATCTACATCGCGGAACGCTGGCGCGGTCTGTTGCCTTCGGTCGAACGCGGCTTCTCTTCGGAATTCCTGGAGGTTTTGACCACTACCGGCGCCGGGGAATACATCTCCGAACTGGCCTACCGCCACGGTGGGATTTTTACCGTCCATGACTTGGCACAGATGACCGAGCCGGTGCCCGTGGGCTCCGCTGGAGCGTTTGCCGACTTCAAGAAGGTTCTCAAAGATGCGGAAATCCGCAATCTGACCGCGGTAAGCCTGCAGACCCGCGAACATGCGTTCGGCGTGATTTTGTTTCCTCACGCGCAACGCAAGGCTTTCGGGACGTCGGGTCCGCGGCTGATGGTGGGCCTGGCGCTGCAACTCGGGCTTACCGTCGAAAACTATGTGGTCGCGCACGACGCGCACCGCCGCACCCAGGAGTACGAGCTGCTCACCGAGATTGGGCAGGCGATCAGCTCGCGGCTCGATCAGGATGAAGTCCTGCGCACCATCCACTCCGAGTTGGGGCAGATTTTCAACACCAGCAACTTCTACATCGCCTTCCAGGAAGGGGACGAAATCCGTTTCGAGTTGGAAGTGGAGGACGATCGCACTCTGCCCAAGCGGTCGCGCAAGCTGGAGAATGCCTTTACCGAGTATGTGATCCGCACGGGCCAGCCGCTGCTCATCCGGTCCGATCTGGAGAAGACACGGGCGCGATTGGGTATCACCTACCGGCCAGAGCATCCCGCCCGCTGCCTGTGCGCGGCGCCGATCCTGCTGGGCAATAAACCGGCGGGCGTGATGGTTGCCATGAGCACCGAACGGGAATTTGTGTTCGAACAGCGCGACCTCGATGTGCTCATGACCGCCGCCGGGCAAGTGTCGGTCGCGGTGGAGAATGCGCGCCTGTTCGCCGAAGAACAGCGCCGGTCGCGGCAACTGGCGTTTCTCAACAATATTTCGCGTACCGCCATTTCGAGCGACAACCCCGTGAACATGCTGGGCCAGATTGTCGGAGAAATCCAAAAGAACTTCAGCTTCGATCACATCGGCATCGGCCTGCTCGATTATGGAACGAAGGAGATCGAAATTAAGGCCGAAGCCGGAACCACCGCGCACGCCGTGGGCAAACGGATTCCGCTGGGGATCGGCATTCTGGGCCGCGTGGCGCGGACGGGCGAACGCGCGCTCGTACACAACGGATTGGAAGGTCAGATCGGCGCGATTTTGCCCGAATCCCGCTCCGTGCTGTGCATCCCGATTACCTACGGCGAAACGCTTCTTGGTGCCCTGAACATCGAAAGCCGCAACGACAGCGCCTTTTCGCCGCAAGACGTTCTCATTCTCAATACTCTGGCCGATCTGCTGGCGACCGCTCTGCACAATGCGTTCGTCTTCCAGAAACTGCAACAGCAATCGATCACCGACGGCCTTACCGGCATCAAGACGCGGCGCTTCTTCTGGGAAGCGTTGTCGGCGGAGTGGAAGCGCGCTTCCCGCTCCGGGCGGCCGTTCTCGGTCGTCCTGATCGACCTCGACAAGTTCAAGGAAGTGAACGACACCATGGGCCACTTCGAAGGCGATCTGGTGCTGGCCCGAGTCGGACGGCTCCTGGAACAAAAATCCCGCCAGTCGAACGTAGTAGCGCGCTACGGCGGCGATGAGTTTATTATCCTCATGCCGGAAACCGGGCCGGAGCAGGCCCAGGTGCTGGCCGAACGCTTGCGCCAATGGATTGCCACCGACCCCACGCTCAGCGAGCACCACGTCACCGGCAGCTTTGGCGTGGCCAGCTTTCCCATGCACGGCTTCTCCATCGAAGACATCATCCGCGTGGCCGATGCCGGCATGTATGTTTCGAAGCGTTCTGGTGGGAATCAGGTTTCGGCGGCCGAGGAATTCGCCGAAGGCGAGGAATTTGCTTCTCAGCGGCAACAGATTTCCGCCTACATCGAGGGGTTTCTGCAGCGCGAGCACAACGGCCCTGAGCATCTGGAAGAACTGACTTCGATGCTGGTGAAATTTTGCGGCGGCGCAGAGGAGTGCAACGTGCCGCTGCTCAAGGAATCGATTGAGATCCTCAGCCGTGCCGCCGAATCCCGCGAACTACGCACCGCCGGCCACGGCGACTTGGTGGCACGCTACACCGAGATTCTTGCCCGCGCGCTTCAGCTCCCTCCCGAGGAAGCCGCCGATCTGGTCTACGCCGCGCGCATACACGACGTTGGCAAGATCTTCGTTCCCGAGCGCATTCTCAACAAGCCCGGCCCGCTCACCGACGACGAATTCTTCCTGGTAAGAATGCACGCGCGCGTCGGCGCTGAAATCGTCGCCATCCTGCCCCACAGCGGCATGATGCGCCACGCGATCGAGCACCATCACCAGCGCTTCGATGGCTCCGGCTATCCCGATGGCGCCAAGGGTGAGCAAATCCCTTTGTGGGCGCGCATTGTCGCCCTCGCCGATGCCTACGCCAACATGCTGACCGAGCAGTCCATTGCCGCCGCGCGAACTCCCGAGCAAGCGCTCGACGAACTGGCCAAGATGAGCGGCACTCGTTTCGACGGCATGCTGGTGCGCTTGCTCCTGCGCGAATTGAAGCCGGAACGGGCGCAGTCTTCCAAAGATAGTTTCTAAGAACTTGCCCGTCTCAAAATTCCAGGAAAACCCGTTCTCGCGTCGAATCGCCCAAAAGCTGTCAAGAGGCAAAAACCACCTGATTTCTCCTAACTTACTGACAAGCCTGGAGATATATTTCTCCCAACCATGTCCCAATCACCCATTTCAAATTGCTATACTAAAAGTATAGAGTAAAAACTCTGTAAAACCAGGCGCGGCCCACGGGTCGCGCCTTTTCTTTTGTGCGGAGTACCCACGTCTATGGATCACTGGAAACACTTCAAAAGCTTTAAGCAGCGCGGAGAATGGGTCGAACTCCGCTTCATGTCTTGCGCCGCCGAGCGTGGCTTCCATATCCTTAAGCCCTGGGGAGACACCCGCCCCTATGACGTCGGCATCGAACACGGGCAAAACTTTCTTCGCGTGCAGGTCAAGTCCACCACCGTCCGCACCGGCACCGGATACCTCTGCCAGTTCAAGCCCCACTACCTCAAGAAACAGGACTACACCGTCGATCAGCTCGACCTCTTCGCCGCCTACGTCATCCCGGTCGAGACTTGGTATCTCATCCCCGCCCCCATCCTCCTCGGCGCCGAGCGCAAACAAGGCATCATGGTCTTCCCCGTCGACCCGCTCAAAAAAGACCGCTACCGCTACGAAGCCTACAAAGAAGCCTGGCCATTGCTCTACAAAAGCCGCCGAGCGCTAGCCGAACGCTGCACGTACCGCTAGAGATTGCGAAGCATTGGATTTTGGGTGGCGCAGCGCTTGAAGCGCTGCGATAAAGCCATCTACCTCCACAACATGTCATTCCGACCAGAACCGGAGCGCCATCGACGATTCCTGTTTTGGGAACCCTCCTACGACACTGGATCAACCAGCAAACGGAGCCCACGACGAACCATGATATAAACGCTTTTCTTCCGGCACTGAGGTAATCTTGGCAGAAAAGAAATACACGCTTGAAATGGTAGGGGAGATGCTTCGCGAGGCGGGCACGCTTATCATCGTATTTGCACCTTTGTACCAGCTGTTCGAACCGCACACGCCGCAATGGAGCATTGTCATCGCGATTCTGATTCTGGGTATCGCCGCCTGTGTGGCTGGCATCAAAATAGAGAGGAGAAGACGGGCATGATCACACGACTCTTACAGTTACTCCTGGTGGCAGCGACGCTCGCAGGCCTGGTCATCTACGGATTCATCTGCGACAAGCGAGAACATTCTCCCGACACCAAACCCGAAAACGACGCGCAGGAATCGCTCCCATTCCCCACACCCGATTCCCCCGACCACGAACATCGTGGCGCAGCCATGTCGCGCCTTTAGTTCCATTCCGCAGTAAAATCCCTTTTCGCCACGGCTGGGTGCCTCATTTTCTCGCGTTCTTTGCGAGAGAGCCTGCCCTGAGCTTGCCGAAGGGAGTGTCCGCTCCACGCGAGCCTAGGCGGGCCGCATGCCTAGCCGCGCCTGGCGGTTGGGCGGCTCTCCCGCGCTTGATACTGCTGATCGAGCGCCTGTCGGATCAGGGTTTTGATCACCGCCTGCCGGCTGATGTTCAACTCCTTCGCGGCCCGGTCCAGTTCTTCAAGCATACCCGCGGCCAGGTCAACGTTGACCCTCTGGATTGGTCCCATCATCCGTCCCGCATTAGTGAAGAACCGCGAAACATCTTTCCCCTGGTCCGCAAGCCGGGCAATGCCTTCTGCCGTCACCGACTTGCGGGTTCTACGAGTTTTGTTCATAAAGTCGCCGCTCCTGCGGGGTTGCCTTCCACAGTGTGACAAGATGGTAGAACTCTCCGTCTTCATCCTCCCGCACCTCGAAAATCACCGCGTACAACTCTGCCGCTACCCAGCCGATCGCACGGTACTGTTCCGGCAAATCCGAGCGCTGATCAAGATAGTAGGGATGCGAGAAGATTTCCTGCGCCTCCTCGAATCCGATTCCCCGCTTCGGGTTGGCCCGTAACCGCCCGCTCTTCCGTTCATCAAACCGGAATCTCATTTAGTATAACAGTTATACCACAGTAGATCGAGTTCTTGACGCGCCCATGTGGAGCGGACACTCCTGTCCGCTGCCTTTGACGTTGATCTTCAACTGCCAGGATCATTACGGCCGAGGGTGCCCCATTTCTCGCGCCTTTTGCGAGAAGTGGGCGCTCACATATACTTCGATGGAAGGCGGTTCCTTGCCGGACAGCTACTCAAAGCCAGAATTGCTTCGCGTAGACGACATTCCAGTTGCCAGCGCCCTGGAATCGCTGACACGCGCTATCGTCGCAGTCGTCAAGGAATGCAATGAGAATGGCACGCTCGCCATGCGCCGGATCGCCTACACCCTACGCCCAAACTTCAGTCTCAGGTACTCGGTTGATCCGACAATCATGAATTTCGGACTCGAGCAAGCAGAGGAGGAAGCGTGGGACTACGAAAATCAATCCGATTTCTTCAAATCCCGAATCCAGAGGCTTCGCGAGTTCCAAACAGCGGAGTCGCTGATCGGACAGGAACCGCACCACACCCAGCTCCTGAGAAATTTCGCCGTCACCGTCGCCCACGCCTCGCTGTCGGCGGCTACTCCGCAAATTTTAATGAGGCATGTGGAAACCCTTCTAGGTGATCTTCAGACAAGAGAGCGGTCCTGCAAGGCCACGATATGGCTCACAGGCGTGACCTTGGCTAGTGAGAGCATTTCCGTTTCGGACGACCTTGTATTGCGGCGTCCGACTCGACGTGACTTGCAGGAGAAGGTTACGGCCGAATCAGCGCACTATGCACACGCCTTCCAGTTCCCTGTATCCTTTTCCTGCATAGCCGAGCTGCGCCTGCGATATCTGTATCCCGTGGCTCGACAGGGCTCCGTAGAAAAGTTAGTTCTCGCCCTAAGACTCTTTCGTGTGGGAGCGGTGGCGAGCTCTATGTACGCATTTGAGGAAGAATCGTTCGATGCCCTAAGGAATTTTAGGATTGGCGGACCAGGTAGGAGCGGTAGAGAGGCATATGAACTGTCACCTGTAGACGCCCCCGCCCTCGCCGATTTCTTGAGGGAAATCACTCCTCTTTTACCGACACAATTTGATTTTCCCCAACCCAAACCAGATTTCGTTTCCATCGCACTCCACTGGTACGGTGAGGCGCTTCTCGCTCCGCTTGCGTCGGAGGGTTCCGTGGCTTCAGCCATAGCTTGCCTGGAAGCCCTGTTCCTTGAGAATGTTCAGGTGGAAATGTCTTACCGGCTCGGAATGCGCGTCGCCGGACTGATGCGGTGCTTCGGTTATCCATCTCTGGAAGTCCAAGCCGTTGTCCGAAATGCCTATAACGTGCGAAGCAAGTACGTTCACGGGGATGAGCAGGACAAAGAGTGGTCCCCGAAGAAACTGCTTGAGCTTTCCCGTTCAATCTTGGACTACGCACGGTTAGGGCTCTTAACCTTCTGCCAGCTAGAAGGAAAGCCGTCGAGAAAGCAATTAATGGCGAATGTGGAGAAGTCCCTGCTCGACGACGAGAGCCTCGCCGAACTGTGCGGCACGTGCGATCAGGTTAAGTTCTGTCGAAAACCTGCCTAGATTCGCTTCCGCAATTCCCAGCGCAGCGCTCGAACGGATACCACAGACGCGCACCCTTCAAGTCTTCACTATCAGGAAGGCAGCAGTCTACACGCCCACAGTATCCGCACTCGGCTTCCCCGCCAGCAACTGCCGCAGCACAAACTGCAAAATCCCGCCGTTAGCGTAGTAGAGCGCCTCCTGCGGCGTGTCGATGCGCACCAGCGCGTCGAATTCTATCGGCTTGTCCTTCCCACCTCCACCGCTATCTCCGCTAGGAGTGGCGCGAACCTTTACCTGCCGCCCCGCGGCGAAGTGTTCTACTACGTCGCGGATGCCGCCGATCTCGAAGATTTCTTCGCCGGTCAGTTTGAGCGATTCGGCGGTCTGGCCCGCGAGGAACTGCAAAGGCAGAACCCCCATGCCAACCAGATTCGAGCGGTGAATGCGCTCGTAGCTCTCGGCGATCACTGCGGAAACACCCAGCAGCCGCGGCCCTTTAGCGGCCCAGTCGCGCGACGAGCCAGACCCATACTCTTTTCCGGCAAGAATAATCAGCGGCGTCCCTTCCCCAATATATTTCTGCGACGCCTCGAAGATCGACATTTCCTGGTTGGTGGGCAGGTGGCGGGTAAATCCGCCTTCCACGCTCACCAGCTTGTTGCGCAGGCGGACATTGGCGAAAGTTCCGCGGACCATCACTTCGTGGTTGCCGCGGCGCGAGCCGTAGGAGTTGAAATCGGAGGGCTTGACGCCGTGCTCTTGCAGATATTTTCCGGCCGGCCCGTCTTTCTTGATCGATCCCGCGGGAGAAATGTGATCCGTGGTAACGCTGTCTCCCAATACCGCCAGTACCCGGGCAGAGTGAATATCGCCGACCGGCGAGGGCTGAATCCTCATGTCATCGAAGTACGGAGCGCGGCGGATGTAGGTGGAATCTTCTTCCCAGGCGTAGGTCTGGCCTTTGGGAACGGCAAGTCCGCGCCAGCGTTCGTCTCCGGCGAAAACTTCGGCATAGCTCTTCGAAAACATTTCCGCGGTCACGGAGTGCTCGACTGCCTCTTCCACTTCACGCTGCGTGGGCCAGATGTCGGCGAGATAAACGGGCTCGCCGTCTTTGCCCTTGCCGATGGCGTCTCTGCGGAGATCGGTGTCGATGCGTCCGGCGAGCGCGAAGGCAACCACCAGCGGCGGCGACATCAGATAGTTGGCGCGAACCTCGGAGTTGATGCGCCCCTCAAAGTTGCGATTGCCGGAGAGCACTGACGCGACCACCAGATCTTTTTCGTCGATCGCCTGGGAAACTTCCGCGGGCAGCGGCCCGGAGTTGCCGATGCACGTAGTACACCCGTAGCCGACGATGTGAAACTTAAGCTTCTCGAGATAGGGCGTCAGGCCGGCATCCTCCAGATAATCGCGCACAACTTTCGATCCCGGCGCAAGCGATGTCTTCACCCAGGGTGGGACGGACAGTCCCTTTTCAACGGCCTTCTTCGCCAGCAGTCCGGCGCCGATCATTACCGATGGATTCGAGGTGTTCGTACACGACGTGATCGCGGCGATCACCACGCTGCCATGTTTCAGTGAGTTCTTCACGCTGAGAGGGACGTGCTCTGGCACGCTGGGATCTTCGACTCCAACGGCGGCGGGATTGCCGCCTTCCTGCTCCCAGCTCGCGGGAGTTCCGGCTTTCGCGGTCTGCGTTGCGGTTGCAGCTGCAGTGGCCGCACTCGATTTCGGCTTGAGCAGAGAAGGCAAAGCTTTCTGGAAAGATTCTCCCGCTTGCGAAAGCACCACGCGGTCTTGCGGACGCTTGGGTCCGGCCATGCTCGGCTCAACCGTATCGAGATCAAGCGAGAGCAATTCGGAGTACTCCGCCTCGGGCGTTTTCTCGTCATGAAAGAGTCCCTGCTCGCGGCAGTAAGCTTCGACCAGCGCAATCAGTTCCGCGCTGCGCCCGCTGAGTTTCAGATACTTCAAGCTTTCCTTGTCGACGGGGAAGATGCCGCACGTCGCGCCGTATTCGGGGGACATGTTGGCGATGGTGGCGCGATCGGCCAGCGGCAGATCGCGCAGCCCAGGTCCGAAGTACTCGACGAATTTTCCCACGACTCCATGCTTGCGCAATATCTCAGTAATGGTCAGAACAAGATCGGTAGCAGTCGCTCCTTCGCGCAAACGCCCCGTAAGCTTCACCCCAACCACCAGCGGAATCAGCATCGAAACCGGTTGTCCCAGCATCGCCGCCTCGGCCTCGATTCCGCCCACACCCCACCCCAGCACGCCCAACCCGTTCACCATCGTCGAGTGACTGTCCGTTCCGACGAGGGTGTCGGGGCTGGCGACGCGCTTGCCGTCTTTTTCCTGGACGAAGACTACGCGGGAGAGGTATTCGAGGTTGACCTGGTGGACGATGCCGGTGTCGGGGGGGACGATGGCGAGGTTGCGGAATCCGGTTTGGCCCCAGCGGAGGAAGGAGTAACGCTCTTTGTTGCGTTGGAATTCGAGGAGAGCGTTCATGTCGAAGGCGCTGTTGGTGCCGAACTCGTCGACTTGCACGGAGTGGTCGATTACGAGTTCGACGGGCTGCAGAGGATTGATGAGGGCGGGGTCGCCGCCGAGTTCTTTCATGGCGTCGCGCATGGCGGCTAGATCGACGACGCAGGGGACGCCGGTGAAATCCTGGAGGAGGACGCGGCTGGGAGTGAATGCGATTTCTTTGTCGGGCTTGGAGTTTTTGTTCCATGCGGCCATGGAACGGATGTCTTCTTTTTTTACGTTGCGGCCATCTTCGGTGCGCAGAAGATTTTCCAGCAGGATGCGCAGTGAGAACGGAAGATGTTTGGTGGGGATACCTTGGTGGTCGAGGGCGTCGAGGCGGTAGATTTCGTAATCTTTGTCGCCGACTTTGAGGGTGGCGCGGGAGTTGAAGCTGTTTAAGGACATGATGCCTTCCTGATGAAAGATGCCGCGAGACGGCTGGCGCCGTAGGGCGGGCTGGAGCGAATACTGGAACCTCTAAGTTTAGTCGTTTTGGCGGGGATTGCGAAAGGGGAAGAAGGATGGGTAGTGGGGCAAGAAACTGCACCACTACCGACGAATGAAACGGATTAGTTTGTTCTTGTAACGGCTGTCGAGACTCTCCGCAAACGCTTCCACAATTGTTCTCGGCCCCGTTAGTAACGTTGACATGGCGAGCCCTTGGGATATTCTCCGAAGCAGGACACATAAGTAAATATTGATTGCGGGACCGAACAGGAGCAGTGCATGTTTTCGGCTAATCGTCTCGCTTTCAGCCCCATGCTCGTCGAAGCTTCCCGAATCATAAGAACTTCTAAGCTCTCTCTCGCAGTTGCAGTGTGCCTGGCGTGGATTGGGTTGTTTGGATTTCCGCCCTTAAGCTCTGCGCAGCTTCCACCACCGCCGCCTACGCCAACGGGGCAGAGCATCTGCGACATTCCGCAAGCTCGCGGGACCGCGACCTACAACAGGTATTGCCTGGGTGGACCAGTGATGCCCACCGGACCAACGGCCGAGGAACTGGAGAAACGGCGAGAGGCCAGGGACACGAAAGAAGCAGCCGACGATGCAGAGGATAGAGGCGAGGCGCTCTACCAGAAAGGCGAATGGGCCGATGCAGTCAAGGCCTTCCAGGAATCGCTGGATTACGACCCGGATAATGACGTGGCCAGTGCTAACTTACGGCGCGCCCAAGACCAGTTGGAACGAGCCGAGGCCGCGCTGCAAAAGACTCTGACCGATTTGCGCAACGCAGCCGCCAAGCAAGCCGTCAATGCACAAACTCGCGCCGTCAGCGCGGCAGGCAAGGGCAGCGAACCCGCCAGCGTGGAAGCCAGAAAGCCCTTCGATGACGCGGATATGACCAAGAACAATGGCATCTCCGTCCCTGTAGGGAGCGGCGAAGGTGGTTATAAAGATCCGGTTGTGCCGGCCGCGCGGCGAACTGAGGCGATTACAAAGCTGGAGCAGCAGCGGACGGCCAATCGAAAGCAGCGGGCGGTTCTTGAGGACAAACTGAAGGCGCTGGACCCCAAGAAAGACTCCGTTGCCATCAGTGCGATCAAGCAGAAGGAGAGCACCATTGACAGCCAAGTTAACTACGAGAATTTTTCGATTAAGGATCAGTTGAGGGTGCCGGCGACGGTCCCCCCGGCAAGTACGGCGAAGTAGCTTAGACCGGTGGAACAATACAAGAATCCAGGGCATTGCGAAAGGACGCTCATGTTTCAGACGAAGCAACAATCGGATACCCAGCGTTGGTCCAGATGGAGGAGTGGGCTGGTATTGCTTCCGACTCTCATTCTGGCGTCATGCGGATGTTTTCCGCGCTGCATGGATAGTGGCGAGAAACAGGCCCCACCGCCGGGGCCGGGCCTGCACAATCTGAACGGTTGGTACAGCACGCGCGCCGATGCCGATGTGAATGGCGAGGTAGGACATCCGTTAACGGTCGGCGGCCCCACTGCGAACTGTGTTCCGGGCAGGAACTGGTCCGAGGATAACCGCGTAGCGTCAGGGGCGCTGCCGCCGGGATTGGCGCTGGGCAGCGGTGGAGACGTCAGCGGCATTCCGACAGAACGCGGCCACTGGATCGTAGAGATGCAACTGTATAACGTCCAGTGCGGCGGCAGTTCATACCAAGGCTTCACGCAGACATTGCGCTTCCACATTACGGGCAGCGGCAAGGTCGTTGAGTGAACTTAAGACGGCCGGTTTATGGGATGCTGCTGGCTTTGCTGGTGATCGCGCCTGAAATTCACAGTCAGGTGGGGTCGCCGGCAGACCTGTCGGAAACGCTCTCCACGCAAGACCGGCAAGAGGCGGAGGGGCGACGAGCGGTGCTGATGGAGCGTGGGAGCACTTTGCGCCAGAAATTGTCAGCTTTCACTCAGCAGTGCGGTCACGTCGCCGAGAATAATTCGTCACTGATCGCACAGTGCCGAAGCGACCAGGCGGCGTTGGTGGCGGAGATACGCCAATACAACAAGGACATCGATGACTTCAATCAGATGGTGGCGGGGATGGCTTCGCGGTGGAAGGAGAAGTTTGCGGGCTGCGCCAACGCCACGGCGCAGAAGCTCAGGGACCGGGAAGCCGTGGAGCGGCAGATCCGCGCCAACGACTTAAACCAGCAGGAACTGGCGGAGTGGAGCAGCCTGAACGCCAAGGCGCAGAAGGATGCAGTCCTCTCATCGGTCAATTATTTTCTGGGAGAATTTGCCAGCAATATCGACCCGGTGCGGAGCTCGGTTTCCAAACTC
>Ga0302179_10000987_pt1 | contig 17726 bp, 12 predicted proteins | sample I_Palsa_E3_1_FD_198788 | JGI IMG/M metagenome (GOLD analysis project Ga0302179, IMG submission 198788) | Peat permafrost microbial communities from Stordalen Mire near Abisko, Sweden - I_Palsa_E3_1 | ecosystem: Environmental > Terrestrial > Soil > Palsa > Peat permafrost | place: Sweden...
ATCCAGAAAGGGCGTTTGTCAGGATTTTGCCCATACCATGATTGCCCTGGTGCGCCATGTGGGCATCCCATGCCGCTACGTGAGCGGCTATCTCTATCATGGCGAGGAGCATACAGACCGTTCGACGGCAGACGCCACACATGCCTGGGTAGAGGCTTTTCTGCCCCAGGTTGGCTGGGTGGGATTTGATCCGACCAACAACTTGTTGGCGCATAACAGGTATATCCGGACGGCATTGGGAAGGGATTACGCGGACGTGCCCCCGACGCGCGGGACCTACCGCGGCAGCAAGGACAGCGAGCTTTACGTGGCAGTCAAGGTATCGAAATATACCGACATGCCGCCGCTCGATCGCGACATGCCTGTTCCGGAAGACTGGTCCATGCTGGTGGAACGAGCCCAGGAGCCTCCGCCGCCGCCGGTGCAATTGCTGCATCTTCAGCAAATGCAACAGCAACAGCAATAGATATCGATCTTCGAACCCCTCAAACCGCGTCGGGTGAGCCAGGTCTCGATTTTGAGACCTGGCCCACCCACTCATTGAGTAAATTCATGGCGGCGCAAGGAGTCTGCGCTAGAATCTCCTTCGTCTATACAGAAAGGGCACTGACCAAACGTAACCCCGGTATTTTTTTCGTCCTTTTCAGCGCAGGCAAGATCGCGTAGCTTATCAGAGGTGACTTATGGAAGCACACCTGGGTTACTTTTGCCGTGCATATGTCGGGCAGGACGTTCAAGCTAATGTGATTGCCCGGACGCTGCGGGAAGCCGAGCAGGAAATTGCCCGCATGATCCGTGGCGGGGCCATGACCGCGCACGCGGTGCAGCACGGATGGCCCGATCACGAACCCGTCCTGGTCGCGAGCGCCTACGGTGGTACTGCGGACGGCGAGATGTGGCGTTACCTGCGCGATAGTAAGGGACCAGAGTTCGATCGCTGGCAAGCGGCTTACCACTCCAAAACCAAAATCCTGGATGATCGCTGGGTGGTGATCGAGCTTTCCCCGAGCGGAATCAAGGAGTACAGCGCTTTCGGCAAGGCCGTCCGAGCGATATGGGGCGCCCCCACGCCAGCTGAGCCCGCTGCCGCACGCGAGAACACTCCCAAGCCACCCCCCCGCGCACCCGTTCCTATTACTTCGCATTCCAAAGTCGGTTAGGCTTCCGCATGAAACCCGGGGCTTGACGCAGTGTGCCTGATTCTCCTAAGGTCAGGAGCGATGCCCAATGCCACCCAACCGAATCCGGGAGACACGGTTTCCCTGGAGACTCTGAAAAAACAGGTGCTCGAGGCCAATCTGGAGCTGGTCCGCCAGGGATTGGTCGTGTTCACCTTCGGCAATGCCAGTGGGATCGATCGCTACCGGGGCCTGGTGGTGATCAAGCCAAGCGGGGTAGACTACGCAGCCCTGACTCCCTCCGACATGGTGGTCACCGATCTGGATGGGAAGATCGTGGAAGGCAGCCTGCGCCCGTCTTCTGATCTGGCGACGCATCTTCTGCTCTACAAAGAATTTCAGGGTATCGGCGGCGTAGTGCACACCCATTCTGAATTCGCCACCGCCTGGGCGCAGGCGGGACGCGAAATCCCAGCCTACGGGACTACCCACGCGGACTATTTTTATGGTCCGGTACCTGTGACGGCCGAGCTTACCCCTGATGAAATCGGCGGAGAATACGTTTACAACACAGGGGTTGCCATCGCCCGGCGCTTCCAGGGACTCGATCCGCTGGCCATTCCGGCCGTCCTGGTGGCCGGCCACGCACCGTTCTGCTGGGGAAAAACGCCGCACGATGCCGCCCATAACGCGGCCGTGCTCGAAACCGTCGCTCGCATGGCCTACTACACCGCCACCCTGCGCGAGGGTTGTGCCGGGGTCTCCCAGGCGCTGTTGGATCGGCATTACTTCCGCAAACATGGCGCCAACGCGACCTACGGACAGGAGAAAGAATGCACCTAACGGCGTTTGCAGTTTCCACGCAACTAGCGCGGTTGAACTGGATCGACATCCTGGTGATCGCGATTTACTTCGCCATCGTGGTCTTTATCGGCTTCTACCTGCGTGGTTCTTCCAACACCAGCGAAGAGTTCTTCATGGCCGGGCGCGAGATGACCGCCTGGATAGCCGGTCTGAGCTTTGTTTCCGCCAACCTGGGCTCGCTCGAACTCATGGGCTGGGCCGGTTCGACCTATCAATACGGCATCCTGGCCATGCACTGGTATTGGATAGGCGCTATACCCGCCATGCTCTTTCTCGGCATCGTCATGATGCCGTTCTATTACATCTCGAAAACCCACTCCGTACCCGGATACCTGAAACTGCGATACGGAGATGGGGCGCGCGCGCTTTCCGCCGTCAGCTTCGCGTTCATGACCATCCTCATGAGCGGCATCAATATGTATTCGATGGCCATCGTGATGAAGGTGGTGCTGGGATGGGACCTGAACTTCAGCATCTGGGTCTCTTCCATCACGGTCGCGGTGTATGTCGCTCTGGGCGGTCTCAAATCGGCGATCTATAACGAGGTGTTACAGTTCATCCTGATCTGGACAGGCGCCCTGCTGGTGCCGATTCTGGGCCTGATCGAAGTGGGCGGTTGGAGCAACCTGCGGCAGCAAATCGCCACCAACCTGGGCCGTTCCGACTATGTGCACTTGTGGTCGACGCTGGGCCACTTCAGCGACAACCCCATGGGCGTGAACTGGTTCGGGATTGTGTTCGGTTTAGGCTTCGTGGTCAGTTTTGGCTATTGGACTACGGACTTCCTGGTGGTGCAGCGCGTCTTATCGGCTGACAGCATCCGATCCGCCAGGATGGCTCCGATCATCGGCGCAGCGTTCAAGATGGCGGTTCCCTTCATCGTGATTCTGCCCGGCTTGCTCGCCCTTGCCGTTTTGCCCTTTCACCTGGTAGCGCAAGATGTAGCCGTCCAGACGGGCCAGCACAGCTTCAACGAGGTGTTGCCACTGATGCTGGTGCGCTACTGCGGCCCCGGCCTGCTGGGCATGGGCGTGACCGCTCTGATTGCCGGCTTCATGTCTGGCATGGCCGGCAACGTAAGCGCCTTCTCCACGGTCTGGACCTATGACATCTACGGCGCTTTTCTTAATAAGAAGGCGACCGACCGGCACTACGTCGCCATGGGGCGCTGGAGCACGCTGATCGGCGTCCTGATCTCGGTGGGTACGGCCTACCTGGTACAGCACGCGGCCAGCATCATGGACTACGTCCAGGAACTGTTCAGCTTCTTCATCGCGCCGCTGTTCGGCACCGTGATTTTGGGTATGCTGTGGAAGCGGGCGACTAAAGAGGCCGGCTTTTGGGGATTGCTGGCCGGTACCGTAACCTCCATCAGCCTTTGGTTGTGGGTAAGGCATGATCCTTCCGCCTTACGCTATGTAGCCATGTCACCCGACGCCAAACATATGGCGGAAAATATTTATCGCGCCTTCTGGGCCTGGATTGTCTGCGTGCTGGTTACGGTGGTGGTCAGCTACATGACCACGGCCCGTCCCGTGGCGGAACTGGAAGGGCTGGTGTACGGCGCTTCTGTCCTGCCCAAGGAACACGACGACCACTGGTACCAGCGTCCCATCGTGTGGGCAAGTATCGTGGCCCTCATTTTTGTCTTCCTCAACATTGTCTTCTGGTAAGGAGCGAGTCGATGCGCGAGTCCTTTTCTATCTGGTGGTTCGCAGGGATACTGCTGCTGGCCTATGGCGTGGTTATTTGTTCTACCGGTATCTGGGAATTGAGTCATCCCCTGGCTAATCCTCCGGTGCTGAACAATCTCCATGCCCCGATCTGGTGGGGTGCGATGCTCGCAGTGGCCGGCCTGGGTTACACCATCGGCTTTCGACCGCGGCAGACGGTTAACAAGCGAAGGAAATAGACCATGGCCAAGCAAATGACGTTCGGCGTGATTGTAGGCAACCGCGGTTTTTTCCCCGACCACCTGGCGAAGACGGGCCGGGAAGAGATGCTCAAGGTTCTGGAGACGGCGGGGATCCGGACTATCTCCTTAACCCCGGAGCAATCCAAATTCGGCGCCGTCGAAACCCCGTCGGAGGCGCGGCTTTGCGGTGACCTGTTCCGCAAACATCGCGACGAAATTGACGGAGTCATTGTGACACTTCCCAATTTCGGGGAGGAACGCGGGATTGTCGATGCTCTGCGCCATTCTACTTTGAAGGTTCCGGTGTTGGTGCAGGCGACTCCCGACCGGGCGGCGGACATGAAGATTTCCCATCGCCGCGACAGCTTTTGCGGAAAGATGTCCGCCTGCAACAACATGATGCAGTACGGCATTCCCTACTCGCTGACCGCGAACCACACGGTGCAGCCCGACTCCGATGAGTTCCGCAAGGATCTGGCCTGGTTCTCCTCCGTCTGCCGGGTGGTGCGCGGCTTTACCAATCTTCGTGTGGGTGCGATCGGCGCCCGGCCCGCGGCCTTTAACACTGTTCGCTACAGCGAGAAGCTGCTGGAACGCAGCGGCATCTCGGTCGATACGCTCGATCTTTCTGAAGTGCTGGGCCGTATTGAGCGCCTTAAGGACAACGACGATTCCGTGCAGCTGAAGCTTGCGGCCATCCAAAAGTACGTGTCCACCAACAACATCCCTCTGGCCGCTTTGATCAAGATGTCCAAGCTGGGCGTGGTCATTGAGCAGTGGATGCAGCAAACTTACTGCACTGTCAGCGCCATCCAGTGCTGGACGTCACTCGAAGAATACTTCGGTGTGGTGCCTTGTACGGTTATGAGCATGATGAGTGAAAACCTTTTCCCGAGCGCCTGCGAAGTGGATATCTGCGGAACCATCAGCATGCACGCCCTGGCCCTGGCTTCGGAGACCCCGAGCGCGCTGCTGGATTGGAACAACAACTATGGGTCTGATCCGGACAAGTGCGTCTGCTTCCACTGCTCGAACCTGCCCAAGCACTTCTTTAAAGACGTGATTATGGACTTTCAGGCGATTATCGCCGGCACGGTGGGCAAGGAAAATACCTTTGGCACCTGCGTCGGCCGGGTCAAGGCGGGGGCGATGACGTACGTTCGATTTTCGACCGACGACTATCACGGAAAAATTCGCGGATATGTCGGGGAGGGCGAGTTTACCAACGATCCCCTGGAAACATTCGGGGGCGCCGGAGTGGTCAGGATTCCAAGACTGCAGAAGCTGCTTCGGCTCATTTGCGAGCAGGGCTTTGAACATCATGTCGCAGCGAATTTTTCCCAGGTGGCTAGTCCGGTCTACGAAGCGGCGGTTCGCTACCTGGGCTGGAGCATGTACAACCACGATGGAGAAGCTTGAGAGGTCCCTCCACTATTCGCTCCGCCACCAAAGATCGGGTGCCCCATCCTTCGCGCTCTTTGCGAAGGGTGGGATACCACTTCTCTAAACCCGACGCCCTTCGCCCGCACCTTTTGCTTATCCCACCCTTCGCAAAGAGCGCGAAGGATGGGGCACCCGATCTTTGGTGTGGTTTCCTCCCGTAATAGGGTTTAGTGACTCTTTTTTGGGGACTCACGCATCCTTAGATTTGCAGTACAGGAGAATTGCCTTGAAGACCACCTGGAAGATTGACCCTGCCCACTCCAGCGCACACTTTGTCATTCGTCACTTGATGATCACCAATGTGCGCGGAGGGTTCAGCAATGTACAAGGCACGATCGTTTGGGATGCGGACGATCTTGCTGGATCCAGCATTGAAGCGACCATTGACCCATCCAGTCTCAACACCGGAGACCCTGGCCGGGATGCCCACGTAAAGAGCGCGGATTTTCTCGACATCGAGAAGTACCCGGCGATTACCTTCAAGAGCAAGAGAATCACCCAGGATGGCGACGGGGTGAAGGTGACCGGGGACCTCACCATACATGGTGTCACCAAGGAGGTCGTGCTGCAGGTAGATGGCCCGACGGGACCAGAAAAAGACCCGTGGGGAAATACCCGCGTTGGCGCCTCGGCTACCACCAAAATTAAACGCAGCGACTTCGGCTTGACCTGGAACGCGGCGCTCGAGACCGGTGGGGTTATGTTGAGCGACGATGTGAAAAACGAATTAGAAGTTTCCTTGATCAAGGCGTGAGGGCAGGCATTGGCGATCGTCGCGGGAGTTGACTTCGGCACATTGAGTGTCCGGGTCACACTTTTTGACAGTGAACGGCAGCAGAAGGGCGGATCAGCCACCGCTTCGGCGTCCTATCCGCTCAAGCGTAAGCGGGAAGACCCGGATTTCGCTACCCAGTCGCACCAGGATCAGATGGATGCGCTGGTGAGCGCCATGCGCGCCGTGCTGGCCCAGGCGGGCATTTCAGGAGTCCAGGTGGAAGCCATCGCGCTCGATACCACCGGCTCGAGCGTAGTGCCCGTCGACGCTCGCCTGCGACCATTGGACGACTACTACCTATGGTGCGACCATCGCGCCAAAGGCGAAGCGCAGGAGATTACCGAGCTCGCCCACCGCGAGCATCTGGAAGCGATCGAATGGTGCGGCGGAGTCTATTCCCACGAGTGGGGATTCGCCAAGCTGTTGCACTGGCTGCGACACAACCCGGAAAAGCGCGCCCAGCTGGCGAGTGCTTTCGAGCACTGTGACATGGTCGCGGCCACCCTCAGCGGAATCACCGATCCCAAGCTGGTGAAGCGCAGCATCTGCGCGATGGGTCACAAGTGGATGTGGAACCCGAAATGGGATGGTCTACCGTCACAAGCCTTCCTCTCGGACGTGGATCCGCTCCTCGACGGCATCCGCGAAAAACTGGGCGGCGAGTATCACAGCTCCGAGGCCCTGGCCGGCCATCTCTCGCCGGAATGGGCGGAGAAGATGGGCTTGCGCGCGGGCATTCCTATTCCCGTCGGCGCCTTCGATGCCCACTGGGATGCAATCGGCGCGGGCTGCAAGCAGGGCGATGTGGTCAACGTGGTTGGGACCTCAACCTGCATCATCGCCATGCAGAAGGAAAGCAAACTCATTCCGGGAGTCTGCGGAGTGGTGCCGGGCAGCGTGCATCCGGGCTACACCGGCATTGAAGCGGGGCTCTCGGCTACGGGTGACATCTTCGAAGCCATTGCGCGCCGCGCCAATGTCAAAGTCGCGGAGCTAAGCCGGGGCCTGGAAAGCTATCGGCCAGGACAGACTGGCCTGCTGCGTCTGAGCTGGGACAATGGTGACCGCACGATCCTGGTCAATCCCGAGCTTGGAGGCATCACCCTGGGCTGGAACCTGGGGAACACGGCACAGGACGAGTTGTTCGCCGCGATCGAGGGCACTGCGTTTCACACCCGCATCATCCTCGAGCGTTTGGCCGAATATGGAGTGCCCGTAGAGCGCGTCATCAATGCCGGTGGTGTGCCGCAAAATAATGCCGTGCTCAACCAGGTTTACGCCAACGTACTGGGCAAACCCGTGCTGGTGCCGGACGGTATTCCGACCAGCCTGGGATCCGGCATCTTCGCCTTTCTCGCCGCCGGCACCTTCTCCTCCATCGAAGAGGCGCAGGCCAGGATGTGCCTGACGTACAAAACGTATCAGCCACAGTCCGAAGCTGTGGGCGTGTATGAAAAGCTTTATCCGCTTTACCGGAAGATCTATCTAGCCTTTGGCCAGCCACACGGCCCGGCAGTGGACCTGGGCGATGTTCTGCCTAAGTTGATCGAGATCAGGTCTTCCCAACTGGGCAATGAGTCTCCCTAAGCGATTAGTTGAGAGATATCTAAGACTGCCTATCTCTCCACTCCGCCCCTAAGGAACAGATCGCGCTCCCGATTAGTTAGTTGGGTTATCAACCGCGGCCCATTACGGTGGTGCGAATTATCCTTCCTGATTTTCCTTTCCAGGCGCTCAAACGAACAGTAAGATTGACTCGCTTCCCGGACCTTCTAAGTGACAGGGGTGGCCCTATTCGTAACCTTCGGCTTGTTGTACTGATGATTTCTTTTCTGCTTTTGGTCACCGCGAGTCACGGCCAAACCTACGTCTTCGGCAGGACCGATTTACCTGTCGCACCGGGCGCATTTTCAGTGGCCAGCGGAGATTTCAACGGTGATGGCATCACCGACCTGGTTTCCGTAAGTCAAGGCGGCAACACGGTTTCCGTGGTTTTGGGGGACGTAAACGGCGGATTCAATTTGCCGGTTAGCTATCCGACAGGACCCGCGCCCTCCGCCGTGGTCAGCGGGGACTTCAACGGCGACGGCATCCTGGACCTGGCGGTCACGAACAGCAATTGCACCTACCAGACAACTGGCCTTGCGGATACGGAACTCGTTTGCAATGCCGGCACGGTGAGCATTTTGCTGGGGAACGGTGATGGAAGCTTCCAGCCACATCTTGACTACGCAACCGGGAAGAATCCTTCCGCGCTCGCGGCGGCTGACTTCAACGCCGACGGCAAACTCGATCTGGCTATCGCGAACGCACAGGATGACAGCGTTTCTGTGCTGCTCGGCCAAGGGGACGGAACCTTTCAGTCGCAAGTGGTCTACAAAGTGCCTAGCGCACAGGGACTGGTGGTCGGCGACTTCAACAACGACCACAAACTCGACCTGGTCGTTTCTGGCCCTAGCACGCTGCTGGGCAATGGAGACGGGACTTTTCAAGCTCCCATAACGTATGCCGGCGGATACGAGTCGGGAACGGCCACGCCATTCGCGGCGGCCGATTTTAATCTCGATGGCAAATTGGACTTGTATGAAGGCGGTGCTCTATTTCTCGGGAACGGCGATGGAACATTCGTGCTGCACGCAGTTTATGGCGGTGTCGGTAACGACAGCTCGGGGACTAATGGGGGAGCCGCCGCGGCTGACTTGAATGGCGACGGAAAGCCTGACCTTGTGATCGCGGAGGGGACCGGAATCGCAGTTCTTCTTGGCAATGGCGACGGGAACTTTCAGACACCTTTGAATTACTCCGCCAGCACTGCCGCTGATGTGCTGGTGGCCGATCTTAACGGAGATGGGAGATTAGACCTAGCGGTCGCGGAATCAGGCTGCCTGCCGTCGTCCATTTGCCCAACCCCCGGCTCGGCCGCGCTTTCTCTCTTGCTTGGCGCCGGCGACGGCACATTCATTGGAGGAACGGGCTATGCCTATTCACCTAGTTATCCCGCTTCCCAAGTGGTTTCGGCCGATTTCAATGGGGACGGCAAACCCGATTTTGCAGCCGCGACTAATTTTGTTCCGGTGGGGGCGAACACACCTCTGAGCGTTTACCTGGGGAATGGCGATGGGACTCTCCAGGCACAAATCCCTGCGACGATTCCCCAGAACACAGGATTCATCGCGGCCGCAGATTTGAACGCTGACGGTAAAGCCGATGTAGCCACCGTTTACGTCAATTGCAATGAGGGTAATACCGCCTGCCAGCCTGGAGATCTGGTTGTTCTTATTGGCAACGGGGACGGCACATTTCAGTCGCCGGTGGAATATGCTGTTGGCCTGGAGCCGGAAGATCTGACGATCGGCGACTTCAATGGAGACGGCAAACCCGATGTGGCCACTGCTAATTCGGCCTCAAGCACAATTTCCATCCTTCTCAACAATGGAAACGGCACTTTCCAAACACATGTGGATTACTCCACAGGAGTTCAACCGGCACACATCATCTCCGGCGATTTCAACGGAGATGGAAAGCTTGACCTGGTTACCCTAACGCAGGCGGGAATTTCTCTGCATCTCGGCAATGGAGACGGAACCTTCCGGCCGCATCAGGACTATGCCCCCACTAGTCAAGGCCTTTCTCTGGCTGCGGGAGACTTCAACGGCGATGGCAAGCTGGATCTGGCGCTGACAACGGCGTTGGCACCTCAGGTGTTGGTTCTTCTGGGGAATGGCGACGGCACCTTTCAAACCCCCATTAGCTCCGCCGACGGCGAAGGATTTCAAACCGGCGGGGAAGGGTTTCTAGCTGTCGGCGACTTTAACGGAGATGGAAAGACTGACCTCTTCCTTACCAGCGACTATGGCGGCGGATCCGAGGTTCTGTTGGGCAACGGAGATGGGACGTTCCGTCAGCCCATTCTGAGTTTCCTCACAGCCGGCGCCGGCGCCGTAGTGGATCTGAATCATGATGGAATACCGGACGTTGTTGCGTCGACAGGCTATACCACTGCGGCAAATGAAATCTCCGTACTGCTGAGCACACCGTTCAAGGCCGTCGCACCCTCCTCGCTAAATTTCGGATCGCAGGGCGCGGGAACGATGAGCGCACCCCAAACCATCACCATCAGCAACCCGGCGAGCGTCAGCTTTAACATAACCAACATTGCCGCCGGCGGAGACTACAGCCAGACGAACGACTGCGGAAGCAGCCTCGCGGCGGGAGCTCATTGCGCCATTACGGTGAGCTTCTCACCCACCAACACGGGGTCGGACGCGGGCACTATCACGCTCAGTGACAGTACCAAAGCCAGCCCTGTCGCCATTCCACTCACTGGGATCGGGGTCAATGGTCCAGCACTCACAGCCAATCCCGCGCGGGCCATCTTCCCGTCGCAAGCAATCGGCACCAGCAGCAAGCCTTTGCCGGTCACGCTGGTCAACACCGGAAATTCCAGGTTGAGCATCAGCGGGATCAGCCTCGCGGGTCCAGATAGCTCCGACTTTGCCGAGACTAATAACTGCGGAGGTTCGCTCGCAGCCGGCGCCAACTGCACTGTCAATGTCACATTCGCCCCTACATCCGGCGGATCGAGATTGGCCAGTCTTGCGATTAGCGGGACGGAACCGGGTAGTCCGCAATCGGTGGAGCTGGCCGGTACGGCTGTTGGACCCGCTGTGAAGCTAAGCCCCACCACGCTGACGTTTGCCTCCGAAACGGTGGGTAGCACCAGCGCGGCGCAGACTTCAACCCTGACCAACATCGGAAATGCTCCGTTAAACATCACCGGCATTTCCGCCGCAGGTAATTTCGCGCAGACAAATACCTGCGGGACATCGCTGGCCATTGGGAGCAGTTGTCAGATCTCGGTTACGTTTGCGCCGTCCGCCGTGGGAAATCGGACTGGCAATATCACCATCGCGCAGAGCGGCGGAGGTAGTCCGCAGAGTATCGCGCTTTCCGGTGTCGGCGCGGCGGCTCCGGACTTCACGATTGGGTTAGCCTCGGGATCGCAACCTTCGCAAACGGTCCCAGCCGGGCAGAACGCGCAATTCAGCATTGCGATCGCCCCTGCGGGAAGCTTTACGGGAACAGTAAACCTCAGCTGCAGCGTCACGCCGGCCGCAACACCGGCGCCCACCTGTAGTCTGTCAAACTCTGCGGTGCAGCTGAGCGGCACAGCGCTCACCGTAACGGTTACGATTGCAACAACCGCACCCAAGACGGCCTCTCACTCCGGGCTTCCTTTTGGCGGCGCTCCGGTGGTATGGACGGCGATGTTGCTGGGCACCCTGCTTCCGTGGAAGCGGAAGCGGCCGCTGCTTATGGCGATCGTATTCATTACATTGGTTGGCGCGTCTTTTATTGGCTGCGGCGGCGGTGGATCGTCCTCGCCCCCGCCGTCTACGCCGGGAACAACCGCTGGGACCTATACGGCAAACATTACCGCGACCTCGAGCAGCTTGAGCCACAACACAACCATGACTGTAGTGGTGCAATAGCCTCGCGGCAACGACCACCGCAGTACTTTGATCTTTGATCAGCATGATCTACCTGGAACGCAGGCCGTCGAGGGGTGAGATTTGCCTATCCCACCCTTCGCAAAGAACGCGAAGGATGGGGCACCCGTCGATTGGTGGCGGGGATAGAGGGCCCATTTGCGAGGAGAAACCCAGGTCTCAAAAGCGAGACCTGGGCCACCCACCTTTTTCTAGTCCTTTGGTAAGAACAGAGTTGGTGCGAGCGGAATAGTGATTATGCTACGCGCCGTACTCGGCGGCGACCGTCTCGGGCACACGTAACCAGCTGTAGAGTGGGAAGCTGTCGGCTAGTTCAAGCACCTGGCCGCGGATACTGCGCAGGACCTGAGGGTCGTTGCGGTGATCGAGCGCTTGCGTGATCCACTTGGCGATGGTGTGCATTTCCGGCTCGCGCATACCACGAGTAGTCATGGCTGGGCTGCCAATGCGGATTCCGCTGGGTTTCATAGGCGGATTGGTGTCGTAAGGAATTGCGTTCTTGTTCACCGTGATGCCCGCTTCATGCAGCGCGAACTCGGCTTCGCTGCCCAGCACGCCGCGGGAAAAAACATCTATCAGCATCAGATGAGTGTCGGTTCCACCGGAAATCACGCGATAGCCTTCGGCCGCCAGGGTGTCGGCCAAAGCCTGCGCGTTGGCGACCACTTGCTGTGCGTATTGCTTGAATCCCGGTTCCAGTGCCTCACGAAAAGCGACGGCCTTGCCGGCGATGACGTGAACCAGTGGTCCGCCCTGCTGGCCGGGGAAAACACTTCGGTCGACTGCAGCGGCAAATTGCTGCTGGCACAGGATCATGCCGGCGCGGGGTCCGCGAAGCGTCTTATGCGTGGTGGTGGTGACGAGGTGCGCATGGGGTACAGGCGAAGGATGAACGCCGCCAGCCACCAGGCCGGCGAAATGCGCCATATCGATTAACAGAAACGCACCCACCTTATCGGCAATCTGCCGCATGCGGGCAAAATCGATAATCCTGGGATATGCGCTGCCTCCGCCAATGATGAGCTTCGGCTTCTCTTGCTCAGCAAGGGCTTCGAGCTTGTCGTAGTCAATCCGCTCTGTGTCCTTCTCGACGCCATAAAAGACTGCGCGATAGAGCTTGCCGGAAAAACTGAGCTTGTGCCCGTGGGTCAGGTGGCCGCCATGCGCCAGGTCAAGACCGAGGATGGTGTCCCCTGGATTGAGGACAGCCATATAGGCCGCAGCATTGGCTTGCGAACCGGAGTGCGGTTGCACATTGACATACTCTGCGCCAAAGAGCTGCTTAGCCCGGTCGCGTGCCAGGTTCTCCACTACGTCGGCAAACTCGCATCCGCCGTAATAGCGTTTGCCGGGATAGCCCTCTGCGTACTTGTTGGTGAAGACCGATCCAACCGCCTCCATCACCGCCTGGCTGACGAAATTCTCCGAGGCGATCATTTCCAGGCCTTCGTGCTGGCGTCGGATTTCATGGTCAACAGCCGCGGCGATCTCTGGATCGGCCTCGGCAAGCGGGCGGCGCATACGGTCAGACATAGTGCGATTTTAGATCATGGCTGGAAGCGGATGGAGAGGATGCGGAAAAAGTCGCTGTTGCCAGTAGACCACGGCCCTCAGCAGCTAAAGCCGGCCTGGTTTTTGATTAATTACGTACGGCCTGAAGGCCGTACCCTGCAAAAAAAGTGCGCGATAAGCGCGATAAGTTACCTTTTGGTTACCATCGTGCGCTTAATCACCGGGCCTCTTTGAAGGCGGAGTAAACAAAGGAACCTATGTACCAGCCGTCCATGAACTTGTAGGGAGTTTCACCGGTTGTGTAATGCCCGCAAGGAAGCACTTTGGAAACAAAATCAACTCCCCGGCGGCGAAAGTTCTCGATCACCTGCTGCGAGTACTCGCGCAGAAAGGTCAGGTCATAGGTGGCATGCACCAGGAGAATCTTTCTTGGATTGGCAGCAAACTGATCCATGTAATGAGAAGGGCTGATGCAGGCCCACACATCGCGCAATTGTTCATGGGTCACGCCGATGCCTTCAAAGGCAGCGCGAATGTGCCTGGTGCTTTGTCCGGTCCACACCACGTCTCCAAAAGACATGGAGGCGTGATTGAAAGCAGCGATGCGGATACGGCTGTCGAGCGCGGCGGCAAGAAAGGCATAACAGGAGCCGAGACTGGTGCCAAGGATTCCAAACTGTTCGTAGCCCTGCTGCTGCAGCCAATCGATGCAGCAACGGATGTCGACCACCGCCTGGCGGCAAGAGGCGATGGTTCGCCCCACGTTGGCGCTGACCGCATAATCGGCGCGCGCCAGCTCTGCCGGACGGCGGATGTCGTGGTAGGGCTTGCTGAGGCGCAGGGCAGAAACGCCAAAGCGGTTAAAAATGGAGCAGAGAGCATTGTGGCTGAAGGCGTCGGCATTCCATTGCGGCATCACGATGATCGCCTGTTTGGGCTTGCCTGCCATCTTTTCAGCCGGCGCAGGGAACCAGCGGGCGTTGACTAAATCGTTTTCCGGATAGGGAGTGCGCACCGGCGACGTGAAGCGAAGAAACTCCGCCGTGGGAAGTTTGCCCAGGGCGGCGCGCTGGCGAACCCTGGCATCGTGCTTGAGAGTTTCCGGCCTGACATTGGTGGGAAACAGTTGCGGGTGACGCTCCTCCAACACAAAGTCGGACGGAGTCTCATAAGCGAAAAACTCCGCCCGATGGTGCAGGATAGAGTCGTTCAACCGGAGCATCCTCTGCTCCGCCTCGGCATCGTCTGCGGGGGCGGAATAGGGGAACCCATTCGAGCTGGCAAACTCCTCCAGCCAATCGAACCCCCACTCTACCGGGCGCACAATACGATTGGTGTCGCGGGTGGTGAGGTCCGTTTCCCAGCGATACATCCACCGGGCATAGAGTTTGCCCAAAATGCTCACCTGGTGCTGCCGGCCCGGACACGGAATTGCTCGATCACTGCGGACATATCCTCTTCCCCTTGTCCGGCGGTAATGGCGTGTTCGAACACGCGCAGAGCCGCTCTGCCCATATCCAGATCAAGGTCCTGAAGCTCGGCTTCACTGACTGCGTAACGAAGGTCCTTAGCCATGAGGCGGAGCAGGAACTGAGGCTCATATTGGCGTTGGGTCATGCGGCCGCTGAGAGTCTTAACGATGGGGCTGCCGGGAGCTCCTTCGGTGAGCACGCCCAGCGCCTTATCGACGTCCAGCCCGCTGCGTTCAATCAGAGAGAGGGCTTCGGCCAAGGCCGCGGCCTGCGAGCCGGAAAGGAAGTTGTTGATCAGCTTCAGGCGAGCACCGCTGCCCACCGGGCCAACGTGCACGACATCCCTACCCATGGCCTTGAGGATGGGGGTGATCTTGTCCAGGGTGGAGGCTTGCCCTCCGGCCAGAAAGAGCAACTGCCCAGCCTCAGCCTGCCCTTTGCTGCCGGTGACGGGTGCGTCGACCAGCTCACAGCCGTGATCCTTAGCCGCGCGGTCGAGTTCTTCAACCCACTCCACGGTGACCGTGCTCGACTCCACCAAAATGGTTCCAGGAGCAGCGTCGACCAGGGCCTCGCCGCGTCCCGTCCACACGTCGCGGCAGACGGGAACATCAGCCAGCATACTGATCACTACCTGCGCGTCTTTGGCCGCGGCACGCGGGGAGTTCGCTACCTTGGCTCCGCGGTCGGCCAGAGCCTGTGTTTTGCCTGGGGTGCGATTCCAAATGCTGAGTGGGTAACCCGCGTCGAGCAGGCGGCCCGCCATGCCTGAACCCATCAGTCCAAGCCCCAATAGTGCAATCTTCGTCTGTTCCATAACATCTCCTGCCAAGGCTCTAGAATAGAAGGGTTATGGGGTTTACGGAAAGCTACGACGTTGTAGTAGTGGGTGCGGGGCACGCAGGTTGCGAGGCGGCGATGGCGGCGGCGCGTATGGGCCTGCGTACGGCGCTGTTTAGTTTCAATCTCGACTTGATCGCGCAAATGTCTTGCAATCCCGCTATTGGCGGCATCGCCAAGGGGCACCTGGTGCGGGAAGTGGACGCGCTGGGCGGGATTATGGGCGAGGTGGCCGATGCCGTCGGCATCCAGTTTCGCCTGCTGAATACGTCGCGCGGGCCGGCCGTCTGGTCCCCGCGAGCGCAGTGCGACAAGCGCCAGTACCGGGTGAAAATGCGGCAGGTGCTGGAATCGCAGGCGAATCTGCATATCAAGCAGGCGGAAGTGGTGGACGTGATCCTCGATGCCTGCAGCGCGGTGAGCGGGGTGAAGCTGCGGGATGGGCGTACGGTCTTCGCGGGTGCGGTGGTCATCACCACAGGCACCTTTCTGAATGGTTTGATCCATTGCGGCGAAGAACGGTACCCCGCCGGCCGCAGTGGCGAACCACCCAGCGTGCTGCTGGGCGAGGCGCTCAAGCGGCTGGGGCTGCGCGGTTGCCGGCTCAAGACGGGAACCCCTCCGCGCCTGGATGGCCGCAGTATCGATTGGAGCCGTTTCGCGGAGCAGCCTGGAGATGCTGACCCGACTCCTTTCAGCTTTCGCACGGTGGAGCTGCCGCAAAAGCAGATCTCCTGCCACATTGCCTACACCACGCCAGAGACGTTGCGGATTATCCGGGAGAATGTCAGCCGATCGCCCATGTATTCCGGACAAATCACGGCTGTAGGCCCTCGCTACTGCCCTTCGATTGAAGATAAGGTGGTGCGGTTTCCAGATAAGGAGCAGCATCAGTTCTTCCTGGAGCCCGAGGGTTTGGATACCAACGAGGTTTACGTCAATGGCATGTCGACCTCCCTGCCGATGGAAGTGCAGTGGGAAGTGGTGCGATCGATTCCTGGTCTTGAAAATGCGGAGATGCTGCGGCCTGGGTATGCGATTGAATACGACGCCATCGATGCCAAGGAGCTCGATCGAAGCCTAGGGGTGAAAAAGATTGGGCGTCTGTTCCTTGCGGGGCAGATTAATGGCACTTCGGGTTACGAGGAGGCAGCGTGCCAGGGCCTGATGGCCGGGGTCAATGCGGCGCTGCTGGTTCGCGGGGAGGGGCCGTTCACGCTCGATCGGAGCGAAGCGTATACCGGCATTTTGATTGACGACCTGATCAGCAAGGGGACCAACGAACCGTACCGCATGTTCACTTCGCGGGCTGAGTTCCGGTTGCACTTGCGGATTGATAATGCCGATCGGCGTTTGACTCCGTATGGGCACAAGCTGGGGCTGATCTCGAGCAACGCCTGGCAGGATTATGAAGAGAAGCAGGAGCGCGCGGTGGCACTCGAGAAAATGCTAGCTACGAGCAAGGTGCACCCTTCACGGCTGAGCACGGTGTTCCCTGATTTGGGGAATGTGGCTGGGCAGACGTATGCGCAATTGCTGAAGCGGCCGGAGATTTCGCTGGAGGCGCTGCTGCCGGTTTTGCGGCCGGAATGGGAGGATGGCCCGTTGACGTTCTTTAGTGGTGCTGTGAATGCCAGGGTTCGGAATGAGCTGAAGTCGGTCGAGACAGAGATTAAGTACGCCGGGTATCTGGATCAGCAGCGCAAGGCCATCGATAAGCTCAAGAAGGCGGAGCAGCGTTCTATTCCCACAGAGTTTGAGTATGCGGGGATTAGTGGGTTGTCACGGGAGATGCAGGAAACTTTGACCAGGGTGCGGCCGCAAACGCTGGGGCAAGCGAGCAGGATTCCGGGAGTGACGCCGGCTGCGGTTTCGTTGTTGCATGTCCATTTGGAAGTTGGGGAAAAGCGCAAAGCAGCGGCGGCGGGATTGCTCTAACCGGGTTGCGGAACCGAATCCTTAGCGGCTTTTTGGCAAGCAGCAGGTGCGGTATTGTGTCGTCCCTACGGGACTCGTCATGAACGTTCTCCTACCCGGCACTGACGTGCCGGGCTACAGGTTGTTTCGTCCCTGCGGGACTCCTTCGTGAGGCCGGAACAACCAGGTCTCGCTTTTGAGACCTGGGTTTCTCCTCGCAAATGGGTCCTAGCCGGAACACCCACTTAGTATTCGTCCGCGCCGAAATCACAATCCTGGTGGGGTTGGGGGCGGGGGAGCGGCGTCTACGGGCTGGGCATCTGAACCTGCGCCTACGCCGATGCTGCCGGGATATTGGGC
>Ga0302179_10000989_pt1 | contig 17719 bp, 12 predicted proteins | sample I_Palsa_E3_1_FD_198788 | JGI IMG/M metagenome (GOLD analysis project Ga0302179, IMG submission 198788) | Peat permafrost microbial communities from Stordalen Mire near Abisko, Sweden - I_Palsa_E3_1 | ecosystem: Environmental > Terrestrial > Soil > Palsa > Peat permafrost | place: Sweden...
ATCGAAAGTCGCAGGCGCGCTGATCGCCAAGATGGATTCGACCCAGCACGATCGAGGCTGGGACCTGGGCGCGGAGAACGGCACGATTCGGGTGGAACTGGTCGACCAGTCCCCGAAGGAACAACCCGCTCCGGAGAAGCCAAAGAAGGGCGCTAAAAAGGACAAGCAGCCGAAAGCCGAGACTTCGAAAGTCGCAACCCCGAAAGTCGTGACACCGAAAGACCTGACGCCCATGCGGGCGATCAAGGTCGCGACAGTCACGCCACTACCTACCAATGGGCAGTGGGATCACCTGTTCTTTACCTACGACGGATCCGGCAGAGCAGCGGGCGTCAGGATTTACGTGAACGGAGAGCCGGTCGCCACCAAAGTCCTTTCCGACACGCTGGCTCGCAACACCATGCGTACTTCGGCTCCTCTGGAACTAGGGCGGAAGTCGCCCGATGAGCAGCCGGCTCGCGATACGCGCTACCAGGATCTTCGCGTTTACTCACGATCGTTAACCGCGGAGGAAGCGAAGCGACTGCCGTTCGAAGATTACGTGTCTGAAATCACCGGCAAGCCAGTGAACCAGTGGGACCGGGATCAATGGCATGCAGTGACCGAGTTTTATTTCAACAATGTGGATGAAACCGCCAAGGCGCTGCGCAGTCAGACGCAGCAACTGGACGCCGAATTGGAGAAACTCTCCAAGGGCGGAGATGTTTCGCTGGTGGCCCAAGAAAAGTCCTCAGTGGCCTATGCCGACGTGCTGACTCGCGGCATTTACACCGCGCGCAAGGAAAGAGTGGAGGCCAACACACCGCATTTCCTTCCGCTATTGCCGGCAGGCCGGCCCCACAATCGCCTGGCCCTTGCCGAATGGACAGTGAGCCCTGAGAATCCGCTGACCGCGCGAGTCACTGTCAATCGCATGTGGAACGAACTATTCGGCGCTGGGCTGGTAGAGACCACGGAAGACTTCGGGATCATGGGGCAGCGTCCCTCTAACCCTCAGCTGCTCGATTGGCTGGCAGTCGAATTTCGCGAAAGCGGCTGGGACATGAAGCATATGTACAAGCTCATGGTGATGTCCGCCGCCTACAGACAAAGTGCGAAATCAACGCCCGAACAGTTGGCGCGTGATCCAAAGAATCTTCTGCTGGCGCATGGCCCGCGTTTCCGCATGGATGCCGAAATGCTGCGTGACATTGCCCTCCAATCCAGCGGATTGCTGGTAAACAAGATCGGCGGCCCGAGCGTGAAGACGTATCAACCTCCCAACGTTTGGGAGTCCGTCGGATACCCCACGAGCGATACCACCAAATATAAGCAGGACCATGGAGAGGCGCTCTACCGGCGCAGCCTCTATACCTACTGGAAGCGAATGGCGATGGCGCCGGATATGGATGCTTTCGACGCCCCGGCGCGGGACACGGCTTGCACCCGCCGGCAGCGAACCGACACCCCGTTGCAGGCATTGGTAACCATGAATGATCCTCAATGGGTGGAGGCGTCGCGCTCGCTTGCCGAGCGATTGATCAAGCAGGGGGGGAAGCAGCCGGCGCAGCGAATCCAATATCTGAGTGAACTGGTGCTTTCCCATGACCCTTCCCCGCAAATGGCCTCAGTGCTCGAACAGTCACTGACGCAAATGCAAGAGCACTACGCGGCTGATCGAAAGGCGGCGCACGACCTGATTACGGTCGGCGAAAAGCCTCACGACCCAGCAATTCCACCGCCCGAACTTGCCGCCTGGACCATGGTGGTGAGCGAAGTGTTGAACCTCGATGAGACGTTGAACAAGTAACAGGAGAAACTCGCTTGAAGCAACATCCGCTTTGCACAGACCCCGATCATGGCCCCACCATCATGGACCTTCCGATTGCGGAAGGCCTGAAGACGGAGTGGGCGGAACTTCAGACTCGGCGGCATTTTTTTGGCCGGGCTGGAAAAATGCTGGGCTGGGCGGCGATGGCAAGCCTGAGCGGCGAGCGGATCTTTACCGGTGACGCCCACGCTGCAAATGTTGTGCCCTCCGCGCAGAGTGTCAGGCTGCCCCATTTTGCTCCCAAAGCCAAGCGCGCGATCTACCTCTTCATGTCCGGTGGTCCGCCACAGATGGATCTGCTGGATTACAAACCAAACCTGGCCCAGCTTTACGACAAGGATGTTCCTGACTCAGTCCGCGGCGCGCAGCAGCTTACCGGAATGACCGCCGGCCAGGCCCGCTTTCCGATCGCACCGTCTCATTGGGCGTTCAAGCAGTACGGGAAGACCGGTACGTGGGTGAGCGATCTGCTGCCCTACACCGCGCGCATGGTCGATGACCTAACGATCATCAAGTCGACCAATACAGAAGCGATCAATCACGAGCCGGCAATCATGTTGCTGAATACCGGTAACATGAATTCCGGGAAGCCTTGCCTGGGCGCCTGGCTTTCGTACGGTCTGGGCAGCATGAACGACAACCTGCCTACCTTCGTCGTGCTGCTGAGCAAGACGAATCCAAAGGAGAATAACCAGCCTGTTTCCTCGCGGCTTTGGAGCAGCGGATTCCTTTCCTCCGAGTACGCGGGCGTCGCAATGCGTTCTTCGGGTGACCCCGTTCTCTACTTGAGTGATCCAAAAGGCGTGAATCGGGACGTGCGCCGCAAGATGCTTGACGCTGTGAACGAGATCAATCGCCAAACCTCGCAGGAGCTGGGCGATCCGGAAACGAACTCACGCATTTCGCAGTACGAAATGGCCTATCGGATGCAGACCTCCGTGCCGGAACTGACAGATACGAGCCGTGAGCCTCAGTCCACCTGGGACCTCTACGGACCGGACGCCAAGGAGCCCGGCACCTATGCTTACAATTGCCTGATGGCGCGTCGCATGGCGGAGCGGGGGGTGCGCTTTATCCAGGTCTATAAGCGTGGATGGGACGTGCACGCAGATGTCACCGGCATGCTGCCGGTTTTATGTCAGGAAACGGATCGTGCCACCTACGCGCTGGTCACCGATCTGAAGCGGCGCGGATTGCTGGACGATACCCTGGTGATCTGGGGCGGGGAATTCGGCCGTACCGTTTATAGCCAGGGCGGCCTGACGCCGGAGAATTATGGGCGCGACCACCATCCCCGGTGCTTTACCACCTGGATGGCCGGTGGCGGTGTGCGCCCCGGGATCACGTTCGGCGAAACAGATGACTATAGCTACAACGTAGTGAAAGACCCGGTCCCGGTGCGAGACTTCAACGCAACCGTGCTCCATTGCCTGGGAATTGATCACAACAAGCTCACTTATAAATTCCAGGGATTGGATCAGAAGTTGACCGGCACTACGCCAGCGAGCGTGGTCACCAATCTGCTTGCGTAATGATTCGACTCAGGGGCATCAAGCTGGTTTGGGCTGCGTCTTTTCTTGTAAGTATTGCCTTGCTGCTTCTGCCTTTCGTTTTCAAGCTGGATGGGAAGACCCATGCAGATTGGCAGCAGTTCCTGGGACGATTCCATCCCCTCGTGGTACACCTGCCCATCGGCTTGATTCTGCTGGTTCCGCTGCTGGAGTTGGCGGGAAAATACCGCCCGGCCATGCTTGAGGCGGCGATGTTCGTCCTGTCGCTCAGTGTTCTCAGTTGTCTGCTGGCGCTGGTCCTGGGATATCTGCTCGCTTATGGAAGCGGGGATGCAGGAGCGGGTGTCGCTCGGCATATGTGGGGCGGCATTGCGCTCACCATCGGCGTTTTAGCGTGTGCTTTGCTCCGGGGCGCATCGGGTGGGCCGCGCGGTTTTTATCCCTACATGCTGGTGTGCGTCCTCGTTCTGCTGGCGTGGACAGCGCACCAGGGCGGCTCGCTGACCCACGGGAACAACTACCTGACCGAATATCTGCCCGCACCATTGAAGCGCTTAGGGGTGGGCACGGTGCGGGCGGAAGCCTCCGCTTTTCCTGATTCGTTTTACGCCAAACACATCCATCCCATCTTCGACGCGAACTGTGTTGTTTGCCATGGAGCACAAAAGGTCAAGGGCGGTCTTCGCCTCGATACCTACGATCGCGCAATGAGAGGCGGCGAAGATGGGGCAGTCATTATCCCTGAAAAGCCGGAGAGAAGCATCCTGTTGCAGCGCATCACCCTGCCGCCGGACCATAAGAAATTCATGCCGTCAGAAGGCAAGCCACCTTTGAAGCCTGAGGAGATCGCCTGGATCCAAGCCTGGATTCTTCAGGGTGCCTCGCCCGAAATGAAGTCTTTGGCCGGCATTTACGTGCACGAGGAGGAAGCCCTGCCCCAGGTTCCGGACTACAGCGGAAAGATGAAGGAGATTGAGCAGACGGCAAGGTCCGCTGGAGTTACACTTGTGCCGGTGTCGAGGAATCTGGGGGATGGTCTCATCTTGAATACCGTCGATGCCGGACAAAAATTCGGCGATGCTCAGCTTGCCGGCTTGGTGCGTTTTGCGCCGTATATCGTCGAGGCGCAGTTGGGGCGCACGTCCGTCACGGATGGCTGCTTTCCTACCCTGGCCAAATTTACTCATCTGCGTGCTCTGCACCTGGAAGAAACAGCGGTTACGGGCGCAGGTTTGAGTTCGCTGACGCAGTTACCGCAGTTAAGTTATCTCAATCTGAGTGGGACACAAGTCACGGAAGCAGCGATTGCTCCGCTCAAGACAATGAAGAACATGCGTCATCTTTATCTCTACAACACACCAGCCGAGAGGCAGCAACCATGAATCGTCGTAATTTTTTTGCCCTCGCCGGAGTCGCGGCGCTGGGCAGTCTGCAAATGAAATCGGAGGAGCGCACTTTGGACGCTGGACAGCCTCAGACTGGCAATGGCGAATGGACCTATCACGTGGTGTCGAACTGGGGCCAGCTACCGTCCGGAAAACAATTCGGCGGCACTCACGGCGGCATCGCTACTGACAACGCCGGACTTCTCTACGTGAGCACACAGAGTGAAACCGGCGTGCTGATCTACGACCGCGACGGCAAGCTGGTAAAGACCATCGCCACTGAATATCCAGAGATCCATTCCCTGGTGCACGCCAACGAAGGCGGTGACGAATATTTTTACGTCACGGTGCAAAAGGGGACGCCCAAAGAGAACTGGCTCTTCCTAAAAATGAAACCGGATGGAACCGTCGTTGCCAGGATTACCGCACCCGGCGAAGCCGGATTTCACGCACCCAACGAATGGCGCCTGACGGCCGCTGTCCCGGGTCCCGATGGCTCGATCTTCATCGCGAACGGCTACGGTGATTCACGTATCTTTAAATTCGATAAGGCCGGCAATTATCTGGCAGCCTATTCAGGGAAGGGAACCGCGGACGGTCTTTGCAACTGCAGCCACGGCCTGGCTGTGGATATGCGATACGATCAGCCACTGTTACTAGTGTGCGACCGCGAAAACCGGCGTCTCAGCCATTACGATTTCGACGGCAAGTTTGTGCGCAACATTACTCTCCATTTGCGCCGTCCCTGCCAGGTAAGTTTCTTTGGCGATTACGCGGTCGTCTCCGAGTTGGAAGGCCGGGTCACCATTCTCGATAAAGACAACGTCCCGGTGGCCTTCCTGGGTGACAATCCACAGAAAAGCCAGTGGGCAAACTACAAACTGCAACCCGGAGATATCGCCCCGGCAACTTTTAGCGCTGCCCACGGATGCTTCATCGATCAAGACGCCAACATCTACGTATCGGACTGGAATCAATCCGGACGCGTGACCAAGCTGGTGAGGGTCAAAGCGTAAACCCAGACTGTAGTCAACGGTGGTTAGTTGTTCTGTGAACCGTAGACGCGGAAACGTGTCCAGTAGGTTCCGTTATCCCAGTTGATGCGGTTACCATTGTTACTTACCGTTCCCCCAATGGTGGTTCCATTCCATTTCGTTGTCAGTGTGCGCTTTCCGTTCATCTGCCCGTTCGCGTTGTCACCCGATTGGTTGCTCAACTGCAGATTGCTTCCCCGCTGGTGAATGGAGCAGGACTGCGAACGGTCCCCCTGGGCATACCACGTCCCGGTCAGGTTCAGACGATGACCGCCTCCACCGCCACCGGAATTACACCTGGCCCAAAACGTACCGTTCGACCAATTGATCTGGCTGCCGTCCCGGCTGAGTGTGCCAGTGACGAATTGCCATCCAGGCGCGACGATCCCGGTTTGCCCTTGGTATTGGCCCGGTGACGTATCGCCGTTCTCATTGGTCAACGTAGGAAATCCGCCGTTATCGGAAATGGAGGCGTGCTTCGAAGGATCACCCTGGGCGCACCAGGCTCCGGTAAAGGCGGCAGATTGCGGGCTTGGTGGAAACTGGGCAACAGCACTCTTCACGCTGAGAGTGAGACTCAGAGCAACACACAACAAGAGCCCTGAGGTGTATCTGAAGAAAGTCATGGTCTCCTCCAAGATTCCATCTTGTGCGTGAGATTGGTTTTGAAATCGCCCTAGCTTAGCGCAGCACAAGTCTACGCTCCTGCAGAAAAGGGACAATGATCATCCTTTTGCACAATATTGGTGCAATTGCGACGACTACCCGGTGAAGTCTTATTCGCAAGAGCCATCGGGGCGGCTCGCATCAGCATTAAATGCAATTAACATTATGGAAGGGATGGTGTTTGAACCCTGTAATGAAGGATGGTGTGTGAGATGACTCTCAAACCGACGGACATGCTGGAGATCCAATCGGCAATCGACGCGTACGAGAGGAAGTTTCCAAGGCGCCCGGAGCCCTCGGCTGCTGTGGCGCTGGAGTGGCGACTGGGCAAGAGGGAATTTGCTGAGCTGGTGGCGCGAAATCCCGACCTGGCGTTAGGTGAGAAGGAGAAATCGGACCCGGAATTGGCGGAGGAATGCAACCGGCTGGTTTGGGCCTCGCAGCAATTAAGGATCAAGTGGCAGACCCGCCGCGATTCTGAAGACGGGCTGGTGCCCTGGGTCAGGAAAGCCTTGCTGGTCGGCTGGTGGGGTGTGATCGCGGTTGTGGTCGCCTCTGTCTTTTTCTTCGGCGCCCTGGTTGGCGGCTTCAAATGATTGCCAGGCGGGTTCTATGGCGAGCGGGTTGCGCACTTGCTTTCGCCGGAACCCTGATTGGCGTGCTGTATGCACAACGTCCCTTCCGGGAATACCCTTCGATCGAATATGGCGAATCCGTGCCCTTGCCCCGTGACTGGCACCGGCCGGCCGAGTGGGTCTTCGCGCGGTTGATGTATCCCCAGGGACCGTTGGACGGTTACCGTTACGACACTGGCGACTGGCGCCAGGGGCGCTCGCTTTGGACTCAGGATTTCCCGAAGGCGGATCGTAATCTTGCTGCGGCGGTCAGGCGCTTGACACGGGTCGACGCCCGATCGGTAGAGCAGTGCGTGAACCTTGATGATGGCGATGAGGTCTACAACTGGCCCTGGCTCTACGCCGTCCAGGTCGGGGAATGGGGCCTGACCGAAAAACAAGCGAAGAAACTTCGCGACTATTTGCTCCGCGGCGGCTTCTTCATGGCCGACGATTTTCATGGAACAGAGGAGCAGGCCTACTTCGAAAAAACCATGAAAATGGTCTTTCCCGAGCGGCCCATCGTAGACATTCCCAACCAAGATGCTATCTTCCACACCGTCTTCGATCTTGACGATCGCTACCGCGTTACCGGCGCGGAGCATCTGGCCACGGGCTACAAAAAGGACGGGCGGGTAGCCCGCTGGCAGGGCATCTACGACGATAAGGGCCGGGTGATGGTAGCCATCTCTTTGAATTCCGACATCGGCGATTCCTGGGAATGGTCGGACAGTCCGGAATATCCCCTGAAGTTTTCCGATCTCGGAATCCGGCTGGGCGTAAATTATGTCGTTTACGCCATGACGCACTGAAAGAAATAAGCATCCAACCTGTTCAGTCAATCTAGACAACGGAAAGCGGTTCCCAGTTTTTTGAGTGGATGAACAACAGCTTTCCGGGTACGATTCGGGTTACCGATTGTGATTACTACAGTCGGTGTTACTGTTACTGAAGAACGATGGCTTATTTTTTCAAACCCACTATCCTCAAGAACAGGCGGCGATTCTGCTCAAGCCATTTCATCGCTTCTTTCGGGGGAGAGACTTGATGAGGTCAGTTGAGAAGAGTCGCCGTTATTCTTTTGCAAACTAACCCTCCTCGCTTGCCAATTTTGATTAATACCCGCAGTGTGAAGCCTGACTTCACTCCGGCCCAACCCCAATTTCTCTCCTCTCAAATTGTCCTAGCCGGAACACCCAGGTCTCAAAATCGAGACCTGGGCCACCCACCAGTCTTCCCTTGTACGGCCTTTCCTGACATCCTCCCTCCAACAAACGGTTTGATTGACAATCCTGTTCCTGGAGGGAAGACTTATCCAAAAACGCAGGGTTTGCAATTAGCGACGATCAGGAGAAGCCGAAGGGCGCAATGGACAGCAATTTAGCGGTGATCGACCGCACTCCGCCGGCGTCACTACCAGTTCCCAACCCCTTCACCCGAAGGCTGGCTCGACGCTTATTGAGCCGGTTAGCGCATCAAGCCGCGCCTGCTGAACTCCAACAGTCGGCGCTTATCTTCTCCCCACACCCTGATGACGAATCTTTGGGGTGCGGCGGGACAATCTTGAAAAAGAAACAAGCGGGCGCAAACGTCAAACTCGTCCATGTCTCCGATGGAGGCGCCTCCACTACCCTCATCCCCAGGGAAGAATTGACGGCCATGCGCAGGAGGGAATGCCAAGACGCTGGCCGTGTTCTGGGGGTAGATGACATCTACTTCCTGGACTTTCCGGACGGAAATCTATGGGAACACATTCCCGCCGCTACTGATCGGGTGGAGGAAATATTGCGCCGCGAATTGCCCGAGCAGGTTTTTTTGCCGTATTCCCGTGAGCCCATGAGGCAGGCGTCCGATCACGTAGCAGTGACCCGGATTGTCCTGGAAGCGCTCCGCCGGCAAACCAAGCCGGTGACCGTCTGGGAATATCCCGTTTGGTTCTGGCTACATTGGCCGTGGGTGGGATTCCGGCAAAACACTCCACCCATCAAACCCAAACATATATTGAAGAATTCTCTGCTCGCCGGCTTCGGAACGCAGGCTCTTCTCGAACTGAAGCAACAGGTAAAAATCGCCGACGTGCTCGAACAAAAGCGGGTAGCGATTGCACAACATAGGTCGCAGACGGAAAGGCTGATCGATGATCCCAGGTGGGTTACCCTGGAAGAGTTGTCCAACGGCGAATGGATGGACTGTTTCTATCAAGATCGGGAATTTTTCCGCTGCTATACCTATAAGGGGGAGTGATGGCGCGGCCAGTTCTGGTGTTCAACGCCGTTCCGCACGTGGTCGTCGCGGTGGCGCGTTCCTTGCACCGCCAGGGAATTCCGGTAACCTTTGCCCACGTAGACGGCGGGGGCACGCCCGCGTCGCGGGCCTTCCACAACTCGGTGCGGTTGCCGAGTTACCGGGTGGCGCCGGAAGAGTTTATCGATTCGCTTTGCGCGGTCATTGAGAGCCAGGGGCACGACATGCTTATCCCCTGCAGCGACCCGGGGTTAGCAGCGGCCCTGGAGCATTACGATCGCCTTTCCTCCTTGCTGCACATTGGTTGTCCGCCACCGAAGATTGTCAGAAGCGTTCTGGACAAGGGAAAGACCATTCAAGCTGCAGAGGCTTGCGGCATCCTCACCCCTGGCAACTGCGCGCTGCCCGACTTGCGGACTCTGGAAAGCCAACGCAACCGGCTGCAGTTCCCCATCATCGCCAAGCCGCTCAGCAAAGAGGACGAGAGCAAGCATACCTTCAAAATGCGATACTTCGCTGCCTATGACGATCTGCGGGATGCCTTCCTTCTGGATCCGGGGTTCGGGGTGCAAAATCTGCTGCAGGAATTTTGCCCGGGCGACGGGGTGGGCATTGAAATGCTTTTCCATCAAAACCAGCCGCTGACCATGTTCCAGCACCGCAGGCTCAAGGAGTTCCCTGTATCGGGTGGAGGCAGCGTGACCTCAGTTTCCGAGCCGCTCGACCCCCTCCTTGCCGAACAGGCAGTGGCCCTACTACGCGAACTCAAGTGGGAAGGCGTGGCGATGGTCGAGTTTAAATGCGATCGAGCCCAAGGCAGAGCGGTGCTGATGGAGGTAAATGGACGCTACTGGGGCTCCTTACCCCTGGCGATCGGCGCCGGCATCGACTTTCCCTTTTATGAATGGCAGCTGGCACACGGCCAGAAACCGGTCATCCCAGCCTCTTATCCCGCCGGGTTGCGTTTCCGTTGGCTGGGCGGAGATATACGCCGGCTGGGAAGTCTCTTTAATCAAACCAGGGGGGATGGGTTTCCCTTACCTTCGAAGACCGGCGAATCGCTTCGTTTCCTCAAAGACTTTGGCGGCCCAATTTGTCCCGCAATCTGGTCCTGGAAGGATCCAATGCCGGCTTTGGAAGACTGGAGAGGCGCCCTCCGGAATGCAGTGGGTGCATTCGTTCGGGGGACGATTCGAAACCTCAAGCAGACGATTGCCGAATATCGCTACCATGGCCGCCGCAACTCCATGGTGGCTTTGCGTTTGCGTGCGCTCTATGCTCTAGGTTTGAAGCGCGCCCGTGCGCCGCGCAACGTGGCCGGTGTCCGCTCCGTTCTCTTTGTGTGTCACGGCAATATCATTCGCAGCGCCATGGCGGAAGCTTTGCTGCGCAAATACCTTCAGCACTCTCCTGGCCGGCCAGCGATTGGCGTGGCTTCAGCGGGATTAACCGACCAACCACAGGAGCGGGCAGACTCCCGCTCGCTCGCCATCGCAGGTGAATTCGGCGTGTCGCTCGACGCACACCGGCCCCAGCGGCTGACACAAGAATTAATCGATCAGGCCGATCTGATCTTCATTATGGATTACTTCAACGAGGCTCGCATGCTGGTATCCTTCCCGGCGGCTAAGGACAAAGTGTTCTATCTGAGCGCGTTCGGCCAGCAGCGCGGATGGCGCAACCCTGAAGTTCCAGATCCAAATCTAGGCACAGTGGAAGATGTCCGGCGCTGCTATCACGCTCTCGATTTGCATGTCGGAAAACTCGCAAACGCGCTCAAAGAGAGCTCGACGTTACCCTCTGAAACTAATGAGGTTTTCTCGGTGCCGGGCGTCGAGACTACATAAAAATGCCCTCTCTTATAATTAATGCCTGTCCAGTGGATGTGAATGCCGGTGCAGTGAATCTTAACGGCGCCGGTAACAAATTGACATGACTGTGGAGTACACTCGATAGATTACAAGCCGACGCCTTCCCCCAACGCGTTTGGCACTTACACATACTCCCTCTGTGATATTCAGTGCTACGGCATCTGATATTTTTTCCGCCTGGTTTTTTTGAAGTGGACGAGCGGATTTTGCAATTTTGGCTGCGTGTTTAGAGCGAGCTGCTTTCAGCAGGAAGATCCTTTGGAGCCGCTCAGATAGTTGAGAGAGCCGGACTTTCGGCGTTTGCTCGTCGCCGTGGAGATCATTCTCTCGAAGGAATACATGGCACCCTTACACTTGCAAAAAGGCCGCGATGTCAAGCGTCTGCTGCAGATGCTCAAACAGTATTTGAACATCGAGGCGCTGAAGTCTTTTCTTACCAAGAGGCATGGGAACGCAGGCCGCGAGCGTTATCGCAGGGCCGGTTTGACCGCTTCGGCATCGTTCATTTCCAAAGCCCTCACCCTTGTCATCAGTTTTGTATCAGTACCGCTTACGGTGCACTATCTGGGGTCGGAACGGTACGGGGTATGGCTCACGATCGGCAGTCTTTTGACCTGGATGTCGATGACCGACTTCGGCATCGCCGGGAACGCCTTGGTGAATCTGCTGGCCGACGCACACGGGAAAGAGGACAAGCGGCTGGCAGGCCAGCATGCTGCTTCGGCCTTCTGGGCGCTGGTGGGCTTGAGTCTGTGCATCGGGGGCATCTTCCTGTTCAGCTTCCACTACATTCCATGGCAAGAGGTATTTCACGTTTCGTCGGCCGTGCCTGGGGCTGAACTGAGTCTCGCCTGCGCCTATTCGCTGATCTTTTTCGTGGTGGGTTTTCCTTTGAGCATGGTCAGCTCGGTTTATGGGGCCTACCAGGACGGCTTCATGGCGAATATCTGGAACATCGCGGGCAGCGCAATCGCGTTGATCAGCCTGATCGTCGTAACCCAGATGAAAGGCGGATTGCCGCAACTGGTGTTGGCGATTTCCGGAACCCGGACTCTGGTGGGATTCGCCAACGTCTATTACATGTTCTTCCGCAAGTATCCCTGGCTTATACCGCGGCCTTCGGCAGTGCGCTGGTCTTCGACGAAGCACCTGTTGTCTCTAGGCGGCAATTACATGATTACGCAGTTGGCGGGTCTGGGCATTTATCAAAGCCAACCGATGATCATTACGCAGATGCTGGGTCCGTCGTACGTGGTCATTTTCGTGGTGACCCAAAAGATCGTTACTCTGCCCATCGACCTTGTATTTATGGGTACGGCGCCATTCATTTCCGCTTATGGCGAAGCCAAGGCGAGAGCGGATTGGGGATGGATCAGAGGGGCATTCAGAAACTCACTCATAGCATCGCTGGCCTTCGGCATTCCAGCAGCAGCTACGATTGCGCTGGTGGCTAAGCCCCTTATCCGGGTGTGGGCTGGCTCGGCAGCGGTTCCCGATTCAAGGCTGATTCTCTGGCTCAGCCTGTACACGCTGATCGGCGTCGCAATGTTATCCGTGGGCCAGTTGCTCTGCGGTCTGGGGCGCGCGGATATCTTGGCATACTCGCTTTCTCTCTGCGCAATTTGCACTATCGGAGCTGGAATTATCTTCGCCCGCTGGTGGGGTTTGGGTGGCGTAGGGCTGTCCATGGCGCTCAGCAAGGGTTGCACCGCTACCCCCATTCAGCTATATAAAATTCGCGGCATTTTGCGCGCGAATCAGGCGCCTGCCCTGGTGGAGCAGCCCTCCGTCGTCTGAAAGGCTCGCGACGCCCGAAGGATCTGTTCGGCATTCAATGCAGCGGTATCAACCACGGATTCAGCGCTGACCGGTTTGAGAACCAAGACAAGGCGGGAAGGCTTTTTGCCTATCAATCAAGGGGCATGGACCGAAACTCACCCATAACGAATGTATTGTATTTGCTGTGAATGAAGTTGTGGAACACCCAAAGACGACGCTGCCATAACTCATGCTGCGTATACAGATAGAGATTCGCGAACTTCTGATGTTCGTGTCTTTCATTGAATTCCTTGATCGCTAAGCGCTCGCCTGTGTAGTCATTGAGGGCTCCAAGTCCATCAGCAGTGATGTCGTCGAAATAACAGTAAACTCGCGGAAGAAAATGATCGTCGTCAGCTTCGAATAGGTGCATAACTTCGACGGTAGATGAATAGAAATCCAGGTCAAAAAATGCGGCGCCGATTGGGGCAGGATTGTAGTGGTCAAAAAAAGTCTTTGCAGTGTCGGCGACATCGCCCATCACCAGCTGAGCACCTTCGAGACGTGCTCTAAGTTTGGTTTCGTCGATTGGATAAAATCCTGCCTGCCATAAGTAAGGAACGTCCCGAAAGTCACGAGGCTTGGGGAGACCGGCACCCGAATCGAATCCATAGATCTCCACGTCGATTCCTAGTTCACGTTTGATCTCGCGTGCATATGTTTGCAGTGCGATGATTCCATTGCCGCCGGCGACTCCAAATTCGAGAGCACTTATCCGAGAGTAGCCGAGACGCTTTGCCTCAAGAGTCGCATAGTAAAGGCAGAAGGCGTAGGCGGGCCGCTCCCCCAAGCCGATATTGATCCGCTGTTCCAGGGACAAGCGTTTAAAAGGCCGGAGAATTCTCCGCAGCCCGCTGCGCATGGGTTCGGGGGTGCCGTTTAGTATCTGTCTGGCGACACGTTCGATATTCATCGAATGGGCTCCGAATCTTCGAAAGAATTGCCACCACTCTCAAGATTGTCCCAGGGCTTGGCGCCGAACCAAGACGTCGGATCGAAAGATATACCTGTACTGAACCGAAGTCGCAGCAAGCGCGTGCAGTTCAGAGGGCTGGAAGCAGGGGATGGACTGAAAGCCCTGACAGATCAGGTTCGCCGCCGCATTAGTCTTTGGTGCTCCGGCTTCACTTGGAACCGTGACGGAAAACCGTCAAACTTCGCCCTAACCTCTTTATTTACCGCTACCTTCCCCTTGGGCGAGAGAGAGTGTCTTAACGTTGCAGCTGGACCACCCCGCGGCAGATTGGCGTCAGGCGGGCAGCCTAAACCGATTGACATGACTATGGAGTGAAGCTAGATTACGAAAGACTGAGACGCTTTCTCCCCCGGCATGCTGCATGCTTAAGTATCCTCTTACTATGAGGTTCCGTTATACGGCGTGTTTCGATACCGAAACGGAGGGAACGGCGCGACGTGGCCGCCTGATTGCCAGCTTTTCGCTCAGCTAGGCTTGGGTCGACAAGCTGGATTTGTTTATGCTTTTAACTGCCTGGTCTTTGTAGGGGCTCTGCCCGGAAGCCGCTGCAGCTGCAATTTGCGCGAGAAGTACAGGCGCGAGGGGATCCATGTCCGGTTTACGTTTACAAGAAGACCTTGGTGCCGAGCGCCTGCTGCAGATGCTCAAGCGGTCATTGACCGTTGACGCCCTAAAATCTTTCCTTACCAAGAGGCACGGGAACGCCGGGCGCGAGCGTTATCGCAGGGCCGGTCTGACCGCGTCGGCGTCGTTTATTTCCAAAGCGCTCACCATTGTCATCAGTTTCGTATCCGTGCCACTTACAGTGCACTATCTTGGTCCGGAACGGTACGGGGTATGGCTCACCATCGGCAGTCTGTTGACCTGGATGTCCATGACCGACTTCGGCATCGCGGGCAACGCTTTGGTGAACCTGCTGGCCGACGCACACGGCAAAGAGGATAGGCGCCTGGCAGGTCAGCATGCTTCTTCGGCCTTCTGGGCTCTCGTGGCTTTGAGTGTGAGCATTGGGGCCATTTTTCTGTTCACTTTCCACTTGATTCCGTGGCCAACGGTATTTCATGTTTCCTCCGCTGTGCCGGCCGCCGAACTGGATCGTGCGTGCGCGTATTCGCTGATGTTTTTCGTGGTTGGCTTTCCTCTGAGCATGGTCAGCTCGGTTTACGGAGCCTACCAGGACGGCTTTATGGCCAACATCTGGAATATCGCGGGCAGCGCAATCGCGTTGATCAGCCTGATCGTCGTAGCCCAGATGAAGGGCGGATTGCCGCAACTGGTGTTGGCGATTTCCGGGACCCGGATTCTGGTGGGACTCGCCAACGTCTATTACATGTTCTTCCACAAGTATCCATGGCTTATGCCGCGGCCTTCGGCGGTGCGCTGGACTTCGATCAAGCGCCTGTTGTCTCTGGGCGGCAATTACATGATTACGCAGTTGGCGGGTCTGGGCATTTATCAAAGCCAACCGATGATCATTACGCAAATGCTGGGCCCTTCGTACGTGGTCATTTTTGTGGTGGCGCAAAAGATCGTAACCCTTCCCAATGACCTGGTGTTCATGGCTACGGCGCCGTTCATTTCCGCCTACGGCGAAGCCAAAGCGAGAGCGGATTGGGGATGGATCAACCGGGCTTTCAGGAACTCCATGCTCGCCTCGCTGGCTTTCGGCGTGCCGGCAACCGTTGGCATCGCCTTGGTAGCGAAACCGCTGATCAGGATCTGGGCGGGCAAGGCTGCGGTTCCCAACACGCAAGTGGTTCTGTGGCTTAGCGTTTATACCTTGGTCTGCGTCGGAATGTTATCCGTGGGCCAGTTATTCTGCGGCCTGGAGCGCGCAGACGTATTGGCTTATTCACTTTCGCTCTGCGCCCTCTGCGCGATAGGATTAGGCATCGTCTTCGCCCGTTGGTGGGGCGTGGGGGGCGTAGCGTTCGCCATGGCACTCAGCAAGATTTGCACCTCTTGCCCCATACAACTGTATAAAATCCGCGGCATTTTGCGAGCAAATCGGGCGCCGGCCCTGGTTGAAGAGGAACCGTCCGTCGCCTGAGAGAATGCAGGCGGCCTTCAACCCGGGACGAGGCGGAAGGGTTACATGAAAGTAGCGTTCGTCAATCAGCCTATCGACACGATTCTTCCTCCGCGGCAAAACTCCGTGGGCGCATGCACCTATGGAGTGGCCCCTATCCTGGCTAAGTCGTGTGAGGTGGTTGTCTACGGATCCAGAGACTCTCATGAAGGATGGGGACCGCAGCTTTCGGAGCAGGGGGTGACGTACAAGTTTTTTCCTTCCACACGCGCCGACCGATGGCTCTTCCAGGCGCGGAAAAAGTATTCGCGACTGGCGCCGGGTGCCGCCCCACTTTCAACCTCCAGCCTGTTACATCCTTCTTTTGCACGGCAAGTGGCCATCGATTTGCAGAGCCAGGCGTGCGACGTGATTCATATTCAGCATTGTTCTCAATGCGTGCCCGTGATTAGGGAATATAACCCTAAGGCGAAAATTGTCTTACATCTGCATGCGGAGTGGTTTTCGCAGGGTAATCCCAGAATCTTTGCGGAGCGCCTTAAGAACGTCGACCTGGTAACCGCAGTAAGCGGCTATGTTGTCAACAAAACAAAGCAGGATTTTCCCCTGATCGCCAACCGTTGCGAAGTGACTTACAACGGCATCGATGCACGGGAGTTTACCCGCGACCGCGACTACTCTGCTGCCCGCGACGGCAAGCTGAAACGGATTCTCTACGCGGGCGCGATTTCCCCCCATCGGGGATTGCATATTTTGCTCGAAGCTTTCAAGACCGTGGTTGAGAAGTATCCGAACGTCCATCTCGATCTGGTAGGACCGCAGGGAAATTATGCTTTGCAGGAGACTTTCGATATCAGAGATCAGGCGTTGCGGAAAAGCGTGGCTCCGTATTACGCCTTCAAGCCGCTGTCGCTGGTTAAGGGAAAACTCTTCCCTGGCTCTCCTAATCGGTCATCTTATAAGTTCTGCCTGGAAGAGATGATGCCGGCGAAGGTAGCGGAGAAGGTTACCTTTCATGGATGGGTCGGCCACCGCCCGCAGTTGATCGAGCACTATTATCAGGGCGCAATTTTCGTGCTTCCGTCTATCTGCAATGACAGTTTCGGCATACCGGTGGTGGAAGCCATGGCCTCCGGCGCGCCAGTAGTCGCCAGCCGGTCAGGTGGTGTAGTAGAAACCGTGAAAGATCGCGAGACCGGATTCATCGTAGAGAAGAACGATGCGCAGCAAATGGCGCAGGCCCTTCTCAGGTTGCTCGAAGATGATGCTCTGCGGGAGTCTATGGGGAAAGCCGGACGGGAACGAGCGCTGACATTTTTCACTTGGGATAAGGTGGCCGAGGATATGCTCAAGCGCTATCAAACACTAAGTGGGACAAATGTTGTTAGTGCGCACTCGGCATCTCTGCCCGTGTATGCATCTGCGCATATCTAAGAGCGCGTCTGAAGAAGATCAATCAGACTGTCCGAAAGATAGTTGGACAGTAAGTCTCTTCCCGGATCAGAATTTAGGCACGTAGTTGTTGCATTTGGCAACAAAGCCCCCCTGACGAATGTAGCCTGAAGAATTGGCTAAAGCCTACCATTCTTGCTTCCTCTATGTACGGGCTAAAGCCCGTACCCTTCAGCCAATTTTCATTACCTTGGGTGGGCCGAAGGCCCATGATTCCTCTGTCGAAAAACAAGCCGCAACCTCCAGACTTTGAGTGGGTGGCCCAGGTCTCGCTTTTGAGACCTGGGTATTCCGGCTAGGACCCATTTG
>Ga0302179_10000991_pt1 | contig 17710 bp, 12 predicted proteins | sample I_Palsa_E3_1_FD_198788 | JGI IMG/M metagenome (GOLD analysis project Ga0302179, IMG submission 198788) | Peat permafrost microbial communities from Stordalen Mire near Abisko, Sweden - I_Palsa_E3_1 | ecosystem: Environmental > Terrestrial > Soil > Palsa > Peat permafrost | place: Sweden...
GCACCAAGGATGGCCACGGTCCTCCGGCGCCCGAGCACAGATCCACTACGCGGTCAGAACCGCAGTCTTCTAGGCGTTCTCGTAGCAGTTGCGCGATCGGGTGATAGGTGTTCGTGACCTCTAAAATCATCTGGAGCCCGTCGACGAATTGATCCCGGAGAAATTGCGGGAACCATGGCTGTTCGTGAATCTCAAATAGTCGCAAAGGCATATTTAGGCGTTAACCCAGTCGGAGTCATATTTCAACCAGCCCATGGCAATCGAAAGGGGGACAGATTTGCAGTGCCGGCGCTTGCTGTGTCCCAGCGCTTTCCGCAGGAGCTCGCGGAGACGCATGCGGGCCTTGCGCACCTGCGACTTGGAATTCCCCACCGAGCATCCAAGCATCCCCGCGATCTCGTTGTGCTTGTATCCTTGTATAACGTGAAGAATGAACATAGCCTTGTATCCTCGCGCCAATTCCTCGATAGCCGTCTGAAGAGTGATGCGGTCAATGACTCCATTTAGACGCAAGTCGGGGCCGCCGAGTTCCTTGAAGGGTCTCGGGTTCAATCGTTGAGCCGAGACCTTGATCAAAACTTGCGTGGATTACAGACAGCTTGCCGTATCGCTAGAGGCATCTTCCGAGCGACATGCATGAGTGTCCCAAGGCATCGCCTGCTCCGGCGCATGCTTCAAGATCCACAGTCCGTCGCTGTTCGTGATGTAAACCAAGTTCCGTGCGTCATCCGCCAGAGTGCTCGTTACGCCGGAGAAAGTCAGGATTGTCCGCGGATTTGCCGGATCACTCAGATCGAGCACCTTCAGTGTCTCGGTGCGAGAAATAGTTTCCGCCGTCGCCGCGTCTGGTGCTTCAGCAAGAGCCAGCCGCCCCCCAACCATTTGCAACCTTCCGGTGGATGCCTCGTTCGGCCACACCTCGCTCCTGATGACACTTGGCTGGTCAGGCTTTGTGACGTCCACAATCGCGAAACCGTCCCTGGAACCCTGCTCGACGTACAAGTATTGTTTGCTGCCGTGTTGTTGCAGCGCCAATCGACTCACCGAGGCTCCCGGCAGCGGCAGGTGCGCGACCACGGACGCCTGTTGCGGGGCGGCCTTGACGGCTCGATGTTTCGCACTGGCACCAGGGGACATCGCCACGAAGAATGCGAGAAGCGCTGCACCAGCGATCGCGTGTTTTTGTACCATTGACTTGGAAACGACTTTCATTTTTCTCTCCTTCCATCCTCAAATGCGTTCATCCCTTAAGACCGATGAATCCCTTTTGTTATTCCCACGATTCGCTCCGTCAGTTACCGGGGCGCCGAATTCTCAGAAATGCCCCTGTGCGGAAAAGGTGCGGGTTTTGACCTTGCGCCCGGAGAACCGTAGACTCATCGCATGTCTCGCCCTTTCCATGCTCCTGTAGAAGTGCCCATCCTCGAATCAGAGCGGCTCAAACTCCGAGGCCATGGTCTCGACGATTTCATCCATTCGGCCGCCATGTGGGCTGACCCCGAAGTCACTCGCTATATCGGCGGCAAGCCTCTCACCGAAGAGGAATCTTGGGCGAGATTGCTGCGTTACGTTGGTCACTGGTCGCTGCTAGGCTTCGGTTACTGGGTGGTTGAGGAAAAGACGACCGGCAATTTTATCGGAGAGGTTGGATTCGCCGACTACAAGCGCGACCTGCCAGCGCTCAAAGGCTTGCCCGAAATCGGCTGGGTCTTCTCCTCGCAAGCAAGTGGCAAAGGCTACGCAACCGAAGCCGTCCGCGCCGTCGTCGCCTGGGGCGACGCGCGCTTCCCCTCAGCGCGAACTGCCTGCATCATCAACCCTGATAATCTTGCGTCCATCCGCGTCGCCGAAAAATGCGGCTATCGCCAGTCCCAGCTCACAACCTACAAAGCTCGGCCAACCATAATGTTCGTCCGCGACCCGCACCCGCCTCATCCGCATCCGCAACTTTAGCCGCCCGATCTTCGCCTCGAGCTTCACCCTCTATCCTTTTCAAAATGGCCGGTTGCCCACCCTTCCGCGCGGCACCGGAGTGGACCCATGCACGATTGAGGCTCGCGGGGTGCCGAATCTTTTCTGCGGCTTATGCAGAAAAGATTCGGGTTTTGACGTTGCGCCCTAAATTCTTTGTGGCTCGCGGCTTCTTGCCCTGAGCCTGCGAAGGGTAGCCGCGACATAAAGAACGCCTCTGACAAACCCTCCTTTCGGCGGATTTTTCGCCGAACCTTCGTTCTTCCGCTCTCGTGAATTCCGATCAGCGTGCTTTCCGCCCTGCCGTCATATAAACCGGGATAATGCCGGAACCAAGAAATTCGCCACCCTGCCCGGGTCGAGGGAACTAAGTAATGGACTATTGGTATGCTATTGTCAGTCCTGTCGCCAAGTCCACGGAGAAAACATCGAAACCAAGGTGTTCGCCACCGGCCCTCCCACAACCATGGCGGACCTCCTTACAACGTCGATTGTCCGACGTGCTAATGGGACTGAACACTATGAAACGAATATATATGCTGATCTTCTTTTTGATCGTTCCGGTACTTATGTCGGCTCAGACCTCTTCGCGGGATGACTCACAGGTCGAGCTAGAGAAACTGGCGTCGCTCGTGAAGCAGGGGGCGGTCGGGAAAGTTAGGGTGTTGCACGTGCACGATTCAATGTTGACGCGTGTAGCCGTAAGCAAAGACGCCCTGCATTCTATCGCGACCTCCACTCAAGACTTCAGTGATCAAATTGCAGAGAAGTTCGGCTCGCTGTTGTCGGGTGTATCAGTCAAAGCGGACAACCACACGCCGGACCTTCGCTGGGGAGTATTTTTCTATGATCCTCAAGGTCAGGAGATCGGGTCATTGTTCGTCGACAAGTTCGGGCAATATGGCTATCTAAACGGCCAGACCGTGTCGTTTGAGATGGGTACCTTCGCGCGCAGTCTTGCAAAGCGTCTGCACAAGATTACCGGTATTCCAAATTGATCGGTGACGGGAAATCTGACCGTCAAGGCCGGTGGCGAACCCTTCCACGCGGCACCGGAGTGAACTCATGCACGACTCAAACGCGCGGGGTGCCCAATCTTTTCTGCGGTTCATGCAGAAAAGGTTCGGGTCCTGACGTTGCGCTTCCATCTAGCCACCGCTTGCGCAGCTTCACCCGCGCAATGTCGTTGCCTTCGCGAGAAACCTCACCTCCGTAGCACGGCGAAAATAGGAATAGAACCGCTTCGCAGAGTTATGCTCACACACGCAGGTCCTTGAATTTCGCCCAACGGCGTGCTACGTTTTTTCGTGATCTTTACTGAAAAACTTGGCGAAGGGCAGCAGGACCCAAATGGCCCCGCGCACAAGCTCGTCGCGGTTGCTCATGAAATGAACACCCCTGGTTTTGCCCACTCGCGCAGCAAGTCCGTTAACTCTGCTTGCCCTCGCAAAGGAAGTGACCAAGGAAGAGACGAAGGAAGCGAGCGTTCTTTTCGCAGCTTCGCCGCGCCGTCGAGATTAATGCGTGATCGGACTGTAGTATTGAGCCGCGGCTCACGGTTCGCGGATCGCGGGTCACGACCTCCGACTACCTTCGCCGCGGTTCTCGCGGCGCCCAAGGGCGCAAGCCCGGAAAAACTCTCCGCCCTCCCAAATCTAAATCGCCAAACTCGTGAATTTAGAAACGCCGTAACTTACAGAAAACAAAAGACGGTGACTTGCTCAAATCGCCAAAATATTGAGAAATGGTCGTCCGTGTTTTTCGCCGCTTCTCCCGCCCGCCCGGATTTCACCGAGGACCAATGCCTCCACAAAAACTGAACTCTGACGCAACCGCCGGCGCCTCCGCCAGGCAGGCGGAAAGCACCGCGTTCGTTTACATTGCCGCCGCGTTCGCCGCTCTCGGCGGGCTGCTCTTTGGCTACGACACCGGAGTAATCTCCGGAGCCCTGATTTTCATCCAAAAGAGTTTTTCTCTCTCCGTGTTTCACCAGGAATTGGTAGTAAGCGTCGTTTTGGTGGGAGCAGCCGTCGCCTCCCTCACCGGTGGCCGCCTGGCCGATCAGATCGGCAGAAGAATGAACCTCGCACTTACCTCTGTGATTTTTATCCTCGGTGCGATCATCTGCGCCGCCGCCGGATCGGAAGTCACGCTGATTGTCGGGCGCACCATCGTCGGCATCGGCATCGGCCTCGCCAGCGCCACCGTTCCGCTCTACATCTCGGAAGTCTCTCCCGCAAAAGCGCGCGGCTGGCAAGTCTCTCTCTTTCAACTGGCCATCACCATCGGCATCCTCGCCGCCTATCTTGTGGATTATGCTTTCGCCCAGTCCGAGCAATGGCGCTGGATGCTCGGCCTCGCCGTGATTCCTGGCGCCATCCTCGGACTCGGAACTTTGTATTTGCCCGAAACGCCGCGCTGGCTGGTTAAAAATGGCCAAGGTGAAAAAGCGCTCGGCGTACTGAGAAAAATTCGCGGCACTCAAAGTGTTGAAGAAGAATTTAGAGAAATCCAGGATGCCGCCGCGCGATCGGAAGAGCGCGGCCAATGGTCCGACCTCTTAAAAGCTTCGATTCGCCCCGCGCTCATCGTCGGCATCGGCCTCGCTGTTTTCCAGCAGGTCACGGGAATAAACACAGTGATTTACTACGCCCCGCAGATCATTCGTTCCGCGGGAATCTCTTCAGCCTCCGGTGCAATTCTGGCTACCGCCGGAATCGGTGCGGTAAACGTCATCATGACTCTTGTTTCCATGTGGCTCATCGACCGCGTCGGACGGCGGATATTGTTGCTGACCGGAATTGCGGGCATGGCCGTTACGCTCGGCATTCTCGGTTTCATCTTCCGCGAGTCAGCTTCAGCACACGATGCCGCGTTCGGCCAACTCGCCGTAATCACTTTGATGGCATACGTGGCTTTTTTCGCGATAAGCCTGGGCCCGATTTTCTGGCTTCTCATCTCTGAAATTTACCCGCTAAAAGTGCGGGGCTCGGCCGAGGGAACTGCGGCCTCTTCAAACTGGGCGGCAAACTTTGTGGTCTCGCTCACTTTCCTCACTCTCGTGGAAAAGTTCGGTCCTACTTGGACTTTCTGGCTCTACGGTGTTCTCTCCATCGCCGCCTGGCTCTTCTCCTACAAGCTCGTGCCCGAAACCAAAGGCCGCACCCTGGAAGAAATCGAAGCGTTCTGGCACCAGGGAAAACATCGCGCATGAACGTTGTGAAAATGTACTCGAGACGCGACGCGAGCGCGCGTTTAGCGCGAAGGCGGCTTGGGCGTATCAGCGGCGGGAGTTGGATTCGCCGGAGTGGCGACGGGATTCGGCGCAGTCGGGGCCGGAGGCGGATATTGCAACGCCAGGTAAGCGCGGCTGAAAGCGGAGTGCTGTGTTCCGGGTGCGATGACAACCGCCTGCACGGTGTAGCGTCCGCCCTGCAGTTTCGCCAGCGGCAGACTGATGCGGAACGACGCAGTGTACTTCTTCGGATCCACTTCGGAAGGCGCCAGCAAGGGGGTCGCGTTCACCTGCAACCCATTCCGAAAAAAAATCAATCCCGCACGAAGCGAGTTTCCATCGAACGCTTCTTTGTTTTCGGTTTTTTCCGGAAAGTAAGCCTGGAAGAAAACATACAGCGTCTGGCTTTGCGTAAACAAACGCGTCACGCTGGGGACGATTGTTTCCCCGTTGATTTCGAGCGGCGAGTTCGCGAGCTTGGCCCGCACTCCCTGCCCTTTGGTCTGGACCTCCGATGATTTCTGCACCGGTACAAGCTGGCTCGAAAGCAGCACCGAGCTCAACGTCATCTTGCCCGGCTGCGCCGGCGCGACGACCAGGTTTTCTTCGAACGTGCCGATCTTCCCCGACTCATTTTCGCGCGCAACAAACTTCAGCCGGTAATTTCCCGGCGCGAGCACCACGCCGCCCTGATACAGCAGATTCTTCTGGTTTATCTGCTGGAACCGCTCCGGATCGAGGTTCACTTGCGTTGTGTCACGCAGTTGCGCGACCGCTTGGCCGGAGGGCACCGCGCGGACATCGACAGCAAAATCAAATTCGGCTTGCCGCTTTCCATGCTTTTCAGCCCAATCGAGCGCGCTCGCGGAAATCTTGGCCGCGACGGGAATGTAGGTCTGCTGCTCGCTCAGTCGAAACATCCCAGTCTCGACTGCAACCGGGAGCTCGACGACAGGGTTGTCCGAATTCACCGCGTCGGCTAGCTGCTGATCGCGATCTTCCTTTTCCAAGTGCTGGAAATCGCGCGGCGCGTAATAGCCCTCGCGGTAACGGATGTGCGCGCCCGGCGCGCTGACCTTCACGCGAATCGCGCGCCAGCGTCCATCGCGTTTCACATCGGCGCCCAGACGGTAGCCGATCAGGTAGTACCCGGTGTTGTCCTGCTGAATCTTCGGGAACGCTTCGCTGAGATCCCCCAAATCAAAAAAGGCTTTCCCGCCCGTGTCGGTGGAAAGAGTGGCAAGCGTGTCGCGCGAATCTTCGCGCTGGTCGGTCTGGTGAAACACGGAGGCGCCGGTAAACATCGAAGTCCCAGTGGCGGAGTTCGTGGTGGTATCCCCACCCGGCGGGACCGCAAACAATCCGCGCGAGTCGATCGAATAGATCGAAACGTCAGCGCGATTTGCGGCGTCGGTGGCGGCTCGAAGCTGCGTGCGGTTTTCTTCGCCGGTTTGAGTAATGCCGCCGGTGAACTCGACGAGCGCCTTTCTTCCCGGAATTCCGCCGAGAACATTTGCCAAACCTTCCACAGCGGCGAGTTTCTGGTCGGTGTTGAAGACGTTGAACTCGGTTTCGTCTGGCGTGAAGGCCGCTCCGGTATATTCCTGAACGTCATACTCGCCGTTTTCTGCCGCAGCGTAGAGAGGGCTGGCGAGGTCGGACGAGCTGTTGGCGGTCAATTGCGCGATGGCTTTGTTGATGGTCGCGCGGTCGTTGGTGAAATTTGCGAGCACGGTGATTCTTGTGGAGAAAGCCACGACGGCGACGACGTCCGCTTTCGTCATCTGCTGCTTGACGAATTTCTGCGCCGCGTCATGCGCGCGGATCAGATCGTCGGTCTGCATGGAGGTTAGATCGAAGAAGAGAACAATCAGGCGGCGGTCGCGCAGTTGGTCGCTGATCGCTTCCGCCGATGGCGCGTTCGGCCCCTCATTATCAACTGGCACGACAACGGGTTTAGCGTCCTCTTCTCCTGCGGCTTCGATGCTTTCTATGTCCGCGTAAGAAAAACTGGAAATATCCTGCCGCTTGCCATTATCCGTGACGACGAATTGGTCCGCGCGCAATCCCTTGATAGGCTTGCCGGACTTGTCGGTCACTTCGACGTCAATGCGTACCAGATCCGATGATGTGCGAAGGACCGAAACCGGGTTGGACTTGGGGGACTGTGGCGAAGACGGCGGTGAAGCCGGCATGGGGACGGCGACAGGCGCAGACTGGTTTGTGGAAGGCTGGGCCGGGGGATTGGCAGATTGCTGCGGAGACTGTGCCAGGGCCAATCCTGCGACCAGGAATGCCACAACCAAGGGAGGCGCGATTGTGCGAGCGAATTTCCTCATCAGAAGTTATACCGGATCATAACATCCATGGTGCGCATCGATGCCGCGCCGGTCACGCGTCCAAATGATGACGAGCCCAGCGTCGCAGAAAGTCCCGAGAAACTTGGAGTATTGGAAAGATTTTGGACTTCCCAGCGAACGTCCAAGTGATGCCGCTCTTGCGGGCCGAACCGAAAAGATTTCGCGAGCGACGCGTTCCAAGAGAATTTGCAGGGTCCCTCAATTGCGCCACGTTGCTCGTCGCCATAAGTGGTGGGAGCGGGCGTGGCGAAAGCGGCGGTGTTGAAAAAATTGAGCGGCGCCCCTCCGCAAATGCCTACGTTCGGATTGCCCACCTGTTGCGCACGGAGCGAAAAACTCGCTCCTGTTCCATTGTCGGACGCAGTGCCGCCGAGGTAAGCCGTAACCGGCGTTCCTGTTTGCCAAGTTACGATGTTCTGAAGCCGCCAATTGCCGAAAACGTGTTCGGCCCATCCGCGGTTTCCGTAGCGATGACGCTCGCCGAAGGGCAATTCGTACACGGAGAAAAGGCGGGCTTGATGCCGGACATCAAATGACGAGAGTCCACGCTCCGCGGCAAAATTGCCGTCTTGCTGAACTACGATCGGCGTGGTGCCGCCAATCGTGCTGGCGTTATCCAGCGATTTGGCAAAGGTGTAGAACGCCTGCACGGAAACACCCTTTGTGAATCGGTGAACCAAGCGCACTTGCAGGGCGTTGTATATCGAATTCGCGCCGGATTGATCGTAATAAAAGCTATTGGCGCTTGGGATCTGGAGAGCGTTTTGCGTGTTCAGCGGGCTGGTACCCAGAGGAGCCCGATTCGGAGCACGGAGAAGATCCAAATTTGTTCCCTTGGTGCCGGTGTAGGTCAGATCCAAAATCCAATTCTGAGTGAACGACGTTTCGGTGCCTAAAGTCCAAATCTGTGCGCTTCCATTTTTGTAAAACGGGTTAACGCCACCCTTATTGGAGATGGTACTGCTCCCCGGAAAACCATTTTGCAACGTGAGAACCTGCGTGGCCGAGGTAATAAGGTTCTCCGATGTGGCGAAGGGGGGTTCATATGCGAGATATTGCTGCGCGAGAGTGTTGTAAATCGCTTCGTTGTAGAAAATCGAGTATCCGCCACGAACGACGGTCTTGGGCTTGATCATTTTCGGCACCCAGGCGAATCCAATCCGCGGCGCCCAATTTCCGTAATCGCCGTGGACGAGAGCCTGCGGATAGCGGCCGTCAAACATTCCCAGCCCCCCGGGTGTGACCACGTCAACTTGCGTGGCCGTGGAATTCAAGTCGAGATTAGCGATCTGGTTGTTCTCTTCTACCGGGGGCGTAGCGGCTTCGTAGCGCAGGCCGAAAAGAAGAGTGAGTTGCTTGTTCACTCGCCAGTCGTCCTGGGCATACGCAATAAAATCCCAACTGCGCAGATAGATGTTAGGCCCAAATTGTACGGTCGTGCTGTAAGGCAGACCCAAAAGGAAATCGGCAATCTCGTAGAAGGGCTCGGTCTGAGGACTGAGTGGTACAGGCTGGCCAGTCGAAGTCAACTGTGACGTCATCACACCTGTAAAATTAAATTGCCCTCGCGGCTGAGGATTCGATTCGGCGTTGAGTTGGATGCGGCGTACCTCGCCCCCAAAGGTCATTGTGTGTTTCCCGTGAACCCACTTCAAACTGTCCCCCAGGCGGAACGTCTGGTTGCGAACGAGCGAGGGAACCGGATCGTTCAACCCGGAAAGGCTGGTGAAACTGATCGCGGGAATGCCGAATGTGAGTGGATCAGTCGAAACCCCGCTAACTCCGAGATTTCCTGCGATGTTGTTCTTGAAGGAATTATCGCTGAGTATTTGAGTGCGACTCCGGCTCCAGTTCAGCTGCGTGCTTTCTACGAGGTGCGGGCTCCAGTTGTGCGAAAGCCCCAGAGTCACGGACTGATTCAAACTTGATTGAGTGCCGGCCGTGTCCGGAAAATTGCCGAAGGTGTTCTGCCGCTGGGAATTCAGATTGTAAGCCCCGTTCAGGCTGAACTTGGAATTGATGGTATGAATCACGTGGAGGTTCAAAATGTCGTTGTTTATCGGCACGGTCGTTTGCAACAAAAAGTTTTGCACGCTTCCGGGCAGATTCGGCAGGGGATAAAAGGCCAGGAGTCCGGCAGCCGCCGCATTTATTGCCGGAATTTGGCAGCCGTTCCCAAGTGGAGTGCGCGGGCCGGTGAAATTCGAAAATGGATTGAATATCGTAATCCCGAGGCCGCAGAAGTCTCCGGTGCGTTCAGCCGCCGTAGGCACGGTGGAATAAGTGTCTAGCGCACTGGATTGAATCTCATGCTGGTAGTTGATAAAGAAATATGTGCGGTCGCTGCCATTATAAATGTGAGGGATTTTTAGCGGGCCTCCTAGATTGCCACCAAAGCGCTCGTCGTAAAAGCTTGGCTTAGGAACCCGGTTTCCCGTAATCGAATACGGTTTGGCATCCAGCGCGGAATTCGAATAGCGGTCGTAAAAACTAAATCGAACGCGGTTCACTGTTTGACGGCCCAATCTTCCTCGCCCTCCAAACATTCCTTCCCCAGCGCCGCCACCCCCAGGAACACCCGGTCCGCCAGGGCCTCCCACGCCGCCTTGACCGAAAAGTTGTCCGCCACCACGGCCACCAGGACCGCCGCGTCCTCCTTGTTCGCCAGGAGTGCCGGGGACTATTCCGCCGAGGCCGGAACTTCCTGGGCCGCCAGTCATGAGGCTCTGGCCCACAGTTCCTTGCAACAAGAAAGAATCCGAGGTCGCATTTGAATTATTGCCGGCCGCAAGCGCGAGTCCGGCCTGAGGCCCCTCGTTCCCGGAGGAGTTTGTTTCCGTTGCTTGCGGATTTGTTCCTTCGCCCGTAAGTTCGGTCTGCTCGAAACCTCCGCCTGCCAGGCCTGCGCTGATCGCGTTGGTCACTCCCGCAGGCAATTGTCCTCTGCCTCCGGGTCCTCTCCCGGAGCCCGCTGAGTTCGAGCCTGGAGCATTAGGGGAATTCGCGGCGTTCTGACCACGAGCCTGCCGGTTTCCGGGCGAGCTTGGCCGATTTGAGGAAGGATTTCCGGGAGTCGCCGAGAGCTCTGCAAGGGTCGCGACGCGCAGAATGACCGGAATTGGGCCTGGCGGAACAATGGGAACTTCAACGACGAGCGATGATTGGACGAATCCGAGCTGACTTGCCTCTATTCGATATTTCCCGTCGGCGATCTGCGGAAATTCAAACTTGCCGGTTTGGTCGGTCCAGCTCATCCACACTTTATTTGTAACGGCGTCAATCAAGCGCACCGTAGCACCCGGAACGGGTGTGCCTTCGGACGTCCGAACGATTCCAATGACTGCCGATGGCGGGTTTGCAGACTGCTGAGCCGAACTCGGATGCGCCGACGGCAGCCAAAACAAAACAGACACCAGTAGTTGTGCAAAAAGCAAACTGCGACTCGAACTTCCTCGAGCCAGCGACTTCATGCGATTAGCCTGTGACACTCAGCGGCTTTATTCACTAAGAGAGTTTTCCCATGGCAGGTTTAAGAATACGCATGGCAAATTGATTTGGCAGCGAGAACTCCGGATATTGTTTCCTGTACTGGCGGCCCTGGCCGGCTCCACAATTCCGAAATTGGAGTAGTCCCGCTTTCAGTTCATGGAGCCGGCCAGACCATAGAGAATTTACCAAACCTCACGGGTCTGATTTCCCATGCGCATGAATGATTCACTTTTCAGGGCGCGACAGTTCCAGAAATCCCGGGAGAGCTGGACGAGTGGATCGCTTCCGATTCCAACTCGGGCAGTCCAAAAAGATGGAACTTCGCAGCCCAGAAAACGGAATCCTTAAGCGAAAGCCGCACAGTTCCAAGTGCGGCTAACCACCCGATTGTCTGATCCAGGCCACGCAGCCGAAGGCGCGAAGTTCATGTCCACCACGAGACGAGCACTTCAGAGAGCGTCCCGCTTTCCCCATCGCCGTTTTGGGCGCAAATCACGCGGTTGGACAAAACTGTGGATTTTGTCCGCGATCGCTCTGTCGTCGCTGGGTGATGCGCCGGCGCGGAACCAGCAACAGCAAACGCCGTCGATCTCGGTGGACGTCAAGATGGTGAGTATGCTTGCGACGGTTCGGGATAAACACGGACATCTGGTCAACAAATTGAGCAAAGATGAGTTCGCATTGGAACAAGACGGCCATCCGCAAACGATTACCTATTTCGCGCAAGACTCCGATCTTCCGCTCACGCTGGGGCTGCTGGTGGACACGAGCATGAGCCAAAGGCGTGTGCTGGACCAGGAGCGCACTGCGAGCCACGGATTTCTCGATCACGTACTGCGTGAAGATAAGGACAAGGCTTTTGTGATTCACTTCGACTACGAAGTCGAACTGCTCCAGGACCTCACTTCTTCTCGCCAGAAGCTGGAAGCATCTCTCGACACGCTGAGTGAGCCGGAATTTTCGCAGACGGCAGGAGGCAGTTCGAGCGGCGGCGGGCATGGTTCGTACGGTAGAGGCGGCGGTGGCACGCTGCTCTATGACGCAGTGTACCTCGCGTCGAACGAAATAATGAAAAAACAGCAGGGACGCAAAGCACTCATCATCCTTTCCGATGGAGTGGACCGCGGAAGCAAAGAGACTTTGCGAGACTCCATTGAAACAGCGCAGCGCGCGGACACTCTTGTTTACTCCATCCTGTTTGCGGACAAAGAAGAATACGGAAACGGAGGTTACGGCGGATCGCACGGCGGTGGCGGGGGAATGGGCGGCGGACACCGCCGATACCCGCAGGAATCGCGCCCGGACGGAAAAAAAATTCTCGAACAGATATCGAGGGAAACGGGCGGCCGCTTTTTTGAAGTCTCCAAAAAGCAGCCTATCGATCAGATTTACGCCGCGATTGACGAAGAACTCCGCAATCAATATGGGCTGGGATATGTCCCGGATAAAGCCGACGTCGCCCCGGGCTATCACAAGATTCATCTCACCGTGAAGCAGAAAGATCTAACGGTACAAACGAGGGATGGATACTATGCGGATCGCTAGCTCGGAAGCATTTCGCCAGCAATCCGCAAACGTTAGAGCGGGTATGGGATTGGAGACCGCGTGACGGTGATCCAGCGCAGTTCGGTGAACTCATCCAGAACCGCTGTCCCGCCGAATCGTCCCCAGCCGCTGTCTTTCACGCCACCGAATGGCATCTGCGGTTCGTCATGGACTGTCGAACTGTTGATGTGGCACATGCCGGTCTCAAGGCGCTCGGCGATTTTCATCGCCTTGTTGATATCACAGCTGTAGATCGCGCCGGACAAGCCATACTCGGTGTCGTTCGCGATGCGCAGAGCGTCTTCACTATTTTCTGCGATGACAATGGAAACAACAGGTCCGAACGATTCCTCAGAGTAAACGCGCATGTTTTTTGCGACGCCATATAAAACGGTGGGTGTGAAACAGGGGCCTACTGCTTTTCCGCCGCAGAGCACCCGCGCACCTTTGCCAAGCGCGTCAGCGACGAGAGCTTCCAAGCGATCGATTGTGGTTTTATTGATGACTGGACCGATTTGCGTATCCGGCTGAAGAGGGTCGCCAACTTTAAGAGTGATCGTCTTGGCTACCAGCCTTCGCGCGAATTCTTCCGCGATTGGCCGCTCGACCACAATGCGCTCGGTGGACATGCAGATCTGTCCCTGATTCATGAAGGCGCCGAATTTCGCGGCTGCGACTGCGGATTCGAGATCCGCATCCTCGAGTACGATCAGCGGAGCTTTGCCGCCCAGCTCAAGCACGGTCCTCTTCAAATATTTCGCGGCCTTTTCGGCGATGATGCGGCCTATTTTCGTCGAACCCGTAAAATTGATCCTGCGCGTTTTGGGGTGGGCAATCAATTCGTCTACAACATCTGCCGCATCCTTGGGGGCATTCGTAATAACGTTGATGACGCCTTTGGGAAATCCAGCCTGTTGCAGTATTTCTGCGATGGCGAGATGGGTTCCCGGCGATTCCTCTGAGGCTTTAAGGACTACAGTATTTCCATAAGCGAGAGGAAGTGCGATTGCTCGCACGCCAAGAATCAGTGGCGCGTTCCAGGGAGCAATTCCCACCACAACACCGACGGGTTGTCGCGTCGCCATGGCCACCGTGTCGGGAAGATCCGACGGAATAATTTCTCCGACTAGCCCGTAGGTTTGCGCAGCAGCTTCGCGCAGAATTCCGGCGCCCAGGATGCAATTGAATATCCCCCAGCCGAAAGTTCCGCCCGTTTCCTCCGTTATCAACCTGGCAATCTCCGGTTGACGGGAGTCCATCACGTCGGCCGCCTTCAAAAATAGACCGCGGCGTATTCCAGGAGGCGTTGCGCTCCAAGCCGAGAATGCCGCGGAGGCGGCCTCCACCGCGCGCGCGGCATCCTGACGCCCGGCCGCGGCCACGCGCGCAATTACTTCACCCGTGAACGGATTCCGCTTCTCGAACTTGCCGCCATCGAACGCGTCGGTCGGTGCGCCATCGATGAACATTTGTTGGTTTCGTATCGATTTTGCCGACACTCGTCTCTCCTGAGGCATAGTTGTACCACTAATTTCATTTGAACTTTGGACTGCTCTAAATTCTTCCGGAAAAATTCGATTATCGCACAGCAGGAAAATGTTGACGACTTCAGCAGGTAAAAGTCACAGAGTAAAACTTCCACTGGAAGCTATTGCTATGCTTGCTCTCGCAAGTGCAAGGAGAAAAGCTGGTGCGCAATTCCCGGGGCTACCAGACCGGCCTTGTTGTTCTAGTGTTCTTCACTTGGGGCACGGTATTTCTCGACCGGATGAGTCTGGTCTACCTGGTCCCGTTCATTGCTCCCGACCTTCATCTCTCGCACGGCCAAGTTGGTCTGCTGGTATCAGCGCTCGCCCTTACCTGGGCGGCGTCGTCTTTAATTTTCGGAGCGCTTTCGGACCGCATCGGCCGGCGCCCGGTATTGATTCCAGCGGTATTTGCGTTTTCCGTTTTGTCCTGGCTTTCCGGTATTGCGCGATCTTTTGCACAGCTTTTCGTCATCCGCTCGCTGATGGGAGTGGCAGAGGGCCCCACGTGGTCCACGATCACCGCAACTGTTGAAGCGTCTTCAAAGCCCGAATCGCGTGGGCGAAATGTCGGCATCGTGGTCAGCGCGGCTGCTCTGGTGGGACTAGCCATTGCTCCGGTGCTCACCACGCAAGTTGCTGCGAGGTACGGGTGGCGTTCCGCTTTCTTCATCGCGGGAGTTCCGGGCGTGATCCTGGGTCTGCTCCTTTGGCGCTACCTTCGAGAACCAAAACCGATCGACTCCGAAATGGCGCACCACAAGCCTTCCTTGAAGGGATATCTCTCGATCTTGCGGCTTCGAAATATATGGCTTTGCTGCATCGCAAGCGCCGGCTTCATGACCTGGCTTTACGTAATGAATGCTTTTGCGCCTCTTTACATCACCGAAGTGTCGAAACATTCGGCTACGTTGGCCGGCTTGGTGATCGGAGCCAGTGGGCTGGGAGCCTTCATCTGGGGTTGGATTTTCCCCTGGGTCTCTGACCGCATTGGACGCAAACCCACGCTTCTGTTCGTCGCGCTTCTTTCTGCCGCCGTGCCCTTAACGTATCAAATGTCGTATCTGGTCGCGCATCCTTGGCTCATGGCTACAGCCGGTTTCATTGCAAATGGAGGACAAGGAATCGCAGCGCTGACCATCGTTCTGATTCCCACGGAGAGCGCGCCCCCGCAATTTGCGGCGACTGCTATCGGATTGTCCACGCTGGTCGGTGAAGTGTGCGGCGGCACGTTGGCGCCTACTGTTGCCGGCGCTTTCGCCGAGCATTATGGTCTTGTCGCGCCGCTTTGGATCGCCGCCGGCGGAGCAATCCTCGTTTTTCTCGCCGCTCTATTTATGCACGAAACAGCGCCCGCACGGCGCAGCCGACTTTCGTAGCGCTGGCAGTTGGGCGAGGGCGTTCGAGGTTACTTGAATAGCGAGGCTGCGTAACGGAGGACCGGTTGCATGTCGTCTGCGAGGACATCCGGTTCGTAAATTTCCAGGTAATTGACACGGTGACCGGCGCTGTTCGGCTCCATCCCTCTATTGATGGATTTTTTCAAGGCAAGCGGAGGATCTCCTTCCGCGCCCATGTTTCCGCTGTTGCGTTCGCAAGAGGTGCGCAACTGAAAACCGGTAATAATTCGCCCGTTGTAGCTAATCACCAGAGGCACACCGTGAGGACCGCGCTCCTTCTCCGGATTTCCATCGAGATTGCTATTCTGAAGTGCAAATCGACGCCCCAAGATCGTGATTCCCTCTTCGATAATCGCTTCCTTGGTGGGCTTGCCCTCCTGCTCATCGCGTTTGCGCCGGTCATTTACAATCAGACCAAACCCCAGTGATAGAGAAACGTACTGATTCGGAAAGTCGACCGCATACACTCGCAGTACTTTCTTCCATGCGTCTATATATTTCTCCGGGGTATAACCGACACTGCGCCATTTCTGAACATCTTCCGGCGACTTAGGCAACGTGAACTCGGCGGATACCGATGTCGGTCCGGCAGCAACGGCTATTCTGAAAGCAGGAGATTTTCCATACCTGGCGCTCAGTTGTTTCAGGAAAGCGAACCAACGTGAAAGGTACACCTCATCCCATGGCAGCGGAAGCGGTGCTAGGGTGCCGTTACCGGGGCCATACTGTAGCGGGAACATTTCGGTCTTCGCGCCTTCCAGAGCCCAAGCGGGAGAAAAAAAACCGGGGAAGATGAGGAGTTGAACCCATTTGTTCGATGATTCCGCAGCGGCAAAAAGTTGATCCAGCTTCGACCAATCCGGTTTTCCCTGGACCGGCTCAAGGTCGCGCCAATGGATCTGCAGCGCGACGCCACTGATGTAGGGGTTTTTCAGTGCAGCCAGATCCAATCGATCCTGTTGAGGTTTGTTCTCTATGACGACAACGAGTCCTCTCGGTGATGCGTCATTCGTGGATGCCCGGGACTGCCCTGCTTCTGCCACTCCAATAGCCGCGAATAGCAGCACAGCACTAACCAATACAAGCACAGTGTGAATAGCAGGTCTTACGGATCTTGGGGCAAGGTGCATCAACACCTCTGCCTCCTCAGATCATTTGTAAGTGTGGCGCGCCCGGAGGGATTCGAACCCCCGACCCTCTGCTTAGAAGGCAGACGCTCTTTCCAACTGAGCTACGGGCGCATCTTTTCCGTATTGTAACATCTGCACCGAATTGCTCCAGGGGGTTCTTGATTCGCGGAGGGCATATAGTTTTAGTGCTGCACGCCGTTCCAGAATTTCTGATCAGGTTCCTAGCAGATTGATTTGCAGTTTCTCGTATCCGTGCTCGCGCGCCCACAGGTCCAGAGGTATCGTCGCCAGCTCGTCCACAACGGGAACCGCCAGCCCCGTCTTCGTTAGATCGATGCTCTTGAGGTAGACATGGCAGGTGTCGCAGACGTCCACGCGGACGTGCGCGATTTCCGGCGCCGAATAAAACGCCATTTGCGGTTCTCTCTCTTCTCCGCACGCTGGGCAATAAATTCTGCGAAAAGTCCACTCGTGCGCGCAGAGCATGCAGATCAGAGACTTCTTCGCACCGTCACCTTCACTCCTCAATACGCCGACGATCGGCTTGCCGCCGCAAAGCGGGCAGGTGGATGGAGTTCCATCTACGATCGCGATTTCGCGGTGATCCGCAAGATACTCGGCATAGGGTTGAAGAAATATCCATGCCAGCAATCGATCGGAAAAATTTGCATCGTGCGAATCGCCAGCCTCCGCAGGCCCGGAGATGTCCGCGGCCGCGGGCAATTCCGGATCCCCATGCCAGAAATCTTCGATCGCCTGTTGCCATCCCGCTGGGCCCTTCTGCGCAAGTTCATCGGCGGCCTGGGCAAGCGGCGCCGGTGCAATCTGCTGGATCACGGATAGAAATAGGGAAAACCGGGGCAGCAGGAGGAAAAGATCCAATTCGTCTCGCAGAGGACGGTCAGCGGAAATCTTGGGCGAATCCGACAGGGCTTTCTGAATTTCCGCATAGAGGCTTTTCTGGAACGTCGCCACGCGCGCGTAAAAGCGCAGTCCTTCAGCGGCGAATGAATACGTTGAGCTTAATTCGGTGGCGCGGCGGATTCGGCGATCC
>Ga0302179_10000994_pt1 | contig 17680 bp, 15 predicted proteins | sample I_Palsa_E3_1_FD_198788 | JGI IMG/M metagenome (GOLD analysis project Ga0302179, IMG submission 198788) | Peat permafrost microbial communities from Stordalen Mire near Abisko, Sweden - I_Palsa_E3_1 | ecosystem: Environmental > Terrestrial > Soil > Palsa > Peat permafrost | place: Sweden...
GCCTGCTTGTCTCAGCTCTGGCAGCAACTTATCGTGGTAGTAGGCTTCTACCGCCCGTTGATCGATCTGAATGGAGGGGCGCAAACGATCTTCGGCCAGCTTCATGATCTGGATCTCATCGCCCAGCCGCTTCTCTATTTCGCTTTGGGTCAGGCCGTAGTGTTCGAGCGTGGCGTGCCATCCCTGGTCGGTATTGCCGGTGGGGTAGAGCTTGCGGAATTCGGCGACGCGGGAAGATATCTGCTCCGCGGGAGCTGGCTGCGAGGGGCGAAGCTGTTCGCGAAGAAGTTCCTGATCGATCAGCCGATCGAGGGCAGCATGGCGTTCGGTGGCGGTAAAAGAGTCGGGATCGCGGCCCTGAGAAAAGGCTTCGAAGGATACTTCTTGTTCCCAGTCGCTCTGCAGGATCACGTGACCGTTGACGCTGGTGACGATGCGATCGACGATGGTACCGGCCAGGGACGTAATCGCTAGCATCATGACTAACGCCGGCAGAATGGCCGAATGGCCGAGGCTTCTGAGGTTTGACGGGTGGAGATGCCCGACCCTCCAAGGGATTCCAAATCTGTTCATCCTCAGTTTCATCATTCCGGATTCTATTAAGGCTGGTTTCATTAAAATGACTGTCCTACGCTGAACGAAAAATTGAAATGACCCGCGCGCTGATACCCAAACTGTCCGACCGACTGACCTGTGCTCGTGTTGGTCGTGATGTTGGTAAAGCTTGGGAAATAAGGCGGATTTAGATTGTACCCGAAATCGAAGCGTAATGGTCCGATGGGCGTTTTATAACGCGCTCCGATGCCTACCGCATGGGAAGCGTAATTGTAGTTGCACTGCAGGTGCGTGTCGTACTGGAAGCAGAGATCGCGGTCGGGCTGGTGAAAACGCGCTAGGCTGGGAAACATTTCCTGGGGCCGGGCGAAGACATTCCCCATGTCGTGGAAGATGGTGAAGCCGATATTGTCGTTGAGGTAAGGCACTCTGACGTTGGGAAAACGCATTTCAAGACTGTTGAGGAACACAGCGCTGCCGCCGACGGGATATCCGGTGAAGGGATCGCGTGGGCCAGCTTGATTTAACCCGAATCCGCGATTGGAGTTGCCCCCGCCGCTGAAGAAACGTTCGGGCAACGGGATAAGGGTTTCGCCCGGGGCCGGTGTTTGCGCGGGGTCGAGCACAACCGTGCTTCCGAAGGCGTTCTCGATACCGATGGTGGTGGAACGGGCAAAGACAAAGCCTTGTCCGGTACTGCGATCGCGAAAGAAGGTGTGATAGGTGGAGTTTTTGCCGAGAAAACGGCTGAAATCGGCCTCGGAGCCAAAATAGCTGGCAGCAACACCACCTTCGAGAGTGCTGTAGCTGCCGCGTGTGCTTTCCAAATCGTTATCGCGACGGTTGCGAACGTAGATGAAATTCGGGGTTCCGACGCGGGTCGGCTGGGAGAGGAGCGGAATGAGATTGCTGGTTACTTCGATATCGCTCGCCTCGACGCGGCGGTAACTGAAACGCCAGGCTAGGGTTGTCAGTTCGCGATCCTGCATTTTCAGCAGTATTTGGGTGACTTGCAAAGTGCCCTCAAGGCGTTTCGAGGTGAAAGTCGAGACGTCGACGGTGTCGTCGTAGAGGCCTGTGGCGGTGAAGCGAAGCTTTTCGAGGTTGAGAAGGTTCGGGATATCGTAACTTATGACAGCTCGCTGCTGCAGGCGGCCGAGGTTGCCCTTTAGCGAGATGGACTGATGGCGACCGCCTACATTGATTCGAGTGACGCCCAGGGAGACCATCGGGCTGATGCCGGTTTCGCCTAGCGGTGAGCTGGTTCCATAGGCGGGCTGGCCGGTCTGGAATTCGAAGCCTACGCCGTAGTCGAAGGTGTAACGGTCGGCCTCCTGCGTGGTGACCAGGACGTTCTTGCGCGATTCGGTGCCATCGGGATTCTGGATTGCGGTTCCCACTTGTTTGAACAAACCGAGATCGTAGAGGCGGCGCTGGGTTTCGAGCAATTCCTGCTGGCTCAGCGGCGCGCTAGGTTGCACTCGTATCTCTCTGCGGGCGACTCCTTCGCGAGTGTGGTGAAGCCCGTCGAGAAAAAGTTGATTGACGAAAAATTGTTCGCCCTCGTGAATCGTGAAGGTCACGCCGACGCGAGGCAGCTTGTCCGGTGATGAGACCGGAACGTAGGCGACGTCCACGGTGGCGTTGGGAAAACCATTATCGAAATACTTGCTTAGGATCGTGTCACGATCGTCGGACAGGCTCGATTCATCGAAGCCCTGGCCTTCGGCAGTAGAAATCTCGGGAAGCTGCTCCTGCGGGAGGGTATAACTGCCTTCGACGCGTACCCAGGCTACCCGCGTCTGCGCACCCTCCTTGACGGAGATTTGAATGGCAAGCTGCGAGGGATCGCCCTGGTACTTGTCGAGCAGTTTGCTGGCGACGTCCACTTGGCGAAAACCACTAGCCCGATACAGAGCTTGTATTCCTTCCACATCCTCTTCCAAGAGGGCTTCGCTGTAACGGCCATGGCTGAAGAGGCGTCCGGCGGCTTGATCCTCCATTCGCGAGCGAATCTGCTCGTCGGAAAAAAACCGGTTGCCGGAGATGCGGATGACGGTGAGTTTGTGCCTATCCCCGGGATTAAGGGTGTAGAGGATCTGAACTTTCTCCCCATCCTGCCTCCTACGCTGGCCGACGCTGACCGTGGCGTTAAAGTAGCCGAGGGTCTGAAGGTGGTTCTGGATATTGCGTCGGCCTTCGTTGAGCAGATCATCGTCGACCGCACCTTCTTCGTAGATCGGAACCAGTTTTTTCAGGATACGCTGGCTGAGTTTAAAGCCCTCAGCGGCGATATCCACCACGGGTCCACGGTCGATCTTGAAAACGTAGTCAATTGTGTTGTGCTCGGGGCGATAGGTGCGGCTGGAGGTTTCAACCTGGGCGAGGAGACGGTTCTGCTTCTGATAGCGGCTGCGAATTCTTTGCAGCGCGCGCGTGATGCGAGCGGAATTAACCTGCTTGCCTGAACGGAGTCCGGCGATCTGCTGGATCTGTTGGACGGAGTAGCCCGGGTCGCCTTCGAGTCTGACTTCGCCGACGATCGCACGCGGTCCGCGAATTATATGGAAGCTCAGGTTGACCTGATGCTGCTTTTCGTCCCGCTGTTCGGAAACAGTCACCTTGGACCGACGGTATCCATTTTCTTCCATGACTCGTTGGATACCGGGGAGAGCGCGGTCGCGTTTCTCCTGCGTGTAGAGTTCGCCTAGTTGCAGCCGGCTGGCGCTTGCCAGTTGGTTTGGGGAGGGATTGTTGGAAACGCCTTCCATGGTCAACATGCCGACGAAATAATTGGCGACCGTCAGGAAGCGGAGGCGGACGCCGGTCGAATCGGTGCGATCGGCTTCGGCTTGAATATCGGCAAAACGGCCGGTGGCGAAAAGCGCCTGTATGGCGTCGTGAAGATGTTCCCGGGTGAGCGGTTCGCCGATTTTGAGTGGAGTGGACGCCAACAGCAAGGTTGCCTCTTCCGTTGGAACACCGGGCAACTCGATCCGATCAATCGTCAAGCCGAGGTAGGGGACGATGGTGCCGAAGTTTGCTGCTGCTTGCGAGGTCGATTCTGTCTGCTGACTGGCGGGGGGTGCGGACGCTGCCGATGTTGAGGGATCCGCCAAGCCCAATAGCAGGAGAAGAAGGAGTGCCAACCCGCCGCTCGAGAATTCAGAATTGTTGCGGCCACGGCGACCCGGCAAGCCGGGTTCCGCTTCGAACCTTCGACCATGCTCAGGGCAGGTTCCGGAGGCGTCCGTCCCTTCGTAAGTTGAGACATCCACGCGCGACTGTTTCCACGCGAGAACAATGCCCGCCCGAAATTCAAAGTTGCGAGACATGGAGCCTTTCGGGTTCGATGAATCGCAAAAGCCCACACGTTGCTCGCGAGAACCAAAGTTTGACGGCAGGAACCTATAATACTGGTTGGAACGCTCGGGAAAGGTAATCGCCAAGGTTATCGCATTGAAAACGCAAGGGCAGACGCGGGTGGGCGATCGATACTCGCGACAGGTGCTGTTCAAGGAGATCGGAGCGGAGGGTCAGGCGAAACTGTTGCGATCGCGCGTCGTGATCATCGGGTGCGGGGCAACTGGTTCGGTTCTGGCTTCGTTGCTGGCGCGTTCAGGAGTCGGAACTTTGCGCATCGTCGATCGCGATTATGTTGAGCCGAGCAATCTGCAGCGGCAATCGCTGTTTGATGAAAACGATGCACGCGAATCGTTGCCTAAGGCGATTGCCGCGGCACGGCAGATCGCGCGATTTAATTCGGAGATTGTGGTCGAGCCTGTGGTTGCCGATTTGACTCCGGTGAATGTCGATTCCCTGCTGGGCGGTTACGAGCTGATTCTGGATGGCACGGATAATTTCGAAACCCGCTATTTGATCAACGATTATGCGTTGAAAAATTCGGTGGCCTGGATTTACTCGGCTGCAGTTGGCAGTTATGGGGTGACCTTGAATATTCTGCCGGGCGAGACGGCTTGCCTTGCGTGCATCTTTCCGGAATCTCCGCGGGGGACGGTGGAGACGTGCGAGACGGCGGGGATTTTGAATTCAGCCGTAAGCCTCGTGGGGTCGATTGCTGCTTCGGAGGCGTTGAAGTTTCTGGTCGGGGCGCGCACCAAGATGCGGCGGACGCTGCTTTCGTGGAACGTCTGGAACAACGAGCGAGCGGAGTTAGCAGCGGGCCGTCCGCGAGCCGGATGTTGCGCTTGCTTGCGTGACTTTGTTCATCTCGCAGGTGAGGGGCGTCCGCATATTACTTTGTGCGGGCGAAATTCGGTGCAGATCCACGAGCAGGAGCGTCCGGTGGACTTTGCCGAGCTGAGCTCGCGGCTGCAGCCGCTTGGTATCGTTCGACACAATGAGTTTGTACTGAAGTTTTGGCGCGAACCTTATGAGCTGACGCTGTTTCCGGATGGGCGGGCGATAATCAAGGGGACTACCGACACGGCGGTGGCGCGGAGTTTGTATGCGCGCTATGTGGGGAGCTAGGCATTACAGCAAGAACCAGCTTGCCCAATAATGTGGCGGGGTGGGGACGTCCGGTGCGCCATCCGAGGCTGCGCTAAGGATTGCGGGTTGTGCGCACTGGTTTTCACCTGCGTGGCGGCGCCGATTGGCATGCATTTGCGGGATTTGACCTAAGATGCCGTGATTTTCCGTGGATTGGGGGGTGTTTCCCGAAACCGGAACTGGCCAGCAAACTGCACTGGAAAGGGTAAGCGGTAGTCCCCAGTGGAGGTTGTATGCGACCCTGTTTGCTTCTGATGGTGGTGGTTTTGATGGCGATGGCGGCTTTTGCGCAGATGCCGGCGCCTTACTCGGCAGGCTGCTATTACGGATGTGGGCCTTACATTCCGCGGCTCACGACACCGGAGATCTCGTTGCAGCAGTTTTCGCCGAATCCGGTGGGAGCGGCGAACGCGACCACGGGATTAATTGCCGGGGCAACGAACTCGACGCTTTCACAGGTGAACGGATCGACCAGTTCGGTCTACACCGTTCCGGTATGGTACCAGGGCGGCGAAGCTCCGCTGATCAGCCCGAACGTTAATTTGTGGCCGGAGACGATTGGCCGCGAAGGGCGCCCTATGCACGGGCCCACTCCCGGGGCTATGCATGAGGAGCATCCGCGGGAAGAGCATCGTCCAGCCCAGGAGGCTCGCGCCGCCTGGACGTATTTTGCCGGGCCTGGAGAAGAGTACGGAAATCCGGCAGAGGCGGGGACTCCGAAGGGCAACCCGCAGCACGGGCACGTCTATACGAACGATGACGTCACGCGGCAGAATGAGAAGAACGGCGTGGTGCACTACGACAGCAAGACAGAGAAGATATAGGGACACGTCTCAGCTCTCAGTTTGCAGGTTCGGCCCTCGGTCCACGCCTAACGGCTGCGATCGAGGGCCGTTTTCTTTTGCGGTCAAACGGATTCATTCCTCGTGGAGAATCAGGGGCGTTGTCAAATCCGATCGCCGCCGGATTGTTTGTAGCTCGGACGTTCGCGCAAGCGGAGGATCCAGCGCGCGCACGCGAACTGGTTGTCGGCGTTACACTGGGACGTTACGGAAGTAAGCACACTCTACGGTAAGTTCGTGGTTTTGGTCGACTCGATGAGCCGACAATCTACGGTTTTTGGTATTCTGTCGACTTAGAATCAGGTCGAGAGCGCTTCCGCCAACACCTCGGCAAATTTGTACAACGAAAAGAGTTTGAAGCCGCATCTGAAGCAATAGCGGCCGGAAAAGGCGACTTGACCGACCAGAAGCAACGCGTCACCGAAGCAGAAGCTATAGAGCAGGCGAAGCAGGGGAACGAGGCGGCTTTCGACGTCTTGTATCATCTGCACAAACGCCGCGTGTACTCGCTATGTTTGCGCATGGTTTCAAATCCCGCCCAGGCCGAGGATCTGGCCCAGGAAGCATTTCTTCAGCTATTTCGCAAGATCGGGACGTTTCGCGGGGAATCAGCCTTCTCGACATGGCTGCATCGGATGACGGTCAATGTGGTGCTGATGCAACTCCGAAAGAAGGGGTTGCCGGTGGTTTCGCTGGAAGAAACTCTGGAAGCGGACGACGACGCTCCACGGCGCGAATTTGGCACCAAGGATGCGAAGTTGACGGGGTCGATCGACCGGCTGCAATTACAGCGGGCGATTGAGCGCCTGCCGCCGGGATACAGAACAGTTTTTGTGTTGCACGATATAGAAGGGTTCGAGCACAACGAGATAGCCGAAATCGTGGGGTGCTCGATTGGCAACAGCAAGTCGCAGCTGCATAAAGCACGATTGAAGCTGCGGGAATATCTGAAGTTCATGAGAGCCGAAAAGGCCAGGGTAATTTGAAGTCGCGGTATTGGGGAGAGGTTGTTATGACGTGTGCGGATGTAGAACGAGTCCTGCCGGAGCTGCTTGAAGGCGCGCCGGACAGTGCGTTTCAGAGTGCCTTTGAGATTCATTTGAAGTCCTGCCCGGATTGCTCGGATCTGGTGTCGGATCTGAAACTGATTTCAAGCGAGGCGCGGGAATTGGTGGAATGCGATGAGCCTGGGCCTCAGGTGTGGCTGCGCATCGCGGCACAACTGCGCGCCGAGGGTCTCATCCGGGAACCCGCCAATCGCCCGGTATTGGTACCGGCGCGACGAGGGCTATGGAGCGACTGGTGGCTGGTTCCCGTGGCGGCGATGCTGCTCGTGGCTGGTTCTTATGTCTGGAGCCACAAAGCGGTGCCGCAAGTGGCCAGGCATCAGATGCCCGACACTCCGGTTCAGGCGCCGGCCTCGGTGGCCGCTCTGCCTTCCCCGCAAACCATACCCGACCAGTCGCCACCACAAGTGGCCAGCAATCCCAAACGCGCGCCGCGGACGGTGGAACCCGAGCCGAGCGCGGAGGATCAGCAGTTTTTGAGGGTGGTTTCGACACGTGCGCCATCGATGAGGGCCACGTATGAGGGACAATTGCAAGCCGTGAATGCCCAGATCCGGGAAGTTCAAGCTTACCTGGATCAGAATCCCGAGGATGCCGACGCTCGGCAGCATCTGATGGATGCGTATCAGGAGAAAGCACTTCTCTACCAAATTGCACTGGACCGTATTCAATAGTGGAAGGGGCGGACCGGCATTCACGGCCGCGGGGCGGGTGTTTTATGGCGGGGCTTCAGCAAGCTAGTCTGCAATACACCACGGTCGCAACACTTGTCCTGGCGGGTTGTCTGTCGACTTCAGCCTTGGCCCAAACCAAGAAGGAGTACCGTTTCACGGTCGGCCCGAACGCCAATATTTCGGTGGATACGCAGTACGGGGCGATTTCAGCACGCTCGGGCAGCAACGGCGAAGTGGTAGTTACGGCAATTCTGAAGTCGGACAGTGTTGAAGTCGACCAATTGCAAAACGGCAGCCGGATTGAGGTTGCGTCTCACCTCTTGCAGGGCGCGAACCCGCAAACGGGACAGGTCGATTACGAGCTTTCGATTCCTTCGGACGCCACCCTCAATCTTCATTCTTCTAGCGGTCCTCTGTCGGCGGAGCGCTTGCAGGGGGATTTGACGCTCGAAGGGACAGATGCAACGGTAAACGTCCGCAATGTCCAAAACGGTCATGTGCACGTGCGGACGATGCGCGGGCCAATCAACCTGACGGATGTTCGCAACGGACACGTTGAGGTTGCTTCCATCAGCGGCGACGTTCATCTAAAGTCGGTCACCGGACCGCTGGTTCAGGTTAATTCCGGCAGCGGAAAGATCTTCTACGACGGAGATTTTGGCTCGGGCGGCGACTATCGCTTCGCTACCCATAGCGGTGATATCGAGGCTCTGGTGCCCGCGGATGTGTCGGCAGGTTTCAGAGCGCACTCGGTGCTGGGCCGGGTGCAACACGACTTTCCTCTTCAACCCAGACACTCGCGGTTTTCGATGGAAGTGGGACGTTCCTTCTTTGGCACGGCTGGCCAGGCAGCATCGGAGGTCGTTTTGCGCTCCTGGAGTGGTAAAATCCGCCTCAAGCAACGCTGAATCACAGAAATTGAGGGAACGGTCTGTTCGGTGACGAGCGGACGTCGGAACAGGCCCCGGTTCCGAGGGACCGGGCCTAGCCCCGTCGCCACACGACAGCGTTTCGATCGTTGTCCATTCTGTACCTTGGAGTGCCATGACAGCTCGGGCGGTGTTTCTGGTCGGGTTCATGGCTTCCGGCAAGAGCAGCGTTGGGCGGGAGCTGGCCCAGCGGCTAGGTTGGGACTTTTTGGATCTGGATGAACGAATCGAAGTCCGCGAGCAAAAAACCATCCCCGAGATTTTCCGGGAACGGGGCGAGGCTGGGTTTCGTTTGGCCGAGGCCAACGCGCTTCGCGATCTGATGGCCGAATCGTTGCGAGGCGACAGCGTGGTCGCGCTGGGTGGCGGCGCTTTCGTACAGGAAGACAACCGCGGTATGCTTCGGCGGTGGCCCTCGGTTTTTTTGGAAACGTCCGCATCCGAGCTTTGGCAGCGAAGCTTGGCAGATGGGATAGAAAGGCCGTTGCGAGGAAATGCGGAGGAATTTGCCAGGCTGTACGCTGAGCGGCTTCCTTTTTATCGCGAGGCGACGGTTACGATCGTAACCTCCGGCAAGGATCTGGCCACCATTTGCAATGAGATCGAGTGTACGTTGCAAGGTTGGGGGAAGGCCGAGGCCGCCGGCTCATACCAGGTTCCCCCAATTCAAAGTCGCACAGGAGAATCAAAGTGAAGTTGTTTCGTCCCCTACTCGCTCTCATGCTGGCAATCGTTTGCTGCAATGCCGCGTCCGCCGCTTCCGTGGCAAAAGACAAGGAACAGGAAGGCACGAAAATCGACTCCGGTTCTTTTGGCGTGTTCCAGCAGGGCAGGCGCGTGGGAACGGAGACATTTTCCATCTATCAAACCAATGATGGCAGCATCATAAACTCTGAGTTCAAGACAGATAATACTTCGAGTCCCGCAATCCAAACCTCGGAGATGGTGCTTACGCGGAACGGCGACGTAAAGCGGTACGAGTGGAAGGAAGTGAGTCCGGGCAGCGCCGATTCGGTGGTGGTTCCGAACGATGATTTTCTTACGCAGAAGTGGAGGACGGGACCGCAGGATAAGCAACACGAAAAACCCTACCTGATGCCGTTGTCGACCAGCATTTTGGATGATTATTTTTTCATTCACCGCGAGGTGCTGGCGTGGAAATTTCTGGCCATGGCGTGCAGCAAGCAGGATAAGGGGCTGGTGCAATGCCCTCCACGGCAGCGCACTCCATTCGCAATTCTGAACCCGCACGAGCAATCTTCGGCGGCGATGAACGCGGAGTCCCTTGGCCGGGAGAAGGTGACCCTGAAAAACGGACAACTGCAAGAGCTCAACAAACTTGAATTAAAAAATGACTCGGGAACATGGTTGTTGTGGCTGGACGATCAATGGAAGGTCATTCGGATATCGGTGGTGGGAGAAGATACGGAAGTGGACCGGGATTGATATTTATGAATAACTGCGGATAACTCTTGACGCTTCTCGATTCACGCACGTCCCGCGTTCTGTTCACGGCCTTGCTGTTCGCCCTGGGCATTGGCTTTCTCTATGCGGCGCGCAGAACCCTGCTTCTCTTTCTCTTCGCGATTTTCTTTGCCTACCTGATAAATCCGGCGGTTTTGCGGCTGGAAAAACTTGTCCACAGCCGTGTCTGGGCGATCGCGATCATTTACTCGCTGCTGCTTTTTGGGCTTGCGGTGTCCGGTTTTCTGATCGGGCCGAGGATCAGCCGACAGAGCGCCCGGCTTGCAGCCACCTTGCCCGGACTGCTCGATCAGGCCGGGACAGGACAGCTCTCCGGACAGATCGGGCAACTCGCCGAGCGGATCGGAACTGAGCATGGTTGGAGCGCACAGACACAACAGCGCATCCAGGCGTTTTTGCGCACACGCCGCTCCAACTTTTCACTGCTGGCGCAACACATCGGCATGCGCGCGGCGGCGGCGGCACAGCAAGTGTGGGTTTTGTTTCTCGTGCCTATTCTCGCTATCTTCTTTCTACGCGATGGCGGCAGCTTTCATGAGGTGCTGCTCACGCTCGTGCAATCGCGCAGCCAGCGCGAGTTTCTGCAGGATGTGCTTCAGGATTTGAATCAGATGCTCGCCCAATTCATTCGAGCCCAATTGACGTTGGCCGTGTTGTCGCTGATGGCGTACACATCAATTTTGGGAGCGATGCGTGTGCCTTACGCGCTGATGCTCGGAACCACCGGCGGCGCGCTGGAGTTTATCCCCCTGGCAGGTCCGTTACTGGCTGGCGTTGCGATGATGACAGTCGCTATGCTGTCGGGATATTCGCACTGGGGTTTCGTGCTTCTGTTCTTGTTCCTGTGGCGAATGGTGCTGGACTATGTGATCTCTCCGCGCGTCATGGGAGCAAGTTTGGAACTGCATCCGCTGGCGGCATTGTTTGGAATTCTTGCCGGTGGAGAGATCGGCGGAATACTCGGCGTCTATCTGTCAATTCCGGTGATGGCCAGCTTGCGCATCGTTTGGCGGCGCTGGCGAATTTATGCCGAGAAACGTAAGTTTGGGCCGCTCAATGAGTACTCATTTCCGCAAGAGCTCGGCCGGGGCGGAAGCTAGAACTTGCGGTCCCCGAGACTCCCAATACCATTCCTCGCGTCTCAGGCGAAGGGCTCTATCCACCCGGCGTGAATCTGTGACGACATTCGCTGCCGAAATCCTGCTGGTATAAAATTGCAACTTGTTCTTCAAAATATGTCCAGCAAACTTCCTGTAGGAATTCTCGGTGCCACCGGCATCGTCGGGCAGCGGTTTATCCAGATGCTCGAACATCATCCGTGGTTTGAAGTTGCGTGGCTTGCTGCTTCCGACCGTTCAGAAGGGCGGCCGTACGGCGAAGCGGCGCGCTGGCGTCTGAAAACCGCCATTCCCGCTAACGTCTCGAGGATGACGATTGCGCCAGCCCGGCCGCAAGGCGCTCCCAAAATTATTTTCGCTGCGCTCGATGCCTCCATCGCTCGCGACCTCGAACCGCAGTTCGCGGAGGCCGGCTGTGCCGTGGTCTCGAATTCGAGTGCGTTGCGCATGCAGCCCGACGTTCCTCTGGTCATTCCGGAGGTCAATGGCGATCACATTCAGCTCATCGAAACCCAGGCCTGGCGACGCAGGTCCGGCGGATATGTCGTCACCAATTCCAACTGCTCGGCGATGGGTCTGGTGCTGGCACTTGCGCCCTTGCATCGCGCGTTCACGCTGGAGGCCGTCATGGCGGTCACCATGCAGGCGGTCAGCGGCGCGGGATATCCGGGGGTGGCTTCGCTCGACATACTGGGAAATGTCATCCCCTATATCGCGAACGAGGAAGCGAAGATGGAAGAGGAGACGCAGAAGCTGCTCGGGACGCTGAATGGTTCGCGCGTCGATTCCGCGCCTTTTGCGATGAGCGCGCAATGCAATCGCGTGGCGGTGGAGGATGGGCATATGGAGTCGGTGACGATTCGTTTGAAACGGAAGGCGCAGGCAGACGAGATGATTGCGGCGTGGAACGATTTTCGGGGCGAACCGCAGCGCCTGGGACTACCGACCGCCCCCAAACAACCTGTGCTCTACATGTGCGCGCCGGATCGTCCGCAACCGCGCTTCGACGTCGATTTGGGCGCTGGCATGACGACCGCCGTCGGCCGGTTGCGAAAGTGCAATGTGCTGGACTGGAAGTTTACCGTTCTCTCGCATAACACGATTCGTGGCGCTGCGGGCGCTGCCCTGCTGAATGCCGAGTTCCTGAAGGCGAGAGGCTACCTCGGGTGAAGGAAATCTCTCCCAGTCCGACGGAGCAACCCGGCCAATGATTGTGATGAAGTTTGGCGGGACTTCCGTACAGGACGCCAAGGCAATCGAGCGTGCGGCTTATATCGTGCAGGGCCGGTTGGCGGATCGTCCCGTGGTCGTCGTCAGTGCCATGGCAAAGGTCACCGATTCCCTGCTGGCAATGGGAAAGGCGGCGGGTAACGGCGATCGGAAGACGGCACTGAAAATGGCGCGGGCTTTGCGCGAACGCCACTATGAGACCGCTGGCGAACTTCTGGGTACGGCACTTTTCACTGAGTTTCATGGCGACCTGGGCGCGGACTTCGAAGATCTGGACGAATTGCTGCGCGGCATTGGCGCGGTCGGCGAGATCACTCCGCGCACCTACGATTATGTGGCCTCGTTCGGCGAGGTGCTTTCGAGCAAAATTGTCGCGGCCGCTTTCGTTGCCCGCGGATTACCGGGTGCGCATGTAGATTCACGCCAGTGTCTGCTGACCGATAGCAGCTATACTCGCGCCGTTCCGCAGTTCGAAGAAACCAACGAGCGCTTGCGCAAGAAGGTTAGACCTCTGGTTGACTCCGGCAAGGTTGCAGTGATGGGCGGATTTATTGGATCGAATCGGGCGGGCATCACGACCACGATTGGTCGCGGAGGGTCGGATTTTTCTGCCGCTATCTTTGGGGCCGCACTCAATGCCGAACGCATCGAAATATGGACGGACGTCGACGGCATGATGACGACTGATCCGCGGCTCTGTCCGGACGCGCGCCGTATCAAGGTCATCAGCTTTGACGAAGCGGCTGAGCTTGCCTATTTCGGTGCTAAAGTTCTTCATCCGGCAACTGTATTGCCGGCAATTCAGCAGAACATTCCGGTTTATGTCTTGAACTCGCTGAACCCTACGTGTGAAGGGACGAAAGTTACGGCCCGCGCTCCCCAATGCGCGAATATTTTCAAAGCGATTGCGCTCAAGAAGAAAATTACGCTGGTGGAGGTCGCGGCCCCGCGGCGGCTGCTGGTGCGCGGATATCTGAAGTCTATTTTTGAAGCGTTCGACAAACACGAGGTGGCGGTGGATGTGGTTTCCACTTCCGAGGTCAGCGTTTCGGTTACGGCTGAGACCAACGAAGCCATCCCGGCGCTGGCCGCTGATCTGGCGAAGCTTGCGGACGTGAAGTACGAGGGGCGGAAGGCGATTGTCTGCCTGGTGGGCGAGAATTTGCGGAACACGCCGGGCATCGCAGCCAAGGTTTTCAGTATTCTTGAAAATGTAAAGATTCGCATGATCTCGCAGGGGGCGTCCGAAATTAATCTGACTTTTGTGATTGAAGAAGACGATGCGGCCGACGTGGTTCGGCGGCTGCATCATGCATTTTTCGCGGAAGTGGATCCGGAAGTTTTTGCTTGATGTTGGTTTTGCCGCCGAGACGCAGAGAGCACCGAGAAAGCCATTACCGAGCCTTTTTCAGATTTTCTCGGCGTCCCGGCGGTCCGAGGTTTCTCTATGAATCTCCTCATTCTTGGCCGTGGCAAAACGGGGTCGCTGGTTGCGGAAATTGCTCGTGCGCGACGGCATCGTGCGCGAGTTGTTTCGGCGGCCGAAAACGCCGGCGGTATCGCCCTTACCTCCGATTCGCTGGCTGCGATCGACGTCGTGATCGACTTCACCACGCCTGCCTCGGTTGTGGGTAATATTGAGGCGTGTATCCGGGCAAAGAAAAATGTCGTTGTCGGAACCACGGGCTGGCACGATCAGGTGCCGTGGTTGCGCGAAATGGTGCTCTCCGCGAAAACTGGTTTTCTTTATGGCTCGAATTTTTCTATCGGCGTGAACCTGTTTCTTGAGATTGCGGCGACCGCCGGGGCTGCTTTGAAATACGATTATTCGGGGCAGATTTTTGAGCGCCATCATGAGGAGAAGAAGGATGCTCCTTCAGGAACAGCGCTGATGCTGCAGAACATTGTGCGCGACTCCGGAGGACGGGAGGTTGAGATCGTCTCGTTTCGCGAGGGCGATGTGGTCGGCATGCACGAGTTGGTCTTCAATTCTGCGGGCGATCGTATCTACTTATGCCACGATGCCAAATCCCGCCGGGGATTCGCAGAAGGCGCGGTGCGCGCGGCTGAGTGGCTTACCGGGAAAGAGGGGTTCTTCGAGTTTCGCGACGTCTGGCGCGAGCTTTAGAGAGCTGCTGTCGATTGTTGCCTAGAAGGCTTACTGCCAGAAAAGTCCACCCGGACGGTGCACAGCCCCGTACCCACCCGAGCTGAGTCCTGCTCATGCAAGCGCTGGCCAGAAGAGTTATTCTTTATGTATGCAACTGCGAGGCTGTGGCACAGCTTTGGTTACACCGTTCTCTCAGGACGGCGCGGTCGACGAAAATGCGCTGCGCAGTCTGATCGCGTGGCAGATTGAATCAGGCGTCGATTTCCTCGTTCCCTGCGGCACCACGGGAGAGACTCCCACGCTCACGCGTGATGAGTGGCTGCGCGTTATCGACGTGACTATCGAAGTCGCAGGTGGACGAGTGCCAATCGTTGCTGGCGCTACCTCGAACTCGACGCAGGAGGCGGTCGCTAAAGCCAAGGAAGTGGCAGCGCGGGCTGGCGTTGACGGCATTCTCACAGCATCGCCGTACTACAACAAGCCGACGCAGGAGGGACAATATCGTCACTTCCGCGCGATCGCCGAAGCGGTCGATAAGCCGGTCATCCTGTATAACGTGCCCGGAAGGACTTCCGCTAATCTCGAACCTGCGACCCTGGTGAGGCTGACCGAGGTTGCCAATATTGTTGGTGTTAAGGAAGCCAGCGGCAACATCACGCAGATCGCGGAGGTGCTGACCGCCGTGCCGGAAAGTTTTTTGGTGTTCTCGGGCGACGACGCGGTCACGCTACCGGTGATTGCGCTTGGAGGTGTCGGCATCGTCTCTGTTGCTTCGAACGAAATTCCGCGCGAGATGGGGGAGATGACGCGCGCGGCGCTGAACAACGACTGGCCGACTGCGCGCGCGATTCACCGCAAGTACGTTCCGCTGATGCAAGCGAACTTCATCGAATCAAATCCCATGCCGGTGAAGGCTGTTTTGGCGATGATGGGCAGGATCGAAGAGGTCTATCGCCTGCCGTTGCTTCCGATGCGCCGCGATACGCGAGCGAAGCTGCAGAAGATTGCGGCCGACGCTGGATTGATTACGAAGCCGGCCGCTCCGCCGGCTTCGGCGACCGAATTCTATATTTACGAAAATTGGGCAGCCGGTCCGCACAAGGCGATGCTCCACCGAGCCTCCTGCGGACAGTGCAGCTCGGGCAAGGGACGTCCGTCGGGACATGATCCCAATCATTCACGCTGGCACGGTCCGTACGGCAATGTTGCCGAGGCTCGCCAGGCAACACATCAGATGCCGGGTGTGCTGATTCGCAGCGAATGCAAGTGCGTGGCTTGAGGGCAGCAGTTAGCGTTGCCCTTGGATTCCTTCCTCTCCCTATGTCAGATTCGCTCATTAGCCTGAAGTCGGCCATCGAACTCCTGTCGACGCGCGAAACGATCAAAGACATTGACGCCGCGCGTTCAGCTTTTCTTGAGTTTCGCGCCGCCTTGACGCGAGGCGAGGTTCGCGCGGCTGAGAAAACCAACGGGCGGTGGGTTGTCAACGCATGGGTGAAGCAGGGCATCCTGCTTGGTTTTCGGCTCGGGGAGTTACAGCAAATGTCGGACGGAGACGTACTCTCTTTCGTCGATAAGGACACCTTCCCTGCCCGCCGTCTCAGCCTCACCGACGGCGTTCGGCTTGTGCCTGGTGGGTCGTCCATTCGCGAAGGCGCTTATGTCGCGCCGTCGGTTATCTGCATGCCGCCTATGTTCATCAACGTTGGCGCCTATGTGGACGAAGGATCGATGATCGACTCGCATGCGCTGGTGGGCTCGTGTGCGCAAATCGGGAAACGAGTGCATTTGAGCGCTGCTGCGCAGGTCGGGGGCGTGCTTGAGCCGATTAACGCGGTACCCGTGATCATCGAAGACGATGTGCTGATCGGAGGCAATTGCGGCGTGTATGAAGGCACTCTGGTCCGCGCCGGCGCTGTGTTGGGAGCGGGGACGATTTTGACACGATCCACGCCGTTGTACGACCTGGTGCGCGGCGAGGTGTACCGGACTTCCCCGGAGCGGCCGACTGAAGTACCGGAGAATGCCGTGGTCGTTCCCGGGTCACGGGCCGTCCGGAAAGGCAAGGGGGCGGAGTGGAGTCTCTCGCTCTACACGCCGGTGATTGTTAAGTATCGGGATGAGAAGACCGAGCGGGGGATTGAGTTGGAAGATTGGTTGCGGTAGCCACACGGTCTCTGCGGACGCTTGTGCAAAGCGTTCGAATCGATCGCAGTATCCCAAATGCCTTAGTTTATGCTTCATCGTAGGGTGATGACGGAAGTGAGTCTTTCAGCAAGGAATCGGGGCCCGATCATGACGGCATCATCGCCGACGACGAACCGGAAAGCCGGTTCTGTTCTGCCGCCAACCGGCTGCGCGCTTCGAGGTGCTTATTGCGGAAATGGGCGCGCGCACGGTCACCCCATGCGCGCACGAAATAATAGTTGAGGCCACATCCTATGGCGGAGCTTAAAACCGGAATCAGGCGGCCTGCCCACTTTTCCACCACTTCTGCGCCGGCTCTCACCGCTATCCGCTGGATCACGCGCGGCACGAAGCGGTTGACCACTTCTTTCTCCAGCAATTCGCGGCTGATGTCGACCCCGGCGGCGCTGGCTGCGGCAATCCAGAGTTCGGCAATTTCGTTGTCAGTGTTTAATTCGAAGCCGTAAATCAAGCTCAGCTTCTGAATGGTGCGCATGGTGATGGCCGAGAGAATGCCGAGATCGGGCACGATGGTGAGAATTCCACCGACTCCGAATCCAGCTCCCTCGGCAGCTGCCAACTTCATGCCGCCGCGAATTACTGATTCTGCCACTTCGTCGAGACGCTCCAGCGGCACCGTGTAGAGGCCATGAAAGGTGGCCACGGGCAGGCCATGGGCGACGCGAAGCTGCATCAGGAAGCGTCCGGGATCGACCTTGATGGTGTCGTAGACGCGACCGAGACCGTTTCGGATGGCGCCTTCGACCCGGCGGCGCATCCATGATTGTTTTCCTTCAGCCATCGTTTCATCCGCCATCTTTCAGTTTGAGTTTATCAGTCGCGTACTAATTTGCATGCAAGCGTGACTCGAACGGCGAGCGCCCCTGTGCTAGCATCGACTTAAATCAATGCCAACAGGCAAACTGCATATAATTCCGCTCGGCGGGATGGGCGAGTTCGGCATGAACTGC
>Ga0302179_10000997_pt1 | contig 17673 bp, 12 predicted proteins | sample I_Palsa_E3_1_FD_198788 | JGI IMG/M metagenome (GOLD analysis project Ga0302179, IMG submission 198788) | Peat permafrost microbial communities from Stordalen Mire near Abisko, Sweden - I_Palsa_E3_1 | ecosystem: Environmental > Terrestrial > Soil > Palsa > Peat permafrost | place: Sweden...
CGCGACGATAGACGTTGGGTGCACGTTGCTCAGCAGCGTGGGCGGATAGTAAAAGCCGCGCGCAGGCAACGCGACCTGCGGTTGCCAGCAGGTTGCGCCCTCCGCGATTCCTTGAGCAACCATGCGCTGGATACGATCGAGTTGCACGCGCGCAACAATGGCACCGATATCAATTGCCTTATCCAAAGGAAGACCAACGCGCAGGCTGCTCATGCGCTCCCTGATCTTGCCGATCAAAGTCTCTGCGACACTTTCCTGCATCAACAAGCGTGAGCCCGCGCAGCAGACCTGCCCCTGGTTGAACCAGATTCCATCCACCAGCCCCTCGACTGCGCTGTCCAGGTCAGCATCATCGAAGATGATGAACGGAGACTTCCCTCCCAACTCAAGCGATAGACGTCTTGAAGTTGCCGCCGTGGCGCCGCGGATCGCGCGTCCGACTTCGGTGGAACCAGTGAACGCGATTTTGTCCACGTCGGGATGTTTCACCAACGCTTCGCCAGTCGACCCGTCTCCGGTCACGATGTTGACGACTCCGGCGGGCAATGCGGCTTCCTCACAAAGCTGAGCGAAAGCGAGCGCCGTCAGGGGAGTGAATTCCGCGGGCTTCAAGACCACGGTGTTTCCGGTAGCCAGAGCCGGAGCAATCTTCCATGCCGCCATAAGCAACGGAAAATTCCACGGGATAATCTGTCCCACGACGCCACAAGGCTCATACTCGGGAAACTCCTGCTCGAGAAGTTGCGCCCAGCCCGCATGGTAGTAGAAGTGTCGCGCCACGAGCGGAATGTCGATGTCACGGCTCTCGCGGATTGGCTTGCCGTTGTCCATCGTCTCCAGGACCGCGAGAAGACGGGAATGTTTCTGCACCAACCGCGCGAGCGCATACAGGTAACGGGCTCGGACATGTGGAGTAAGCGCGCGCCACTTAGGAAACGCTGCTCGCGCAGCTCGCACAGCGGCGTCGATGTCCGCGGATGAACCTTGGGCAATGGAAGCCAGCTTCTCTCCATTGGAAGGATCCATCGTGTCGAAGTATTCGCCGGTGGCCGGTACTTGCCATGCACCATGAATGAAGTGTCCGAAGCGGCGGCTGTGGCGCTCAAGCCAGGTTTGCGCTTCTTTCGGATCCTCCGGAGCGGGACCGTACTCCATGGTCACAAATTTTTCGCCAATACTCATGTAAGTTCGCTCGATTCTTTCGTTTTCTGGCAACTACGTCTGGCAACTACGCTATGGGGTGGCGATACTCCGCCGAATAACGCCCCGTCGCGTGGTGCTCTAGTTGCCGTTCGATATCGCCCAAGAGCCCACTCACACCGAAGCGAAACAAATCCGCGTGCATCCACGACTGCCCCAGCTCTTCTTTCATCATAGCCAGCCAGTCGGTGGACTGCTTGGCAGTGCGAATCCCACCGGCCGCCTTGAAACCCACAGCCATTCCGGTTTGCTCGGCATACTCGCGGATGGCGCGAGTCATCACTAAACCAACTGGCAGCGTGGCGTTCGTGGGCTCTTTGCCGGTTGAGGTCTTGATGAAGTCGGCTCCTGCCATCATGGCTACGACGCTGGCGCGCGCCACGTTGCGCAAGGTTAGCAAATCGCCGGTTGCTAGTATGACCTTCATGTGAGCAGCGCCGCAGGCTTGTTTGAAGACTGCAACTTCGTCATATAGAGCCTGCCAGCGCCCGCCAAACACATGGGCTCGCGTGATCACAACGTCAATCTCGTGGGCGCCCGCCTCCACGGAGCGGCGAATCTCCGCGACCCGCTCGGCCAGCGGCGATAGACCTGCCGGGAATCCGGTGGACACCGCTGCGACGTGGATGCCGCTACCTTCCAAAGCGTTCAGCGCTGTTTCAACAAACACGTGATACACGCAAACGGCAGCGACTTTCACTTCGAGTTCTTCAATTCCCAGCTTGTGTACCAGATCTTGCTGTACCGGCTGCCGCGCCTTCGCACACAGACGGCGCACACGCTCTTCCGTGTCATCGCCGGAAAGCGTGGTCAAGTCCATGCAGGAGATGGCCCGCAAAAGCCATGCCGCCTGCCATTCCTTCTTCACGGTTCTCCGCGCCACCTGCGTCTGGGCACGGCGCTCCACTGCGCTTGTGTTCACCCGAACTTCCTGTACCCAATTCAGATCGAGAGGAATTCCGGAGTTTTGCTGGAGCGGGCGCCCACCAAGAATCGCGATAGAACCTCCGGGATGAGACTGGAGGCCGTCAGCCTTACGGGTCATTTCGTGAGTTGCCCCGGGATGGTTATGATCTATTGGCACCGGATTTCGCCACACCGGCGGCACGGGATCAAGCTGCGAGCCGCTTCCTGCGCTGTAATTGTACGGCAGGAAACCTTACAACGCGAGGTCGCGGTTTAACGCTATTCCTCGCTTCATTCAACCGCGCCTCAAGAAAAACCGATGAATCGTACAGCCAGGGTTTACAATGGCCCTCGATCTTACCGGTCTGTCGCGAGACCGTTTCCTTGATTATGCGCAAGAAAGCGCTGCCTGCTGACGTATCGGCACGATTGCTGCGGTCTGCGAAGAAGGTCATGAAGAACGCCCACGCACCTTACTCGAAGTTCAGGGTCGGGGCCGCCATCCTCCTCTCGAACGGCAAAATCTTCTCGGGTTGCAACGTGGAGAACGCGTCCTATGGAATGACCAACTGCGCCGAGCGCACGGCGATTTTCTCGGCCGTGGCGCAAGCTGGTCCAAGGATTGAAATCCGCGCGGTCTCCGTGGTCAACGACCAGGGAGTGCCTTGCTCGCCTTGCGGCGCATGCCGTCAGGTCATTTACGAATTTGGCCCCGACGCAACGATCTTCTTTCAAGGTGCTGAGGGGCCGAAACAGGCTCACATTACCGCACTCCTTCCCGAAGGATTCCGTCTCCAGTGAATCCGACGCCGGCTCCGACGCTAGCCTTCCGCGCCATCGATGTGATTCGCAAGAAACGCGATGATGGCGAGTTGTCGCGAGACGAAATCGAGTCTCTGGTGAACGCATACACCAGGGCTGATATTCCCGACTATCAGGTCTCGGCCTGGCTGATGGCGGTGGTGTTGCGCGGCATGACGCGTGCCGAGACCGCCGCGCTGACAGACGCGATGTTGCGGTCGGGCGAAGTGCTCGATCTCTCCTCAATTCGGGCGAGGAAGGTCGACAAGCATTCGACGGGCGGCGTGGGCGACAAGACTTCGCTTGTACTGGCGCCGCTTGCAGCCGCAGCGGGCGTAGTCGTACCCATGATCAGCGGCCGTGGTTTGGGACATACCGGAGGCACTTTGGACAAGCTTGAGTCCATCCCCGGTTTCAATGTCAATCTCCCGGCCGCTCAATTTCGCCGCGTGCTGGAGACCTGTGGTTGCGCCATGATTGGTCAGACTGCGGAAATCGCTCCTGCCGATCGCAAGCTCTATGCGCTGCGCGATGTGACCGGAACCGTGGAAAGCCCGTACCTGATCTGCGCGTCCATCATGAGCAAGAAACTTGCGGAAGGGATCGATGCGCTCGTCCTCGACGTAAAGACTGGCTCCGGGGCATTCATGAAGAGTGAAAAGGACGCTGCTTTTCTTGCCGAACTCATGGTTGAAACCGGGGAACGGATGGGCAAGCAGGTAGTGGCGCTCATCACCGACATGGATCAGCCGCTGGGATGCATGATCGGTAATGCGCTTGAGGTTGTCGAAGTAGTGGAGGTTCTGCGCGGGGGCGGACCAGAAGACTTGCGCCAACTTTGCAATGAACTTGCGGGTTGGATGCTGCACCTGGGCGGAGTCTCTGATACGGTCGCGGAAGGGAAAGAGCAGAGCGAGAAGCTGATCGATTCTGGTAAAGCGCTCGACAAGTTTCGCCAGATGGTGGAACTGCAGGGTGGGGAGCCGCGAGCGATCGACGATCCGAAGAAACTGCCTCAGGCTCAGCATTCGATGATACTTTCCAGCCCGAAGAACGGATATCTCGCATCTCTGCAGTGCGAACAGGTTGGGACCGCGTGTGTCATTCTCGGCGGCGGCCGGGAACGGAAAGAAGATTCGGTTGACCCCGCGGTGGGGATCGTACTTCACAAGAAAGTCGGGGATGCCGTTTCCGCGGGCGAGCCGCTTGCGACGATTTACTACAATACAGAAACCCGCGCGGCTCGTGCGAGGCAACTGCTCGAAGAGAGCTATGAGATTGCCGATACGCTGGCGCGCGGAAAACGGCCATTGATCCATCGCGTCATCGGAAAACCCGGAGAGAGAAACTGAATGGGGCGCTTTACTGGAATCCTCGGCCTCTTGACCATGCTGGGATTGGCTTATGCGTTTTCGACCAATCGCCGTGCAATTCGCCCGAAGACCGTGGCGTGGGGTTTAGGTTTGCAGCTCGCCTTCGCTGTTCTTGTGTTGAGGGTCGACATTGGGCGGCGGGTTTTTCAGAAAGCCGGCGACGCCGTCAGCCGTTTGCTTAGCTACTCTTACGTCGGATCGCAGTTTGTTTTCGGCGACTTGGGGAAGCAAGGCTCCCATCTTGGCTTCTACTTCGCCTTCCAGGTATTGCCGACGATCATTTTCATCTGCGCGTTTTTCGCCGTGCTCTATCACTTCGGCGTTATGCAGTTCGTCATTAAGGTTGCCGCCTGGGTCATGACTCGCGTGATGGGCGCCAGCGGCGCGGAATCGCTCAACATCGCGGCCAGCATTTTCATGGGCCAAACGGAAGCGCCAGTGACCATCCGGCCGTTTCTGCCGGATCTGACGCGCTCGGAACTCATGACTGTGATGACGAGCGGCATGGCGCACGTCTCTGGCGGGATCATGGCAGCTTACATTGCATTCGGCATAGAACCCAAACACCTGTTGAGCGCCGTCATTATGACCGCGCCCGGAACGCTTTTAATGGCGAAGATGCTCGTGCCCGAAACTGAGCAGCCGAGAACCGCCGGACGAGTTGTCATGCCCGAAAGCGAAGAGGAAGCCGAGAAAGAAGAGAATCTGCTGGGCGCGGTTGCTCGGGGGACGACCGACGGCTTGCATATGGCTTTGAACATCGCTGCCATGCTGATTGCCTTCCTGGCCCTGATTGCGCTCGCGGACGGCATTCTTGGCGGAATTCACCATTGGGTGACCTGGGTTCCAGAAAGCCTGGAAAAGATTTTTGGTGCTGTCTTCGCTCCGGTGGCGTGGGTGATCGGCGTTCCCTGGCACGACTGCGGGGTGATTGGAACTCTGCTCGGCACGCGCATGGTACTGAACGAGCTGGTTGCATTCTCCATGCTCGGGCCGATGAAAGCCGCGCTCGATCCTCGCTCCTTCACCATTGCCACCTTTGCACTATGTGGCTTCGCAAATCTCAGCTCCATCGGGATCCAGATTGGCGGCATTGGGGCGCTCGCGCCGACCAAGAAGGGCGAGCTGGCGCGCCTCGGCATTCGCGCCATGCTGGCCGGAACGATGGCAAATCTGATGTCGGCATCGATCGCAGGCATGCTGCTATAGACCACACTATCGTTCAAGAAAGGACCTCTGTGAAGCAATTCCACGCTACGTGTGTCCTGATTTCGTTCTTCATTCTTACTCTATTCACGAATGCATTTTCTCAATCTGCACCGAGGCGCGTGATTATTGATACTGATCCAGGCACGGATGATGCCATGGCCATCATCCTCGCCTTGAATTCTCCGGAGTTCAAAGTCGAAGCGCTGACGGTAGTGCCCGGCAACGTGGATTCGCAGCAAGGATTAGAGAATGCACTGAAGATCGTTTCGCTGGCGGGACGCTGCGATGTTACGGTCGCAAGGGGAGCGCAACATCCGCTGAACCAGAAATTGATTACTGCGCAGTTCTGGCATGGAAAAAATGGGCTAGCCAACGTTGAGCTGCCGCCGTCGAAATGCAAGGCCGATCCACGGTTTGGTCCGGATCTCATCATTGAGACCATCCACAAATACCCGCATGAGATCACGCTGATTCCAGTGGGGCCGCTCACCAATATAGCGCTTGCAGTTTCGAAAGATCCCTCGATTGTGGCGTTGGTCAAGGATATCGTCATCATGGGTGGCTCGATCACCGGCGGAAACGTCAACGGAGCCGCCGAAGCGAACATCTATAACGATCCGGAAGCGGCCCAGATTGTGTTCAACGCCGGATGGATGGTGACGATGGTCGGCTCCGACGTGGGTGAGCGCACGCTAATCACGCGAAAATATCTCGCGGAGCTTCAAGCGTCCCACGGGCCACAAAGCGACTTTATCGCCAAGATCGCTGAATTCTATTTGAACCGCAGCGAGAAGAGCGGATACAGCGGGGCCGCGATGTATGACCCGCTGGCCGTGGGCATTGCTCTGGATTCGACTCTGGGCACGCTCAAAGAAATGCACGTCGACGTGGAGACCAAAGGTGAGTTCACCCGCGGAGAAACCGTTGCGAACCGTATGGGCTCGAACGAAAAGAACGTATTGCACGGAGATCACTACGAGATCGAGGGAGTCACTTATCTGAAGCCGAATGCGCGAGTTTGCCTTGCTTCCGATGCCGATCGTTTCTTGCATCTGTTTGTCAGTCGAGTCAGCGGGAAATAAGCGGCTTAGCCATTTGCCCGCGCGACCAGGAAAATTGCCAGTCCATAGAAGACAAACATCAGACCAAGGTACGCTTTAGCGCGAAGCCCCGAGTTCTCAAACTCTTTCCACACGAGAATTCCCCAGAGCGCCGCAACCATCGGGGCGGATTGACCGATGGCGTAGGAAATGGCGACGCCGGTAAAGCTCGCCGCGACCAGATTGAACACGGTGCCAATGCCCCATATGCATCCACCGAAAAGGCCCAGCAGATGCCCCGAGGTCGGCCCTCTGAAAAAACCACTAAAGCCTATAGGCTCTCCGACCAGCGGGTGTTTCATGAAATAAATATTCCAGATGAAACAGGAGAGCAACGCTCCCAGCGTCAGGAATACGGCAGCGCCATATGGTCCTAGCGCATTGCCGCGAGTCATCGCGTGCGTCATGAATGGAGCCCACAATCCCATCAGGATCCCGGAAACCACGCACGTGATCAGGCTCTTTTTCGAAACGGCGCGCCCTGCCGCCGCGAGACTGCCATAAGCCTTGCCATCCAAAACCACCGCAATAAAAGCGCACGCGACGCCAAGGGCAAGGAAAGCAGCATTTCCTCTCGGTTGAAGCACGTAACTCAACACTGTTCCCACCACCAGCGCGATTCCTATGGAAACCGGAAACGCGACGGCGAGTCCAGCCATGTCAATCGCAGCCACAAGCAAAAGATTGGCAAGATTGAACAGCGCCCCTCCGATCATCGCATTGACAATGTTTGAAGTGTCCGCCGCATGGACGTTGTTCAGAAAACTGGATGAATCGTTCCCCGTGCTGCCCATCGTGAATGCAAGGACCAGTGAAACCAGGAAAATGCCAACGGCATAGTCCCAGTAGAAGAGCTCAAACCTGTATCCCTTAACGCCCTTGTAAGTGTTTGCCCACGAACCCCAGCAAACAGCGCTAGTGATCATCATCAACAGTGCAATGTTCAGACTCGATGGCGTGAACATCAGTTCTCCTTAAAATGCATTATGAGGGCGGAAGGGCGACTGTACTCTTAAATTTACGGCAAAGACTCGAAGCAAACAGCCCAATATTCCACGTACTATCCGTTCACCTGAGAGTAGGTGGACCGCCTAAGGAACTCTCCCTGCCCGGCACGGCCAAGAAATTTGTCGCCTTCCACGACGATGCGGCCTCGGGAGAGAACCAGATCGGGCATGCCCGTCACCTGAATTCCTTCGAACATCGAATAATCTACTCGCATGTGATGAGTTTTCGCGCTGATCGTATGTTTGCGGTTCGGATCGAAAATGACGAGATCGGCATCGCTGCCGACTGCGATCGTTCCCTTACGCGGATATAAGCCAAAGAGCTTTGCGGGAGTGGTAGAAACGAGTTCGACGAATCGATTCACGCTAAAACGTCCCTGAGCGACACCGCCTGAGTAAATCAGGCTCATGCGGTGCTCAATACCCGGGCCGCCGTTGGGAATCTTCGTGAAGTCGTCGCGTCCGAGTTCTTTCTGCTCCTTGAAACAGAATGGGCAGTGATCCGTGGAGACGATCTGGAGATGATCGCGCTTGAGGGCCGTCCAGAGCTTTTCCTGATGCCACTTTTCGCGAAGCGGCGGGGTGAAGACATATTTCGCGCCCTCAAAACCGGGAACATCAAAGTTTTCGATCGAGAGATACAAATACTGCGGGCACGTTTCGGCATAGACGGGAAGGCCGCGATCGCGCGCCTCCCGAACTTTTTCGAGAGCCTCATTGCAGCTCAAATGAACGATGTAGATCGGAGCTCCCGCCATCTCTGCCAGGGCGATCGCACGAGACACGGCCTCAGCCTCGGCCGTTGTCGGCCGGGTGAGCGCGTGATACTTTGGCGCTTTCTTCCCTTCGGCCAGCGCCTGCTGAACGATCACGTCGATCGCACTGCCGTTTTCGGCGTGCATGCAGATGAGCCCGCCATTTTTCGCAGTCGTTTGCAGCGCACGGAAGATGCTGGCGTCATCGAGCATGAACACACCGGGATAGGCCATGAAAAGCTTGAAGCTGGTCACGCCTTCATCCACCAGGGCATTCATCTCCTGCAGTTGACCGTTGCCGATGTCTGTAACGATGCAGTGAAAGGCATAGTCGCAGACGGCTTTCTTCGAAGCTTTGTCCATCCACGTTTCGAATGCTTTGTGTAAGGGCTGGCCTTTGTACTGGATGGCAAAGTCGATCAGCGTGGTGGTTCCGCCGAAAGCCGCTGCCCGTGTGCCGGTTTCAAAATCGTCCGCGCTCGTGGTGCCGCCGAACGGCATATCGAGATGCGTGTGAACATCGATGCCGCCGGGCAAGACATATTTCGCTGACGCATCCAGCAGCTTCGTGGCATTCTCTCGAGGCAGGTCCTTGCCGATGGCGGCGACCTTACAATCCGCGATCGCAACGTCTGCCACATAAGTATCGGTTGCAGTCACCACGGATCCGTTGGCGATGATCGTATCGAAGCCCATCGATGCCTCCGCTCATGGCTGAGATGAAGAAGGAATTCTATGCTAAACTGCCGGACTTCACTTCCCCATAATTGTTGGGAGTGAGGAAAGGGGCTGGCACCATGCATTTTGGCATCACCCTGAAGCCGGACATTTCCGTCGAGCGCATTGTTGGACTGACACGGCAGGCCGAAGCAGCCGGGTTCCAGTACGGATGGCTCTTCGACTCCCATGTTTTGTGGATGGATCCGTACCCTTTGCTCACGCTGATGGCCGCGAACACGCAACGGATGCGACTCGGCACCCTGGTAACGAATCCCGCGGTTCGCGATCTCACGGTCACGTCGAGCCTGTTCGCTACGCTGAACCTGATTTCAGGTGACAGGATGGAGCTGGGCATCGGACGGGGAGATAGCTCTCGACGCGTGCTCGGCAAGAAGCCGGTGAGTTGGTCGCAGTTGGAAACTGCGGTGGAAATCTTCCGCGACCTCACCGCCAGCCGTGAAATTGAATACGAGGGTCAACCGACCAGGCTAACGTGGGCCAAGATTTCTCCGCGGGTCTGGATCGCGGGATACGGACCGAAGGTGTTGCACATGGCAGGCCGCGTCGCTGACGGAATCATTCTTCAATTTGCCGATCCTGATTTGATTTCCTGGTGCCTTGGTTTCGTAAGAGAGGGCGCTCGCGCGGTAGGACGCGATCCAAACCAAATCGAAGTAATGTCAGCGGCTCCGGTTTGGGTTTCTGATGACTTGAAAACTGCGCGCGAACGCGTGCGCTGGTTTCCGGCGTTAGTTTCCAATCACGTGATGGATCTTATCCGGCAGTACAAGCCAGAGGATCTGCCAGCGGCGCTTACGTCTTACGTGCATGACCGGGGCGGATACGACTATCTGCACCACTGCGTGGTGGAAAGCGATAACGCGAACTTTGTGTCTGACGAAGTTGTAGATCGTTTCTGCCTGGTGGGCCCGGTGAAAGCTCATCACGAGAAACTAAGGAAGCTGGCGAGCGTAGGGGTTACTCAGTTCAATCTGTATCTGATGTGCGGGGACGAAGAACAGTCGCTCGACATCTATCAGCGCGACGTTGTGCCGGCGTTTCAGGAGACCACGAAGACGGATCACTGAAGCTAAGAGGCTGCCATCGGCGCGAGCACAACTGGGCGCTGAGACTTCATCATCGCGTAATAAACGGCAAAGGAAACCGCAAAGCCGACGAACCAAGAGTAGTCATAGAGAACACGCACCGATGAAACCGCCAGGCCGATCAGTGCCGTCCCCGCTCCCAGCGCAAGCGCAATCACCGCCCGCCAATTGAATCCTTTGGAATACTCGTAGATTCCGCCGCGAAGATAAAGATCATCCACTCGCAGAACACATCGCCGCACAACGAAATAGTCACAAATCATGATGCCCGCGACCGGTCCCAGAAAAGCGGCATAGCCGCCCAGCCAGCCGAGGATGAATGTTTCGTAATCAGCGAGCAGCTTCCACGGCATCAGCGCAATCCCCATGAAGCAGGTGATCACGCCACCGGTTCGAAAGCTGATTCGCCGAGGCCACAGGTTGGAGAAGTCGTTCGCCGGCGATACCACGTTGGCCCCGATGTTGACATTCAGCGTAGCGAGCAGAATCGCGATCAGCGAGATCGCCACAGCCACAGGTGAATGAAAACGGCTGAGCAATTGAACCGGATCCGAAATTGCTGTCCCGTAAATGACTACCGTGGCCGACGTTACGGCGATGCCAATAAAAGCATACAGAGTCATCGTCGTGGGCAGAGCAAGAGCCTGTCCAATGACCTGTTCTCGCTGGTTGCGTGCAAATCGCGTGAAGTCGGGAATATTCAACGAGACAGTCGCCCAGAATCCCACAGTGCCATTCAGTGCTGGAATTAGAAACTTCAGGAAGTCGGAAAAACTGTTGAACCGCGAAGGCGCGGCCAACATAGGACCGAAGCCACCCGCACTGCGATAGGCCCATGCCAAAAGCAGCAAACCGACCCCTAACAACACCGGCGCGCTGATCCCCTGCAGAATGCGGATGTATTCAATCCCCATGAGGATGACGGCGAGGTTGATCAGCCAGAACAGGAGAAAGCAAACTGCGGTAGCGTAGGGAAAGTTCTTCCATCCGGGAGCGAGCGTGGCCAGCAGAGTGCTGATCGCTTCGCCGCCGATCCAGGTCTGAATACCGAACCATCCGCACGCCACCAGCGCCCGTAGAACCGCGGCCACGTTCGCGCCCAGCACTCCGAACGAAGCACGAGCTAACACCGGAAAAGGAACGCCGTACTTGGCTCCGGGGTGTGAATTCAGCAGCATCGGAACCAGCACGATCACATTGCCAAGAAAAATAGTCATCACCGCCTGTTTCCAGTTCATCCCGCCCTGGATTAAGCTCGCCGCCAACATGTAGGTGAGGATATTGACCGACATCGAGATCCACAGCGCCGCGAAATTGTAGGCGCCCCAATCTCGGCGGTCGGCCCCGGCGGGCGCGAGGTCCGGATTGTAAAGGGGACTGGATTCGATTCGAGATCGGAGATGCGGAGGTTCAGGCGTGGTCATGCGTTTCGGGTAGGAAACATCGATTTGGAGATTAATAATTCACTTTGCAACGAACGCCTGGAAGACTCGCGATTCAATCGGCCGCTGCGGCCCGGCCTGTCTGCGCAGTAATCGGCCCGTAGCTTTCCGGTCGACGGTCGCGGAAGAACTGCCAAATTTTACGAACTTCCGCGATCATGTCCAGGTCAAGGTCCGCCACAACGACTTCGTCTTTGTCCCGGCTGGCCTGCGCGATAATCTTCCCGCGCGGATTGCAGAAGTAGCTCTTGCCGTAGAACTCACCGATGCTCCACGGTTTCTCGATGCCTACCCGGTTGATGGCGCCCACAAAGTAACCGTTGGCCACGGCATGGGCGGGCTGCTCCAGTTCCCACAGATATTCCGAGAGACCGGCAACGGTGGCCGAAGGATTGAACACGATCTCCGCGCCGTTCAACCCTAGAATGCGCGCGCCTTCGGGGAAATGGCGATCGTAGCAAATGTACACGCCGACCCGCGCATACTTCGTCTCAAAGACCGGGTATCCAAGATCGCCCGGCGTGAAGTAAAACTTCTCCCAGAATCCGGGGTGGCAGTGCGGGATGTGGTGCTTGCGATATTTCCCCAGATAGCGGCCGTCGGCGTCGATTACGGCCGCAGTATTGAAATAAACCCCTGGCATCTGCTCTTCATAAACCGGAACCACGATTACCATGCGATACTTCGCAGCGAGCTTTTGCATTATGCGGATCGTTGGACCATCCGGCACCCGCTCGGTGAGTTCATACCAGCGTTCATTCTGCTCCGCACAAAAATAAGGGCCGTAGAAAAGCTCTTGCAGGCACAGGATCTGGGTTTTCTTCCGAGCAGCCTGCTCGATTAACTTCAGGTGCTTGTCGATCATCGCTTTCCGGATCTGCGCAAGGGGGCGCTCCGTGCTGAGCGCATTGCTGGCTTGGATCAAGGCACAGCGCACAATTCGAGGCATGGCAGGCAACCTCCGAGGAACGCAACTATAGCAGAAAACTTCAACCGAAAAACTCCGGCGCGGTTGCCATCACTCTCGAAAAAGAACTTTCGAGGGCATATGTAACACAAGGTCCGTTGACACAATCGTGGACGCCAAATAGACTCGGCGTTCTCCAAGGTTCGCTGAAGAAAACTATGGCCAGGCGCCCTCGTATTGCGGTGGTTGGAAGTGCCAACATCGATCTGACGACCTTCACCGATCAGTTCCCTAAGCCGGGGGAGACGATCTTCGGGCAGAAATTCGATCTCGGATTCGGGGGTAAGGGCGCGAATCAGGCAGTCGCTGCTCGTCTTTGTGGCGCGGAGGTGTTCATGGTGGCGCGGGTTGGAAGCGACCTGTTCGGTCCAGCCACCATCGAAAACTTTAAGAAACTTGGTATCGACGCAGCCCACGTGAAGCAGGTCGCGGGATCATCCAGCGGCGTCGCGCCGATTTTCGTTGAGCCCAACGGTCAAAACCGCATTCTGGTAGTGAAGGGGGCCAACGATGCACTGAAACCGGCGGATGTTGATGCCGCCGCCGAAACGTTGAAAGCTGCCGATTGTATCGTCCTCCAGTTTGAAATCCCCCTCGAAACCGTCTACTACACAGTTGCATTTGCGCGAAACCATGGGATTCGCTGCATCCTGAACCCGGCACCCGGTCAGCGCGTCGACATGCGCTCTCTAGCTGACCTCGATTACTTCGTTCCGAATGAGAGTGAGGCCGAAACCATTACGGGGATCGCAGTCCGGAATGTCGAAGATGCGGTAAGATGCGCGGATAAACTGCTGGCGGGCGGCATTCGCCGCGTCATCATTACTCTGGGTGCCAACGGATCCCTTTTGGCGGGCCGCGGGGTAAGCGAGCACCTGCCTCCGTTTTCGGTTAGAAGTATCGACAGCACTGGCGCGGGCGATGCATTCATTGGGAGTTTCGCCGTGTTCCTTGCGGAAGGAGTACCGGAACGAGAGGCAGTGCGGCGCGCCAATCTTTATGCTGGACTTTCGACTACTGGCGTCGGAACGCAAAAATCCTTCTATGATCGCGCGCGTTTTGATGCAGAATGGGCTGTTCAAATGCGAAGTTAGTTCGGCTCTCGCCGTCTCATCCTGAAACAAAACCCAACCGTCAGATGGCGGCACAGCAGCTAATATTTTCATACGAGCGAAAAGTCTTGACTTCGGCCGGAGCGGGGATTTATAACGCCGTCCTACAGTACAAAACATCCCAGATCAATGCCGAGGGGGAAGTGTGGTTCAAGGCGGTGTGGGGCCGCCGAAGGGGTTGCAATGCTGCATAAGAGGGCGCTGCTCGTTGCCGTTGTCTTTTCGCTTGCATTCTCTGTCTGTCCACTCCTGTACGGCCAGGCGACCGGCAGTTTTTCAGGCACCGTCTCCGACAGAGCGGGCGCCGTAATCGCGGGAGCGACGGTGAAGGCCACGTCGCAGGGCACAGGCCTCTCTCGCGAAGCGAGGACTGACGATTCCGGACATTACCTGATCCCCCTGCTGCCCGTAGCGTTCTACACGATTCGAGTGGACTCCCAGGGCTTCCAGTCTTCCGAGCAAAAGGATGCTCGTCTGCAAGTCGACGAACATCGCGAAGTCGATTTCACCCTCGTCCCTGCGTCGGTCTCTTCGACCGTTGAGGTCAGTGCCACCGAGGTAGCTGTTGAAACCGCGAACCCGACCCTGGGTCAGGTAATCACCTCCGAGGAAGTCGCCGACCTCCCGTTGAATGGCCGCAACTTCACGCAACTCGCCACACTGACTCCGGGAACGACATCATCCACCAGCCCAGCCAGCTTCTTCACCAGCGCTGCCAGCAGCGAGGCTGCCACGCGCGGGTCGTTCTCGCTTTCCTCCGGCGGTTCGCGCGAACAGGAAACCGACTGGCTGCTTGATGGCAACGATAACAACCAGCTCGATGAGGGCGGGATTGCGATTTTCTCCTCGATCGACGACATCCAGGAATTCAAGGTGTTGACCTACAACTACTCCGCAGAGTACGGAGAGCGCGCCGGCCCCACAGTTCTGGTTACGACGAAATCAGGATCAAATCAGTGGCACGGTTCGCTGTTTGAGTTCTTTCGTAATACCGACCTTGATGCCACCCGCTATTTCTTCGCGTCCAAACAAAAATTCAATTTGAATCAGTTTGGCGGTTCGCTGGGCGGACCCATCAGGAAGGACAAAACTTTTTTCTTTATCGATTATCAGGCCAAAATGCAGCGTGAGGGCGTACCCTTCACCGGCTTCGTTCCAACCACTGGAATGACGACACCCTTCGACGCTGCCGGGGACTACGATTTCAGCAGCGATCCACTCGGCATCACACCTACGAATCCTTTCGCGGGCGGGGCGCCCTTTCAATGTGTACCCAGCACTAACACGCCCGAACCCGTGAATCCAGCGACAGGAACCCAATCCCCCGGCCAGGCTTGCGCCACAATTCCCGCGGCGTTGGTCAATCCGATCGGCGCAGCGGTGATTCAGCTTTATCCTGCGCCCACTCCCGGTCTTGCGGCCAATGCCGGCTTCAACTACGAGAACCAGCCTGTACGAAAGCTCAACGAGGGAACATTTGACGTTCGGTTGGATCACAATTTTTCCAGCAAGGATTCTGCATTCGCCCGCTTCAGCTACGATCAGGCAACGAACTTTGTCCCGGGCGGTTCGCCGACGTGGTCGGAAGCCAACCCCTTTGGCAGCAACCAACACATTGAAAACCACGGGCGCAATGTAGTCGCGACTGAAACCCACGTCTTTTCCCCGAATTTGATCAACCAGTTCACCGCCGGCTACAGCCGGATATTCAACCACATTCTCTCTTTTGGCACCGGTACCTGTGAAGCCGCGATCCTCGGCATTCTGGGCGCGGACCTGGCCAGTTCGTGCGATAGCTTAACCGGCTATCCCGCGAGCCTGAACCAGGCGCCCCAGGAATGCGAGAGCTGCGGCATGACTTCGTTCTCTATGTCCGCCTACTTTTCTATCGGTGATCGCGGATATGCGCCCTACCAGGGCGGGACCAACGTGTATTCGCTCTCGGACACGCTCGACTTGATTCGCGGCAAACACGAGGTCCGCTTCGGATTGGTGTTTCGCGCCAATCAAATGAATGTAAGAAACAACGCTTTCCAGGACGGTTTTGTTTCCGAGACGGGGGTGCAGACTGGCGACGACGTATCCGATCTTCTCTTAGGCGGGATGGGAACTTTTGCGGCCCACGATCAGACGTTCCTGGGAGCCACGACCGGCCGCCGCTGGAAGCTGTTTCGTCCCTTCGTGCAAGACAATTGGCGGGTCACCAATAATTTGACTTTGAACCTCGGATTCGCCTGGTCCCTGGCGACACCGGAAACCGAGGAGGCCAATCGGCAGGCAAACTTCGATGTTCAGAACCTAATGTGGTACGTCCCGAAGGGCAGCCCGGGTATAAGCGGTTGCACGGTTTGCATCCCTACCGATGGGCGGGCCGGCATCGAATTTGACAAGACTGCTCTCGAACCGCGCATCGGATTCGCGTGGAAACCCATGGGGAGTGAGAAAACCGCTATTCGCGGAGGCTATGGTATCGTCCACGATTCCGCTTGGAATCAGGGTGGACAGGGACTGTGGCAGAACCCGCCCTACTTTGCGGAAGTAGATCCCTGCACCTTTTGCCTCGCCTATGGCAGTACTGTCGGATCACTGTCGGGCGGTTTCCTTCTGCCGGCAGGGACCCCCTCTTCTCTAACGGTCGACGGTGGTGCTGGCGCCATTTACAACGCGCCCGTGAACCCGCAACTTTATACTGGAACCATTCAGTCACAGAATCGCAACTTCAAGCAGGGAATAATCCAGCAATTCAACCTCAATATCGAACGGCAACTGCCGGGGAATGTGGTGCTGACAGTGGGCTATGGTGGCTCACGCACCGCCCACGTTCTGGTGAGCCAGTTGAACGAAAATATCGCCTCTCCAGAGGCGTGCGACCCAACAACTCCTACTTATAATCCCACCTACCACGTGGGCTGCGGCTTCCCATCTTACCCGTACGCTGCGCCCTTTCAGAGCGTCTACACCAACAACAGCATCGGCGCCGCCCGTTATGATTCTCTCCAAGTCAAGGCTGAAACCAAGAGTGCGCGGCATGGCCTCTACGCCCTGATCGGCTATACCTATTCCCGCAATTTCGATTCCGGCTTGACGGACGGCCTGGGTACCAGCCCCGGCGCGTTGTACTACCCGCTCCCCGGATTCAACAAACTAGATTGGGGTTTGTCTCAGTTGAACCTCAATGACAGCTTCACCGCCAGCGTCCTCTACGATCTGCCATTCGGCAAGGGCAAGAAGTATGGCAGCGGCTGGAGCGGAGCCACCAACGCTATCCTGGGGCATTGGCAAGTGAATTTGATTGAAAGAGCGACGTCCGGTTTCCCGCTGTTCGTGGTCGATAGCGCCGATGAATCGGGAGTCTTCTTCTACTACAACTGCTGTACTCTTCAGCGTCCGAACGAAGTGGGCGATCCCAACAAGGCTGGTCCGGTCGCAGGGAACCCCGGTTGTACCGCACCGTCAGCTATCCATACGCTGCAAAACTGGTTCAACCCCTGCGCTTTCATGAAGGCCCCGGCTGGCGAACTTGGAACGGCTTCGCGCGCTCCGGTTTACGGCCCCCGTTTTGTAAACACGGATTTTTCGATCATCAAGGACTTTCCTTTGTCCTTCCGCGAAGCAATGAATCTGCAGTTCCGGGCTGTGTTCTTTAATCTCTTCAACCATGCCCAGTTCTACCTGAACGGTCTCGGCGGCACTGAGGGAGAGCAGGACATAAATACTCCCTCTAGTTTCGGGGTAGTCAATAACACGGTAAATAATCCGCGTCTGGTTCAGTTTGCTCTCAGGCTTAATTTCTAGGCAGGGCTGGCGCTTGCTTCGGGCAGATTAGCTCCCTGCACTCAGTCGGCTATTGAAGATTGCGTTTCTATTGCGACGGGGCTGACGTCGTGTTCCTCAATTCGTACACAAACTGCTGGAGTTCATGCCGCTGCCGTTCGGTTTCCTCTGCTTGTTCCTTTGATATTTGCGCATACAGTT
>Ga0302179_10001005_pt1 | contig 17607 bp, 20 predicted proteins | sample I_Palsa_E3_1_FD_198788 | JGI IMG/M metagenome (GOLD analysis project Ga0302179, IMG submission 198788) | Peat permafrost microbial communities from Stordalen Mire near Abisko, Sweden - I_Palsa_E3_1 | ecosystem: Environmental > Terrestrial > Soil > Palsa > Peat permafrost | place: Sweden...
ACGGGCTGTTAGCGAATGTCAGCCCCGCTCATGTATTCTGATCGACGGTGGGCATTCCGCCCAGACTGAATGCCGATTGCGGCAGCCTCACTTGTCGGGAATATAAAAGGGAGTCTAACCGCCAATTCGCGCTATCCCGCCCAGCGAGAGCCTCTCGCCTCCGTGAGCGGGATTCATTTTGAACCATTTGTTTCAGTTTCAAGCTCCCGCGAAATCCGGAGGACGATATTGACGTAGCCGCCGATATCGTCGAGCAGCCTTTAAACTGCGATCGCCGCATCGATGCCGTTGGGGGAACTGGTTGACGCAAGATGTCAGGTTAACTGTACACTCGTCGACGTAGGGAGGAGCCTTCGCCCTTCCACCTTGACGATGGCGGCCCAGAGGTTGCGCGTAGTGATGTAGATCATCAGTGGGCCTTGTTAAAGGGGTGCCCGCATCACCCGATCCGATCGGGCCAAGAAATTGCACATACACTGCCGCTCGGTTTGCAGTACTCAGAACTCAATTTTCAACGGTTCGCTGTGTCGTAGCTTGTTACCAACGGCAGCGGCGCACTGTTCCCACGCTTAAATTGCACCTTAACCGAGGAATGGTGGTTCAATTGCCCAAGAAAGGGCTTGTGGGAGAGTTGGCAGACAGAGATACGCAGGCTGCACAAAGGTTTTTTGCGTCCATTGGCCAGCGAAAGGAAGCAGTGAGCAGCAAGCAGCGACTCCGGAATCGAAGTAGTCATCCGACAGGCCGGGGCCAGGAACGCGGTAACGCGATGCTCGAAACGGCGCTCATCTTCCTGCCCATGATGGCCATGTTCCTGGGCATCGTAGACGTCTCGTTGGCAGTCTACATCCAGTCGACGCTCACCAGCGCCACGCGGGAGGGGACACGCTGGGCCATCACTTTCCAGTCAAGCTACAACGGCAATAACTGTGCGTCACAGTCCACTTGTATCGAGCAGGTGGTTCGGAACTACGCAGTGGGAGTGCCAGGCGGGCTGGCCTCCAGCTACATCACGGTGAACTATTACACCACCAATGATTTGACGAATCCTGTGGAAGCCTGCAACTCGGGTAGCTGCTCAACTTCAGTGTGTACGGTAGCCACCTGCGTTCTGCCGCAGACCCTTAGCAACGGCACGATCATCAATTACGCGAATCAATCGGGCAATGTCGTCGAGGTAGTGGTGGCCGGCTATCCGTGGAACTGGCTGATGCCTTTGCCCGGCTTCACGGCTGGAAAGAGTGTCACTTTGGGGGCCGTTTCGATCGACGTCTTGGGAGCTTTGGCGGTTGGTACCAGCATGCCGCCTTCCCCGTAAGAACAGGCTTTCCTATGCAAACCATCCTTGACAAGAAACAAATGCGACGCCGGAAACAGGGCGGGAACACCATTCTGGAATTTGCCCTCGTGATGGTGTTTCTGGTTCCAATGTTCGCCGGTTCGTTCACTATCGGTCTGGCCTTGGCCAAGGACATCCAGGTAAGTAACGTCGCTAGAGACGCAGTGGTGCTGATGGTCCGCTCCGTCACGGACCCTGAATCCGGTTTGGACTTATCGCAGACCCAGAATCAGCGGATTATCGTGCGGGCGGCCTCGGGACTGGGCATGAATTCGGACGCCCAACAGGATCCCAGCTCAAGTGGAAACGCCGTCGTGTTTCTATCCAAGGTGGTCATGGTCGGTCCTAATGAGTGTTCCCTGGGGGTGATTCCGGCGCCCAACGGCGTCCCCACTACCACCGGCCCGGGCTACGGATGGAACGCCTCCAATTGCGCCAACTACGGCTTGTATGCATTTGAATATCGCGTCACCATCGGCAACGGAACGCGTTGGAGCAGCACTCTAGGGTCTCCGCCCGCGGGTACCGTGCAAGCGAACGGAACTATAACCGCGAAGAACATCGCAACCAATACCGCGGGGCAGGTGGGGAACTTTTCGGCGGTAACCGGCATGACGCTGTCGCCGAGCATCTTTGCGCTGGTTTCGGAGATGTATGCCGACGTCAGTTTTCTGAATTTCTTTTCGATCTTGCGCAATCCCACGCTCTATGCGCGTAGCATTTCCTAGCGTGGACCAGTAGGGCAGAGAGGTTGTTGAGGAGGCGCGAATGAAAATGACCAGCGAGAGAAAGCGTGAGAAACAGCGCGGCATGGCGATTTTTTTCTACGCCACCATGCTGATCTTCGTGGTTGGTTGTGTCGGGCTGGCGGTGGACGTTGGGACCATTTATATGATTCGAGCGCGCCTGGTTGCAGCCGTAGACGCCGCCGCGCTGGCCGCTGGACGCTCCGTCAATCTGTCCAATACCGTGTCCCAGGCCACCACCAACGCCTCTGCCACCGCCACCCAGTTCTTTGCCGCCAACTTTCCCACTGGATATTTCAATTCCCTCGGAACTCCCACCGTCACTCCAACCTTCATCCAGGAAAGCGGTGGCAACGGGAGTCCGAGCGGGGTGCTGGATATCCAAGTGACCGCCAGCGTAGCGGCACCCACTTATTTCATGAACATTTTCAACGTTCACAGCATCACCGTGAGCGATACGGGCGTTGCCAGCCGCCGCGGCGTCGTGATGATGCTGGTGCTGGATCAGTCCAGCTCCATGAATACTTCCGCGGATCCGGGCAGCGGGCTCACCGCCTGCCAGGCCATGGTCCAGGCGGCTGGAAATTTTGTGAACCTGTTTAGTCCGTTCGACTATATTGGCTTGGTCACCTTCGATATCACCGCGCACCTGATGGATGCGCCCAGCACCAACCACTCGCAATTATCGAGCGACATTTCCAACATCACGTGCGGCAGCAACACCAACACCATCACGGCGCTCAATGTGGCTTACCAGCAGCTGGTGGCCACTGGTGAGCCGCTGGCATTGAACAGTATTGTGCTCTTCACCGACGGATCGCCCAACGGCATTACCGCGAATTTTCCGGCCCGCGCCATCGCCGATAGCCGCTTCGGGCCGTCTCTCAACTCGCCGGACAGATCGCAGCCCAACGGCCCGGCGCCGCCGGCGCAGGCCGGCAGTTCCAACCCTCCCGCGCCCGGCATCAACAATAGCTGCAACAGCAATGTCGGCATTCAGGACGCCAACGGCATCTGGGGTAACGCAATTTGCGTTGGCATGCCTGCGGTCTGCACCAACGCCTCTGTTACTTTCCAGGGAACGATTTCCCAATGGGGCGACCAGAATTCCTATGGTGGAAGCACGTATGGATTGGAGCCGCCTCAGGACGGCGCCTCCGTCACCATTCCAAGCAGTTGCACCTACACCAACGCGTTGGCAGGCACCAACGTTCGCCAATTTATCGCTTACATCCCCGACACGGATATCTATGGCAACAATTTGCACGGCGTGCCGGCTACCGGATCAGGCCCCACTGTTTCCGGTGGCTTAGTGACGCGTGACAACTGGATTTTCCAAGTCAACAGCTTGTGTAGCCCGGATCCTACCGTCAGCCCAAATTGCAAAAACACCGGCGGCCTCTGGAGTGGGTTCACTAACATCGGCATGGGTTTCAATAAGTTTCGATCCGGTACCCCTTATGCGGGCTTCTTCCGTCCGGATCAGCCCAACACCGTGGTGGCTGCATCCATGAACGGCACAATGTCGCAAGCCTATACAATCAGGAGCGACACCACCTATCATCCGGTTATCAATGTTATCTACCTCACCGGAAACGGGACTGACTCGGTGGACCGCGAATTCCTGCCGATCGTGGCGAATTATCCCAACATACCAGCGCTGCCGTACGATCCGGTCAGCTACACCCCCTACGCGAACCCGGCTTTTCAAACCAGCCAGGAAACTGGGCAATATTACGTGACCGCGGATAGGAATCAGCTCACATCCCTGTTCGCGCAGCTGGCCAGCGAAGTGCTCCGCTTGAGCAAATGATCGCCGCGCACGCATTGCTGCTTCTCGCTCTCTTTCAAGCCGCTCCAACCGCTCCGGCGGTCGAGCCGCTGCATTCCGGCTGCTCAAGCGATGACCAGCAAATAGCATCAATCGAGGCCGGCGATCGCATTCACGTTGAGATTGCTCTAGCCGGAGAAAGCCCAACGTGCTACAAAGTAACCCTACTCCGAGCGGATGGAAATTTGACGGGTTATGTTTGGGGTGAATCACTTCCCAGCGTGGCGGAATTCGTGCGCCGCCGCGAAAAAGCTTCTCAGGAGGCAGCCGAGTTTGAAGCCCGGCGGGCTCGCGAGGCGCCATCCAAGCTGGTCAAAAGCGGCGAACCCATCAAGTCCGCGGACCCGCTGGTATCCACCCAGTTCGACGAGTTTTCCGCACGCGATGCGAACGGCAAACCGGTCAGTCTTGCGGGTTTGAAGGGACGGGTGACAGTGGTAACTTTCTGGTCGCCAGCCAATAAGCTATCCATTGGCCAACTGGAGTCCGTCATGGCGCTCTACAACCAGTTCCACTCGAATGGACTGGCTGCAGTCGGTGTCAGCATGGATCCGAAAGCATCACGGGTTTGGGAAGCGCTGGACGATGTCACTCTGCCTTTTGCGCAGGTGCCCGACCAGAGAGGTCTGGCTGCCCGATATAACGTGGATTCCAGGGTCGGCAAAACCTTTGTACTGGACGCATCCCACCGCATTGTTGCTGCCGGCCCAATGGGCCCTGACATCGTAAAGGCCGTCCATCAATTGCTGGACGATCCTGCCCCACGGTAGCTCACGGGCACGCTCAAACTCCCTGGAACTATCCCCGCCCACCGCCCCACCGGGCGTATCCCTTAGGGGATGAGTTTAGCGCAGTTTAAGGGCGTTCTCTCGAAACGCGCTTCGGAGCATTCGAGGGAGGGAGAGCTACTTTCGATGCTAACAGCGCTTCAATACAATAATACCTAGCGTAACGAGCGAGGCTACGCTGGCCCACAGCCACACCCTCGACCATTCGGTCTTGTTCGGGAACCTCAGGTGATCCTCCCTGTGAAGTAGCGGCGAAGCGGCAGCAGGCTTCGCCGCTGACCCCGCGACCAGGGCCACGCGGCACGAACGCAACCCGCTGAGTCACATCGTCTCATGGAAACCAAGGATGCCCTTCGAGTATGAAAACGCTACGAGCCAAGACGCAACAGGCCCCCGGCGTGCAGAATCGTTCTGTCAAGGGATGTTGAACATGATCGAATTGCTCAGATGTTCGCCCTCGTTATCCGCGGCCTCCTGGCAGTTGATGCACAGTGGAGTCCACGGCACTGCTGCCAGTCGTTTGCGACTCATTTCGTCTTTGCAGTTCAAACAGAACCCAAACATTTCTGCATCAATCCGTTGAAGTGCGGCTCGCACATCGCGCAGCAGGCTGGATTCCCGATCGAGCCGACTCAGTTCCAACTCCCGTTCCGCGGCACGCTGGACCTGGTCGATGACATCGGAATCCGTTTCAATCACGATGGCCTCACGGTTGCGGATCGCATTTGCCCATTCAGCCTCCTTAGTTCTTAAAACGTTTCGAAATACGTCCAGTTCGGTCTTTGTAATGGTCATTTGCCTCATTGCTACCCTCCACCAACGGAGAGCATGATGCTACTCTCCGGATTCGGTCTGGTTACGACAAGCTGGCCGACTAAGTGCCCCCTCTGGTCGAAGACACGACAGTCCCCAGCCGATCAGGCGATAAGCGCGGCAACACCGGGAAAAAGCAAATCTGAATTCCTAAACACGCAATCATGTTGCAACACGGCGGTTTCAAGTACCTCGAACTCGCATCTGAGGGCGTTAGAGCAAAGAAAGCTTGGTCGGCTTCCTCCGACTATCCGATCCAGGTCGGTTCCTCGGGATGTTGCTACTCGCACGAAACATTCCTCATCTGCCGAACGCGGCGAACGTCAAACCGCCGCCCCGTCTCATCTGGGGAGAAGCACACCGCTAACTCCTCCTACCGCCGCTCCTAAAGCGCTCAAACTCTCTCGGCGCAGCAATCTATATAAGGTAGTTCGCCCAATTCCAAGGATTTCAGCGGCCTTCTTCTGGCTACCGCCGACTCTTACGAGAACGCGTTGTGCATGACGGCAGTGCATCTCGGCCAGCGAAATTAGTTCGTCGGGATCGCGTAGGTTCAGGTTCTGATGCTGAACCCATTCGGGAAGGTCGCCGATATCGACTAAGGGCCCGTCCACTACCATCGCGCAACTGGCGACCAAATGTTGGAGCTCACGAATATTGCCGGGCCATGGATATCGGTTAAGCAACAATTCCGCACGCCGAGTAACTGCGAGTCCGGGCTTTGCGTATTCGGTTGCGTATTTATCCAGGAAATGCCGAAGGAGTAGCGGTAGATCCTCCCGACGCTCTGATAGTGATGGGACGTGTATCTCCACAATCGCAAGTCGGTAATAAAAATCTTCCCGGAAAGACCCCTCTGCAGCCATCCGTCGCAAATCGCGGTTAGTGGCAGCGATGATATGTACGTCGACGTTCCGCGAAGAAGCTGCGCCGACCCGGCGTACTTCTCGGTTCTGTAAAACACGCAGTAGTTTCGCCTGGGTTGCGAGAGGAATCTCTCCCACTTCATCTAGAAAGAGCGTGCCCTTATCAGCAGCTTCAATCATCCCCAGCCGATCCTCATTGGCGCCAGTGAACGCGCCTTTGACGTATCCGAATAGCTCGCTTTCGACGAGCGTGTCGACTAACGCCGCACAATTGCAGACAACAAGTGGCCGCTTGGCGCGTGGACTCAGCTTGTGGAGGGCGTTGGCGACGAGCTCTTTGCCGGTGCCGGTATCGCCACGCACGAGCACCGTCTGAAAGTGTGGCGCAATGCGACGCAATTTCGTAAACATGTCCAAAAGAGAAGGACTACGCCCTACAATTCCGTGAAAGTCGTACGCGCGCGTCAACTCTGTATCGAGCCTCAACCTTTGATCGTATCTGTGCCTTTCTTCTAACCATATATCAAGGCGGCTATGAAGACGGTCCAGGTCTAACGGTTTTGTCCAGTAATCAGTTGCTCCCATCTGAATGGCCCGCACTGCGGATTCGGTCGAATAATCTTCTGTCGTTAGAATCACGTCCGTGCTGGGGGCAACTTGCATTATTCTCTCAAGCACTTCTAATCCGTTAAGATCGGGCATCTTTAAACCTAGCAGGACAATGTCCGGACGATCCCGCTCGACGGATTCCAGGCCCAAAGCTGGGCTCGTGAAACCAATGACATCAACGCGCCGCGACTCTAAGGCGCCACGGACTAAGTCAATCGCGGTTGGATCGTCATCGATGACAACTAATGCCGGTAAAGGGTACACCTTAAGCTACTCCTAACTTGTTACGCTTTGTGGGCACTTTTCTTCTTCCGATGCCTCAGCTCAAATATGCTTCAATCTGACTTCCGCTTTAAATGACTTCCGTTCGGCACCGTCGGTATCAAGGGAGAGCCGCCTCTTGATGGCTCTTAGAAATGCGAACATGATGAGTTGATCGAGCCGGTCCAATTCCAACTGGGTCCCGTGCCATCCTGGATCGCCGGTTCACCACTAACATTCGTCCTCTTATCTGCCACGTTCGTATGCCCCCGCTATTACTATCCGGGAACAGAAGAGCACGCTGCCACTGCATGCATCGCTTTCCTAGCGTGCACAGTCTGTGAGATTAGAAGACCCCCATGTCCGAGGCACGCGAGATCCCAAGCAGACATGCGGTATCGCGCCAACATCGGTGGAAGTACAAAGTCTAGAACGTTCGCCTGGCTAGAGCGGAAACATCCCGGCGCCGACACAATCGGGATATCATCCTTATAACCCAGCAGCAGGAGAGTGCCGGGGTCGACGGGTGCAAGAAATCGCTCGATTCGGCAGCCGGCTCTCAACATCGCACGCCCGACCACGTCGCCAGGACCCGCGAGCGCCGTCGTAGAGGCAATCACGATGAATGTGGGCTTGACGCGCAGGAGATGCTGAAGGGATCGGACTAGCACCCCCTCTTCTTCGAGCGACGAGAGAGCGAAGCTGGCGGTTATTCCCAGTCGCTCCAACCGCCTGCGGATGATCTTCTCAAACAATTCACGGGCGCGCGCCGCATTAGCTAGGTCCGTATAGAGGACTGCCATACGTGGCGTTCGGATGGGTAGGGCTTGGAGAACGGGGCCGTTTTGTCTGACCATTGAAATGACTAGTTCCAGATCCGACTTTAGAACAGCAAAAGGCGTGCTCTTGACGGTACCCACTCGCTGGCCGATGATCGCGTGGGAAAAGTTGGGCAATGTGGCGATGACAACCTTGGCGCTGTAATTGACATGCCGCAGAAAGTCATGGTCCACCAGGACGCAACACTTCTCAGTCGCGAAAATGTTAGCCCGTCCTCCAGCCGCCAGCCGTACAGAGAGAGAGCCGCAACCGATTTCTCTCGCGACCTCCCTGACGGCCTCATCCTCGCTAATCTCGTCTTCTCCGACCTCGGTTACCCAGACCTGGGACAATTCTTCGATTTCGAGCATGCGGGCATCCTCGTCGCTGATCATGTGACCCTTGGCCAGCAACTTCTTACCGTGGGCATTGAAATGGTACGACAAAGAACTCTACCTTTAGACTGCCTCGTTTCGATGTATTGGGTTCGCATGTGATTGTCCACGTCTCTCGCACTTCGTCCTACGTATCCCAATAATAAACCTAAGTATCAGGATTAATAGGGGACACATACAACTCTTATGTGGGTATGGCCCTACCTTTGAGGGTATTGATCCAAGAACCTGAACAAGTGGCCGCCTACACCGCCAATCCGATATAAACTTACGGTTCGCGCCCGAGGGCAGTCGTGATCATGTGGGTTTAATCGAACCACTCTTCTGCTATTTCCCTGAACGCGGTTTCCAATTTAGGCCACCTACGAATTCTAAGCCAACCAAATACTTGGCACCTTGTCGGACCGAACTCTTGGCAAATGCCCGGCCATGCAAAGCTAGGCTATCAGAGCGCAATGAGACAAAGGTCTGCGCCATGAGTGATTCCGATACCTTAACCCGCATTCCTGCCTCCGATACATCTAAGATCTCGGCATTCGCGAATTTCTCGTTTCCAAAACGGTCCTGCCAGCTAACCTGAACCGGGGCGGATTGGGGTACTCGCTCGTGCCGACGGATTTCACCTTTACGGGGCATATAGGCGGAAAGAAACAGTTTGGAAGATGCCGGATCGTGCTTGATGCCGGCTCTGACAAAACAGATGCCTGCGAAGCGATAGAACGACCCCGCCGAGTGTGTTCGAACGCTTTCTTATAACCGCGAAGAAGTCGTTAACCGATAGGAGGCGGATCGCGAGGGTTAAATTCACTGGGTTAACTTCAGCGAGCAGGGTACCCATGGCGGCACGACGGTGTTGTTGGCTTGGTCGATCCAGATATCGACCTCGCGACACTTCGAGACATTACAACCTTGGAGCTAAATAAAGGATTCATTCCTGATTCGATCCGCAATCTAGAATCCATCCACGTAGGATTGCGGAAATCAATCCAGCAGGACCAGGGGAAGAGACATCCCAGCTTTTTCGTCGGTCCAATCGTGCCAGAGACTTCGTTTCGATCGGTAGAACACCCGCCAGATTTCGCATCATCTCCCCCTCACGTGACATCACCTTTGCCGCGTGGCCTGCCAGTCGGGCCTATAACGTGTTTCATCTTGATACTCCATGTTTCAAAATGTAGCCAGTACTACCGTGTCGATGGTTAACTTCCTGCCCTAGGCCACTACGCAAGCCACCTCGCATCCAGCGGTGCTAAGGTCCTACGCGTTGGATCATGTTTCCAGATGTATGACCTACATGTCAATTGAAGGTGCTTTCGGCCCTCGCTGCGTTTCAGGTTAATTCGCTCTCGTCTGGCAGTGGAATTGCCTCTTAATGCGATTCGCAGCGCGCCGAGGCCACTAGCCAGGGTCGAGGTTCGCATTTTAATGCCACTGATTCTGCACAGACTTGGAGTTAAAGACCTATGAAGCTCGAAGCCGGCAACTATTTCGATGGAAACGTCCGATGCCAGCGAGCCAACGCGAAATGATACTGTTAAATACCCGGCGACGATTTGTCTTGCGGCTGGTGGGACGGAAGCGTGACGACCCTACCCCAAAATTCGTAGCACGCTTTGATGAACTTGGCGAATTCCGTCAGTTCTGCTGGTTTTCGTATGAAGCAATTTCCATTCAGCGCATATACCTTCCTTACGAATTCCGGATAATCTGAACCTGCTGCAACTACTATGGGAATGTGCATTAATGACGGGGTCGATTTGAGTACCTTCAAGACCTCCAAGCCGGAAATCCGTGGTTGTGACAAGTCTAGGAAGATCAGGTCCGGGACGCCTACGTCAGCGTACTTTCCTTCCCGATGCACATACATAAGCGCGTCTTCTCCGTCTGTGACGCATTGTAGACCCCGTGTCAATCCAGCGACTTTGAAAGCTTCTATGGTGAGCACTGTATCAACGGGATTGCTTCGCACGACCAGGACTTCCAGTTGTCTTGAGGGACTGACACGAGACTGCCCACTGGGTTTCCAAGTATTGGACATAGATTCCAATCCTCTCTGTCGAGAAAAGAATGGCCACTTTCGTTGGGTTGAGTGGCCCTTTTGTATTACCAGGAGTAAGTAAGGGAATTATTGACAAAGTGTGTAGGTGAAACGACGGTAATCCAGCGTGATGTATCTTACTTCAATCAAATCGGTCCAAGGGCGGTAGTAAAGGTGGAGAGGCCGAGCACTTTGGCCGGGCCGTGCAGAGCCCGGAAAACCTAACCCTCAAAGCGCCCGATTGAGTTCCGGGTTCGTGAGCGAGATCTTCACACTCCAGGTAGAGCGGGGAACGCCCGACTTTCCGTTGAAAGCAGCGGCTCTCGCGTAACCCAACTTTACGACGCCTTTCTCCGTTTGACAACTTCCGGCTTGGATGGAACGAGTAGCTTCAGTTCTCTGAGAAGGTTTGGAATCTGTTTGTGTCCCTGGACCCGGCGGAATTGTTTCTCCGCGACCAGGAGCCCGGAACCCACCCAGCGCTCGCGCTGATCGCTTGGATGCCAGCGCATCACGTTCGAGCAAACTCGTTCGACAATGGAGAACGCCGACTCGATGACGTTGGTGCTGGCTAGCGTCTTGCGCAGTTGCGGCGGAACGTGAAGCCGATGCACGGTCAGCGTTTCTTCCAGCCCTTCGCCCAAACTCCGCGCCGCGCCGGGATTGATATCCATCAGTTCGCGCTGCAGTTGCTCCAGCGCCAGCTTGGCGGCCGCATGCTCCTCCAGCGCGTACGCTACGTTCAGCTTTTTGGCCACCAGTGGCTTTTGTTCATCGGTTAAATGATCCAGCACGTTGCGTCGCTTGTGAACTTGGCAGCGCTGGATCGGCGCTGACTCGCCGGCATATTTCTTCACCGCCGCGTGCAGTGCCTTGCCGCCATCCAGTACATACAATCGTGGTTCGCTGAAATCCACTCCGCGATTCGCCAGCTCGCCCAACAATTCACCCACCACGGTGGCGTTTTCAGTGGCGCCCTGCCGGATGCCCAAGATCGTTTTACGCCCGTCCTGGCTCTGGCAGAAGGAACGGCAGAGTTACTGCGCGGTGTCGGCTCAGATCGATCCCGCGCTTCTCCGCTATTGGGAGAAGTTCTCGAACGGCCAACAGCGCCAGGCGAAGACCGGCCTTTGCAGCAAGCAACTTGCTCAACGAACCGATCCTCAGCCCCTGTGAGAACAACCCTGCGTTAGATAGAAAATGAATCAGCAGCCAGCCACGATAGTCACGTTGTATCTTTATCAGGGCGAAGGCGTGTCCCGATCTGGAGGAGCATTTCCTCTTGGACAAGCTTGTGCGGGGGATGCGGCTGTCTGGCCTTCGCCGAGTTCGGTCAGGTGTAGCTCAACCTCACGGACGAGTGCGTATCGCATGACGGCGCGCTGTCGGAAGAGAGGTCCCGATTTGTCGTGCGGCGGAACTCTGGGAATCGAGTGCTTTGGGTGTAGCACTTTCACTAAAATCTGGAGCGCTGTTTTCCCATGATATGATTCCCTTCGGGATTGCCGCGCATCCCGAGGCTCTGATGCCCATTCGTGAGCCTGTGCCGGAACCTGCTAGCGCTCCGGCATTTATTCGCAAGGGACAGCAATGCCGGAGGAACGCTACGAAGAACAGGCCGGGTTATCTCTTGCAGCTTTGGCCGAGGCCAAACGCCACGCAAACCGCGCCGCTGATCGCCGAGCTTGAACGGCTCATCTCAGCGCTGTGAGCCCGCCTCCGCTACTTTCAGATTCTACCTTGTACGTCACGCCTGCTGGTGGTGGTGTCAGGTAGTGTTAGTGATGTTTGGAGTGAACCCCAAAAGTGAGACAGCGAGTTAAGGGAACAAATACATTGAATGGAGTGAGGAATGGATTTGTCCCGAGCTGTTTACAGTCGCGATCTAAAGATCGCCGTCATGCGCGCCTTGGACGCCGGTTCTGCCACCGGAGAAATAGCGCGGAAGTACCAACTGAGTCCGAAATTACTGGAACGATGGCGTGGCGAGTGGCGCGCAAAAGGGGAACTGGCGTTTCCTGGCATTGGCCGGCCGGGTGCGGATCTGCCGGCGCTTGATGACGCTCGCCGCGTCGCGGAGCTGGAGCGCAAGATCGGCCAGCTCACCATGGAGAATGATTTTTTAAAAAAGGCCTTGCAGCATTTCAAGGTTCATCATCCGCCAGCCGTCGTCAGTGGCAGGGATGCCTGTTTGAAGAAATCCAGCAAGGCGCTGCGAAAGGCCAAGCCGTGAGCGCGCTGTGCCAGATGACCGGTCTGCACCGCGCCGGTTTCTATCGTTGGCGAGTGCCGCGCCAGGCGACGCCGGTCGAGATGGAGATACGCGAACTGAGGAGACACGATGGCTATCGACCTCAGACTCATCGACAAGGTGCTGGCGGACTATAAGAAGCCAGAAGACCTCATAGGCGAAAACGGCCTGCTGAAGCAGCTGACCAAAGCTCTGCTGGAGCGGGCCATGCAAGCCGAGATGACCGAGCACCTCGGCTACCAGAAGCACGACGGGCCGGGAACAACAGCGGCAACTCGCGCAATGGCGCGACCACCAAGACGCTGAAAGGCGACTTTGGGGAGATGCCGCTGGAGACGCCGCGCGACCGCAATGGCAGCTACGAACCTAAGATCATCGGGAAGGGGCAGACGCGCTTCACCGGTTTTGACGACAAAATCATATCGATGTACGCGCGTGGCAGGAGCACGCGTGAGATTCAGGGGCACCTGGAGGAGATCTACAAAGTGGAGGTGAGTCCACAGCTGATTTCCAACGTCACCGAAGAAGTGCTGGAGGAAGTCAAGAGTTGGCAGAACCGGCCGCTGGATGCGGTGTACCCGATCGTATATCTGGACGCACTGGTGGTGAAGATTCGCGAGGCCGGCCATGTCCGCAACAAGGCGATTTACGTGGCGATTGGCGTGAACATGCAAGGGAACAAGGAGGTGCTGGGTCTGTGGGCGGGCCAGGCGGAAGGAGCCGAGTTCTGGCTGCAGGTGATAACGGAGTTGAAGAATCGTGGAGTGTCCGACATTTCATCGTTTGCGTGGATGGATTGAAAAGGATTCCCGGAGGCGATCGAGACGGTGTTTCCGCAGGCTCAGGTGCAGCTGTGTCTGGTGCATCAGGTGCGAGCCTCGCTGAACTACGTATCGTGGAAGCAGCGCAAAGCGGTGGCCGCGGATTTACAGCCGATTTATCGGGCTAGCACGGTGGAGGAAGCCGAGCAGAGGCTGGACGAGTTAGCGACGAAGTGGGACGGAACGTATCCGACCATCAGCCAGATGTGGCGCCGCAACTGGGAGTACTTGACGCCGTTCTTCGCTTACCCGGCGGACATTCGGAAAGTGATCTACACCACCAACGCGATCGAGTCGCTGAACATGTCGCTGCGAAAAGTTATCAAGACTCGCGGATCGTTTCCAAATCAAGAGGCCGCTCTCAAGCTGCTGTACCTGGCGCTGGAACACATCGCCAAGAAGTGGACGACGCCAGTGCAGAACTGGAAGGCCGCCTTGCAACGCTTCGCGATTCTGCCGGGCGAACGGGTTCCGAAAGGGGAACTGATGTAAATCAGCGCAGAATAAACCGAGCGTTGTGGAAATGCCGGCGGGTGGAAATGGTGGAAAGCGAACAGCACGCTTCCCACCATTTCCACACCGCCTTGGAAATCTCGCAAACCCGGCGAGATTCCCACATTTCCACAGCGCCGACGGCGACTGCTCGATTTGCGTTCCAGACGGAGCGGAAGCGGAAGAAATGGTGTGCGGTGGGAAAGTGGAAATCCAAAAACAGGATTCCCACTTTCCCACCGCACCGATGGCGGCATAAGGAAGGAGCATGATTTATTGCGAAGTGGGGAGCCTACTCTGTTAACCACGGCCCGGCTTTCGCCGGGCCGACGAAGCTCACTGGCTAGATAAAAAAGAAGCTGTTTACACAGAATCGTTGACGCTACCACTGATTTTTTACTGCGCCTAGGATCCCAAGTCCAAGTCGTCCGAAACGCATGGTTTCCCTCCTCCGCCCTTACATCAAATCGTAACCCTGCTGCGGCACGAACCTGCGTTGTCTCGTCGCCCTCCTGTTCAACTGGGCCGAACTGCGATTTAATCCAATCTCGTAGCTGATGCTTCGCGACCGTCAGTAGAGGCCCACCGCCTGGATTAACAGCCGATACGTCAGCCTGAGCATGCAACGCCTGCAAGGTCTCATGTAGCGCTGTAGCCGAGAATCTGTTTGCGCCCATCCGTTGCAAATCAGGATAAGAGCCAGCCCGATGAGCTTCATTTTCATCATTGTGGTTCCGCATGAAGCGCCGTATTGGCGCGCGGCAACGGCGGCCGGCGGAGCGAACGGGATTGGCGATGAGCGCTGTACTCTTTTGTTCCAAATTTCCGTGTCTGGCTGAGTGTCTGATTTCGCCACCTGATTCGACAGCAGAAAAGCATGCGGCATGGTAGGCCGATAAATCAGTCTTACGCCCCTCAAATGCGGGGTCAACCCCTCATAAGAGTTCGATTTTTAATTGTTTTTACGAGTACATTTGATCCTATAATCGATCTTATAATGAAGCTATGCGATTCGTGAGCGCGGACAATCCATGCCACGTCAGAAATCTTGCATAGGCAACGTCGATTGGCTGGCCGTTCCCTTAGGTAAAGTAGTTGCTCGGCAGGTGTCCAGCGGGAGGTCCCATATGCCAACAAGCCTGATCCTAACTTAATCGAACTGGCGGAAACTTGGCAAAGGAGATTTTGCGGATGTTTGCCCGCGACTGGATGATGGTGCAAAACCCGCCGGCTGTGGATATCTACACTGGACATCCAACGAGCGCCGCCACTCGATGGCATGCAGTTCTACTGGAGTCAAGACGTCAGCCCCACGCAGGGGTCACCACTGAAAGGAGTCGAGCATGTCTCCGGTTGCCGTACCCGTCCGAATGATCGAGCTACTTGAGTTAGAAGTATGTGAGCGACGCTCTCACAACAGATATCCCATTAGGCTAGAGCTTGAATACAAACTGTTGAACCAGCGTCGTATTGAACGACTTGGAAATGGTTGGACGGTGAACGTCAGCAGCAACGGTATTCTGTTCCATGCTGATGATACGCTGCCCACCCGAACGTCGATCAAGTTAGCAATAAAATGGCCAATCTTGTTGGACGGTGAGTCCGCTTTAAAACTGCACGTAGGCGGGACCATCATTCGAAGCGATGCAAAAAAAGCTGCCGTCGAGATTGCTTACTATGAGTTCCGGACAGTCGGGGCTCGCCTGAAGGGTGCAACGTTGCCGCGCGGAACCAACCGCACGTGAAATACTTATGGAAGCTCTGAACGAGGATCTCTAGCGCGAATATCAGGCGATCATCGCATACGTCAACTATTCGCAGGTGCTAAAACGCGCCGCTTACACGTGAAACAAGAGTTGGACCATGCGCTTCAGATTGCCAATGATGTGGACTATTCCGGAGGAATGCCCTCCGTGATGCCGAAGCCGGTCAAGACTTCGGAAAAAGCAGAGGAGTTCGACCTGGAGCATGAGCAAGTGACCATCCGCAACTATCGCCGACGGGTGAAACAGGCCGACGAACTGAACGGATTTGCCATTGCTGAGAGTTTTGCGCGGCAGCCCCAGCCTTAGGCAGTGCGATAAAAGTTGGTTGATCAACTCGCAGCAATCTTTGGCGCGATCGTCGTGGTGTTCTGACCGGCAACAGCGCGGAACAATCGCATTGATCTTCGTTGCGCCGGCATAAAGCAGCGGGGCCGGATTTCCGTCGAGCAGAAGCTGTGCTGTCCTCGGTGTTTGAGGTTCAATTAGCCGCTGCTACGGATATTGGAAAAGCAACTATACTCCTGCTGACCCGGTTTTAAAAACTGGTTCTCAGTCAAAAAAACGAAGGCTGGGTGACCCCGATGGCCATTTTGTCGGGTGCATGCGGATTCCGACGAAGAAAATTGCTCATTCCGAGCTGAAGACGATCAGAACATCGCCGAGCGACGCTGGCAAAAGTATTGTGCGGCAGGTGATCGTCATGAGTCAAGAAAAAGGTTGGGGATACAGGCAACATCATTTCGTTTCCGTTGCCGCGGATGGTTCTGCCGGCGCAAAGTTTGCGTGAGCACGCCATTGGCTTTCCATCTTGCGGACCCTGGCCGCGAGATAGCGCCAGTAATTCAAGTTGAGTTCCATACCGGCGACTTCCTGAACCAGCCCAGCGAAGTATTGCAGGCTGGTGATGGGGGAGCCGCCCGGATGATTGAACAGCGCCACGTATTTGCGGGCACAGCCCAGCAGAATCGTGCGCTGGATCTGATCGAGCGCCATACCGTCCCGATACCAATCCGCAGCCAGTTTCTCATCTGCGGTGGAGAAGGTCGAGCTGACGCAAGCAGGCTCCAGAAACAAGCTGCGCACTCGTGTCACAAACAGCGCCTGCTCGGGATCTTCGAGTGAGGCCGGCTGCTGTTTCTCGTAGGGCCAGAAGCGATCGCGGATTTCGATGCGCCCCACTTCGTGTTGATTGGCTGCCCGGTAGATTTGGCTCACTTCGGTTCTGCGTAACTCCTCCAGGTAGCTGGTCAGTGAGCGTGTGCTGTGGCCGGTGGCCTGAGCCAGTTCCGCCATGCGGAAGCGCAACTGCGCCGTACGGCGGTCGGCGTGGAGGCACACATAAACGTAGATTTTGAAGGCGCCATCGGAAAGCACGCTCAGCGCTTCTTTCATTTCGCAACCGGCGGCGAAGAAACCGGAGGGATGCTTCAAGATCAAACGGGACTCGCTCATGCTCCCTCCTTGCCGCCGCGCGGCTGTTCCGCAGAGCGCGCACTGGAAGTGCGCTTGCGCATAGAATCGCCCTTGAGCTCGATGCGGTGAGCGTTGTGTACCAAGCGATCCAAGATGCTGTCCGCTGCGGTGGGATCGCCGATCTGTGCGTGCCAGTTGGCCACTGGCACCTGCGAAGTCAGAATCGTGGAACGCGTCTGATAGCGGTCATCGCAGATCTCCAGAAAATCCCGGCGCTCGATTTCCGCCAGCGGAGTCATGGCCCAGTCGTCGATCACCAACACGTCGGTCAGAGCCAGGCGGCGCAGCAGACGGCCGAA
>Ga0302179_10001013_pt1 | contig 17525 bp, 19 predicted proteins | sample I_Palsa_E3_1_FD_198788 | JGI IMG/M metagenome (GOLD analysis project Ga0302179, IMG submission 198788) | Peat permafrost microbial communities from Stordalen Mire near Abisko, Sweden - I_Palsa_E3_1 | ecosystem: Environmental > Terrestrial > Soil > Palsa > Peat permafrost | place: Sweden...
TGAAACCTCTTCTACGAAAGACCTGTCGATAAGCTCGCGAAATCTCTTGTCACCCTCCATGCGAATCACCCTCCTCAAATGCGGATCTCAGTGCTGCAAGACCGCGATAGATTCTGGACGTCACCGTCGTAGTAGGGGCGCCCAAGACCTGAGCCATCTCCGCAAGAGACAGGTCTTCTTGAAACCTCAGCAGCAAAGCCTCGCGATACAGCGGTGGCAGAATCTGCAGCCGGCCGGCCAGACGCATTGCGTCTTCGCTTCGGCCCGCGGCTTCGAATGGGGAAGGATCGGAAGAGGGTAACAGCAGCATTGCATCGCGATCATTTGGCAAGGATACCGTTGCCACCGCTTTTCGTTTTTTCCGGAGGTAATCTATTGCCAAATTGCGGGCGATCGCGAATAGCCATGGACCAAACCGCTGCCGCCCGTTGTACTGGCTGCCCCGTTGCAGCACGCGAATCCAGGTCTCCTGCGCAAGGTCCTCCGCATACTCTCGCCTGCCGGTGAGGTATAGCAGGTAGCGGACCAGTCGATGCTGACAGCGCTCCACCAGGTCTGCAAGAAGCTCCATATCCTTCTCACGTAAGCCTCGCGCAATCTTTGCAGTTTCGGTTTCGGCTGTCGTATTCAATGTCATGGGAAGAGCCGACATATATCCTGTATACGATTAAACCGCAGCGGATTACTCAACTTTTGACCGAAAAATCACGCTAAGATTTGCCTCTGACGGGTATCGGATCAATGGACGGCAAGGGCCTGACGTGTACAACTCGTTGATTGGCAGACCCCAAATAGGATAGATAGTTGTCGAAACCAGGCGATCACAACTCACGATTCGGGTCTGGCCGGTCTGGGTTCCGGCGGAGTCACGGGCAAACCGGATGTTGAGAAACGGCAGCTCGTTGCGGAGCTACGATGATCTTGCCGGGCGAAACGGAAGCGGGGCTCTGTGGGGACCCAACAAAGCTGAGGGATAGCCTGCTGGTCGTATCGATGCCTTCAAAATCCCCGCCCGAAGGGCGGATTACTCACTAACGGGGAGCGCCCTCTCTCCATTTTAGGCTGAACCAACACAGTAGGGGCAGGTCTCAGACCTGCCCGTTCGAGCCAATAATCCAAAGGAATACGAAGAACCGGCTTCTCAAAATTCTTACAACATGTGGACTTGATGAAACGCCAACAGTCTGCTACCATGGCCTCGGAACTATGGAAAAACGACACCAATACGGGGCGGCGCCGACAGGGAATCGGACGCCAAAAAGGACGATTTCTAATCGTCAGTCAAAACGATTAAAAACGTCCGTAACTCCAACAAAATAAAGAACCGAGCTCGTTTCTAATCGTAAGATAAAAGGCCACTTTCAACGGCGATCAGCCGGGCGAAATGCCCAGCGCCGGCGCTGTCGGGACTCGCCGGCCGAGGGCCCTGCCCCTATAGCGCCGCACCGATTTTCGTGCGGTACTTTGAGGGCACCCAGAGCCTGGACGAACGGGGCTGCAGTTCATTTGGAACATTTTGGCTTGCCGGGAATCTAGGTACCTGCGTGCGGTCCACGCTACCCAATACTAGATCTGGAGGTTCCTGGTGGAAGTCCCCGTAACCGAGCGGCAAGCGAAGAAAATCCGCCGCCGCGAACTTCTGAAGCTCAGTCCCGTCCTGCTGCTTGGCGCGTTCGCCATTCCCAGAATTCAGGAAATGCTGCTCAAGAAGGGCCTCGCCTTTCACGACTGGGCCGCGTCGCAGTTTTTCCGGAAATCGCATCTCGCGCCAACTTTTTCCGATTCTGAAGTCGTGCCATTCGAAAAATTCCCGATCAACGATTACGACGTCGACGATCCCGGCGTGGATCTCGCCGCATGGAAACTCAAAGTGAGCGGCGACGTCGCCAATCCTGGAACGTACACACTCGATCAAATCCAAGCGCTTCCGCGCCAACGACAAAACACGCGACACATCTGCGTCGAAGGTTGGGATGTGATCGGCCGCTTCGGCGGCGCCAAGCTATCGAATTTTCTCCAAATGATCGGCGCGAATCCGCGCGCCAAATTTGTCTTCGTCGAATGCGCGGACGATTACTACACCACGATTGATATGGCCACGGCGATGCACTCGCAATCGCTTATGTGCTATGAAATGTACGACCGGCCGCTGACGCGCGAACACGGGGCCCCCGTTCGGCTCAGCATTCCCACGAAAATCGGTTACAAAAACGCAAAATATCTGACCAGCCTTCGCGTTACCGACCTGCTAACCAAGCAAGGCTACTGGGAAGATCAGGGATACAGCACTTACTACGGGATCTGAAATGTTACCGGAGGATCTTCGCGGGGAGATTTAGTGGAGGATTTTGGCGGATGAAATTACCGGAGGAATTTACCGGAGGAGCGATGAATCCAGCAGTCCCGAAGAAAATTATGGCCTGGGAGTCGCCGCGCACTGGCATAGGCGTGCGCGCTGCGTACGAGCATCCATTCATTGTTCGCGCGTGCCATTGGCTGAATTCGGTTGCGTTGCTGGTTCTCATCGCCAGCGGCCTGCGGATTTATCTCGCATTTCCAAGTTTCGGCGCGAAAATCCCGCAGCACAATTTCGTAACTATTCCCAAGCAGTTGACGATCGGCGGGTGGCTCGGCGGCGCGCTCCAGTGGCATTTCACATTCCTGTGGATTTATATTGCCACCGGCGTGATTTACGTTGGCTATCAGATATTCAGCGGGAATCTCCGGCAGGTGCTTTTTATGCCGCGTGATATTCGCGGAGTCTGGCCGATGGCGCGCCATTATTTTCTTTTCGGCGCGAAGCCGGAACTTTCGGAGCCGTATAACCCGCTGCAAAAGCTGGCTTACACTGCTGCAATTGTGCTCGGCATTCTGTCCGTGCTGACGGGCTTGGTGCTCATGAGCCCCGTTCAATTCTCATTTCTCGGAATATTAATGGGCGGATTTCACATGGCGCGCGTCTGGCACTTTCTCATAATGATTGCGTTTTTGTTTTTTCTGGGCGGTCACCTTGTGATGGTGATCTTGCACGGCTGGAATAATTTCGTCTCGATGTTGACGGGCTGGAAGAAAGATCCGGAATACCTCAGCTAGCGCAGAAACCGCGCGGGCTCTCGAAAACTTCGAATGGTACTTGAGTCGAAAGCCCGAAGCGATAGCGGAGGTTTGGACGCTCGCGAGAACCCCATCGCGCGCACCGAACGCATTCTGATCGAGCGGATTCGGAACGGAGAGAAGGAGCTGTTCGCGGATTTGATTCGGCCGTACGAGCGCCAGGTTTACGTGACGGCAGTCGCGATTCTGCAGAACGAAGGCGACGCTCAGGAAGTTGCGCAAGAGGCGATTCTCAAAGCCTTCACGCATCTCTGGCAGTTTCGCGGCGAATCGCGTTTCAGCACCTGGCTCACTCGCGTCACGATCAATGAAGCGCGCATGCGCCGTCGAAAAGAGCATCGCGAAATCATGAAACATTTTCACGAACTCGAGACGCAGGATCAGGAAGGCGATTACATTCCGAAAGATTTTACGGACTGGCAGGAAATCCCCGCGGAGACGCTCGAGCGCAAAGAAGTGCGCGAACTTCTGGTGAAGGCGCTGGCGTCACTTGCGGAAAAGTATCGCGAAGTTTTCGTTTTGCGCGACGTGCAGCATTTGAGCATCGAAGAAACCGCGGAAGCGATTGGCGTCACGCCCGGAACCGTAAAGACCCGGCTCCTCCGCGCGCGGCTGATGCTCCGCGATCTTCTGGCTCCGGGGCTGAGCGGAGGCTGGACGAGCCGGCTGCCGTTTGCGAAGGGGAGTAAGCCATGGACCTAAAGTGCGAAGATGTCTGGCACGAGATTTCGAATTATCTCGACGACCAAGTGGACCCGGCTCAGCGACAGGATATTGCGCGCCATCTCGCGAGTTGCAAGAAATGCGCCGCCGTTTATGACGGAACGCGAAACGTGGTGCTGCTTTACGGCGACGAGCGCATGTTCAGTCTTCCGGCAGAATTTGCTCCCGCGCTGCGGAGGCGCTTGTCGTCGAAGCTAACTCCCGAACGCGGATCGGATCTTGGGTGGGTATTGTCGCTTGCGGGCGCGGGACTGATTGCCGCGATGCTTCTCGTGTTCAGTCTGCCCCGGTTCTCGCCGCCGCCGTTGCGCGCGCCCATGAGCGACCCGGCCGTCAAGGCGGCATCTGGCATGGTCGCGGTGAACGACGAAGGAAAGACATTTCACGTTCCTGGCTGCACGTTCCTGCATGGAAAATCGCGAATGATTCCACTGGAGGAAGCGCTCCGCGAAGGCTACAACCCTTGTATTCGTTGCGAAAGCGAGTTCTTGCGGCGCGCGGATGTCGAACCAGCGGATTCGGATCCCGAAGAGCACGCGGCGATCGGCGAGTAGCTCCAAGTTTTTGGGCGATTGAGCGCAATTTGTTGAGAGCGAAATCCTTTGAGCATCGAGGAATTCGCGGGATGCGGTTCGTTGGTATTTGCGAGGCGAGTTACTCCGGGCAACGCGCGTCCTCCCCGCGCTGCCCGGAGCGAAATCGAATGGGGCGAGCGGTTAGTTATTCGGCTTTGAGGTGCTGTTCGACATGTCGTCGTGCTTCATTCCGTCGTCGTGCTTCATGCTGTCGTCCTTCTTCGTGTCACCCTCTTTTTTCATGCTGTCGCTCTTTTTCATCTTATCGTCGTGTTTCATGGCGTCGTCGTGTTTCATGTCGTTGGTCTTTTTCATACTGTCCGTCTTGGCAGGCTTGGCGTTTGCGTCCTTCGACATGGTGTCTTGCTTCATGGTGTCGTGCTTCATTCCGTCGTCTTTTTTCATGTTGTCGTCTTTTTTGGTGCTGTCCTGTGACGACTGGTCCTGTCCGTTCTGTGCGAATGCAGAATGCGCCATCGGAAGCGACAAGCTGCACATGAGTATTCCGCCAAAGATTACTTTCTTCATTGTTTCTCCTTAGACTTTGAGATTCGTAGTCCGCGTGAATTTGTTTGCGCGGCCGGGTGATGCGATGTGCGGCGAAGTGCAAAGTTACAGACGCTTTTCTGCCAAAAGAAATGCGCGACGATTTGAAACTTTTGTTTCTTACGGGAATCCGATTGCCATGACATTCAGAACGCGCATTCACACGATATGTGCTTTGATCGTGCTCGTGGCGACCTTCAGTTCGGTGGCTCGGGCAGCCGAGAATCTCAAACTGAATCCTAAGCTCGATTATTCGAGCGACAGCCAGGATGGTCCGCTCATCACGGGCGATCGCATGAGCGATGGCGCTTTAGCGGGCAAGCCGAACTACATCATCATGTACGGCGAGGCGTGCTACAACTCGAAGCGCCAGGCGCGGCGCACCGTTCATCTCTACGAGAAATACAAAGACCGAGTGAATTTTGTTGTGGTGGATTTGGATGTTCGTTCATCGCTCGCGCAGCAGGAACTGGTGAAAAGATATTATACGGGATCAATTCCTCACGTTACGGTGCTCGATCGCAACGGAAAGGCCGTGTATGACGACGCGGGCGAAGTTGACGAAGCGAAGATTTCTCAGATCCTTGATGCTGCTCTGAAATAAAAGTTGCACGACCTCGATGAGAAATAAAAGTTCGAACGAATTATTCAGGCGTAGCTAAGCTGCTAGCACTCGACGCCGGAAACTCGCCTTCCCACCGCGCGACCACAACCGACGCAAGACAATTTCCGAAAACATTCACGGCGGTCCGGCCCATGTCCATTAATTGATCAATTCCGAATAGCAGAAAAAGCGGCTCCGTCGGCATGTGGAAAGACGTTGCGGTCGCGAGAACGATGACGAGCGAAGCGCGCGCGACGCCTGCGGTGCCTTTGCTGCTGATTAGAAGCGTCAGAAGCATTATCGCTTGCTGTCCAATACTCAAATGCAGTCCTGCAGCCTGCGCGATAAAGATTAGCGCGAGCGATTGATATAGGCTCGAGCCATCGAGATTGAAGCTGTAGCCCGTTGGCAGCACGAACGCGACGGTTTCGCGCGGCACGCCGAACGATTCCATTTCTTCCATGGCGCGAGGCAGGGCGGCTTCGGAGCTTGCGGTGGCGAACGCGATCGTCACAGGTTCAGCGACCGCGCTGAGAAATGCACGCAGAGGAACGCGAGCCATCATCCCGATCGGAACCAGCACGCACAGGATAAAAACGAAGAGCGCGACGTACATCGTCGCGAGAAGCTTTGCGAGCGGCAACCACACGCCTATTCCCAAATGTCCGATGGTGTACGCGACGGCGCCGAAGACACCGATCGGCGCGAAAAGCATCACGATGTTGGTGAACTTGAACATCGTTTCCGAAAGGCTTTCGGCGAACGCGAGCATCGGGCGGCGCTTTGGCTCCGGCACGAGCGCCAGAGCAATCGCAAACAAGATGCTGAAGACTACGACTTGCAGGATTTGGCCTTCGGCGACGGACTTAGCGATGTTCTCGGGAAAGATGTCGGTGATGATCTGGCCCGCCGAGTGCGTTGTTACGGTCAGCGGCTCAGCCGATGTTGCGCTCGACGCTGATGCCGCGAGGTGAACGCCTTCGCCGGCGCGGCTGATGCTGATCGCCGCGAAGCCGATCAGGAGCGCCAGCGTCGAGACGATTTCGAAATAAACGAGCGACTTGATTCCGAGGCGCCCAACTTTTTTGAGATCCGCGTGGCCGGCGATTCCGACGACGAGAGTCCCGAAGAGCAGCGGCGCGATGATAACTTTGATCAGCCGCAGGAAAATCGTGCCAAGCAATTGCAGATGCGCCGCCGCGCCTGGCCAATCGTGGCCAAATTCAGCACCAGCAAATAGCCCGACGGCGATCCACGCAGTGAGCGAGCGCCGGGTGGCAGCGTAGCCCGCGATCAGCAGGATCGCGCCCCAGCGCAAATAAAAGGCGAGCGTCGAAATCCAGGACGCGGCCGGACTCGAGGCCAGCGAGGCAGCGACCGCGATCGCCGCGACAATAAACGCTGCGATGAGTAGCTTGTTCTTCACGCGGGCTCGGACTCCATGATGGAGACGAACGGTATGACGCACCGCGGCGTATGTCAAATGCGGCATAGGGCGAGTCGACCGAGGGTAAGCCTTGACAAAGTTAAGAACGCGGGCAGTTCCGATGTTAGGACTCCGGTAGAGTCCGTCGGACTCACGAAACCGGAGATGCCCGCGCCACGAAGCGACAGAGATGCCGGGCTGAAGCCGCGGCGCTACAAGTGCCAAGATTTGCGAATTGAGTTATATTGCGCAGCGAACGCCAGAGTTCGCTCAGGAGGAATTAATCCTTGCTGAAATTGATTTGTGGATTCGTTGGGATCGGGCTGCTTGTTGTTGCAAGCGGCGGGCTTTCCGTTTCGGCGGCGGCGCAGGATGCGCCGAAGCAGCTTGAGCCGCCCGCCGGAGAACAACTTCTACTTCAGGTGCATGCGAAGGGCGACCAGATTTATGCGTGCAAGAGTGACGCGGGGCAATTTGCCTGGAGTTTGAAGGCTCCTGATGCGCAGCTTTTTGATAAGGATGGCAAATTATTCGGCAAACATTTTGCGGGGCCTTCGTGGGAGGCGAATGATGGCAGCCGTGTTACTGGCAAGGCTGTTGCGAATTCGCCTTCGCCGGATGCCGATTCGATTCCGTGGCTGCTTGTGACGGTTGTTAGTCATGATGGCAATGGTGTGCTCTCTCGGGTCACATCCATCCAGCGCGTTAACACCAAGGGTGGTAAGGCGGCGGCGTCTGGGTGCGATGCTTCGCAGGTTGGGAAGGAAATCCGCGTGGCGTATTCTGCCGACTATCGCTTTTTTGCTCCGAAGTAATCGTTCTGCGTCTGTCCGTTTTGAATGAGTTCCCGCACGAGCGGTGTGCGCAGATAACTAAAAGGCTGCCCGACTGAAAGCCGGCCGCTATAGTTGCCGTTGACGTGATCTGCGACGGGCGGGATAAGAGCGCGTTAATCTCAAACGATGCGAAAGGAAAAGAAGCGACGGGCGCTAGCCGGGCGGTAGAGGCTGTGCGTAATAGCCCTGGCGAGTGCGCGCGGTTAGGGCGGGCTTTGCGATTTTGATTCCCAGGTGGTGGTATTCGTCTGGCTGCTTGGCCGGTAGCGAATTAAAGGAGATTTCATAATAGGGTGCGGAGTCGGCGAGGCATTCTTGCAGAAGGCCGGCGATATCGTTGGTGGGGCTGAGAGCAAGACCGCCGCTCTGCACGGCAAGGACTTGAAGCCCTAGATCCCCCGGATAGACGTCGCTAGGTTTGCTAACACCTTTGAGAAAGTTTTTGTAGTAGTAGACGCGGTCGACACCCTCGGCGCTGCCTAGAGGATCGATACTATAGAGCGTGACACGGGCCTGCATGAGCTCGGTCGAGAATCTCACAATACTGGCGAAGATTTGACGTTCCTGCTTCGAGTCGAGGCTGGTGCCTATGCCGGACAGCAGAGGCCAACCTGGAGAAACCCAGAGCATTACTTTGCGAAGCGGTCGCGGAGCCTCACTCGCAACAAGCTGATGCAGAGCTTTGAGCGAAAGCTCCAAGCGTTCGCCCGCACCGTAATAGCCGCCGGAGCGGCCGATTGCACGGATGCTGAGATCATCCCGATCCAGCGCGGCACTGAGCGCGTTTCCATCGCTCGAGAAGTTCCCCAAAATTCGGATGCCGTCGTCGGTGAAAACCGCCAGGGCGATGGGGTATGCGAGGCGACCTCCATCGGCATGGAGGAATTTGTCAATCTGGATGCGTTGGTTGGCGACCTGAACGGCTCCGATGTTGACCGCGTCGATCACCAGAATCACCTCAAGACGAGCGTCGCGACCGGTGATGGCCTGGAATGACGTGATTGTCTGAGGGGCCTTGTTGTCCAGGATCGTGAAATCTTGCTGCTGAAGATCGGTAACAGGCGGGCCGGACTTCGGAGTGACGATGACGTCGAGAGTGATCTTGCGGTTGCCGGGCTCTGTCGGCGAACTGCTTGGCGAAGTGTTCTGTTGGGGTGAGGCTGCGGCTGCGCAAAGCAGAATCGAGAAAAGAAAATAATGGAAGCGTGCCTGGATGAACATGAACGCCACCTCTTTGTGCGAACATCTACCAGTTTTTGGTGAAGCAGTTACATGAGCTGGATCGTGTGAGGCCTACTCCAATAGACGGCATTCAAGGTTTAAGAGTTTCTACCAAGTACCGGTTGACGCGGCCATCGAAGATTTATCCACTCCCTTGACGAACGCGTTTTTCATTCGAACGGGAAGTTTGGTATAAATGAAGGTTCGGAAGTGGGTGCGGGCAACGCTGTAGCTGTTAATCTCTTCAAATTAACTAAGTTGGCGCGGCTTGCTGTGTCCTCTTGGGAGGCTGGCATTGATAGAAGTGCAGAATTTGACGAAGACGTTTGGCGACCGAACCGCGGTTGACCATATTTCCTTCACGGTAAATAAAGGCGAAATTCTTGGATTCCTCGGACCGAACGGTGCGGGGAAAACCACGACGATGCGCATTCTGACTGGTTTTCTGCCGGCCACGAGCGGGACGGCGAAGATTGGCGGCTTCGATGTGTTCGACGATTCGATCGAAGTGCGCCGGCGGATTGGATACCTGCCGGAGACGCCGCCGCTTTATACGGACATGAAAGTTGGGGAATATCTCGATTTCGTCACGCGAATTAAAAACGTGCCAGCGGAGAAACGCGCGAGCCGGATTGAAGACGCGCTCGAGAAGACGAATATCACCGATAAGCGCGATGAATTGATCAAGCGGCTATCGCGCGGCTACAAGCAGCGCGTGGGAATCGCGCAAGCGCTGGTGCACGATCCGGACGTGATTATTCTCGATGAGCCGACTGTGGGGCTTGATCCGAAACAGATCATCGAAGTTCGCCATTTAATTAAAGGACTGGCGGGGAATCACACAATTATTCTTTCGACGCACATTTTACCTGAAGTGAGCATGACGTGCGATCGCGTGGTGATCATTAATCGCGGCAAGATCGCCGCCGTGGATACCCCTGCAAATTTGACGACGCAGCTCAAGGGCGCGCAGCATGTGCGATTCGAAGCGCGGGCCGATGAGGCAGCATTGCGCGGCGCGATGCAAGAGATACCGGGCATCTCCAATGTGGTGATAGAGCCGGTGGGATCGAGCGGAGTTCTTGCCGTCACTGTGGAATCAGCGGCGGGCCAGGATGCCCGAAGTGAGATCGCAGCCAAAATCGTCGGGAAGGGCTGGCCGCTATTGGAATTGCGCGGTGTAAGTCTGAGCCTCGAGGAAATTTTCCTGCAATTGACCACGGACGACGCTTCGCATGCGGTGGAAAGCAACACCTAAGTTTATGAGTTTAAGTAAGGAGCCGAGCTCGAGATGAAGGGCTTATACGCGATTTATCGCAAGGAGATGGGGCATTATTTTGTTTCGCCGATCGCTTATATTGTCGTCGGCGTCTTTCTGCTGCTCACGGGATTTTTTTTCACGAAAATCCTCAGCATTCTCATCGAGCAGGCGTTTGAGATGGGGATGCAAGGAGGGCAATTTGGCGGCGTTGATGTGCCGTCGCTTCTCGTGCGTGATTTTTTTGGCGTCCTCGCGTCGCTGCTGCTTTTTCTGACTCCGATTCTGACGATGGGCGTTTACGCGGAGGAGCGGAAGCGGGGAACGATGGAGCTGCTGATGACGTCGCCGGTGACGGACACGGAGATCGTGCTCGGCAAGTATCTCGCGCTGCTGACGCTTTTTGTAATCATGCTGCTGCCAACGTTTGCCTACGCAGCTTTCACATTTTTCCATAGCGATCCCGCGGCGCCGTGGCGCGTACTGCTATGCGCTTACCTGGGCGCGCTGTTGATGGGCGGAGTGCTTCTCGCGCTTGGATCGTTCTTCTCTTCGTTGACCGAAAATCAGCTTATTGCCGCGGTGCTGACGTTTGGCGCATTCCTGATTCTCTGGGTGATCGATTTTGGTTCGCGCGGCTCAAGCACGGGCATCGGCGCGGCCATTCAATATTTATCGGTGATCAAGCATTACGACGATTTCACGCGCGGAGTGATTGACACTTCGAGTGTGATCTATTACGCGAGTTTTATTTTCCTGGGACTCTTTCTCACAGTTCGAAGCATTGATTCGATGCGTTGGCGCCGCGCGTAGAAGCCGGCGGCGTTTTGGTTTTTGATTGGGAGGATCGATTGAGATGAAATGGGACCGGCAAGAAACGCTCCGGTTCATCGGGACGCTCGGCCTAGCGCTGCTGGTGGGCGGATATTTGCGCTACACGGTTCAGGGCGAGCTCTTGCTGACGAGCAAGATTTTAATGATCGCGGGCGGCGCGGTGTTCGTGGGAGCGCTGGCGTTCGGTTTCCGCGAAGTGGTGGGATTCTTTAGCGGCCGGTCGGCGAAGCTCGGCACGAACGTCGCAACGCTTGTGGTCAGCGTCGTAGCCATTCTAGGTTTTTTGAATTTTCTCGGCTACCGGCATCACAAACGCTTCGACTTTACCAGCGAAAAGCTTTACACACTGTCCGACCAGTCGAAGCGGGTCGTGAGTGGATTGAAGCAGAATGTGGACATTATTCGTTTTGCGAAAACTCCCGATCAAGAACTGCGCGACCGGTTTACGGAATTCACGAGCCTCAGCCCTCGCTTGCGTTTCCGCGATGTTGATCCGCAGGAGAATCCGGAGCTCGCGAAACAGTACGGCATAACGCGCATGAATCAGGTGGTTGTGGCATCGAATGGCCACAACGAAATTTTGCAGGAAACGAACGAGCAAGACCTCACCAACGCAATTGTGAAAGTGACGCGAAATACGATCAAGACTGTGTGCTTCGTGACAGGACACGGCGAGAAGCCGCTTGATTCGTCAGATGAGGAAGGATTTTCGGGGATGAATGATGCCCTGAAGAAAGAAAGCTATCAGACCAAGAGCGTCAATCTGGTCACGGAAGGCAGCGTGCCGGCGGATTGCAATGTGCTTGTCGTCGCAGGCCCGAAGCAATCTTTCTTTTCTCAGGAAGCCGAAATGATTGCGAAGTATCTCGATGCGGGCGGCGATGTGTTGCTGATGATTGATCCGCAGACGGATCCGAAGCTCGACAATGTCCTGGCAGCATGGAATATAAAACTCGGCGACAACGTGGTGGTGGATGCCAGCGGAGTGGGGCGGCTGTTCGGCACTGGCCCAGCGGTGCCGCTCGTGGTGGACTATGGAGAGAGCCCGATCACGCGCAGTTTTAGCGGTAGCATGACGTTTTTCCCGCTGGCGCGAACGGTTTCCATTGCGGACAAGAATAAATCAGTGCCTGAAGATGTGGAATTATTGAAAACGTCGGCGCGCAGTTTCACGATTCCGAATTTGAACGTGAAGGAAGTGCAATTCGATCCGAAGACCGCTGGGCCCCTTTCGCTTGGGGTCTCGGCCGAGCGCAAGAATCCGCCGGGAGAAAATGGCCCGAAAGGCGGCCACCTCGTCGTAATCGGAAATTCGGAATTCGCGGCCAATAAATGGGCTGGGTTACAGCGGAACGGCGATCTGTTCATGAATACGGTGAATTGGCTGGCGCAAGATGTGGACTTGATTTCGATTCGGCCGAAAAGTCCTACTAACCGGCGCGTCACATTTACTGAAACGCAGCAGCGCGAACTCACTTGGTTCAGCCTTTTGCTCCTTCCGGGAATTGTGATTCTTTCGGGCGTGTATATCTGGTGGAAGCGGCGGTAATCCACCATGAAGAAGACTACGGTAATTATAGTTCTGGTTGCGGCGGCGCTCGCTGCGTTTGTTTATTTCTACGACCTCAAGCACACCAAACCGAGTTCGACCGCGGGCGACATTGACGGCGATACCTCCGGCTCAAGCGAAGACAATACAAAGGCGGCGTTCACGTTTACGCCCTCCGATGTGGCGACGATGACGATTGAGCGAGCAGGCGCAGCCGTGGCGCTTGAGAAACGCGCCGATGCGTATTACATGACGCAGCCCTATGCAACGCAGGCGGATCAATCGGGAGTGGGCGCGATCGCCGGGGAACTCGCGAGCGTTCGAGTGAGCCGCACGATAACGGCTACGCCGGAGCAACTGGCGACTTTTGGACTTACGAAGCCTGAAGTTGAGATTGATTTCAGTTTGAAGAATGGAGCCAAGCACAAGCTGAAGCTTGGCAGCAAAGATTTTTCGGGGACGAGCGTGTATGCGCTGGTGGATGACGCGAAGGACGTTTCGATTCTGCCGGACACGATTTTGAGCAGCAGCAACAAGCCGGCGGATGATTTTCGCGATCAATCTGTGCTGAGTTTTCAGACGAGCGATGCGGCGTCTTTCGATCTTAAGAATGAATCCGGAGAAATTGCGGCGTCGAAGCACGATTCCACGTGGAAGATCGACAAGCCGCGGCCTGCGGCTGCGGACAGCACGGCGGTTTCATCGTTTCTCGACACGCTCGCGACGGGGCAAGTGGCGTCATTCGTCGACGACCCTTCGCCGAATGCCGTAAAGTACGGATTGTCGAAGCCCGTGGTGAGTTTCCGCGTAGAGCTCGGCGGCGGGAAATCGGTCGAGCTTGAGGTCGGGAAAAAGGATAGCGACAGTTACTACGCGCGGCAAACTTCCCAGCCGTTCATTTTTCGAATAAAAGAGTCGCTGTACAAAACGCTCGGGCAGAAGTTATTCGATTTTCGCGACAAGCAACTGGTTCATGTCAGCGAGGACGACGTGGTCCGGCTGGACATTGAAGATGCAGGAGCCACGGAAGCGTGCGTGAAGGATTCGAACGGAGAGTGGAGCGCGAGCCAGCCGGCGGGCGGAAAGGCAAAGCCAACGAATTGCCCGAGCCTCTGGGGCTCATTGCGCGATGCGCGAGCGACCAATGTTATCGATTCGCCGAGCGGCAATATCAACGCACAACTTGCAAAACCGGCGATTGAAGCGACTCTCACCGACAAGGCGGGTAAGAAAACCGAGATTCGGATATCGGCGGCATCGGGGAAGTCGGTTTATGCTCGAACGGGAAATGGTCCTGAGGTTTTTGAACTCGACAAGCAGATTCTTTCTGATCTAAATCCTGCGAACAGTTCGGTACACGACTAGAAGGCAGGCCGTCCTCAGCCGCGCTACCTGAGCGCCTGAATGTTAGTGGCAGCGTGCCTGTGGTTCGAGGTCCGCCGTGCGCGGCCACGTTGCCAGCAGTGCGACCGAGCCATCCACGGGCGAGACGTAGACATAAAAAACGCACGTGTCGCCTTCGAGTTCGAAAAAGTGCGGCCGTTTCAAATCGGGACGCACACCTGTGCCACTGGCGAGCAGTCCGCGCAAAGTCTCGAGCGTCTCCGGAGAGTGATTTCGCAAATCCTTGATCTCGAAGCGATTTTCGACGGCCATTTCAGCTATTTGACTCGCATTGCATTCGCAGCCCATTGTTCTGTCCTCACCAGCTAATACGCTTGCCTCTGCAGAAAAGTTCCAGAGGCCCGCTATTTTCTCCTTATTGTCACCTTTTATTAGACGTGAGCGGGCGAACTTCGACTCAGAGAAGACGCGAAAATGTGCAGGAAGTGCTATCCGGGAGGTATACTTCCAGTATTCCGGCGTTAACCCATAAATAGTCACTTGCGCGCCCTCATCGGAGTTGTAATAGTTGGGATCAGTGGAACTTAAATCCAGCGTGCTGCGCGCTTACGAGAGCCTTGAAAATTGAAAAAGAAAAAGAACTCGCCCACGAAGAGAACAGCCAAGAAACAATCCCGGTTTCATCGCGACCGCCGGCGGAAACATCGTCACTGGCAAGTGACAGTTTATTATCACGATGGTGAAAAATTCGCGCGCGTCTATATCGATCGTGAGCGCGCGGAACGGTTTGCCGCCCGCCAGAAGAAATCTCCGGTGGTACGCGGCGCCCGCATTCTAGAAGTGGACTGAAACGGGCCGGTCAGGCGAAATCGGCCTCCGGAGAATCCAAGCGACGTATTCGAATCCGATTGCGGTGGTGTCGAAAAGCGAGAGCGCGGCACTTGTCGCAATTCGGCGCTACATGCTATAAATAAAAAAGCGGTCGCCACACTTCTTAGTTCGCGGGATTCGTATAGTGGTAGTACGCCACCTTGCCAAGGTGGAGGCGAGGGTTCGATTCCCTTATCCCGCTCCATTCGCCGGCGTTTGAAGATCCGAGCACACTTCCACGTGAAATCTCCATATTGTTAGGCCAGAATCGCCCGTGATTGCGTGGATCCGAATGAGACAGGGGGCTGTGCGGATGATTGGCGGGCTGAAGATCATTCTTGTAAAACCGGGGCACGAACGTGAGTTCGAGTCGCTTTTCAGTGACCTTCGCATGAAAATACGCGAGCGCGAGCCCGGTTGCTTACTGTACTCGCTGCTGAAGTCCCGCACGAATCCACGATCCTACATCGTCCAGGAGCAGTATCGCGACGAATCGGCGTTGTCGGCGCATCAGTCATCGCCGCACGGAATCGTCTACTTTCCAAAGATTCGTGCGATCCTGGAGAGCATCACGGTCGAGTACTTCGATGGGGTCGTCGCCTAAATTCAAGGCTATTAGTTTTTGACCTGGTCCATTATCAATCCGGGTAGCGCGTTGCGACGATAAGCACGCCGTGCTAGAGTTCTGCGCCTCGAGCCCTCAATGCTGGCGTACCTCTGCGGCCCAATTGAATTTGCGGACGGAGGCGGAAAGCTATGGCGCCGCAAGCTCGCCCCTTTCCTTAAGGAACAGTTGGGACACCGCTTCTACGATCCCGCGGAAGACGAAAAGAAAAATCTTGCTGACGAGGAAGTCGCACAATTCCGCGAGTGGAAGCGGAGCGATCCCGAAAGGTACCGGCGAACCATCCGGAAGATTATCCAGTTCGATCTGGATCTGATCGAGAACAGAGCAGACTACTTGATCTGTTATTGGGACAACCCTGTGGGTGGAAGCGGCGGCACTGCGGCGGAATTGACCGCGGCCTTCAGGAAGGGCATTCCGGTTTATCTGGTTACGCCGGTGCCGATGGAACAGGTGAGCGGCTGGATGATTGGCTGCTCCGATCAGGTGTTCACGACGATTGAGAGCTTGAAAGAATTTCTTACGGGGCGCTACGGGCGCGAAAGGCAGAGTCCGCTCTGGAAGGATTGAGCGGAGAGCGAGTTCATTTTTTGCATGCGTCTTGGTTGTCGCCGTTAATCCTTAATAATAGATGAAGAAAATCATCGTAGCCGTAGGAAGCACTCGCCGCCCAAAGTTGAACGCCGTCACGGATGCGCTTGCTCTCTTTGGGAAGCAGCTGGATGCCGATGCGATATTTGAAATCGTAGGTGTGGAAGTGTCGAGCGGAGTCGGCCATACGCCTCTTTCACGTGCGGAGCTTATGAATGGTGCGCGAGACCGCGCTGAAGCGCTTCGCGCGATTTCGGAAGAAACGAGCGCTCCGTGGGAATTCTTTGTAGGTCTCGAAGGTGGATTCGATGTTGTACGCGACCGTGGCGACCGGTTGGCGTTCCTTGAGAGTTGGGCCTACGTCCTTGATCGAAACGGGCATGGCTACTTCGGCCGGTCCGGCGCTGTGCTGGTTCCGGAGCCGCTTGCGAGAGCCGTTGTGGATGAAGGAATCGAGCTTGGAGTTGCCGTGGATCAATTCGCCGGCGGACGGGGAATTCGCGATGCGCAGGGCGCCTGGGGCGTGCTGACTCGCGATCTCGTGACGCGGCAGGATGCATTCCAGGTGGCGCTTATTGGGGCGTTCGCGCCGTTTTACAATGCTGCTGCGTTCCGCGCGAACGAGGCGAAGGCCTCGCGGTAATAGGGGCAGGTGTTGGTTCTGCAATTCGCGGCCCGCTGTGTTAATTTAGGGCTACAAATCCGAGATTTAGGGCATGCGAGGCACGGAGGTTTGGCGCGTGGATATCGTCAAGGGCAACATGGGATGGATCGAGGTGGTTGTCGGTCCGATGTTTTCGGGCAAGAGCGAAGAATTGATCCGCCGGCTGCGGCGCGCGGAGATTGCCCGGCAGAGAGTGCAGATTTTCAAGCCCGTGATTGACCAGAGGTATTCGGTGAATGGAATCGTGTCGCATTCGGGCTTGGAACTGGGCTCGGATCTGGTGCGGACAGCGGAAGAAATCCTGGAAAAAGTTGAGCCGCGGACGGAAGTGATTGGAATTGACGAAGGCCAATTTCTTGGCGACGGCCTGCTTTCGACGTGCAACAAGCTCGCCGATGCGGGAAAGCGCGTGATCGTGACGGGTCTCGACACCGATTTCATGGGCCGGCCGTTCGAGCCGATGCCTCGTCTGCTGGCGATGGCCGAGGAAATCACAAAGCTTCTTGCGATATGCGTCCGGTGCGGAAATCCTGCGGTTCACACGCAGAGGCTGGTCGCATCCGAGGAATTGATCGTGGTCGGCGCAGGCGGAATGTATGAGGCGCGCTGCCGGCGCTGCTTTGAGCCGAACCTTTCGACGCAGAAAATTGACGAAGAAAAGGCGTCCACGGTGAAAGTTCGTGCGGCGGTCCGATAGTGTCTTACTTCTGGCCAGTGGGATCTGCCGCTCTTCATGGAACAGCGG
>Ga0302179_10001020_pt1 | contig 17498 bp, 21 predicted proteins | sample I_Palsa_E3_1_FD_198788 | JGI IMG/M metagenome (GOLD analysis project Ga0302179, IMG submission 198788) | Peat permafrost microbial communities from Stordalen Mire near Abisko, Sweden - I_Palsa_E3_1 | ecosystem: Environmental > Terrestrial > Soil > Palsa > Peat permafrost | place: Sweden...
ATCTGGAGTTTGTCCCGAGCGTGGCAAATTTCGTGCTCGTCAAGGTCGGCAAGGGGAAAGAGGTATTCCAAAAACTGCTTCAAAGAGGGATGATTGTGCGAGCGATGGACGAGTACAAGCTCCCGGCATGGATCCGTGTCACCGTCGGGACACCCGACCAAAACCACAGATTCCTGAGCGATTTGGACGGAGTATTAACCACAGATTTCACAGATTCCACCGATTAAGAATTGGGTTTTGGTTGGTGACGATTTGCGTCACATCACAAGCCGCCGCTTTTCGAGGCTCTGCGCGCCGAAATTGAACAGAAGACCCTTTTGAAAGCGCGTTGCGCGCAAATAATTGAGAACTTGGGCCATCTCATTGTCGCCAAGCGTTGAGATTGCCTTGAGTTCAACGACAATGGAAGCGTGGCAGATGAAATCCGAGCGGTAGCCTGTCCGAAGCTCTTTGCCTTTATAAAATATGGGTATCTCAACCTCACGCGAAAATGGAATCCCACGTTCCGCCAATTCAATCGAAAAGGCTTCTTGGTACACGGCCTCCAAAAATCCCGGTCCCAACCTTTTGTGCACCTCGAACGCCGCACCAATTATGTCGTATGTTTGCAGATCCACCCCGACCTGATATAACACAAAAAAATCTGTGTCATCTGTGAAATCTGTGGTTTAATTTCTTCTTCTCCTGTGGCTCTTGACGAGACCATCGCGGCAATCTTATGCACCTCGAACGTCGCACCAATTATGTCGTATGTTTGCAGATCCACCCCGACCTGATATAACACAAAAAAAATCTGTGTCATCTGTGAAATCTGTGGTTTAAATTCTTCTTCTCCTGTGGCTCTCGACGATACCATCGCGGCAATCTCCACCCCGATAGGTGAAGGCGCACTTGCCGTCATCCGTCTCTCCGGTCCCAATGCCTTGGCCGTTCTGGCGCCAATTTTTGCAGGGTCAATCGCTCCCGAGAAATTCGTACCTCGCCGAGTGTTCTTCGGCAATATCCAGGATGCTGCGGGGAAAGTAGATGAAGTCCTCGTGACCTATTTCCAGTGCCCGAGCAGTTATACAGGGGAGGATGTCGTGGAGATCAGTTGCCACGGTGGAATCCTGGTCACGCGGCGACTGCTGGATCTGCTGCTCGCGGCCGGGGCTCGAATGGCGAATCCAGGGGAGTTCACGCAACGGGCGTTTCTGAATGGGAAAATGGATTTGACCCAGGCAGAGGCGGTCATGGATCTGATCCGGGCGCAGACGGAACTCGCGCTACGGGCTGCTAACGAGCAATTATCCGGGCATCTCGGGAATGAGCTGACCGATATTCGCGAGCTCTTGTTGACGACATTGGCTCATGTCGAGGCGTACATCGACTTTCCGGATGAACAAATCGATCCGGACACCGGCAAAATTTTGCTCGACCGGATTGTAGCATTGGAAAATCGCCTCGATCGGTTGCTAGCGACAGCTGACCAGGGCCGCGTGCTTCGGCACGGGTTGAGGACTGTGATCTACGGAGCGCCCAACGTTGGTAAGTCGAGCCTCCTCAATCTCCTGCTTGGATACGATCGAGCGATCGTGAGCGAGGTGCCCGGCACAACGCGGGACACGATCGAAGAAATCATTAACATTCGCGGCATCCCGGTTCGGTTGATCGACACCGCCGGAGCGCGCGAGTCCTCCGACCTTGTGGAAAGCGAGGGGATCCGGCGCACTCAGCATCAAGTTGAACAGGCCGATCTTGTCATTCAGGTCGTGGATGGAAGCGCGCAGCCGAACGATCCGATACGCTTTGACGGCCGCAGCAGCGTACTTCTCCTGAATAAATGCGACTTGGGAGTCCATCCGGAATGGCGTGAGTTTGCCGGTGTCCGGTTTTCCTGCAAAGAAAGAGCTGGATTGGAAGATCTGAACCAGGCGATCTGGGATCGAGTGATGGGTGAGAAGGTTAAACTCGCTGATGTCCGAGTGGCGATTAACGCGCGACACCAAGCGTGTCTCCAGCGGGCAAAGAAACTCCTGGCGGAAGGCGGCCGAAGTTTGCAGGAAGGCAAATCGCCGGAGTTTATCGCGATTGAGTTGCGCGAAGCCCTCGACGCGGTAGGCGAAGTGATCGGCAAGCTCGACACGGAAGACTTGCTGGGAAAAATCTTCAGCGAGTTCTGTATTGGAAAATGAGGGGCCGGATTCCGCCGATTTCACGCGCAAAGCAAAGAATCCGGGATTGAAACCACAGATTACACCGATTACACAGATTAAGAGTACGAGGTCGTCTCTCCCATCCTCAAGTTGTGCCGCTCTACGAACGTTTCCTTAGGCCGATCCTTTTCGCGATGGACCCGGAACGGGCCCACGAGATTTCGATTGCGACGCTGAAGACACTCTCTCGGCTCCCGTGGCTGCTCGACGTCTTGGGCCGTCCCGCCGATCAACGATTGAACAGGAAAGTGTTTGGAATCCAGTTTCCAAATCCGATCGGGCTCGCCGCCGGTTTTGATAAGAACGGGATGGCGCTTCCTGCCTGGGCGGCGTTCGGATTCGGTTTTATCGAGATCGGCACGATCACAGCGCAACGGCAGGTCGGGAATTCTCGCCCGCGGATTTTCCGAATTCCGGAAAGGGAAGCCTTGATCAATCGACTTGGTTTCAACAACCAGGGAGTTGAAAGCATCGCGGTGCGTCTCGAACAACTCAGGCGATCATCGAATTGGCCGAAAATTCCGGTTGGCGTCAATATTGGAAAGTCCAAAATTGTCCCGCTGGAAGAAGCTGCAACCGATTACCTTCGATCCTTTCGGCGTTTGCAAGAGCTGGGCGATTATTTTGTTCTCAATGTGAGTTCGCCGAACACGCCCGGCTTGCGGAAGTTGCAGGAGAAAGCAGCCATCGGCGAACTTTTTGGCACAATTCAGCAACAGAACCAAGGGAAACCGCTTCTGGTCAAAATCGCGCCTGATCTGACGCTTGAACAACTCGATCAGATTCTCGTGCTGGCGGAGGAATACCAGCTGGCTGGAGTCGTCGCAACCAACACGACGACGGACCACCAGACGATTCCGGAAAATCAACGTCAATCGGGCGGTCTGAGCGGGAGACCGTTGCGAACACGCTCTCTCGCGATATTACGCCACATCAAGACACACAGTCCGCTTCCAGTGATCTCTGTCGGCGGTATCATGAGCGAGGACGACGCAAATGAGCGGTTCGATGCCGGGGCCGAACTTGTTCAGATTTACACTGGTTTCATTTATCGCGGACCCCGTTTAGTGCGGGAAATAGCGAGATCGTTGGTGAGAGCGAAGAAATGAGGGCAGGAGTTCAGGAGTTGCGGGAGTTCAGGAGTTACAGAATGGACGGAATCATTCTCGCTAGCGGATGATAATTCGTGGGCTCCCGTTCGATGAAGAAATTGGCCTTATTTGTTGCCATCCATCGAATTCTGGCTCCTGAAATGAGGAGGAGTTCAGGAGTTGCAGGAGTTCAGGAGTTACAGAATGGACGGAATCATTCTCGCTAGCGGATAATAATTCGTGGGCTCCCGTTCGACGAAGAAATTGGCCTTATTTGTTACCGTCCGTCGAATTCTGACTACTGAACTCCTGCAACTCCTGCAACTCCTGAACTGAACTCCTCCTCATTTCTTCGCCGTGAATTACTCCACTGAAACCCTCATTCAACTCGACAAAGCGCATGTCTGGCATCCGTTCACGCAGATGCGCGACTGGATTGCGCCCGACCACCAACCGTTGGTGTTGGTTGCGGGGCATGGGGCATGGCTGGAGGACAGTCTCGGCAGACGCTACCTTGATGGCAACTCGTCCATCTGGACAAATATCCATGGACACGGTCACCGGGCCTTGGATCGGGCTATCCGCGAGCAGTTGGAGAATGTGGCGCATACTTCGTTGCTCGGATTTACAAACCCGAACGCGGTGGAGTTGGCCGCCCGACTTGTTGGGCTTTTGCCCGGGTCTTCGTTGACGAAGGTGTTCTTCTCAGACGATGGCTCGACGGCAATCGAGGTGGCGATCAAGATGGCGGTCCAATATTTTCTGCAGACTCAACATCCGCACAAGATAGGCTTTATTTCTTTTGAAAATGCCTACCACGGAGACACGCTCGGTGCTTCGAGTCTGGGTGGTATTTCGCTATTCCATGACCGATTCAAGTCGCATCAATTTCCTGTGACCCGAATTGGGTCGGTTGAGAGTCTGACAGCAATGGACGGGTCGGGGATCGCTGGAGTGATCATCGAACCAATGATCCAAGGCGCTGCTGGAATGCGCTTGTGGCCCGCCGGCACCCTGAAAACCTTGCGTCGATGGTGCGACGATCATCTAGCCCTTTTGATATTCGATGAGGTCATGACAGGCTTCGGACGGACAGGAAAATATTTCGCCTGCCAGCATGACGAAGTGTACCCGGACTTTTTAGCAGTCGCCAAAGGATTGACCGGTGGCTACCTGCCATTGGCCGCAACTCTAACGACGGATCGGGTCTTTTCAGGATTTCTGGGTTCCTATGAAAAGACGTTTTTTTATGGCCACAGCTACTGCGGTAATTCGTTAGGTTGCGCGGCGGCCCTAGCGAATCTTGCGGTGTTCGAGGCGGAGCGTGTCCTTGAAAAGCTGCAACCGAAGATCGAACATCTCGCCCGCCGGCTGCACGGGCTGCAAAACCTGCCGAATGTGCGCGAGATTCGCAGAGCCGGTTTCATTGCAGGGATCGAGGTCGCCCGACAAAACGGAGAAGCATTTGATTTGCCGGACCAGGTAGGCGCTCAAATTTGCCTTGCTGCGCGCCCCTACAGCCTGCTCACGCGCCCGATCCGTGACGTCATCGTCCTCATGTTGCCACTCTGTGTGACCTTTGAGGAAATAGACCTTGCCATCGATGCCCTCGCGAAGGCCATCAGTGAGGTTTGTCCGCGATTCAACTAGGCGAAATAGGGAATTTGAAACCACAGATTGCACAGATTCCACAGATTTTTTTGACGAAGAGTGCGGCATTAACCGTCGGGACACCTCCATCCGTAACACCAACGTAGACGGCAAGGACTTTGTCCTCTTTATCCCTTCAATCGGTGAAATCTGTGCAATCTGTGGTTTATTTTCCCTCTTCGGCTGAGGGCGAAATTTGCTCTTCGATCGCCCGATTACGCGGGTCGGTCGGCTCGAGTTGGATCGCGCGCCGGATCGCTTCCGTTGCTTCCTTCTTTTTTTCGAGTTTACTAAACGCCAACGCGAGGTTTCCCCAACTCGCCGCGGTACTCGGAAAAATCTCCACCGACTTTCTCGCTGCCATTTCGCATTCTTCCCATCGACCAAGTTCGGCAAGGCACCAGGTAAGCTCAAGCCAAGCCTCGCCATTCATTGGAGAAAGCCGCAGCACCCGCAGGAAGTGATCGGTTGCTTCGGACCATCGCTTTGTCATCCGATACCCAAGACCGGCGACAAACGCGGCTAGAACCTGGTGGCCGCCGGAGATTTGGAGGAAAGCATGGGCGCGTTTCGCCTGGCCGAGTATTTTCAATTCGATTTCTTCGACGAACCCTTGCCGCCCTTCAGCACTCGCCAGATCGGCCGCCTGTTCGAGATCCCACAGGTAGTTTCCCATCTCGCGGAGTTTCTCGTCGTAGTCGGCGTCGGTGAGTCCGAGGTAATTCATAACGCTGCGGAGCATAACATCAGAAGTCAGAAGTTGCAGAAGTCAGCAGTTGCAAGAGTTCAGGAGTTACAGAATGGACGGAATCTTTCTCGCTAACGGATGATAATTCGTGAGCTCCCGTTCGATGAAGAAATTGGCCTTTTTTGTTACCGTTCATCGAATTCTGACTCCTGACTCCTGACTCCTGAACTCCTGCAACTCCTGAACTCCTGAACTCCTGAACTCCTGACTTTCTGAACTCCTGACTTTCTGAACTCCTCTCTACAACGCACTCGGAAAGAAAAAAACTTGATCAGAACGTCGCTTTCACCCGTTATGGGATGCGGCAATCGATGAGTTCCAAGGTTCTCGCATTCATCAATTTCAAAGGTGGCGTCGGGAAAACCGCTACGGTGGTGAATATTGGGGCGACGCTCGCAAAGCTGCATGAAAAAAAAGTGTTGATTGTCGACCTCGATCCGCAATCCAATTCAAGTCTTTGGCTCATGCGGCCGGATCGGTGGCGCGAACATGTGGCTCGGGGGCGACGCTCAACCTTTCAAATTTTTGACGATGCGCTTCAAGGAAAAACTCGCTTCAATTTCGATGAGGCGGTGGTGAAAGGGGTGGAGACGTGGACCGGATTCACCGATTTACCAAGGCTGCACCTGCTGCCGGCGGCAGTCGAGTTGCTGCGAGTGGAGGACAGGATTCATGAGTTGCGTGCCCCGGTGATCTATCAGATCCTGGATTCGGCTCTGGGGACGCAGTTCAAACAGTACGACTATGTTCTCCTGGATTGTCCGCCAAACCTCTACAGTACAACAAAAGCTGGGATTTTCTCTGCGGATAGCTGCATTGTCCCGTATGTACCTGACTATCTTTCGCTCTCCGGTTTCCAGGTATTGGCCGAACAGATAGCCGAGATGCGAGAGAAATTCGCGCCCTACCTTCCGGGGCGCCGGAAACCCAATATTGCAGCCCTCATCGTTAGCCATTACCGGCAGACAGGCAACGTCTTCCGGCTCGCGGTGAATGAGCTTGAACTTTCTATGGCCGCGCTACGCGCGGAAGGCGTGCTCTCGGATCAGGCAGTCCTGCTCCAACCTTATATTCGGCATTGTGTTCGGGTCGCTGAGTCCACCAGCGAGCATCTGCCGGTCATACTCTACGCGCCGGGCAGCATCGGGGCGCAGGATTATGCTGATTTGACACAGCGGTTTGTTGACCTCTTTGAGCGCAAAAAATGAATTACTCGGATCTCGCAACCAGGCTTTCGCAACTCGGAGAACGGCTCGGCAGACACTCCGAAAAATTGGAGGGGGAAAATCTCGGACGGTCGGCCGGAAAGCTTGCCTCTCAGATTGACCATTTCGAGGAACAGCTTGAGAGCTATCTTGCCAGCCGGAAATCCGGGGAGCTCTTGCTCGAAAGCTTGCTTCGTTCACCGGCATCGAAAAGACATCTCACAATCGCTCAGTTGAAACATGGGGTACGAGAGACCTGCGGGAAGCGCATGAAGTCGGAAGACTTGGCGGCTGCAAAGCGCGAGTTCATCGAATTGGTCCGCGGAGCTGGGAAGCAGGATCAAGCGGTGGAATTTTTGAAAGGGGTGTTTGCCGAAGCTGTGCACGTGGAATCCGGAGGGAAAGATAAGACGCTTCTACAGCGTGAATTTATTCACCTTGGCCAACTGCTTGATGAAGAATTCGCGGTGGAAATCGCCTCACGAACATTTGCTGAACTCCGTCGCGTCGCCGCCGTGAATGGCATCAGATTCACTGACAAAACTAACAGGGAGCGTTTGACGACGCTTATTCGACGCTATGCGCAACGTGCGGCTCTCAATGTCCCGGGAGGAGTGCCAAAAGCGATCGGTCGAGCCAAAGTAATCGGATCAAATTGATGCAAAGTGACCTGAAGAGGGTGCTTTTTCGGGAGCAGGAAATTAGCGCGCGCCTGGATCAACTGGCGGTTCAGATCACGGAGGACTATCGCGGAAAAGATCTGACCGTACTCGCGATCCTGAATGGCAGCCTGATCTTCATGTCTGATCTCCTCCGTCGGATTCCGCTTCCGCTCCAATTGGATTGCCTGCGAGTAAAAAGCTACTATGCCGGGACGGTCTCGAGTGGGCGAGTACAATTCGATCATGCGGCACTGCCGCTTGCACAACGGAGGCACGTTTTGTTGCTTGATGATATCCTCGATAGTGGAAACACCCTCGCAGCGATCAGCGAAACGATCCGTCTCGAGGTCGGGCCTTTAAGCCTGAAATGTTGTGTGCTTTTGCGGAAAATGAAGCAGCGAACCCAGTCGATTGAAGCGGATTATGTCGGATTCGATATCGAGGACGAGTTCGTCGTCGGTTACGGCCTCGACTATCAAGAACGATATCGGAACTTGCCGTTTATCGGTGTTCTGAAAACTTGAGAATGCTGATTCAAATCCAATATTTCGCGCAGCTCCGCGGTTCAGGGGGGCCAGGCTGGATTGAAGTGGCGGAAGGAACAACCGTCGAGGGTTTGCTCAACAGCCTGTTTCAACAAGGAACAAGCTGGGAGGCTTGGAATAAGCATCTTTTGATCGCCGCAGGAACCGAGTGGGTCCAACGAGATTATGTGCTTAAACCAGGGGATACGATTTCGTTGATGCCACCGGTTCAAGGTGGATAACTCTTAGAGACCGAGGGGTTTGACGAATTATGAAAGCTCTGCGTTTCGAAAAGACCGGCTCGTTGGACGAGTTGAAGATTCAGGAGGTCCCGCGACCGGTGCCTGGTCCGGGCGCCCTGCTGGTTGCGGTGAAGGCGGCGGGTTTGAATCCGAGCGATGCTAAGAATGTCCTGGGGAAAATGCATCAAACCACGGTACCCAGGATTCCCGGCCGTGATTTCGCCGGGACAATTGCCGTCGGTACGGAAGCGCTTCCGGTCGGGACGGAGGTATTCGGGAGCGGAGGCGTCATGGGTTTTACCATTGACGGAAGTCATGCGGAGTATGTTGCGGTGCCTGCCGCGGCGGTTCAGCCCAAGCCGCGGGCGCTGACGTTTGAGGAGGCCGCGACACTGGGGATTCCGTATCTCACCGCGTGGCACGCGGTCATCGAGGTCGCTCGTCTGAAGGAGGGCGAGACGATTCTTGTCACTGGTACGACCGGGGCTGTTGGAGATGCAGCTGCCCGCATAGCAAAACGGGTTTGCAACGCGACGGTGATTGGGACGGCGCGCCGTCACACGGACGCAGTTCGCCTGAGGCTCTTGGATTACGTGGACGGCCTCGCCGATCTGAGCGCAGGTTCGATTTCTCTCCCGGAACAAATCCGAGCACAGACCGAGGGCAGGGGTGTCAACGTGGTCTTTGACGTGGTCGGGGGCTCGTTGTTCGAACCTGGTTTAAAGTGCCTGGCGCTCCGGGGTCGCCAGGTAGCGATCGCATCCAGCCCGGATCCGAAGGTCACATTTAACCTGATTGATTTCTACCACAACGAGTCCCACCTGATCGGGGTGGACTCGCTTCAGCTCTCCTTTGAAGACTCCGGTCGCATTCTGGGCAAACTGTTACCTTATTTCGAGGCGGGCAATTTCGGGCCTCAAGGGGATCCGGTGCCGGTTGGCTTTGACGCTGTCTTGAATGCGTATCGCGAACTCGCGGAAGGCCTTGCAAAAGCTAAATACGTTTTCGTGCCGCGGTAAACTGCTTTGCTTCTTACCCCCCGAACCGGAGAGAAGAGATAAACCATCGATTGCACAGATGACACAGATTAGAAGAGGAAAGACAGGGGTCGTTACCATGACTTTTTTGTTCCAGAGGAATTTTTCTGCCGGTCAGCGCTAAACTCCTTGGCTTTAGTTGTCTGTGAAATCTGTGCAATCTGTGGTTTATCTCCTATCCCGGTTTTCGGGCTTCTATCGGCCGCTAGTCTCTGAAATTCCTGAAACCGAGACCGACGCCGAAGTCCTTGCTGCGGAGGAATTGGATGACCGCTTGAAGGTCGTCTCTCTTTTTCCCGGTCACTCGGATTTGCCGATCCTGGATTTGGCTCTGGACCTTGGCATCACGGGCTTTAATCGCTTTGATGATCTCCTTGGCCTTGTCGCCCTCGAGGCCCTGTTTGACGTGAATTTCCTGACGCGCGTGTCCAAGCGGCGAAATCGCAGGATCTTTTCGTTCGACGTTGCGTAGATCGATGTTTCGCTTGGCGAGTCTTCCGATCACGATTTCCACTAATGACTTTAACTTGCCGGCGTCTTCTGCGGTTAGTTCGATCAGCGTGGGATCGGTCATTTCGACAGTGGCCTTACTGTCTTTGAAATCGAACCTCGTGCTCAACTCTTTCCTGGCCTGATTGATCGCGTTATCAATCTCTTGCTTGTCCACTTCGGAGACGATATCGAAAGAAGGCATATCTGATCCAATAGCGACGAGCAGCGGCTAATGCAACAACCGGTCGAGGACAAAACTCGCGATCTGGGCGATGTCTGGACGTTCCTCGTTTCCCGCCCATGATTCGCCCGGTCGGTCTGAGCGGACTTGAAAGATTCGTTGGGCCTTCCAGATCCAGGCGTCCGGGTTGTAAGGGCCGACCGATCCCGGGTCGCTCCACGTATGGATCGAGAGCAACTGCGGGGTAATCGCCGCTGCAATGTGCATTGGACCGCTGTCGACGCTGACGATAAAACTCGATTGACGGAGGACCCAAATTAATTCTGGCAAATCGGTTTGATTCACCAGCGAGATCCCGTTTCGATCCGTCACAAAAAGTGCATTGGACCGCCCAACGACAACGACCGGAATTGGAACGACCAGATGAGTGAACTCAAAAATCTCCTTCGGGGTCAATGACTTGCGGGCCCCGCGGGCAAACGGGTGCAGGACGACGTAACGCTCCGGCAATTCGCGCGATGGGATTGCCGTCCCACACGGAAGAGGGAACTGAATCGGTCCGGAGGTGTCAGCTCCGGCGAGTCTGGCAAGTGCCAGGTAGCGATCGACAGAGTGTTGACTGGACCGGACCTGGGCTCGCCGATCGTAACTGAAGCGGGACATTTCTCTTGAATCCGACAAACCGAACACTGACTTGCCCTTCGCACTGCGTGAGATCCAAGCGCTTCGAAACAACCCTTGGAAATCCAGGACGAGGTCGGGTTCCAACCCAGACAGTCCACGGCACCATCGGAAAAATTTGAAGAGCCCGACTGGGCCCCTGAGCTCTCTCCTTGGAAATGGGATGACTTTTTGAAGGTCTGCGTTCCCCTCCAGAAGAGGGACCCATTCGGTGTTTGCGATCCAGCAAATTTTCGCGTCCCGGAAAGTCTCTTTCAAATAGTGGACGGCTGGCAGGGTGTGGACGATATCGCCAAGCGAGCTTGGTTTGACAACGAGCACGGACGATGGCGTCATTTTCCGAACGCGAGGCGATCAGCTAGCCTCGGAGGAAGTCCCGCCATCAGGATTTTCCCCTGGGTTTTCGCCAAATCATACCGAAGGCGGCGCAGTCGAATCATCCGCTTTTCCTGGTCAAAAACCACGTACGCGGCTCGCCAGTCTCCGTCTCTTGGCTGTCCGACGCTGCCTGCGTTTACGAAGTACTTCTTACCCGTTTCCAGGATCAGTTGCTCGAACGGCAGTCCAACCACAGAACTGTCCTTAATGTAGGCACGGGGGGTATGAGTATGACCAAAAAAGCAGAGTTCCGTTGCTTGTTTGGAAAAACTGGCGGCCGCGTCCAATTGATTCAAGACATAGCCCCACCCAGCCGGATCGTCCAACGAGGAGTGGACAAGCGTGAATCCACGAATCTTCGTGATGAGCGGAAGCCCGCCAAGCCAGACCTTCTCGGAAGGACTCAACTGATCCCGGGTCCACTGGATAGCGACTTCGGCGAGCGGGTTGAAGCTCTCCAGGGAACTATCGGAGGAAGCGTAGTCGTCGTGGTTTCCCTTAACAACTGGACATTTTAACGACTGGACGATCGCCAGGCATTCTCGCGGGTTGGCATTGTAGCCCACGACGTCCCCAAGGCAGATATAAGACGTACACCCTTGCTCCCGAGCGTCCGCGAGCACAACTTCAAACGCCTCAAGATTGGCGTGAATGTCGCCGAATATCGCAATCCGCATCGTGGCACGAAGTATGAGACGGAACGTGATTACAGTCTACGGTTTTGTGTTTGGCGCGACATTTTAAAGCAGCCTCAATGCCGAATCTCAAACCCCTTGATCCCGCTTTTCACGGGAACTTCGTGGACCACAAACCGGTGGATATGGCGCCGCAAATGGCTGTCGAGGATTGCTTCAAGAAATTCCCCGACTTCAGTTTCTTCACCCTGAATCTCGAGTTCGACCCTGCCATCGATGAGGTTCTTCACCGAGCCGACCACGTCGTACCCGGTCGTGATCGATTTAACGGAATAGCGAAAACCCACTCCCTGGACGCGTCCTTCGTAGAAAACTTGTCTCGCGACCATATGCTATTCCCTGAACGGCTCTCGCATTGATTTCGAGAAGATGAACAGGATGAGCATTGCCGGTGATCTCTGGATGATCGCCACCGCAGTGCTCTGCCGGAAACGAAATACTGAACCGCCCAACAACCTGCACATCGCGGGAAAACCGCACTTGTCAACAAAGGCTTGGCGAAGGGCGCGGTTCCCCTGCGGATGTGTCAGGGCTATTTAGCGCTTCCAGTCCAACGCGCCCTTTTTAATAGCGTAAACGAATCCGACCATCAAGATCACGACAAACCCAAGCATGCTGCCAAAAATGGTCCATGGGTTGAATTTGTCGACGTAGTCTCTGTACACCACTGCCCACGGGTACATGAACACGATCTCGATATCGAATAGAATGAACAGCATCGCAACCAGGTAAAACTTGACGCTGAATCGCGGCTGCGGTTCGCCCAGCGGAAGCATCCCGCATTCGTAGGCGGAATCCTTGATGGCGTTGCGTTTGCCGACTCGACCGAGGATGACGCTCACCAGCAAGGCGAAAGCGGCAAACCCAATCGCGACGATTACTTGCAACAGGATCGGTAGATAATCCTGCAACATAGGAGTATTGTGCGAGTTACGATTTCGCAGCGATTGCGGCAGCTGCTTGCGCCACGTTCGCTGCGGTCATTGCTGCTAACGCGGACGAATCACCCTTATAGATTTTGCCACTCTTCTTCACTACACCGCGAGCGACTAGATTTTGAAGTTTTTCGTAAGCACGCAAACGCAACATTTCTTCGCCTCCGCTCGCTGCATTGCGCTGGCGAAGATTTTCGTGAACGATCTCGAAGAGTTGCTTAAACTCGAAGGATTTCTTCTGAGAAAGTACAGTTACAAGTTCTTCGGTGACCAGGTCGGGAAGGCGTCGTGAAAAGGCGTTTTTCTTCTGCATAGCCATAGAAGGACGAATGTAGCACATAATCTTCCAAAAACGAGGGAGAAAGTGGCGGAAGCGTCTCGGCGGGTCGTCTCAGGGCTGATCGGCGTGCTTCTCGATTCTCGCTGTTTCTCTTTTTCAGAGCCAATCTGCATACCTTTTTAAGAGCCTCTAGACGCCGACACGCCCTACGCCGATCCGCCGAGACACTCCCCCAGTCCTTCCTTGAACGTGGGATAAACGGGTTTCCAGCCGAGCAATCGTAGCTTCCGGTTGCTGACTCGTTTGTTCGTCCAGCCGCGTTTTGGGTTCAAATCCCGGGAACCCACCGGAGGGAGAGGCTTGTCTAAACGGTGGCAGACATATCGGTACCAGTCGATTTGGGTCACTGGTTGATCGTCAACGACATTAAAAAAACCGGTCAGCTCCGTTTCTGCAAGAAACTGGAGTGCATTAGCCGCATCCACTTGGTGCAACGTGTTCATGAAACGTGTCCCATCTTCCTCGATCATCGCTCGTCCTTCCAAAAGCTTCATTAATGGAGCGCAACGTCCTGGGCCGTAGAGCCCAGCTAGACGGGCGACAGCGCCACCGGAGGCAAGGACCAGATCCTCCGTTTTCCGCAGTATTTGGCCCGTTTCCGGCGCGGGCTCTGCCGGAGACGTTTCGTCCACCGTGGAGCCGTCGGTCTGAGCATACACGGAGGTCGAACTGGTAAAGATGAGCCGTCCGTACTCAAGATTTGCCATCAGGTTCTGGGTGCCGGCGAAGAAAACTGCTGTGTATTTGCTTGTTCCGCCTCGTCCGGAACTGGCGCAATGAATCACGACATCGAAGCGGCGCCCGGCAAGATGGCCAAAGCTGGTATTCTCCGTAATATCTACGGCATACGCGGGAAAGGCTTCCCCGCGAAGATTCGCCGCCGAAGTTTCAGACGCCGTAATCGCGTGTGTCTCCCAACCGGAAGAAACGAAGTTTCGGGCGAGAGGAAGACCAACAAAACCGCATCCGGCGATCAAGACCGACCTGGGCATCCCGCATCCTACGACGAACCCGCACGCGCGCAACGCCTGAAGAGCGTATCGGCGTGCAACGTCGAACGCTGAACGCCGAACGCTACCCACCAGAATTTCGCTGGACATCGCGGCAAGCCGCGGCACACTTTTGCCGACTTCTATGTCTTCCGGGAAAGCGGTTGGTTTAACGGTCGGGTTCTGGTTAGTCGCCATTTCGCTCTTGCATGCGACTCTGAATCTCGGTCTGTTCGCTCCCCACAAACCAGCGGTGGCGGCGCCCTTTCGCGTTGGTTTTATCCCGGTCACGTGTCATCTGACTTGCCCGGTGACCGATTTCATCAACAAGCAATTGACAGGCGGGTCCGAGTTTGAGCCCGTTCGGTTCCAGGGGTGGCCTGAGCTAAAAGAAGCATTTATTTCCGGCTATCTCCCGGCCACCTTCATTCTTGCTCCGCTGGCAATACGGTTGCGCGAGGACGGCGTGCCGATCAAGATCGTTTATCTCGGTCACAGAGACGGGACCGCGATGGTGGTGAACCGAGAATCGCAGATCTACCGGATTGAGGATCTTCTAGGCAAAACGGTCGCTGTGCCGAATCGGTTTTCGAACCAGAAGCTGCTGGTCGTCAAAGCGTTGAAAGAACACGGTGTACCGCTTGACCAGGTGAAGATTGTTGAGATGGCGCCCCCGGATATGCCGGCGGCGCTCTTCAGTAAAGCGGTGGACGCGATTACCTCCGGCGAACCGTTTATGGGACAGGCGGAGTTGGACGGTTACGGTCGAGTGTTGTACCAAGCAAAAGATGTCTGGCCGGGATTTATTTCCTGCGTGCTTGCGGTTCGCGAAGACGCCATCCGTGAGCACCGCGATATTGTCCAGAGGCTCGTGGACGGAATTGCTAAAAGCGGGAAGTGGCTTGACCAAACCATGGATCACCGCATGGAAGCAGCCGAGTTTGTCAGCCAGTATTATTACAACCAAAATCCGAGCTTGCTCCGGTTTGTCCTGAGCAAACCGCCGGACCGGGTGAAATACACGAACCTCGCCCTGCATAAGAATGATTTCCTGGAGATCGAGGCCCTCGCCAAGGATACCGGAGTGCTGAAAGGGAAGGTTACATTCGAGGATTACACGGACACCAGTTTCGTCCCGTTGGACAGTTCAATCCAACCGTACGCTTGGGATTATAAGACTACGAAATGAAGAAAAGCATTTTGCTTCCGCTCTCTGTTCTGGTGGCGGTCTATTTCCTCTGGGATGGAGCGGTGCTTCTCTCTAAATCCGATATTTTTCCCAGACCGAGTCAGGTCTTCTTCGCAATAGTGGAATTGATCCAGCGCGGCCTGCTTTTGAAATATGTGGTGGCGTCTCTTTTCCGCGTCAGCGTGGGGTTCGTCTTGGCGGTTCTGATCGGGGTGCCTCTCGGCTTGTTGCTCGGGTGGTTCAGGTCGGCTTTTTTGGCGTTCAATCCGCTGATTCAGATCCTTCGTCCGATCTCGCCGATTGCATGGATCCCTATCGCGATCCTGTGGTTTAAGGTCGATGACCGCGCGCCGATTTTCCTTATTTTCTTGTCCAGCCTGTTCCCGATCACCGTCACCGCGATCGCTGCTGTCCAGAATATCCAGCCTGTCTACGTTCGCGCCGCGCAGAACTTTGGCGTCACCCGGATTGACCTTTTCAAGAGAGTTATCTTTCCAGCCTGCTTGCCCCAGATCATCACGAGTTTACGGATCTCGTTGGGGATTGCCTGGCTCGTTGTGGTCGCGGCCGAGATGATCGCCGTGAACTCTGGACTCGGATACCTGATTATCGATGCACGAAACGCCGGGAAGCGATACGATCTGGTCGTTGCCGGGATGTTGATGATTGGCTTGATCGGCCTCCTCCTCGATCTGTTGGTCCGAAGCCTCGAACGGTTCGAAGAGGTCAAATGGGGCTACTCAGAAAGGAGCTAGGAGAAAGTCGAAATTGTGACCGCGCCTGTGATTAGCGTCCGAGATCTTGGACTAACCTTTCTTGGGAAGCGAGGTGCTCCCCCGATTGAAGTTCTCCGGTCCGTCAATCTGGAGGTCCTGCCGGGCCAGTTTGTTTGCATTGTCGGTCCTTCCGGATGCGGGAAGACGACCCTGCTTAATATCATTACCGGTTTCCTGAAACAATCGGCGGGAGATGTTCTTGTTCAAGGGGCGCCAGTAAAAGGTCCGGATCCCAGACGGATCTTTGTTTTTCAGGACAATGGGGTTTTCCCGTGGCTTACCGTCGAACAGAACATTGGATTCGGAATTGCACGGCGCTCTCTCCAGGAACAGCGGGAAATCGTACATCGTTACGTTCAGATGGTCGGATTGACCGGATTCGAGAAGGCCTACCCGCGCGAATTATCTGGTGGAATGCGGCAGCGGGTTGAGATCGCCCGGGCGTTGGCCCCGAATCCCGAGATTATCTACATGGATGAACCGTTTGGCGCTCTCGACTTTATTACCCGGTTGAAGATGCGAGCCGATTTGACTCGGATCTGGCAAGAAGAAAAGAAGACCATCCTCTTTGTAACGCATGATATCGAGGAGTCCGTGCAACTCGCGGACCGGGTCGTGGTCATGAGTTCGCGGCCCGGGACCATCCGCAAACAGATCCGGATCGAGTTACCGAGGCCTCGCGACCTCGATTCACCGGAATACCTGGACGTGCGCGATGAGATCTTTCGGACGATCGGCATGAGTCTCAAGGTGGGGGTGGGCTAGAAGAGAGTTGTCAGCATCATCAGGACTCTCCATTGAAATATTTAATCGAACAATTGCGGGACGGGAATGATCTCCGGATGGATCAGGCCCGCGAAGCATCCAGACTGCTTGCTGACCCTGCGGTTCCCGAGTTCGAAAAAGGCGATTTTCTCTTGGCTTTGAAACAAAAAGGAGAGTCCGGCGAAGAACTCGGATATTTCGCTCGCTCCTTTCTGGAACTGGCAATCCGGCCTGTCCTCCGCATAGACGGCAAACCGTCCGTGGATATTGTTGGGACTGGGGGCGATCGTCTTGAACTGATCAATGTCTCGACCACCTGTATATTTCTGCTCGCTGCGGCCGGCGTGGTGGTGCTGAAGCATGGGAACAAGGGGATTACTTCCAAGGCTGGCGCCGCGGATGTGCTCGAAAATCTTGGGATCCCGATTGCCTGCTCGCCGGAGCGGATGGCCGATTGCATCCACCAGACGGGCATTGGCTTTTTCTTCGCGCCGCTGTACCATCCGGCCTTTCGGCTCGTTGCTCCAATCCGCAAAAAACTGGCAGAGCAAGGGATCGGCACGGTGTTCAATCTTCTGGGCCCGCTCTTGAATCCCGCAGAGCCAACTTGCCAATTAACCGGGGTGTTTTCGCCGACAATTCTTGGGAAATATGCGGTTGCATTGCGCGAGGTTGGCCGAACCCGCGCATGGGTTGTTCACGGTCAGGTCCTTGGAGGGTCTG
>Ga0302179_10001021_pt1 | contig 17496 bp, 15 predicted proteins | sample I_Palsa_E3_1_FD_198788 | JGI IMG/M metagenome (GOLD analysis project Ga0302179, IMG submission 198788) | Peat permafrost microbial communities from Stordalen Mire near Abisko, Sweden - I_Palsa_E3_1 | ecosystem: Environmental > Terrestrial > Soil > Palsa > Peat permafrost | place: Sweden...
AATTGAACTCCAGGCGTGTACAAGGTCGCGTCCCAGTTTGGTGTCCGTATCCACTCCGGCAAAAAGCGGAAATACACTGAAGTGGCCCATAGTTACCCAGAAGGCGAGGAAAATTCGAAGGGCGTCAAGGATCGGAAAACGCCAGTGCTTCTCAACTGTTTGAACTTTAGAGATATCAGCCATTTATCTATCAATCAGATGATCTTATCATCTCAGTAACTGATAATTATCATAGTCATTCATAAGATAAGAACTGTAATTCCGCTGGTAACTTTCAGAAAAGTCTGCTCTGCGCGCTATGTCCGTTGCTTTTTTCACCCGCGACTACGAAGTCTTCTATTGGCCTTGGCATACAAATACATAACTAGAGCCAGTCGTTGGAATGCCGTTGAAAGTTAGTCTCATCATTGTTTTAGTCGCCGTGTCTTCTCCACTGATTACTGTAAGGCCGCCGCTTCCGCCTACTTGCTTGCAGGAAAAAATTGGACTGACGGGCCAAACAGTTGGGAATGCGATCGACATTGTCGGCCCTGCCGCGAGGCCGACACCGTTCGCCTTTACAGTGAACGTAAACCTCTGAGCTGATCCGAAGGCGGCAGAAACAACCGCTCGATCACCCCATCCCGAGCTTAGAGTCGCGTTCGCAGCAGCGAAACTTGCCCCATTGTTCGGAATTACAAAAGTTTGCGACAAAGTTTGCCCCACCAGACCGCAAACTGATCCAATCACGCAGGCGTTACTGTAGGACTGAAGGTTGTACGCGATTTCGTAAGCCTCATTGGCGGAAACGTCGCTGGCTGCCGGTATACGGATAACCACAGGACCGTAAGCCTGAATCGTGTGACTGCGATCTAGTTGAACACTAAGCTCGACATTCAAACGCGCCGAAGGAACCTTGATTATCTTCATCAACGACCACACCCATTCCCACTCGCCATCGCCTGCCCACGGAGCGCCGTGGCCGAACGACGTTGAGATTGCGCTCGTCCCGGAGCCAATGCTAAAACTGAGAAGATTATTAACGCCGCCTGCATAACCATTATTAGTTTGAGACCTTACCCACACACCAGCCAACCAGTAGTCGCCGCCGGTAATGTCTTGATTGCCTGTCGCCATTATTAAGCCCGTCTGAGCGTTGGTGGTTGATCCTTGCACGGCTCCCGTTGTTCCGTCGGGGGCAGAAAACCCAGTTTTTAGAAGTCCGCGAGGAACCGTCCACTGAGACGGCGACAAAACGAGATTCCGGAACCTGACCGAAGTTGGGGAAAATCCTCTCCTTGCCGCATCCTCCTGACCGATAACATGACCCCTTATGAAGCCGACCTGGCCTTGGCGACCGGGCGAGGCAGTTTGGGCGCCAGCGACTGTAGCGTAGCCATTCATGGTGGTCATCTCGCCTCTAACGTTAGATGTGCAAGCACTATTTATTCCCTGTGTAAACACATTGTCGGACGCTATCCCCGACTGCGTGTCGACTTGGACGCCCACTACGTCACCGCTACAGTCGGCCACGTCCACGTTTGCGACAAATGCCGTCAAGTTCAAAGAGTTTGTGATATGAACACAAGCATCGGGACCCGTCTGGGCTTCGCATATCGCTCCAACTACTTGAAAGCTTCCAGTGCTTGGACCAGGGATGAATTTAAGACCCCCTCCGTTGAAATGGGCATCCTTTATCGTGGTCAGGCCACAACCGCCGCTTTTGCCGTTCGCACCGTCCATCAGAAATGCAACAGCTTGATTACTTCCTCTTGGAGCAGACGGGTTCGAGCTGAATTGATCGTCCTCAAAATAAAGCTGAAACGATCCTCCCGTACAATCAAGCGTCGGCCCATTAGAGGGACTCGCTGAACTTACTTCGAAGCCAACATTCTGTACCCAAAGACCAGTCCAAATTCCTGAGCCGGTTCTAACTCCACTAGAATCTTCACCGATCACCATTCCCCGCTTCGCGGCTTGAAAAGCCAGATTAAAGAAACTGACTCCGCCATTGCTGCCAGACAGCCTTATCGCATCTGAACTGGTACTTCCTGAAATCACGCATGTTTGCGGGTAATTTGCACCTGACGAATGATTAGTGGAAGAAACGCCGACAAAGCTAACTCCAGTTTGTTTGGCTTTAACCCAACCTCGGGGCAGATTTGAGAAATTCGGATCAGTTCGGCCTGCTATCCATATTCCTTGTCCTGCGGTAGCCGAAGCGTTTACACATGTTACGACCTTTCCCTCAGCGTCAGAGTCGCTGGTGATATTGATCGTACCGCCTTTTATAGGAAGAGCATCATAAGCCGCCATTACGGTCAACTTCGCTGTTCCCCAACTCAAACCATCATTCGAATCGTTTCCGCCTGGAGACACATATTGATTCGCACTAATGACAACCGGCTTGGCGCGAGCGCGTCTCTCGTTTTGAACAGTCATGGAGGACCTAGGCTCACGGACGTTCGCTACCGGCATGGCCGCAATCAAGAGCATCGCGAGCACAATGGTTGCCATATTTTGAAGGTTCTTACTCCAAGAGTTTCGTACTCACATGCTTGTTGAATAACGCTGCGAAAGTCCGGTACAGTTGGACACGAACGCGCGGGTAGAGAACGCCGAGTCTCATTTCCGCGTACCACCGAATTTGGACACGTATGAGCAAAAAGAAAAGAGTCAATAACACCGAAGCAACGATCGCTCCAAATGATGACCGCTCTACAAACAACGTCATTAGAGCTGAGTCTTGCCAGGAAGGCAGTAATCGATCTAGCGCTAATTGTACAGGTCGACCGATAATAGGAAAGTGTCCGAGGTGTATGTGGAGCGTATGCTGGTAGGAATAAGATGGGTCGTAGTCACGAATGGCTTTGGTAGCCTCGTCAAACACCGAGGGGTTCGCTAAGTCTTGGCGGGTGAGGGGTTTTCCGTCTACCCCGCGAAGTATCACTCTGTAGGCGGGATCTGCAATGATCCACCGATCGCCGTCAAAAACCTCCGCGACGACATGGTTTGTCTTTTGATTACCATCTACCAAGAGTAGCCGTCGACTTTCCGACCCACCACTGTCGATCAAATTAATAAATGCATTGGTGGCAGTACCGCAAACTTTTAGGAGCGCATCGTAATTCAAAGTATCAGTGGGATCTCGATTTTCGAGGCTGCCGTCGTCATTTAATTTCCGACGTGCAGGCCCATGTGCCATCCAGTCTAAGATCGCTTCGATTTTCTCTTCGGCTGGGGCGGTCGCCGGAACAATCGCGTCCGAGAATCCTTTTAAGTATCTTCGAGTAGAATATTCCCACCCTAACGAATAGATAACCAACACAACTCCAATCACAAGCGATGCATTGATTAGGTACCAAGCGGCTCGAAATGCAGACAAACTCGTCCGCGATCTAGTGCGAGGCCAAGAAACCCCGTCTCGGTTCGAGCGAAGATCCAGTTCTGAAGCTTTAACAGCGAGAGGACGCAGCAATTTCAAAGACGCACCCTGAAGAAACCATCGACTACGGAAGGCGGGCTTCCCTTGTTATGTAACCCTCTGAATTGGCTGACAAATCGATCAACAATAATGCTAAACAAAATCCATAATACCCCCAAAACGGACAAAGATTGCATAGTTTTGTGTAGGGCAGGCTTCATCGGCGAATTTATTGGGGGCGACTGCCCCTAAATGTCGGCGGGCCATTATAGTCATCCCGTGTAGTTGCGCGTGCTTCGCATCGGAGGGTTTCGTTGAAGATTGAGGTAAATTCTTGACCGTTACGATCCCACGTGTATTTCGTCAATGTCTTTCCGACTTGATCACACATACAATCCCCTTTTCCCTCAAAACTGAAATCCCCCGCGCTGCGCTGCGCGGGGCGATTCGGCGACCGAGGGAGAGGCAGCGAGAAGGTCTGGCAGGCGGAACAGAATTCCAACGAGCAACCACATGTAAGCATTGTTAACGTAATTCTGGTATGCAGTAATTCCTCCAAAAGTAAACGGAAAGAGTAGCAAAAATGCGAACCAGAAGATGGCAAAACCTATCGGAAAAAAACGCGTGCCTCGCAATTGAGCGACAACCTTCCAAAGATGATATACGAGCGTGCCCGTCCAGAGGATCCACAGGAGAGGAGCCACGATCCCCATCTCGACGATAAGACACCCGTATCCTTCTTCAACTCCAATTGAAGGCGGACGCTGTCCGATGAGCTTAGCGACGTACTGGGTGCCCAACGAAGCGGTACCTGTACCGTTTCCCAATACCCAATGCGGACCGTCAAATACCGTAAGCAGATTGGCAATCGGATAGTCCCACGTTCGGAAACCAACCTCATATGCCGAGCTGCTAGGCAAGAGCGTTTCGGCGTAGAGCGCGATTCGCGATCCAGCCTCTTCCGGATAAAAGAACAAAATTGCTGTCAATCCCAGAACGGCCATAATTACGGTGCGGCGGACCGCCTTCAATGTGCGATGTGCTTGCCGCTGCCGCCAGGGAGCGCCCCAAAGCAGCGCAACGGCCATAACCGAGGCGCTTAGAATCGAGTACATCACCGGACCGCGCGCACCATTCAACAGGACGCCCGCACCTACTAGTGCAATTACTACCGAAATCAATCTCCGGCTGCGTTCCGAGTGAAGCACTAGGTAGCCGGCGGCCCCGATCGTAAAGATGGTCGCAAAGATGAGAAATAGCCCATAGCGCCCTGCGCTTACGAAGACCGAATCCGGAAGTGAAACGATTCGACCGGTCAAAGGACTCACTTTGTAAAGATTCCCAAGTTCCTCAAGTTCCGGTGCTAAGTGCGCGGGATTCAAGAAGCTGTTGCCTACAATTGCTTGTACGATTCCCAATAGTGAGATTAGACCGGCGGCGATGCAGTTAAGGACGAGGAAGCTGTGCAAATCCTCATCGGTCCTGATCAAAGCGTATCCGATGTACATTAGTGGCACATAATAGAAATATAGCTTAAAACCCAACAAACCATAATAGATGCTTGGAGAATTTTGATTAAATATCTGTACGCCGGCCAACCAAACGAAGATCAAAAGAGGAAGCAGAAAAAGAGGTCGAAACGTTTTTTGTTTTCCCTTAAGAAGTGTCATCGCGAAGGATAAGTAAATAAGCGCAGCAAGAACGTCTTTTCCGAAAAAAAGGGCAGTACCGTTGCCGAGATACTTCCGGGCAAGATCTTCAAAGAGAAGCCAGCCTAAAAACAAATAAAATCCAGACCGCCAATTTCTCAAAATCGCAACTGCAACTACGCATGCCACGAGTCCGAGCCCAAGGAACATCATTGAGGTCATGTTTCCGGACACGATCTCGGTGCCAATCTCCCATGCTAACCATAAGCTTATAACCAACACACTGAGTGATACGAGCGCTTGGCCTCTCATCGTTGGTATCGATTTGCTCAACATTGCGGCCCTTTGTTACTCCCGACGCTGATCAACGATTTCATATCGTCCACTCTTGCTGCTAGCTCGAAAGAGTCGCTCGTAAATCTGCACGTAACTCTGAACCATCCGGTCTAGTTTGAAATATCGCATTGCACGCTCGCGCGCCATCGCCCCGAGCGAATGGGCAAGCAACGGATCTACAATGACCTTTTCGATGCACTCGGCAAGCGCTCGCGAACTCCCTGGTGCAAACTTTAATCCCGCGTCTCCGACGACCTCGCCAAGGCCACCGATATCAGCCACGATGACGACCCCGCCGCGCATCATTTGCTCTATCGCGGACAATCCTGCTGTCTCCTCGCACACTGATGGCATAACAACTGCAGTTACATCGTTGACAGCTCGTTCAAAATCGGAACCTCGCAGATCTCCCGTGAATCGAACAATACTTTCAAGCCCCAACTTGTCGGCCAATCGTTCGAGTTCTCGTCGTTCCGGTCCGTCTCCGATGATATCCAACTTAAATGAGTACCCAGCGTCTTTAAGTTGTTTTGCTGCATCAAGCAGAACGAATAACCCTTTCTCACTCACAAGCCGGCCAACGTATGCTATTCCAAGATTTCCATTTCGAGGCATCGTAGTTTTACTGGAGCCTGATTTCCCTTCACCAATTCCATGGTAAATGGTGGTGTTCCGCGGCAAAGTCAGCCTCATGTCAACGTGACCGGTCACCATTACGTTCGCCGCGACGCTCTTGCAAAGCCAGCGCCGAGGGAATGTGAGCAGAACCGATCGGATACCGTCCCAAATGCCCATTGTCTGCGATGTGCATAGAACACACTTTGCATACCGCCTCTGACGAAAATATCCCGGGCAAACTGCTTTTGCTGGTTCTATTAGTAGTAATCCGTTCGGGCAAATGGCCTGATAACCGTGATGTTCGATAACGACGGGAACGCCGAAGAGCAGAGCAATCATCATCGGCAAGAGGCACGGTCCTTCAAGGTGTACAACGTCAGAATTACGGACAAGCTTCAGCAAGCGCCGAAACTTGGGTTGGCGAACAACGCGATAGGGAAGAAGCTCATCGTCCATTCCTTCCGCAGGCGTCATTGTCGCTACTGTCACGTCAAATCGTTTCAACTGCTCATCGTTCTTATGGTGTGCACCCTGCTCAACCAAGCCCCTCGCGAGATCATTCATCGAGGTCTGGACCCCCCCGATGGACGGTAAGAAATATTCTCCATAGATAAGAATCTTCACGGTCCGCCAACTAGGCTCATCGAATGTCTGCACCTTTCGCCTTAGCAAGTCCGCCGGTAGCTAGGATAAGGGCATTCTCGAATCCCAAGATATTGTCCCCAGGAGACCAATGCGTCATCCGTTCCCGGGAACTTTCACCCATCTTCCTTAGGCGCCGCGGACTCTGGATCGCACGGTTCAGAGCCGCGCTAAGTGCTTCAATGTCGCCACATGGAAAAACAAACCCCGTTTCCCCTTCACGCACGAGATCGAAACGCGCGCCGACTCGATCGCTCACAATAACCGAGCATCCGCATAACATCGCTTCGTTCACGACAACGCCAAAAGGTTCGTATTCAGAAGGCAACACAAATAGGTCCGAAGCGGTATATATTTCTGGCAGGCCGGATTGGTTCACAAATCCAAGGAAACGAACTCTAGCGGAAATTCCGAGGGCGAGAGCCTCGGACTCGAGAGTAGGGCGTGACGGGCCCTCACCAGCAAATATCAAATAGGCTTCGATGTCACTGATTTTTGCAAACGCGCGCAGAAGATCCTCTGGGCGCTTCCAACTCTGAAGTTTGGCGCAAAAGAGAACGACGATGGCGTCTTCAGGAACATTCCACCGATCCCTAATGGCCTTGCGATTGACATCCGCTGACTGCCGTGTCCACCAATCGTTGTCAACGCAATAGGGAGTAAGCACAATGCGATCATCAGGGACTCCGACTGACCTCATCAACGAAACCGTACCGCTCGATGGAGCCAGAACCACATCAGCCAGCCTGAAGAGTCTTGGCCAAAAGAGCCTTTTCGCCCACACCTTCCATGACTTTCGATCCCTCGCGGTAAGCTCATGCGCATCAGTGCCAAATAAAACGGGTATCCGATTCCACTTAGCGGCCGCGAGGGCAATCCAAAATGTCGCACAAATGTACCCAGTATATAGGACTATGGCATCGAATTTTTCGCGAGAAGCAAGCCGCCAAATTCCGGGGTTGAATAGACCGAAGAAGGAATCCAATCCAGGAGAAATTGACCGATTCTTGACTGCTATCCACGGATAGCCTTCCAGCAGCGGAGTGTCCCATTTCACGTCGATGCCAAATCCCGGATCAAATTGGCCCTCATCCCGCTGCAAGTTACAATAAGCCACTTGAATTTGGACTTGCGGCCGCGTCATGAGACGTCGAAACATTGGAGCAGAATATTGTACTGGATGCGATGCGACGAATAGCACTCGGATTGGCGATTGCAACGATCGCACGCCATGGTCACCACCTACGGGAATCGATTCTAGGGCCGGTCGATTTATGCTTGGCATTTACCTTGTTAGTGCGGCCTTTCAACGAGTTCTCATTGTCATACGGTCGGCATCAGGAGTCCACGTCTCGGCAACTACGATTTCAGGAACTAGCTAGTGAACGAAGTCAGCCCGCATTCGTGGAGCAGTTTTTTTAATCTGACGGGATAGAACTACCAATACTTGTGAAGTAGCATGTTGAACGGATGCTCCCTCGCGGGAAAGCCGGAACTCAATCAGAGGAGGCATTTAACCGCGACCCTTCGGGATAGAAAGTTGCAGGCTTGCTCATTAACTGACGCCCCCAAGATATTCGGCGAATCGGTCTGCGATGCGACACCACGAAAAATGAAGCTCCTGCGTTTCTAAATTGCGTTTATGTAATTCCGTCCACCGAGCCGGATCGCTCAGAACGCGAATCAGGCCGAGAACTAACCCCTGTCGATCTCCCCACATTGACCATTCGATGCCTGCCTCTTCGAAAGGCTCGCTAATGTGCCCCTTTCGGTACCCAACAATCGGCAGTCCACATGCAATGCCCGCTATTGCGCTTCCGCGTTGAGGCAAAACCGGACCCCGCACAAACAACATCGCGTCCGCTCGCTTAAATTCGCGTGCTACCTCGTCGGCCGGCAGAACACCAAGGACCTCCAGCGCGACATCTGTGTTGTTAAGCGCTTTAGCCAGACTCTCTCTAGCCTCAGTCGATCCACGACCTACCACTACCAGACGCAATTTTGAAAGCGTTTTACTAGCTGTTCCAATAACAGCAGTGATCTCTTCGACCTCGCGTTGCGTCTCAGGAAGGCCCGTCACTCCGAACACGATTACGGTCTTTTCTTGATCAGTCGTTAGAGGAGGGGAGCGACGAGTGGTGTTCTGTGGAACGTTCGAACCGATTAGGATAGACACCGCCTTATTATCTCCACTCGTCAACCAACTCACGTTGCGGAGCGGAACGGTGAAGATCGCTCTTTCTGCTAAACCGTGCAGCCTGCGCATCACCCACATCTGAAAGGCGACCCGCAGCCTATCGACGATTCGCCTTCCGTCCGTAGGCGATGACTCGTGGAACACCACCGCGCAACGACCGCGATGTAGTCGGATGATCGCAATGGCGACGAGTACACCAAACGGAAGTCCATGCCTCGACCAGCTGAGCGCCGTGTACTGAATAACGACCCATCGTCCGCGCCAAGCAACGGAATCGCGCCATAAGTCCCGAAGAGCAACGGTCCAACCTTTCTGTGCCCAAGAAACGCGCATGGACTGGAGGAGGATTCCTTTGTCCCGTAGAGCTCCCGCTAGCAGAAAACAATAGTCTTCGATGCCGTCGGTGGGAAGGTCTTGTCGGCCAAGCACGGCTACCCATCGCTTAGGATTGAATCGGGACTGCATCATAATGACCTGGCGTCGGGGTCCCTTAACGTGCGGGAAGTCCTTTGCGACCTCGGCCCCATGCGTCAACCATGCGTCGCAGACCTGTTGTAATTCCGATCTGTGGACTCCACCCTAGATCTCGATGTGCTTTTCGGATATCGCTAACATATATTTTCTGATCGCCAGGACGAAACTCGTCATATTTTACGAGGGGCACCTTTCCAATCGTCTCTTCGAGAGGTCGTTTCAGTTCGGCCCACACTGAAATTGTATTCCCCGGCCCACCTCCAACGTTATAGACCTGACCAGACGTGTTCTTGATCGCGCCACACGAACGAATCATTAAATCGACGAGATCCTCGACATAGAGCAAGTCGCGTACTTGTTTACCGTCGCCGTATATAGTCAGTGGCAATTCCCGTAAACCACTTAACGCGAAATGCGCCACCCAGCCTTGATCCTCGGTGCCAAATTGGTGGGGTCCGTAAATGCAAGACATTCTGAAGACGATCGTCCGCAATGAATATATGCGGTGGTAGTCACGAACGTATTGATCGGCAGCACCTTTTGAACATCCGTATGGCGAATGAAAGTCGAGAGGGCAATCTTCAGAAACACCGTAAGGCAGATTTTCGAATTTATAGCGAGTTGAGTCTTCGACAACAGTCAAATGGTCAAGCCCGCCGTAAACCTTGTTAGTCGAAGTGTAAAGGACAATTGGTGTCTGATTTTGCCGACGGGCTGCCTCAAGGATGTTTAGTGCCCCTTGCGCATTTATCGAAAAGTCCTCCTGTGGATTTGCTATGGAAGTTGTCACAGCGACCTGTGCGGCCAGATGAAATACTACATCGGCGCCGCGCATAGACTTTTCAACTTCGCCAAAATCGCGCACGTCCCCTTTCACGAAATTCACGCGAGTTCCGTGTTGCCTTCTTAGCCATTCTAAATTTTGTTCCACTCCAGAACGTCTCAAGTTGTCGAACAGCACGACCTCTTTTCCTTCTCGCAAAAACCGATCTGCCAGATTCGTCCCAATGAACCCCACTCCGCCAGTAATCAGAATCTTCACAATATCTCCTGCGCTGCGGAAGTCGGCTCTCTTGCAACGAACCCTGGATGCGTAGAAGCTGCTTTTTGAATCGCTTCCAGAATTTCGGGGTAAAAACTTTGCCACGAATGCGCTTGTATCAATTCCAATCCTGCACCCCTCAGTTTTTTTCGCAGTCGGGAATCTTCAATAAGGCGCACGACTGCGGCCGAAAAAGAATCGCAGTCATCCGCTATCAACACATGTTCCTCGTGTTTGCAGCCTGTTCCCAACGCGCCCAGCGAAGTCGTGATCACTGGAATGCCCATACTGAGCATCTCGAGTAGTTTCAGTCGGACACCTGTACCCGAGAACACCGGGACGACGCCTATTACAGCGTCACTCATACAATCCGGAATGTTCGATGGGCCCCTGCGATCTATCCTAGGATCGCACTTCTCGGGTGCCCAATTCTTGCTGCCATGCCCAATTACCCTAAACTCTGCAGACGGAAATTTCTCCCAGATCGTTGGCAAAATTTGGGCTACGAACCAGTTAGCTGCATCCAAATTGGCACCCCAGGACATATTCCCGAAAAAACCAATGACGTGGCCTCCGGGATCTTGACCGCGTGGCGGGAATTTTGAGAGGTCCACCCCTATTGGAACCACCCGAGCAGGTCTAGGTAGTCGATAACGCTCTGCCAGGTCGGCCGCATCTTCAGCGTTCACGGTACAGAGCACCGTTGAAGTTTCGCACGTTCTCGCTTCGAATTTTCTAACTATGTGCTCTTCCAGCGCCCACCTCAGGTGCAACTTACCAAAGCGATTTCGCGCGTCTCTCGCATCGACGGCTTGAACCGAGTGTTTGAACAATACCACTGGAATCGATGATACGAGCAGCGGAGCATACCCAGCAACCACGTTTTCCGTCAATACGACTACGTCATAATTACCCGTTTCAACGTGGTGCAAAATTTCGTTCCGCGCCCCGTTTGTCATTCCGACCAAAGAAGTAGATGGAGTGTTAGTGAGAACTGCTGTGGCAAGACGTCGGATGCGAGCCGAGAGTTTCATATCCGGTACAGCCGCTATACAAGTTACTTTCAGTTTGGGCAGTTCGCGAATGCTAGAGGTTCCTTTCTGGGGATCACCGATCCACAACAGATGGATATCGTGTAACCTACTCGCGGCATCCAGCCAATGAAAAATCAGATTGCGAGAGCCCGTGTCGGGAGGATAAGGAAATGGCTGCGCTATGAAAAGTACCTTCATTTTTGTTCCAAGGTTCCGAAGAGGTCGTTTTTATTACGCAAACCCTTTGTCACGCCGGGTATCCACGCCAACAGATGCACGAAAATAAGGAAAAGATTTGCCGATGCCTGAACGATTCGGGCCTTCACACTCGCGAAAACGCCACGGATGGTGCCCCAAACTCCGCTCCAGCCGTAATTTTTGACACGAAAATATGCATCATCGCGGATCATCGCCCAAACCAAACCCGGGCGTAAGCGCTCCGAAGGATTCATCCAGCGAGCCGCACGATGAATGATTTGGGCTTCTCCGTCATATAACAGACGATAACCTTTTAGTCTTAGACGAACGCATAGGTCGGTATCCTCTCTCCACGACCCTCTACGCGTATAGCGAGTATCGAGGCCATGGACTTCGAGTAATGCCTTCCGCCAAAATGACATATTTCCACCTGGCAAGTGATCTACGTCCTGAATCTTTTTAGGTGACGCGTTGAATCCCGACCATAACAGGTCGCCACCGAGGCCCATTGCCGCGACGAGTTCAAGCTCGGGATATTCAGGCGAAACGCGGCCACCTACGCCCGCGACTCCCTCCATTAGAAGGGCATCAACTAGTCGCCTCAACCAAACCGGCACTGCTATCCCATCGTCATCGATGAAAGCAACGATTTCTCCGGTCGAAAGTTGAACCCCAACATTTCTCGCAGTGGCTGCTCCACTGTGGGGAATTCGCGTATATTGAATCGGTAACAGCGAGCGTCGACGAATCGCGTCCGTTACCTCCTCGCCCTCGTCCGTTCCATCTTCAACTACAATTATTTCATAACGATCTTTGGGGTAATCAAGTGCTAGCAAGCTTTCTAAGCAGTTACTTAGGTAAAACCGGCGCGCTCTTGTTGGCACCACTATCGAGACATAGGGAACCTGTATCGTCGTACTCATCGCGCGATTCCTTCTCTCTGGTTTCCGTGCCCCAACGAACGACTAGTTAGCGGCGCTTGATCCTCTAACGCACTCGATCGGGTACAGACGACGTTAATGAACTTGTAATCGCTCAGAGCGCTCTCGAATTCGCGAGGCTCCCATCGACAGACGCGTTCTGAGCGCTCGTCTATAAATGAAACAGAATCGAATTTTCCCGCCAAAGCAGTTTCTTCGACTAGTTCGATTGGCGACACCCCCAGTTGCAGCAGTTGGGGTTCATTTGCTTCGAATATTAACAACCTCGTCGTCGGAAGCAGGGCTCGGGCCCCTTGCAGCGCTAGGGGCTCGGCACCTTCTAGATCAAGTTTTATCACGTCGGCGCGTTCAATGCCTGACGAAGCCAAAAACCCATCGAGACGGACGCCTTCAACGCGAACGTGTCTCGAGGTTTGAGTGTTATCAGCCACGAGGCTGCTCAGCATTGGTTCCTCATCGTTGACGACAAAATCAAACGTTCCCTCCCGATCGGTGAGTGCCAATCGCTCGGGTTGAATAACGCCCTCGAATCCATTGCAAATTACATTTTTCTGAATCAGCGAAAAGGTGATCGGATCCGGCTCAAATGCGTATACGCGGCCCTCACCTAACAACTTCGTTGCCGCCAAAAGGGCGAAAAATCCAATGTTGCTGCCGCCATCGATGACAATATCGCCTGGTCGAATTGCATTTCCCGCGACCGCCACGAGCGTCGAGTGAAAGAGAACCCCGCGAAGTGCCATAATTATCAATGCACGATACGATGCCGGAACATGGATATGAAATCCGTATTCTGTTTGAAATCGGATTGACGAGTTCCCACGAGAAAAGACATCTACGAGAGTGTCCCTGCTGCGACGGATGACCGGAAAGCGGTCAAGGCGACCAAGGCGAACGCTGGAATGGGCCGCGAACCAGTCCCTTAAGTTCGCCGGCCAACAACCGCGCTTTTCAGAGTCGCCGGTCCTGCCATACGTCGCTCGATTCGCTGTTTTAGGTGCTAAGCTCAATTTGCTTGCTCTCCAAGGAACACGGAATATTTAGTATCCCAGCCCACTCGTCCATGAAATGTGTGACCGGCGAACCTGCGATGATCATAGCCGGTACGAGCGTGCGGTTATAATTTCGTTTGTTATCGTCATGAATACTGAAGTAGATGCTATAAGCCCCCGGCCGGAGAGGTAACGTCGAAAACATCAGCGATATGTGATGATCACCAGGTGACAGCTGAAAACGATCAAATGACCAGCCCGCGATTAGGAGGCCGCGCCCGTCGTAGATCAAGATAGTCGCCAGCCCATGTCGAATTGTTTGTCGACTATGTGCGTGAATTCGTATGGAAACAGGATCCGATCCGTTCGCGACAGTATTGCATTCGGGGCCTTGCGATTCGACAACTTCCCAACCTGAAAACCAAACTGACTCATGCTGCCCAATCTCTTGTCGTTTTCCTTCGGCCCCGGAAAGAGTAAATCGTTCATAGGCACCTATAACGGCTTCGGTTGCTCCGTCTAGACGGACTTTGCCATCGTCAATCCACAGTACTCGTTCGCATAAGCGACGAATCTGGTTCATCTGATGGCTAACAAATATGATCGTCCTACCGCTTTTTGAAACTTCCTCCATTTTTCCGAGACACTTTTTCTGAAACTCGAGATCGCCTACGGCTAACACCTCGTCCACAAGGAGTATCTCGGGTTCAAGATGGGCTGCGACGGCAAAAGCTAGGCGCATCTGCATCCCGGTGCTGAAATGCTTTAAGGGTGTACTGATGAAACGCTCTATCGCCGCGAAGGAGATGATCTCGTCAAATTTGCGCGTAATCTCTAATTTCCGCATCCCAAGAATGGCGCCACTCAAATAGACGTTTTCACGGCCAGTAAGCTCCGGATGAAATCCTGTTCCAACTTCCAATAAGCTTCCAACACGACCACGCAACTCAGCAAAGCCAAGAGTCGGGCGCGTGATACGCGATAGAATTTTCAAAAGAGTGGTCTTACCCGCCCCATTGCGACCAATGAGCCCGACGACTTCGCCTCGCCCGATCTCGAAGGAAGCATCTCGCAACGCCCACAATTCACCAGTCTCTAGGCGCCTGCGCAAGAGGAGTGATCGCTTAAAGGTGAGGGCAAAAACATCGCGCAGAGCACGATAGGGTTCGCGCTCACCGATTCGGTATCGCTTGCAGAGCCTTTCAGCGTAAATCACTGCTTCACTCATCACTTACACCACATCGGCAATGGTTGTCTCCATTTTTTGAAAGTAAGCAATACCGCTGAGAAGAATCAGGATCATAACCCCGGTGGAAACGAGGACCAGTCGACCTGGCGGGTTGCCGCGTCCCAGCGACCAGCGAAAACCCTCGATAACACCCGCCATCGGGTTGAGCCCGTAGAGCCAACGCCATTTCTGAGGTACCAATGAACTCGGATAAACTACTGGCGAAGCAAACATCCAGAACTGCACAAGGAATGGGACGACGTACCGTACATCGCGGTACATAGCGTTAAGAGCCGATAGCCACAAGCCCACACCAAGCGCGGTAAGCACCGCCAGTAGAAGAAACACCGGAAGCCAAATTACCGCCGCCGAGATTCGCGTACCATAGTAGATCAACATCGCGAGAAACATTAAAAACGAGACCCCGAAATCGGCGAGGCCTGATAGTACAGCTGAGAGCGGCAGCGCGAGTCGTGGAAAGTACACTTTCGTTACAAGACGTTGATTCTCTACGATTGTATTTGTAGCATTCTGGAGTGACGCAGCAAAATACATCCACGGAAGCAAAGCAGAATAATAAAAAATTGGATATGGAAGCCCTTCAGAAGGAATATGGGCAAGTGTGCCAAAAAAGAGCGTAAAAACGAGCATTGTGAGAAACGGCTGCAGGATGGCCCACGCAGCACCGATAGCGGTTTGCTTGTAGCGGATTTTTATGTCGCGCCAGACGAAAAAGTAGACCAGCTCGCGAAAATCCCAAAGTTCACCGAAAGGCAGAATCCACCAGCGGGTCGGCGGAGTGATGCGCATAACAGGAACCGCGGGTTTGCTGAGGGTCGTTGAAGTTACCGCATTCATTAAATTACTTGGTGTCCTCGGAAGGTGCGGCTTTTAGTTGCTCCACGTCCTGGCCTTCGATGTGTCCCATCAATTGCTTGCGGCGCATGAAATAGGATCCGATGGTGCGGGCAGCCTGTTCCGGAACCACCGCCACTTGATTATAAGCCGCATCACGCCAGGAAATGGGCCCGCGAGCAGGAATTAAGTGCGTACCCCACTGGAAAATCATGCCCGCATTCCAGAGGATCAGGACGGACACGGTGGCGGTGGCCACGATATTCGCGCGGCGTCCGGTGATCGCACCAGCTAGAAAATCAAAAAACGCGGCCAGGCCCAGGATGAATATGGGCGTCAAGGATACAAAGAAACGGCTCCCAAATGAAGAAATTCCGGCCCAGTCGTTATAGCAGCCAATCGCGTACAGATACAAGGCGAAGGCCGCCACACAGCACAACGAAAGCATTCGGTCGCGACGGTGCAACAGCACCAATCCAATGACGGACAACAAGACAATCGGCGTCCAACTGAAAAGTCCATGTTCGGAGGCGAAGGCGACGTGCAGAAGTGCGGGGGAAGCAAAGCTCCAGGGTTCGTGATAGCCGAAATCGAGATAGTGACCGTAAATGATGCGTTTGGAGATCAGCGTGGGCAGGAAAACCACACAGATCGTCAGTGAAAACAGAAGATTCTGGAGGAATAGCTTACCGGCGTCTTCCATGCGGCGTTCTCGAATTCCGCGCCAGTATTCCTGCAGCGATTCGATCAACGGGACGGTCAGCAGCAAGCCATTGACGTAATAAACGTCGAGCATCAAGCCCGAAATCGCTCCTAGCACGAGCCATTGCGTCCAGGTGCGACCGCCACGGGTGCGATCCCAGTACCAGAAAGACAGAGCCACAACGAACGCCGAATGCGCGTGCGACCAGGAGGGATTGAAATACATATAAACCGGCAGGGAACTGGCAAACCAGATGCCGATGGTTCCTAGAAAGGCCCATCGCTCCCCGAGATGTTTCCTGGCGAGCCGGAAGGACAGAAACAGTCCCAGGAAACCGTAGAAGGCGGTGCCCAAGGCCATGGCCGTCACGTAGGGAAATGAAAATCCGTTTTCAGCAAGGTGACCGCCGAAAACATGATCGATTTTAACCACCGCTTCCGCGATGAGCAGAAACGGAGACCATAAAATTGCCGGACCGATCGAGAAATGATTGTCCAGGTGCCCGGTAGAGGTGTATTCGGCCGGCCGGATATGCCCTTCGGGATCGATCCGACCCAGGCGGAAACTAGCGTTGGCGTTCTGCCAGTCCGGCTCAAAATCGAGGCGATGCTCCAGCAAAATCGCGCGGGCAAAAGCATAGTAGCCCACGCCATCGCCACGCACCCAGGGGTTGATCAACGGAAGCGAAAGCAGAAAGAGAACCGCGAGAATCTTTTCGTATTTGTCCATTCGGAACAATCGTACCGGCTTTCCTTAACGTCTATATAAAGTATTAGATTATGAATTCCCAGGGCTTGGCAACAGGCTAAATATATGAAGCAGAGCGAACAATTCAAGACGCCAGGACGTTTGATCGGGCGTCGTCTTTCCGGAAAATTGCAATGATAGATAGCGGCGGAAATGGCAGCAACGCATCGATTCGCCTGAAGATCGGCGTAAGCACGTTCAACACCCGGATCTGAAACATGCCGAAAGTCGTGCGGCGCAGCATTTTGCCGTTGAGCCACCAGGCCGGCACTCCGGCCCGGTTAAATTTCAGCAACTTTTCGATGCGAAATCCGGCCTGTTGACCTACCAAGATCAGTTGCTCGGGAGTGTACCGCCGGCAATGACCGAGAACTTCGTCGAGTGTACCCATTAGGCCCGGGCCGTTCGGGACCAGGATGATGGCACGGCCGCCGTGG
>Ga0302179_10001022_pt1 | contig 17490 bp, 26 predicted proteins | sample I_Palsa_E3_1_FD_198788 | JGI IMG/M metagenome (GOLD analysis project Ga0302179, IMG submission 198788) | Peat permafrost microbial communities from Stordalen Mire near Abisko, Sweden - I_Palsa_E3_1 | ecosystem: Environmental > Terrestrial > Soil > Palsa > Peat permafrost | place: Sweden...
TTCCCTTTCAAGTTTTGAGTGATGCCTGCTGCACTGCACGTGTGCTGTCGCGCCGGGCCAATTAGGCTTCCGATTCAGGCAGCAGGACTAAGACGCCTTGGTCCTTGGAGCTTACGTCACGGACATGAAAGAAAGCATTCATGTAAATATTTATCATCTATCGATTCCCGCTGCCGATTCCCAAGCCACTCGGAAACACTAATCGCGAGCAACAAATCAAGCACGCACGCACGCACACACTCACTGACCCCACTCCCACAACAAACCGCGGCCGGCTGCCTCTTCTTATAATAACAGGCCTTATAACAGACCACCTGGCCGGCATCAACCAGACCACCCGCAACAAACAGCTCTCCTTGTCAGGCCTCGTTCTTGGCTGCTCTTCTCGCGCTCTTCTAGCACTGCTCAGACACTCTCGCTCCACAGCCCCATGCCCAAGTCGCTTCTCACGCTTTCCGCAATTCACAAGAAAGACAGAACTCGTCGCCCGTCGCTATCCTCCTCCCAGCACAAAATCACCTCTCCGAAAATCGCCCCAACCGGACCAAACGGAATCCCTGCCTTTGTCCTCAAGCGCACGCCTCCCCAGGCCATCAAGCACAACGCCAAACACCTGCCCTTCCAAGCCAGGTCGCTCCCTGTCCGTCCCACAAGCGTCCCCAGCTCCGGCCCAAAGGATGACGATGATGCCTCGTCCACTGCTGCCTCCGACATGGAAGTCGACATCGAGGCCCTCGATGACGACGACAGTCTCGCCTCTTATGCCTTCCGAAAACCGCGTCGTCGTCCCTCAGAGTCCACGGTGACACCCGCATCCTCCTACGCCGATGTCGTCGGCCCTCCCCCTGCTGCAGCATCAAAAGTCGTATCGGCACACGAACTTGCCGAAGTCTATCTCTCGGCACTTCTGAGCGCGACCCCCGGCGCATTACCGATCCGCCGCATCAACGCCCACCTCGTCGAAATGGTCCCCTCCTTCGCCGCGCTACCGCCACCCAAACAACGGCGACTAGTCGTCAAGGCGCTCGAAGGACGCAAGGGCGAGCTCTTTGAGAAAGTCTCCTGGGGCACATGGTCGTATATCGGACATAATCCGCAACCGATCGCTGCGTCTGCACCCGGTAACATGCAATTTCAACATGCCAAGAAATCGCACAAAAAGTCAGACAAGATGGACGACGTCTCGTACCCCGTCCTCTTCAGCTTCGATAACGACATGGACTCGTCCTCCGAAGAGAGCGAGTGGTCTGCCGGAGACGACGACACCGACGAAGAAGACTGGCGTGCCATCGGCGCGGCCGGAATTCTCGAACGTTGCGCACGTCGTGAATCTCAAAGCCGATCCATGCAAGCCTTTGAAATGCGACGAGAGATCTCCCGGGACGATGAGGACGCGGCGATCGAAGCCCTCGTCCGGATGAGTGAGTCGTACTAGGCACAGAAGCACAGACTAGTATATATGTTTTCCACAGCGAGTGCATTGTCTATTTGTATATACCTTCTCGTTGCAATGACATATTGTTTATGGCGGAGTTATGGATGAGTCGCGACTTGGTTCTATGGACTTTGTGTCCTTTTTATCTGCAAGGGAGGGAATCGGAGTGTTTCACGTTAAACGGATGGGGAGTTGTGAATACACGGGCTGTACAGGGTTGTTACATATTTCGCGTCTTTCCTTGGGTCGGTGTGGTGGGATCTGGTTATGGGTATATGTCTGTTTTTTCCTAGTATCATACTATTCAAACTTTACAAGTTTGTCCGAATTGTATATACCTTGCATCCGACGAATCGAATCAAAGTTTTCGATCACGCAGTTTTGTGTGTACTGTACTGTCTGTACATATGTCTTGGAATTGTTTTGGCGGAGAGTGTGGCAGGGAATATTTGGTGACGTCGACGAGGGGAAAAATCCCTGCGGCGCGAATCAAGCCCCCCTTAAATTGAGCCAATATTACGTCTTACACAAACATTGGACGCTCCGAGCTTGCTTTGATATATACTCTTGTCGAGAGTTGCCGAAAATTGTTCATTTAAATTCCGAGGCGTATTCAGTCCTAGATAGGGAAAAGCGATGTTTTGTTCACGTGCTCGACTTGAATATTCCCGGTGTGTCCGTATCCAACACTCTCGATGGAGAAGACGGATACTTCCTAGAAGGTGTCCGCTTGAAAGGTAGGCATTGTTTGTTATTTCGCTATAGCGGGTCAAGAGTCTTTGTTCTTCCGAATTGCAAAGATCTGGCAATTGGACGTCCTTAAAGGACACAGACATTTTTTTGAACGGGACAGCCCCTGCACGTCACACAAAAGGTGGCTGTACGACTGCTCTCGCTCCACTCCACAAACCACAGCCTGCAATCCGCCGGGTCCCCGTCACTTCGAGACCCGAGCCATCTTCGATTGTAATCCTACCGCTTGAACCTTCCGTTGCCTCTGGCAACTCACACTCTGCGACTGAATTGAAATTGCCCTTCCCAGCACACTTCGCCCACATCAGCCATCCAATCCCCCCCGTCGTCCACACAAATTTCTACGTCCGCATAGCTATCAATCAACAGCGAAATCAAAGGGATGATGATGCACAAGCTATAATTCCTTCCTGTGCAGCAAAGATGTCCGTCACCGGGTCTCCGTCATCGTCCCCTTCCTTCCGGCCCCCTGCTCGCAATATTCCCACGGGCCTGTCCCTCGACCTGAACGCCTCGCCCTCGCTGCGTCCACCGGCCTCGAACCGTCTCCGGGCAAATCTTCTCCCGACGCTCTCGATCCAAACCAACCCGTCCCCTGCGCCGCAGCCATCCATCTCGCTGACCCCGTCCACCGCAGACGATTCCTCGCCGAGCCCGATCGTTGTCGTGCAGAACGATTTCGGCACGCAAGTCAGGAAATGTATTGGCGATGAAGAAGATAAAGTTTGTGGGCCGTTTGGGAAACTTAATATTTCGACGAGCGCGGATGGAGATGATGAGGCTACGCCGCCGCCCGCACAGGATACGCTCACGCAGGAGATTGCCAGTTTGGACGAGGAGGGGTGGCGTAGGGCGGCGCGCGATGGGGGGATCGTGGAAGTCAGTGTTCTTGGAGAGGGAAGCAGTGGATCTGTCTCTCGGTGCAGATTGCGCCATGGCACCCAGGAGTTTGCGTTGAAAGTACCATCCCTTGCACACAGCCCTGGGGAATACGATTGATAAGTAGACGATTTCCGCAGATCCGCAAATGCAGAGACAAATCCTGCGAGAGTTGTCATTCAACAGATCCTGCGATTCAGCTCACATTGTCAAGTATTACACATCATTTCTGACGCCGGATTCCTCGTCCATCGCAATATGTATGGAGTACTGCGCAGGAAGATCCCTGGATAATGTGTACAAACAGGTCCGGCAACGGGGAGGTCGGACCGGAGAAAGAGTCCTTGGAAAAATTGCATGCGGTGTTCTGGGTGGACTAAGTTATTTACACGAACGAAAGATCATTCATCGAGGTAGACATCCTCATACGCAAGAGCTGACAATAGATATCAAGCCATCGAATATACTAATTACCCGCGAAGGGAATGTCAAGTTATGCGATTTTGGTGTTTCGGGGGAACTCGTCGACTCCCTCGCCGGAACATTCACCGGTACTTCATATTATATGGCTGTAATTCCCAGTGTATGGCATAACTGATTCCAGCCTGAACGAATACGCGGGGAGAATTACACCGTCGCATCAGATGTCTGGTCCTTGGCACTATCCTTAATGGAAGTAGCCCAAAATCGATTCCCATTCCCGCCCGAGGGGGAAACACCCCTCCTCCCCATCGAATTGCTCCAATACATCGTAAATAATCCCGTCGAACAGCTTCGCGATGAGAAAGAAAGAGGAGTCAAATGGAGTGAGAGTTTCAAACACTTCCTCAAGCTATGGTAGTCCTCTTGTCCCTCTTCCCCCTATTTTTGCTCAGGGATCTGATTTAGTTTGGAGAGAAATTATCATAAACGCCCTTCGCCGAGGCAGTTACTGAGTAACCACCCTTGGGTCGTAGGAATCAGTAAACGAGAAGTCGATATGGAGAGGTGGATTAGAGAAGTTTGGGGCTGGTCTTAGTATTGCTCATTTTTGTTTTTTTGGAGGAGTTTAGCATTGCAAGGATAGCATTTGAAATGTACTTTGGGCGAAAGATGTGTGATTGATATTTGGAGAGATCGCGGGCTAGGATTTTGGGAATGAGTAGGATAGGATATAATATTATAGACATTTGGGTTGGTGATTTAGTTGGTTTTGTATGAGAACTTGGTGCATCTTCGTCCAGGAAGAGTGGCATGTGGTTTCGACTCGGATGGGGCGTTGGCTCTATGAGATCCAATAACTTGGCTGCCGCTCGTGTTTTGTAGTGAGGATTCGAGGGAAATCTGCACGGGCCTCTGTTTTCCTTACTCAGATATGCACGTAAATCACGCTTGGACTAAATACATTAAGCTCTGCCTGTCTTCCAACTCACCTGCACACATCCATCCTTAATTCCTTTCCTTCCTTCGCGTCACTCCTCATCCTTGGCCAACTATCCCACCATCCTCAGATATCAAGATGATCGATGAAACCATCAGTATATATCCACTCATCTGATAACTTCTAACAAAAGAATCAACTTTCACCATCCAAGATGTCCAAGACCAACTCTTCCCGGTCCACGACATAATGCACGCCTGGCCTAAAGCCCTCAAACACCCCGCCGACTACCACACCATAGCCTTCCTCTTCTCGCCCGCCCGATTCTGGACCTTCGCCGACCCCTGGGACCTCACCATCTGTCCGTCCCCCCTCCCCCCCTCCCTCCCCTACACGGAACCAATCTGACCCTCCTTGGTGTAGGCGTCCATAAAGAGTCCCACCGCTGCGAGTACCTCCTCCCGGAATACCAATGCCTTGCGTTAAAACAGTACATCGAAGATACCTACGAGATCACGCTCCCTGCCCTGCCGAGTAGTTTCAACCACGACCTGTGGTCCGGGAAGTGGGATCTGACGCTCAAGCAGGTGAATTCTGAGGCTGAGTATGCGGTGTATGTGAGGCTTGCGAAGAGTGCTACGCGGGGCTTGAAGACTGCGCAGAAACTGGAACGTGCCGCCGCGACGAGGAATGGGCAACTTGATATGGCGAGGGAGAAGGTTTTTGAGGCGTGGGAGGGGGGCGGAGGGGCGAAGTTCGTTAGTGTGGATATTGAGTGTTATGAGTTGGATCATAATTGTACGACTGAGATTGGGGTTTCGACGATGTTTGTCGGGCCAGGGGATAGAGGAGGAGGAGGAGGTATCGTTTCTTCGAGACATTTCTTGGTAAGGGAATATGCTCACTTGCGCAATGGGAAATTTGTCCCCGATATGGCGGATGCATTCGACCATGGGACGTCGGAGTGGATCCATCTCAAGGAGTGTAAACGGTATATTGCAGAGGCGTTTCGCAGTCAGGATGGTAGAGCCGTGTACTTTATTGGACATGATCCCATGGCCGATATCAAGTTCCTTGAGAAGAACCTGGCAATTCCCTTTCCAAAGAGAATGATTGTGTTTGATACGAGGTTGATGTATTCTGCTTTTGGGGGAGACAATGTTTTGAGGAATTTGGGGACTTGTCTCAATGATTTGGGGATCGAGTATTGGAATTTGCATAACGCCGGTACTCCCCCTACTCTTCTTCCTCGGTGTCTTTCTTTTCTCTCTTTTTGTGGGATCTGATGGTAGGGAATGATGCTCATTATACACTTGTTGCGTTCAGGGAGATGTGTCTCAGACAACCCAATGAAATCAAGAAACCTGAGACAAAACCCCATGTGCCGGCTGTTATTAGGGATATTATTCCTGAAGATCTCAAGGTTGCCGAAAAGAAGCATGTTCCTGCAACTGAAGAGAAAACAGATGGCAAGATTGGTCTAACCGCTTTTCTCAACAATCATAGAGGCGGTGAGGGTACCGGACACACTCAAGAACTCCAAAATCCAGTAAAACCCCCTAAACAGGGCAAAAGGAGGTATTTCACCAAAGATCCGGCAGAACCAGCTGCTGAGGCTCCTCTTGAGATGAATCCGGTTAGGCCAGATTCTCTCATTCTTCACGATCCTATCGTTACCCCTCAGAGGAAACCTGAAGAACCAGTCACTGGAAAACAAAAACGAGGCACTTCAGCTCAGAGGAAAGCCGATAATCGAAAATCATCTGCCAAGTCGAGACGTCAAGAGCGTGAGATGCACGAGGAAGCTGTTGAGCAGTTCTCTGAGACGGAGATTCCGCCTCCTTTTAGGATTGGGCTCGTTAGGTTAATTGGATAGACCCGAATAGATCGAAGATTTGATATGTAGGAGATGGTCTAGATGAAGTTTTTGCTTGGAAGTTGTATCTGAATAGGGGGTAGAGATGTTGGAGTGAGAGGCAGATAGGTCTGGATCTATAAGTGTAATTTGGGAATACATCTCATTTCTAGCTAGAACGTGTTGAATACTATGCTGTGAATTTCTTTCAACGTTCCGCACGCGAATCTCTTTCTGGTTCCTGGTGGACTTGTGGACAATAGTCTTCAGGATTGATTGATTGATCAGAGGGGGGGGGAGATATTCTCAATCAGCGCGCTCTTATTGGCGGTTGCACAACGTAATCGGATTGCTCTTTGTGGAGGACGGCAATTTTTTTTCTTTTCAGCAGATTTTTTTCTGGGACACATACATATCAGGTCCGTTTTTCCCTGCCTCCCTTCAAGCAAACCTTTTTGCACCACCGCATCCCAACACTCATCCATCAGCGTAATCACCCGCGTACTCCACAACAATGGGTAAAGAAAAGACACATGTGAACGTGTAAGTCTCCGTCTCCTTTTCTCTCGCTTTCCTTTCTGTTGTTGTTGCTGCATCGTTGTTCCATGTTCTGAGCTGACGGTGAATAGCGTCGTCATCGGTCACGTCGACTCTGGAAAGTCCACCACCACCGGCCATCTTATCTACAAGTGCGGTGGTATTGACAAGCGAACCATCGAGAAGGTATCTCGTCATCTCTTGCTTTGGCTAATCTGTCGTAGTTCGAGAAGGAAGCCGCAGAACTCGGAAAGGGTTCATTCAAATATGCCTGGGTTCTTGACAAACTAAAGGCTGAGCGTGAGCGTGGTATCACGATCGATATCGCCCTCTGGAAGTTCGAGACCCCCAAATACTACGTCACCGTCATTGACGCCCCTGGACATCGTGATTTCATCAAGAACATGATCACTGGAACTTCCCAAGCTGACTGCGCTATCCGTAATGCCCTTTCCCTCTTTATGAAGCATCTGTGGCTGACATTAACAGTCATCATTGCTGCTGGTGTCGGTGAGTTCGAGGCTGGTATCTCCAAGGATGGTCAGACTCGTGAACACGCCCTTTTGGCTTACACCTTGGGTGTCAAGCAGCTCATCGTCGCCATCAACAAGATGGATACCACCAAATGGTCCGAATCCCGGTTCGAGGAAATCGTAAAGGAGACATCCAACTTCATCAAGAAGGTTGGATACAACCCCAAGACCGTTGCTTTCGTCCCCATCTCTGGGTGGCACGGAGACGTATTGTCCTCTCTGAAACTTGTCTAATCTATTAGAACATGATTGAGAAGTCCGCCAACATGCCCTGGTTCAAGGGTTGGCAGAAGGAGAGCAAGGCTGGTGCCTCCAAGGGTTTCACCCTCCTTGAAGCCATCGACTCCATTGAGCCTCCCGTCCGTCCCTCCGACAAGCCTCTCCGATTGCCCCTGCAGGATGTCTACAAGATTGGCGGTATCGGAACAGTTCCAGTCGGACGTGTCGAGACTGGTATCATCAAGGCTGGTATGGTTGTTACCTTCGCTCCTGCCAACGTCACCACTGAAGTTAAATCCGTTGAGATGCACCACGAAACCCTCGTTGAGGGTCTTCCCGGTGACAACGTCGGGTTCAATATCAAGAACGTTTCAGTAAAGGAAATCCGACGAGGGAATGTTTGCGGAGACTCCAAGAACGACCCCCCCAAGGGCTGCGACTCGTTCAACGCCCAAGTCATCGTCTTGAACCACCCTGGTCAGATCGGCGCTGGATACGCACCGGTTCTCGATTGCCACACCGCCCACATTGCCTGCAAATTCGCCGAACTCCTCGAGAAAATCGACCGACGATCCGGAAAGAAGATCGAAGACGCACCCAAATTCGTCAAGTCCGGAGACGCCGCCATCGTCAAGATGATCCCCTCCAAGCCCATGTGCGTTGAAGCATTCACTGATTATCCTCCTCTCGGACGGTTCGCTGTTAGGGATATGAGACAGACCGTCGCTGTTGGTGTCATTAAGAGCGTTGACAAGAGTGAGAAGGCTGGAAAGGTTACTAAGGCTGCACAGAAGGCTACGGGCAAGAAATAAACTAGACGTACCTGGTTTTGTAGTGTTTTGTTGTTTATCTGAGATTGCTCTTGTACGTCATGTAGTGGTTCTTCAAGGAGATGTTGTAGAAGAATTACAATTGCATTCGTGTAGAACAAATATTTCCGATGACTCGCTTTAAGTGCGGAATGGCGACTAGTTTGACCCCATTATTTGGTATCTCGCATGTTCACGGCGCCTCCTGTTATTGACGAACTTGTGTCGTATGATTGTAAGAGGCGCAGGATGCTGGATTAAGGACAAACACGTTGCGCGGCACAGCGGTTCTCAATTATTAATACCTTCCCGAATACTAGCCCCCCAAACAACCGTCCACAACACCAAAAACGCCCCAAACTTACGCCCTATCATCCAAGAGAACCCTCCTAAAAGATATACAATTACTATTTACCAGTGATCTTCTTCATTTGTTTCTCTTTCCACTCCTTGATCTCGAGTTTCGTGTCGCGCTTCCACGTTTGATAACGGTCGTTGAACTCTTTATATTCCTCGACCTTTTCAAGCGCATAGTCTTTAGACTTATCCTTATAGAGATGATAATTCGCGATCGTAAGATGTTGTTGCTATAATAAGCCTGCATACATTTACATGAAGAGGAAAGACTAGGGGGGAAACGCATATTAAGGGGTAACGGGGAGTAGATACATAGTTGTAGAATACTTGCCATACACAGTAGGTATACGCACCGAGGCCAACAAAGGTAACTACTTCTAAGCGATACACTAACAGTAGTATTGACGCGCTGTCTTAGCTGACATGCCTCTGGCTGCTTTTCCTGCGACGGCTGTCATGGTTGCTCAGGGGGTTTAATCACAACAAGGGGATATTAATTTCATTATGTTTATTTCAGATGGCCACATAAAACCACAGCAAAAGCACCACCAAAATTTCAGAATACTGCTCGACAATTCCTCTAGTCATCAGGAGTTCCAACATTTCCCATCATCTTCCTCCTTCTTCCATAATGAATCAGTCTTCAAATGAACTCCTGGAACATAAATTTCTCTCGTGTCCTGGAGCTGCTTTGTAGCCCGACGAACGATATCATTGACCTCAATTAAGGGGACCAATTTCCTCTCGCCAATCGAGAGACCTTCCATAGCCTTTTTGATGACATCCAAAGTAGCCGTAACATCTGTCTTCTCCATAACCTTATCGTCAGACTTCTGGTCCAGAAACGTCCTTGGATGCTGCAATTCTGGACGATCCTGGCACCAATTTCGACTGGACTGAGATTTGACTGCTGCTCGGTATACACACGCAATGGGATCAAGTTGGGTTCTGCTGATTAAATAACGCTGCTGAGCAATCTCAATTGGGAGCGATCCAGATGTATCTTCCACGAGCAAATCCCTCGGCTCGGCTTCAATCAGGGCATGCGTGATCTTTGCCAAGCCAGTTCCGCTCGCCGAATGTATAGGGAGGTTGCCATCGCCATCGCGGAGACGGATTTGCTCCTTTCCATATTCAAGGAAGATCTTGACGATGTCGAGACGACGAGATCGAACGGCAAGGGCGATTGGTGTATGTAAAGTTCGAGCAACACGGCTTGTAAGCATCTTGCTCCTTTTTTCTTCAGGGATTTGAGCAAGACAAAAACGTAAATCGACATCGTTGTTGGCAAAAGCCAAAAGATGAAAGATATTATAACCCTGCTCGTCCGTCACAGCGGGATCGCCACCGTATCTAACGTATTTTTCGTAGATATTTTGGAAATGGGAATGTGGTAAACGTGCACTGATAAGCAAGCTGTCGTGCTTCGGAAACCGCTGTGTCGATTCGAGAATTGTAAGAGGTGCAACTTTGCTCTCGACAAACAACTTGAATACTGACTCAATACCCTCGATTTGTCCGCCGATGATGGCTGCGTGGAAAGTGTTATCCCGACCAGCAGTGCATCTGACCCCGAACCAATCGGCGAGATGCTCCTTCCATTTAGATTTTTCCAGCAATTCCGCCCGCTTATCAGTCTTGTGAGATTTGATAAAGTCGTCCACAGATTTACTGGGCCCGTCACCGAAAAACCATTCAATCGTTTGGGCATTTCCATAGTACGCAGCCAACATTCCGACTGGAAGTTTCGCGGAGTGGAATGGCGTGTCTTGAGATGGTGCAGTGGCCTTAGCCCAATCGCGACGATATTTCCCGCGGACACGAAGACCAGAGTAGAAACGGGGAGTATCCCGCTTAACTGTGGGATCGCTATGATGGGCAGCATCCACTTCCGTCTCAAGCTGATCGAAGTCGATTCCCCAGGCACTTCGACGAATCATCTCCTCAATAAAGGGGGTGCGGCCGAGGGTCAAAGCAATTTTGAAGTCAGTACACCAGCCCGAAGGGTGATCTAAGGAGCACCATCCTTCATTTGACATGAACATACGATATGCTCCATCTGGCATCAACATACGATCCGCCCCATCTGAGATTAGCTTATTTTCGACGAGGTGGATGTACCAGGATCAACCGCATTCGCTAAATCAAGTATTTTGACAAATGACTCCAAATCGTCTTCAATAAGGGCGAGTGTCAATGTTGTCCCGGTAGTGGGAGAGAGTTTGGAAGACAATAGCTTTTTGATGACTATGCGGTCAACGTACGGTGCAAGTGTTGTTGGATGTCGCAACACCTTGAGTGCTGTAACGTCCGTGCGAGCCTCGTCTGGTATATGGGTCACATCTCCCAGTTCGAAGGTATTGTCGAACGTTTCTTGGACCACAAAGTAATCCAACCCATCGGCGCCCGAGTCAGAGCCGCATTCAGAGTTATTCCTATCAACATAATAGTTGACCTTGTCATCCTTTGGACGATACTGTGCCTGAGCAATTTGCAGGAGTAACTTGGCAAGATCAAACCGTTTGTGTCTCAGTGCAATCATGACGAGAGTAGTTCCAAACAAAGATTCGTAGACCGAGACCTTGAGAGGCTTGTAACAGTTTTGAGGACCCCATCTGGAGAGTGTTCGTTGCTTGATGCCTTGCACATCACCCGTCCATACCATTTCGAAGAGCTCCAGATACGACTCATGTTGGGATTGAGGAACTTCTTCGTACGGGGTGTAATTGAATTTGATTGATGTTTTGTCAAAGGACAAAGTTTCGTCAGCTGATTTTGAGTTGATTCCATTGAGATGGGATGCAACTTTGGTTCGAATCAGGTCGTGACCGGGGAGCTCGTTCCAGGACTTTGCATTCTTCGCAAGGAAGAGCCAGGAGTTTTCATTCTTCGCAAGGAAGAGGCTTTGCAGTTCTTGATACTCGGATAACTGTTTCTCAAGAGCAATTTTCTTGGCTGCTTTGGCTTCTGCAGCTTGACGCTTTGTCTCTGCTGGTGGGATAACTTGTTTTGTCGAGGACCCGGATTCGTCATCACCAACGCCGTCGTGGTTCTCGTTCCCACTCTCTTCTTCTATTTTGGTCTTTGTTAGACGCCATTGTTCGGCTATCCAGGTTAAAAAAGAACCTACTATGAGCGGGAATGAATCAGTTTCGCACCATTACAAGACTTGTCAGTCTTTTCGGCTGCTTCGGGTTTAGATTCTTTGCTATCGAATTCGTCCAAACTAGACTGAAGCAAGGAAATACGATCGTTGAAAACCTCTACGAAGGACATCCCTTCGCTCCTATAATTAACGAAAACATCTGAGATACATACTCTGTCCATTCCCAGCGGTTGTAAAACGCTTGCGGAGCGGAATCTACGTTTGCTCCATATTCCAAAAGAAGCTTGACCATGGCTATATCACGCTCCTTGACAGCCATCTCAAGAGGCTGCAATATATCTTGACCGTACTGACATAGTTTGCGTTTCTCATCATCTCGATAATGTCGCAGCCACCAGAAATTCAAAGATTCGGCGTATTCAATGTACTGCTCCATAGTAATATGCACGCTAGCGCCATGTTTGATAAGAGATTCAGCCATCTGGACATCTTTCTTGAATACCGCGGTGTGAATTGGAAGCAATGGAGGCGTCATTTTGGAGAAATGGTTTAATACCGCCTTCGCCTTGGGGTCTTTTTCCAATAAAAGTTGAAGGATATCAAATCGCCCGGTAGAAGTCAACATATGCAAGGCGGTGGTCGAGTTGGAGTCAGATTGACTACTTAGTCCTTCACGGAGGAGTAATTGTGCTATGGCGAGGCCGTTGGGAGTGGCTGCGCAAAGGACAATGGGGAAGAATGTCTGCTTGCTGACGACGTATTCAGCATCTTTGGGAGGTCTAGGAATTTTAACAGGGATAGTGACGTCCGCTCCCTCGTCAATAAGCCGTTGAACCACATTCACATGCCCAGCAAAAATTGCGTGATGAAGAGGTGTGAAACAGTAATCCCAGTCAGGAAGGTCAAGATTGAGAACATCGTCTTCTTCGATTTCGGCGTATTCGTCGGTTTCTTTGGCTTCGGATCGTTTGATTTTTTCAAACCCGTCGTCAGAGTCTCCAGAATCTCCATCTGCGGTGCCTGATTCTTGCTTGCCTTGCTCTCGAAGTTCCTTTTCGTGGGCATTGGCCTTACTTTTCTTGAGGAATATGTCGATCAGATCGATACGTCCCGTTTGACAAGCGAGATGGAGGGCAGTTCTGCCATCGAAATTTCTTGTTGTCAATCGCGCGCCTTTCTCCACAAGAAGACGAGCGACATCGATACTTCCACACTGAGCGGCAAGGAAGAGCATTGTTCTTCCCGTGTGGTCCCGTTTGTTGACATCACTGGTTTGCAGTAACTCTCTGACCTTCTCACAATCGTTCAGGGCAACTGCTGACGCTAGTATGGCTTCTTGCGACAAATACGCCATCTCAGACCAATCTCCATCGGTGATAGGATGGAAGGATCCAACACTTTGACGTCCCGGATCATCCACCATGAATGTAATACTCCCCCTTACAAACCTCTCATCCTCCTCTTTCTGCAATACGACCGCCTCCGCCGACTCTGGTTCCGGACAGTAGCCACAACAATCATTGAACACGTCCTGCATGTCCCCGAAAAAACACGGATGACGATGTAACCTGAATTCCCGTTGCGGTGGAACATTTTTAGGATTCCATTCAGCGTTGTACACCATATCCCGTTGAAACATCAGTCGCTCGATATTCTTGGCATTGAAACTCTTGCCGTATGGAATGTGAACACTATCGTAATTGTTTTCGAAAAGGCCGTCCATTTCAGCGGCTTTGAGGTCGCCTCGCCTGAAGTTTCGACGACGACGAACGCGTGCTTGTTGGGCATCTGGATGGGGTGGTCGAGCGCGTTTCTCGCGACGCATTTCAAGGTACGAGTTCCTTGTAGAATCTGTCTTGATAACTGACAGCACCAAAAGTCGTGCCAGGCCTTGAAGACGGGTTGGTGAGCGATCATAAATCTAATGTCAGAGGACGAAGGACTTTTAAGCGAATACAGTTGGATCGATGGCCTCTCTTTTGAGATCGGGTACAAATATCTCGAAACCCCGTTGCGCGTATTTGGCAAGACGTAGTTCGTAGCTGGGGCTACGACGGGACATATCGACTGTCACGGTTTGAGTGACCAGGGAAACAAATGCGCGTGGGGTGGCAAAGACCTGGCTTCCGTTGAATCCAACGGCACATGCATCCACGTCGAAGCCTGCGAGAATCTCACTCGGAGAAGAATAAAGACGAAGAATGATCTGGATATGCCTGAAACTCAATTAAGTAACAGTGGAATTTACCTTTGCGGCCATTCGCAGACTATGGTCACTGCATGGGTGCTTCGAATACAAGTGACGTCCGCACGAGCACAAGCTTTGATACTCTCGTAGATTTCCACCATTTTCTCTTCCGCGGCAGTTTCATCTTTCAGTCCGTACAGGAATAAATCGATATCAGATCTTGAAATCAATGGAGGAAAGAGCTTGGATATACGCAGGGTAAGCTTTGTTGTGAAAATATTCGCGGAGAGCTCGGGGTGTAGGGCCCTTCGCTCCACTTTCCATCACTCTCTCTGGAAGCGGTTGCAAGCATGCAAGCACTGCTCCTCCAGCAACAAAGATATTATCCCTTCAATAAGTGCTCTTCAACGTCAAGATGTATACCAGTTCAATGTACCAAGGGCTCCTTCCGTGAAGGTATCCCAGTTCCTCTTAAAGCCAGACATCCCATCCTGGACAAAACTGTCTGTTCCTTTCGCCCTGCTCTCCTCCTTCGACAATGCACAAATATATTGCCGCTCAAGAGACGTCTCATCGATGACCCAACGAGCTTTAGTCTTATTTGCCCCCATCGAGTTGACCTTGGAGTGGAAAACAGGGACAAGGTTGGCATAAAGATCCGGAATGGACTCCCTCGCCGCGAATCTACGACGGAGGTCATTCTCAGAGTCGTAGAATTCGGAAAGCTGCTGCGATACGGGACTCTTAGATGAGGCAGCCGTCAAAGCTGCCAGGAATTTCTTCGAAGAAGCCGACAAGACTGGATCCATTGCATTTTGTGCCATCGTGCAAGGCCCGGACCAAAGTGTGTGGCTTCAGGGGAGGATGCTGTGGTGACGTTCACAATTGGGCCTGTGCCCCTGATTGACGCGGCGAATAGTGAGCCATTTTAACGACGATCAGATCAGTGTGTGCTGCCCCCACCTCCCCGATATATTACATATTGCTTTGCTCAGGAGTACAAAGTGTGACCTGTCTCGTGTCTCGGCTATGAGATCTAGAATGGGATACTTGTGTTATCTTCTTCTTAAAGGAGCGAGAGTCTTATACCGCTGGGAAGAAGTGAATGGGTACTAACGCGACTTCATTGTTACTGACAAACACTAATCTTCAACTGCTGATCGGCCTAGTTATTACTCTCTCGAGTTATTTATGTATACCAGATATTCAGGAGCCTATGCATAGGGAGAACCGACTTTGAAGAGACTACGAATCGACTTCCAAGCACCAGTCACGCGCTCTCAGCTGCAACTCCTCTGTGCGCAGAAGGCAATTGGAAGCTAATATATATTCAAACCTCGAGCCTAATTCCGGCTTCTACTTTTTCATAGTTACCAGCTTCAAGGTCTGTCTGCATTGAATAAAGTTTGAATTGACTCATGGGAGGGTCGGTTTTTTTGGCTACATTTTACTCAACTCGCCCACAATCAACCAAGTTACAAAGAGGCCCGAGCGCATGCCAAGACTCGAGCGGGAAATGAACTCTTTCAAACGACAGCTGCTCACCATAACAAAGCCAGCCATGCGAGAAGTTAAACTGAGTTCCATGCGACGTTACCCAAAGAAAGAACGAGTATCAGACAAATCGACCATGGCCAGAATAATAGGCTTCGCTACAGCCAGAAGAACGCCATTCTTGATGATAATACTGTGTTTACTAACTTTCGTGTTTGTTTACACTCCCAAGGGAAGCAATGGGAATCGTGAATTCGTCCGCAATAAAGAGCTAACAGACTTTGTAGAACACCAGATACAGTCGCGCGCATTGAAAAGAGCGAGTTGGAAGACAGCGCTAGAAACACCCGACCAACCTCGACGGAAAACTTTTTCCTTCTTCTCGCGGCGACGACCGCGGAGGGCTTTTGTCTCGTCGCTGTATACGGAGGATTACTTCCCGCTGTGCCTCGCAATGGGGTACTCGCTGGCGCAAACCAACGATATGGAAGCACAGGATGCAGAGATGGTGTTATTTATACGACAGGGGGCGAATGTGTCTACTGCGGCGCTGGACAAACTTGAACGGGTGGGCTGGAAATTACGAATTGAAGAGGATTTGGAGTTTGAGGATGTTGATTTTGACAAGATTCGGCCGTGGCATCGATGGAATTTGAATAAATTACGGTTTTGGAGTTGGATTGAGTATGACCAGATTTTGTTCATTGATTCCGATACGCTGGTGAAAAGCGATCTAAGTGAGATATGGAGCACTCCGGGGAGTAAACCCTTACTTTTATACGGGAGCTCATGGTAGTCATTGCAGCTGCACCTGATGCGTGGGAACATACTGCAAAAGATGTATACTTCAATTCAGGAGTCCTGTTACTACGGCCCTCTATAAGCGAGTTCAAGCTCCTCTGCAAGGCAGTATCGACTCCCGGAATGCATCAGCCTGAAGAGGGGGATCAAGCGTTTCTAAACCGCTTCTATGAATACCGGTACTTTGGTTTACCGCATGCGTATAATCTCAACCTGGTACTGTTGAATTCCTTCCCGACGGTATGGATGTTTTTATGGCCAAGGGCAAAGATTGTGCACTTTACGGTACGGAAACCCGGACCGCCTGCAGGCTGGTGTGTTGGTGGATGCGTGGAGAAAACGGTGTTGGAATGGTATGCCGAGGTATTCCGGGAGATGCTTGAAAAATATAGGTAGGATCCCCTTATAAGCGTTTTTATAGTAGTTGGCTGGACGAAGTTGAGATATATGGGTGAGGGGATACGGGGGCCGGGATAGTTGCATAATAAATGGTTGTGGATATTCAGGGGTATAAATTTTGAGTAGTACGGTTGAGATGATCTGCTGTGCGACCGTCTGAGAAATTTAATTTGTGCGCCACCACCATTCAAAAAGTTTTAAGCTGCTTTTTTGCGAATCACGTCCCTTCTTGCAAGCATGACCATCGAAGACCCATCGTCTCTCTCCTCGCTCTCTCAGGCTCTCCTGAACCGGTCCGGAAACGCGACCCTGGCCGTCCGCTTCCGAGCCCTCTTCGCACTTAAAGCCCTTGCCAGTGAAGGCAATAATAAAGCCGTCGATATCATTGCCGAGGGTACACTTTTTTTCCCCTGATCCGAGTTGACAGACAGGTTTTCAGGACGAGAGTGAGCTGTTGAAACATGAGTTGGCGTATGTTCTAGGTCAGACGAGAAATTTGCATGCGGTGCCGTACCTGGAGGATGTGCTTCAGAGTCCGCAGCAACAGGAAATTGTGCGACATGAGGCGGCGGAGGCATTGGGTGCGTTGGGTCAGATTTCTTCTTTGCCGTTATTGGAGAAGTACTTGAATGATGAATCACAGGTTATTCGGGAGACATGCGAACTTGCTGTTGCGAGACTAAAATGGCAAAGCTCGCCCTCCGCGAAAGAAGAGACTCTTCAACCGAGGTATATCATTCCACCGTCCAGCTGTAATAATCTCTA
>Ga0302179_10001025_pt1 | contig 17464 bp, 10 predicted proteins | sample I_Palsa_E3_1_FD_198788 | JGI IMG/M metagenome (GOLD analysis project Ga0302179, IMG submission 198788) | Peat permafrost microbial communities from Stordalen Mire near Abisko, Sweden - I_Palsa_E3_1 | ecosystem: Environmental > Terrestrial > Soil > Palsa > Peat permafrost | place: Sweden...
TAAGTGCATCATGCGTAAAAGGGTAAGACGCATCGCCAGTTACGTCAAGTGAATAATCTTGCTAAAAGATAAACTTAACAGCCCTACACGATCCCCAATTGTTTCTGGATCTCCTCCAGCGGTACACCCTTCGTCTCCGGGACCATGGTCTTTACCCAAATGAGTTGCAGAACCATCATGCCGGCAAAAAACAAGAAGACGTAACCGGTCGGGAACTTGGTGACCATCGCCGGGAAGAAGGTTGTGAGCAAGGCAGCAAAGATCCAGTGCGTAAAGCTGCCGAGCGTCTGCCCTTCCGCACGATGGCGATTGGGAAATATCTCGGAAATGAGAACCCAGATGACCGCTCCCTGCCCGATCGAGTGCGCCGCGATGAACGCGAAGATGCAAATCGGTACCATCGCGAGATGATTTGTGAAGAAGGCCCAGGCTACAAGGCCGAGCGAAATAATGTAGCCGAACGATCCTATATAAAGGAGAGTGCGCCGGCCTAACCGATCAATCAGCCAGAGGCCAACGAAGGTGAAAACCAGGTTGGTGATGCCAATGCCGATCGACTGCAACAGCGCCGCCTTCGCGCCCAGGCCGGTGAGTTCAAAGATGCGCGGCGCGAAATACAAAATCGCATTGATGCCGGAGAGTTGATTAAAAAAGGCAATCAGGATGGCAAGCATGATCGGCTTGCGCAGACGCTTCGTCCAGAAACGTCCCGACGATGCCTGCTCCGAGGACGCAGCGATAATCACGTCCGCATCGGCTGCGATTTGAACCTTTGAAGCGTCCGGCTCGATTCGCCGCAGCACTTCGAGTCCAGCCTCGCGGTCGCCCTTTCGGCTCAGCAGCCAGCGTGGGCTTTCGGGAAGGCCGAAGCAGAACGCAGCATAGATCAATGACGGGAACGCGGCCACGCCGAGCATCCAACGCCAGGCGTTGGCGCCGATGCCTGCGAGCAGCGCGTTCGAGACGAAGGCAATGAGGATGCCGAAGACGATATTGAACTGGAACATTCCCGCGAGGCGCCCGCGATACTTGGGCGGTGCGATTTCCGAAATGTACATCGGCGCAACCACGGTCGAGATGCCGATGCCCAGCCCGCCAATCACGCGAGCAATGATGAAAGTCACAACGTTCGGCGCCAGCGCCGAGCCCACCGCGCCGGCAAAGTAAAGCACGCCGATCCAAAGCAGCGTTGCCTAGCGACCAAAGCGGTCAGCTGGCCAACCGCCTATCAGTGAGCCTACCACGGTGCCGTAGAGAGCCGACGCCATGGCAATGCCGTGCAGCCCGGGACTCAGGCCCCAAAGCGTCTGAATCGTTTTTTCGGCTCCGGAAATAACGACGGTGTCGAACCCAAAAAGAAATCCCGCGAGCGCCGAGGTGAGCGACCAGAAGAAGATGCGTCCATTCATAGTTGAAGAAGTGCCCAGTACCCAGTACCCAGAACTGAGAAGCGTGTTACGAACCTAAGCGGAGCACTCGGTACTGGGTACTAGGTACTGCCTTTCGTCAGCGGAAATCCTTTTTCTCGCCAGTCGCGAATGCCGCCGTCCATCGAGATCACATTGGCATAACCCATCTTCTGCAGATTGTCGGCCGCCAGCGCCGAGCGGAATCCTCCGCCGCAGTAAAGCACAATCTCCGATTTGAGGTCGGGCACGCGGGCCTCGATGTCGCGCTCGATGATGCCTTTGCCAAGATGAATCGCGCTGGGCAAATGATCTTTTGCGAATTCGCTCTCTTCTCTCACGTCCACGAGCGTGAATTTTTCGCCGCGATCCATCTTCTTCTTAACTGCCTCGACGTTGGTTTCGCGCACGCGCGTCTTGGCGTCGTCCACAATCTTCAGAAAACGCGGAGGATGTTGGGGAGCCATGTGAAATCTCCTTACCTGTTCGCCGACGATAGACATCGTACCAAGTGCCGCCGGATTGTGCATCGTGGTTGATCGAATTCTCGGTTAGCATGAACCGGTGAGAGAGAACGAAGTCCGCCGCAAGATTGGCCTGGCGCGTGCCTTGTCGAAGCTCGGTTACTGTTCACGATCGAGCGCGGCCGAGTTGATTCGTGCCGGGCGCGTCAGCCTGAACGGAAAAATCCGTCGCGATCCGGAGACGCCGGTGTCCGGGAAGGATCAGATTGCGGTCGATGGAAAACTGGCTGAGGCGCGGGAAAAAATATACCTCATGATGAATAAGCCGCGGGGCGTAGTGACGACGGCGTCGGATGAAAAAGGCCGCGCCACGGTGTACACAATACTGATCGCCGATTCCCAGGGCAGAACGAACCTGTTCGAAGGAGCCACGCCCTGGGTCGCCCCCGTCGGTCGACTCGATAAAGCCAGCGAGGGCTTGCTCTTGCTCACCAACGATTCCGAATGGGCCGCGCGCATCACCGTACCCGAAACGCATATAGACAAAACTTATCATGTGCAGGTTGGAATCGTTGCAGATGAGGAGTTTGTCCAGGCATTGGTTCGTGGAGTGAAAGCGAAAGACGGCGAAGTGCTGCGAGCGAAGCAGGCTCGCCGCCTGCGAGCAGGTCAGAAGAATTGCTGGCTTGAAATCGTTCTCGACGAGGGAAAGAATCGCCAGATCCGGCGCATGATAGAGAGCATGGGCGTCGAGGTGTTGCGATTGCTCCGCGTGGCCATTGGACCGTTGCAACTGGGTGACTTGGCGAAGGGCGAACACCGTTTTCTCACCCCAGACGAAAAGCGAATGCTCGGTCGCGCCTTTCGAGGAACCTCATGAACGACCTGACATTTCTTCCTGCGGTTTCCATGGCCGAACAAGTCCGGAAGAGGAAAATCTCCCCGGTAGAACTCGTAGAAGCGCATTTGGCGCAGATCGAAAAGCTGAATCCAAGATTAAACGCGTTTGTGCAAGTAGACGCGGAACGGGCCCTGCGATCCGCTCGTGACGCGGAGAACGCAATCATGCGCAAGAAGACGCGGGTAAAAACGCTCGGCCCGCTGCACGGCGTTCCCATCAGCATCAAGAGTTCCATTAGCGTCGCGGGGCTGCGTTGCGAGGCCGGAACCCGGCTGCGCGCAGGATTTATCGCGCGGCAAGATGCGCCGCTGGTGGCGCGGTTGAAAAATGCAGGAGCAATCATTCTGGGAGTAACCAACACTCCCGAACTTCTCATGGCGTGGGAAACCGATAACCTGCTTTATGGCCGCACCAACAGCCCATGGGACCTGGAGCGCACACCCGGCGGCTCCAGCGGCGGTGAAGCGGCAGCGATTGCCGCGGGCATGTCTGCGGGAGGCGTGGGCAGCGACGGCGGAGGATCGATTCGCGTGCCCGCTCACTTCAGCGGCATCTGTGGTCTGAAGCCTACGCCAGGACGAATTCCGGCCACCGGGCACTTTCCCGTATCCGCCGGGCCGTTTGCATTGCTTGGCGTCCTCGGCCCGATGGCGCGCACCGTTGCCGACCTGAAAGTTCTGTTCGAAGTGATGCAAGGCCCGGACGTTGGCGACACCTGCTCTGCTCCGGTGCCCGTGCGTTGGCCGAATGCAAAGGAAGTTAGAAATTTGAGAGTCGGTTACTTCGAAGACGACGGCCGCACGCCAGTTACGGGGGAAACCCGCGCGGCTGTTCACACCGCGGCGAGCGCCTTACGCGATACGGGATTTCAAGTGGAACGGTTCCGGCCTGAGGGACTCGAAGAAGCGCGGCAACTGTGGTGGAAGTTTTTTGTTGTCGCCGGTGGGATGCTCCTTCAACCCATGTTTAAGGGAAGGGAAGCCGATCTCAGTCCGATCCTGAAACAGTTTCTGGATTGGTCTTCGGTTCAACCTCCGCATACGGGTCGGACCCTGCTCGATGCCTGGATTCGCCGCGATGCCGCACGCACCCAACTCTTCTCCCAGATGGAGCATCATCCGATCCTGTTGTGCCCGGCGGCCGCAATCCCCGCCTTCCGGCACGGCGAGCGCAGTTGGCTGATCGAAGGCAAAACCGTCGACTATCTCGATGCCTGGAGCTATACGGAATTTTTCAACCTCTTGGGCAATCCCGCTGCGGTTGTTCCCGTGGGCAGTTCGTCCCAGGGATTTCCGATCGGCGTGCAGATCGTCGGCAGGCCGTGGGAAGAGGAGCAGGTGTTGTCCGTCGCCTCGGCGCTTGAAAAGCAATGCGGCGCCTGGAAGATCCCTCCCAACGCATAGGGCGATTTTTTCTCTAGTATTTTTGTATTATTTCTTCCGTTCTCCCATCTGAGTAAGTTGAGTGGCACGCGATTTCAGTCACTGTGGGACTGAAGTCCTCAGCTGTAAGTGTCCACCGATTCCAATGACAAATAACTTACGATCCATGAGGTTCGCCGGCCGGGCACTGTCTTGGCTGTTGCCATTTCTGGTGGTTTCAGCCGCGTATCTGTATACGTTCCCGCAGCCGAACATTTTTTTTGCCAGCATGGTGCTCCTGCACGCGCTGAGCGGAGTCATTGCCGCGCTTCTGCTGATTCCCGCCCTCTTTCGTTTGCTGCGAAATGGGAGCTTTGTGTCACGTGCTGGCTGGCTTCTGGTGGGGGCTGGTGCTGTGCTCGGAATCGTTCTGATCAAGACTGGCACCCCGCGCACGGAATGGAACTGGCTTTACCTTCACATCGTCATCTCGCTCCTTGGCGTTGGCCTTCTCATTGCTGACAAACTTGGGCGACGGGGATGGCTCGCGTCGAACGTCGGTGCCTCCGTTCTTCGTGCAGCAATCTGCCTGATGGTGCTGGCCGGAGTCGGCTATGGCGCGCGCTACGCTCGCGAAGGCTGGCAAACCCGATCGCGAATTCAGAATCCGACCATGCCGCCCGCCAACATGAACGGTGAGGGCGACGGGCCTGAGGGATCGTTCTTCCCCAGTTCCGCGCAGGTTTACGGCCAGCAGAAAATTCCCAGCAAGTTCTTCATGGAGTCCGATTCCTGCAAGCGCTGTCACGAAGATATTTACAACCAGTGGTTCAGCTCGATGCACCATTTCTCCTCGTTCAACAATCAGTGGTACCGCAAATCGATCGAGTACATGCAGGATACGGTCGGTACCAAGCCTTCAAAATGGTGCGGCGGATGCCACGATCCGGCCGTGCTCTACAGCGGGCTGATGGATACTCCCATCAAACAGATTGTGCATCGCCCCGAATCGCAGGCCGGGCTGGGCTGCATGATGTGCCACTCCATCGCCGACGTGAAGAGCACGATGGGTCAGGCCGACTTTTATCTCGAGTATCCCAAGCTGCACGAGTTGGCGGCCACGCAGAATCCCGTGGCGAGAGCCCTGCATGATTTCGTCATCCGCCTGAACCCCGAACCGCATCGACGCGTGTTCCTCAAGCCGTTTATGAAAACGCAGACCGCGGAATTCTGCTCCACCTGTCACAAGGTGCATCTCGACGTCCCGGTAAATCACTACCGCTGGTTCCGCGGATTCAACGAGTATGACAACTGGCAGGCCAGTGGAGTCTCCGGGCAGGGTGCGCGCTCTTTCTACTATCCACCGAAACCGCAGCAATGCGCCGATTGCCACATGCCCATGGAGTCGTCGAAGGACGCGGGCAACATCAACGGCCTCGTACACTCGCATCGTTTTCCGGGCGCGAACACTGCCGTGCCCACAGCAAATGAAGATGCTGCCCAACTAAAACTTACCGAAGGTTTCCTGAAGAGCGGTGCTCTCACTGTCGATATCTTTGCTGTATCTCCCGCGCAGGCGCCGCTGAAGTCAGGGGCAACGACTCAATCGGAACTGGCTACAACTTTCGCCGTGGGCGAAGAAGCCGAAACCAAAATCACTCCAGAGACGGGACGAGAAGTTGCGCCGGTCACCGCTCCGCTGAACCGCGTGCAGCCTGCGCTACGCCGCGGCGACACCGTGCGCGTCGATGTCGTCGTACGCACCAAGAAACTTGGACACTTTTTCCCCGGCGGTACGGTCGATGCCTACGACACCTGGCTCGAACTCAAGGCCACCGACGACAAAGGCCAGACCATTTTCTGGAGCGGCATGGTTGAAGACAATGGCAAGGGTCCGGTGGAAAAGAGCGCGCACTTTTACCGCTCGCTGCAGATCGACGCGCACGGCAATCCCATCAACAAGCGCAACGCCTGGGCCACTAGAGCGGTGGTATATGTCCGGCTGATTCCTCCCGGCGCGGCCGACACGGTGCATTACCGCATGTCGATTCCGGACAGCACCGGCAACAAGATCACGCTGCACGCCCGCCTGTGCTACAGAAAGTTTTCGTGGTATGGCACGCATGAAGCCTTCGCCGGGCGGCCCGATCCGGCATCGCCGGACTCGGTGTCCCCCGACTACGACGATCGTCCGACGGTGTTCACCGCATCGCTGAGCGGCGTTTCGGCGAAGCAGGAAAAGATACCAGACCTGCCTATCGTCACGGTCGCGGAAAACGAAGTGACGCTGCCGGTGGTTGCGCACAACGCTCCCGTGGCTGATCCAAAGACCATCGCGCGCAAAGACGAATGGCAGCGCTGGAACGATTACGGCATCGGCCTGTTCCTGCAAGGCGATCTGAAAGCCGCAGCCGCCGCGTTCCAGAAAGTGACCGAAGCCGACCCTGACAATCCCGATGGCTGGGTCAACATTGGCCGCTGCGCCGTGCAGGAAGGCGACATGGATCGCGCTCGCACCGTGCTCCAGAAGGCACTGGCCCTGTCTCCGAATCTCGCCCGAGCGAACTACTTCTACGCGCGAGTGCTGCGCGCTGACGGAAACTATGACGGCGCTGCGGAACGCTTGCGCATCGTTCTGGCTCAGTATCCACGCGACCGTGTTGCGATCAACGATCTCGGACGAATTCTATTCCTGCAGCGCAAATACACCGAGGCAATCAAGACCCTGGAGTCCGTTCTGGCCATCGATCCCGAGGATTTGCAGGCTCACTATAACTTGATGCTATGTTACAACGGTCTGGGAAACGAAAAGCTCGCCAAGGAGCACGAGGCACGCTACCTGCGATTCAAAGCGGACGAATCGTCGCAAGCGATTACCGGACCCTATCGCCAGTCGCATCCGGAAGACAACAACGAGCGGCAGGCCGTGCACGAACACGTCTCCGTGCCGCTCGTGGCGCTGCATCCTGAACGTACAGTCGTGACCCCCGCCAACGCCTCTACCGGGGGCTCAAAATAGTGAAGACCACAAAAGTACATTCCACCACAGAGTCACAGAGTCAAAGAGAAAAGACGCACGCGTATTGTTCGGGGGTTCTCTGTGTATCTGTGTCTCTGTGGTGGATTTTGTTTCTGGGGTACACCGCCCAGGCCCAGCAAATCCGTTTCCGCGACGTCACGGCGCAAGCTGGAATTCATTTCACGCACAACAACGGCGCGTTCGGGAAAAAGTGGCTGCCCGAAACCATGGGCCCGGGCTGCGCCTTTATCGACTACGACAACGATGGCTATCCCGACATTCTATTCGTTAACGGCGATGACTTCCCCGGACACGCTCACGGTGGGGCGACAACCCCAAAGCTGTACCACAACAATCGCAATGGAACTTTTACCGATGTAACCCGCCAGGCCGGACTGGCCGTGCCCATGTTCGGCATGGGAGTGGCAGTCGGCGACTATGACAACGACGGTTTCGATGACATCTTCATCACCACTCTTGGACAAAGCCATCTCTTCCACAACAATGGCAACGGCACTTTCACCGATGTCACCAGGGCCTCCGGCTTGCTCGGTCCAAACGAGTTCTCCACCAGCGCCGCGTGGGTGGATTACGACCGCGACGGCAAACTCGATCTCGTAGTTGCAAACTACGTGCAGTGGACCGAGCAGACCGACCTCTACTGCACACTCGACGGCGCGCACAAATCCTATTGCACGCCGGAGTCGTACAAGGGAACCTCGGTGCGGCTGTGGCATAACCTTGGCGGCGGTAAGTTTGAAGATGCCACGCAGAAGGCTGGTCTCGGCGATCCCACTTCAAAGAGCCTGGGCATTGCCATCCTCGATTCCAACGCCGACGGCTGGCCCGATATTTTGATCGCTAATGACACGCAGCCCAACAAGCTCTATTTGAACAAGAAAGACGGCACGTTCGAAGAGCGCGGCGTGGCCGCTGGAATTGGCTTCAGCGAAGATGGAGTGGCGCGCGCCGGCATGGGCGTGGATGCCGCCGACTACGACCGTAGTGGTCATCCCAGCGTCCTCATCACCAACTTCGCCAACCAGATGGCCTCGCTCTACCACAACGAGGGCAACGGCCTGTTCGTGGACGAGGCCCCACAATCGGAAGTAGGCCGCGCCACACTGGTCACGCTTGGCTTTGGCTGTTTCTTTTTCGACTACGACAACGACGGCTGGCCCGACATCTTCGTCGCCGACGGCCACATCGAAGACGCCATTGAGCGCGTGCAAAAGCGCGTAACCTACGCCGAGCCCTCGCACCTGTTCCGCAACCTGGGTGGAGGCAAGTTCCAGGAAGTGACGGCGCAGATGGGCCCGGCCTTTGCCGCGCCCAGAGTGGCGCGGGGCGCGGCTTATGCCGATTTCGACAACGACGGTTTTCTGGATATTTTGCTCACAACCAACGCCGGTCCAGCCTATTTATTTCACAACGAGGGCGGAACGAATCACAGCTTGCGCGTGAAGCTTGTGGGAACAAAATCGAACCGCGACGGCATCGGCGCGGTTGTGCAGGTCACCTCGGGAGAAGGTAACAACAAAGACAAACAATCGAAAATGCTGCGCTCCGGTTCGAGTTATCTCTCGCAGAGCGAACTGGTGCTCACCTTTGGCCTCGGCGCGCAAACGAAGGCTGACGCCGTTGAGATTCAATGGCCCAGCGGCCAGGTTGACAAGATCTCAAGCGTCAGCACCGGACAGACAATCACGGTCGGTGAAGGGAAGGGAATCCTCGGCACACGCGCGTACAGTCCTCCACCGAAATCTGCGAAGTAGCGATTTACCCTGTGTCCTCCTGTGCCTCTGTGTTTAAATCTTTGATCAGATGACTCCCCGAATTTCAGTAGCCTTAGCCGGCATACTCCTGGCAGCGTTTGGTCTATTCGCAACCGCCCCGCCAACTCAACCCAAAGCGAATCCGGCGGAGGCGGCACGCCTGAACAATCTCGGCGCCGCCTATATGAATCAGCAGCTCTTTGAGAAGGGACTCAAGTCCTTCCAGCAAGCCGCGGAGCTCGATCCGAAGCTGACCATGGCGCGGCTGAATGAAGGCATCGCCCTCCTGAACCTGCAGAAGATCGATGAAGCCAAAGCCGCGCTCGAGGCTGCTCTAAAGCAGGACCCGAAAAATCCGCACGCGTGGTACAACCTCGGCCTGCTCGCAAAGAATACGGGCGACGCTCAAGCCGCGATTGATGCGTTTCACCACGTCGTCGATCTGGATGCGAATGATGCCGACACTTGGTATTTCCTGGGCTCGGTCTACGTGCAGGCGAAACAGTTTCCCCAGGCCATCGACGCCTTCCAGCACGCCCTGCAACTCAACCCGCTGCACGCTTCCGCTGAGTTCGGACTCTCGCGCGCCTATCAGCAATCGACCGACATCGACCACGCCCGCGAGCACCTGAAGAAATTCCAATACATCACGCAAAACAAAATCGGCGCGCCCATGAGCCTCGCTTACGGCGAGCAGGGCCAATACTCGCGCGCAGTCGAATCGCCCTCGGCAGTGCTGAAAGCGCCGTCGCAGATCAAGGTGCGGTTTGTGGATGTTACGGCGGAATCGGGAATCGCCACTCAGGGTTGGCCCTTTTCGCCGCTGACCAAAGGCTCCTCCTATCTCGCCCTTGGCGCGTGTTTTCTCGACTACGACAATGACGGGCTGATTGACCTCTTTCTACCTGGCAACGGCGCTCAAAGCGGGATGACGCTGTACCACAACGTCGGACATGGAAAATTTGTAGACGTAACCACGAAGGCTGGATTCGATCCTGCTGCCCACGCAATCAGTTGCACAGCGGGAGATTACGACAACGATGGATTCGAAGACTTGGCGGTGGGTTTTGAGGATCGCGTGGCGCTGTATCGCAATCAAAAGGACGGGACCTTTAAGGATGTGAGCCGCGCCGCCGGATTTCCGGATGGATTCGGCGGTCGCCTATATGGCCTCACATTCCTGGACTACGACCACGATGGCGACCTGGATCTGTACGTCGGCGCCGCCAATTCCGTGGTTGGACACCAGGCGGTTCTTGGGGTTCAGACCGACGTGGAAGAGAAAGAGAAGAAGGTAAATGCCGAACCGCTCAAGGAGGACCTCCCGCTTTCCCTCGCTGGTCCGGGCAGCATGATGTGGCGTAACAACGGAAACGGGACATTCACCAGAGTAGAGGCGGAGACAGGGCTGACCGGCGACTCTGCGGGTCTTAACGCAGTCGGCAGCGACATCAATAACGACCGCGCAGTGGACCTGGTCACCACGCAAGCTCTGCTAAATCCCATCATTTACGAAAATCCGCGTGAAGGGAAGTTTATTACTCACAGAAATCTGAGTAGCGCCAAAACCGGCGGGGCGCACGGCGTAACGGTGCTGGACTTTGACCACGACGGCTGGATGGACATTGCGTTTACGCAGTCTGGCGAACCTGGTTTGATACTGTGGCGGAACAACCACGGCAAGACTTTTGATCGCATCGAACTTCCCGCCACTAATTGGGTCCGCGCCTTTGGCGTCGCCGCCATCGACTACGACAACGACGGCTGGGTCGATCTGGTCGCCGTCGGCGAAACGAAAGAAGGCAAAGGCGAAGTGCGGCTGTTTCGCAATCTCGGAGCGGATGGTTTCAAAGACGTCACCGCCGATGTTGGTCTCGACAAGATTCAGCTCAAAGATCCCCGCGCCATCATCACCGGTGATTACGACAACGATGGTGCGACCGATCTGCTGATCACGCAGAATCACGGTCCCGCCGTGCTTCTGCGCAATGTCGGAGGCAATCAGAATCACTGGCTGCGCCTTTCGCTCAAGGGATTGGCCGACAACAAGAGCGCCATCGGCACCAAGGTCGAAGTGTTCGCCGGCGGCAACCGGCAGAAATTTGAGATCGCAGGATCGAACGGATATCTGGGGCAGAATTCCACCGACATCGTGGTCGGCCTGGGCGACTCCAAAGAAGCCGACATTGTGCGCCTGACGTGGCCTACCGGCGTGCTGCAGGATGAAATCAACGTCGCGCGCGACCGGCAGCAGAACATCACCGAGATCGACCGCCGCGGCAGCTCCTGCCCTACGCTGTTTGTGTGGAATGGCGAGCGCTACGAACTGGTCGCCGACATGCTAGGTGCGGGCGTCGTGGGGCACTGGGTTGGCCCCGGCCAGCGAGATGTTCCGCGCCCGGTCGAATACATCAAGATCGTTCGAAGCATGATTCGTGAGAAGTCGAACGAAACTGGGGATCCTGGAACTCTGAGCTTCCGCTTCATGGAGCCGCTGGAGGAAGCCGTCTATCTCGATCAGGCGCGCCTGCTCGCGGTCGATCATCCGGCGGATCTGGACGTTTATCCCAACGAGTACTTCGCCTCGAACCCGCCGTATCCCGAATTCAAGGTGGTGGTGAGCAAGAGCGAAGAAGCGCTCCCTCCCGCGGGCGCGTGGGATGAGCACGGCCACGATGTGTTACCGAATCTGCTCGCGCATCGTTATTTCGGCGATTTTGTCTTGACCCAGTTCCAGGGCTTTGCCCAGCCGCACAGCCTCACGCTCGATCTGGGTGAACCTTACCACGGCGGCCCGCTGTGGCTGCTGCTGCACGGCGAAGTAGAATATTTTTCGGCGAACAGCATGTATGCCGCGTCGCAGGCCGGCGTGCAGGCGATCTCTCCTTATGTGGAAGCGCTGGTTGGAAATGAGAAAGACGCAAGCGGCAAGTGGGTGCGCGTGATCGATGACATGGGCTTCCCCGCTGGTGGCCCGCGCACCATGACCGCCGATCTTACCGGCAGGTTGCCAAAGGGTACGCGGAAGATTCGCATCACCACGAATCTGCAGATTTATTGGGACAGCATTCTGGTGAGCCGGACGTCGCAAGATGTAGCGCGGCCGTCTCGGCGGCTTTCCGCCGAGGGCGAGACGCCCCTTCGGCGAGCTCAGGGCAGGCGCTCGGGACAGCAGGCAAAGTGCCGGCGCAACGCTAGCGTCTGCCTCACGCCAGTTCCGCTCGTCCGTGCCGATCTCGGCTTCCACGGATTTCCGCTGAAGATCGAAGGCGCGCCGCCGGGGAATGTAGATTACATCTACGAAAAAGTCAGCGCGACCGGGCCGTACACGCGTCCGGCGGGAAACTACACGCGCTATGGCGATGTGTTGCCGCTGCTGACGGCGCTCGACGACAAGTTGGTCGTGTTTGGATCGGGCGACGAAGTACGTCTCGACTTCGATCCGTCGAAACTTCCTGGACTGCCCCAAGGCTGGGTGCGAGATTACTTTTTCGCGGCGAACGGCTACGAGAAAGATATGGATTTTTACGCCGCCGAAGGCAACTTCGTCGCGCCGCTGCCATTCCTCAGGATGGGCGACTACCCTTATCCGGCGGGCAAGTCATTCCCGCTCGACGATGCCCACGTGAACTATCTTCTCGAATACAACACGCGGCAGATATCGGGGAACGAGCAGCGCGGGTATTGGTTCGACTACGGTCCGAAGTGACTTGGTCCTCTCGGTTGACGCAGGGCGCAACCGTCCTCTAATTATGAGCCACTGAATCGTTTTAATATTGACATTCTCCACTCTCCATAATCCAATAGGCGGACCCATGGAAACTTCCCCGGCTGTCTCTACATCGTCCGCCCCGCGGCTGCGTCGTACGCTCACGCTTTGGGACTTGATTCTTTACGGCATCATCGTGATTCAGCCGGTCGCGCCCATGTCAGTATTCGGAGTGCTCAGTGATCGTGGGCGCGGACACGTGGTCACTGCCATTCTCATTGCCATGGTGGCAATGCTGTTTACCGGCATCAGCTACGGACGGATGGCGCGGGCCTATCCCAGCGCGGGCTCTGCCTTTACCTATGTTGCACAGGAGATTAACCCTGGCGTCGGCTTTGTCACCGGTTGGAGCATGGTGATGGACTACATGCTCAATCCGCTCATTTGCACAGTGTGGTGCGCGGGGCAGGCGAACCAATTTGCGCCAGGCGTGCCCTCCTGGATTTGGAAAATCTTCTTTGCAGTTGTCTTCACCCTCCTGAATATCCGCGGCATCAAGACCTCAGCGCGAATCAACACCGCCATGGCTCTGCTGATGGGGATGGTAGTGGTCGCCATTTTTGTGGCGGCCGCGCGGTACATTTTCGGAGCGCCGCAGGGAACGATCTCCTACCTCACGCCATTCTACGATCCGCATACCTTTAGTTGGGGCAACCTGATGGGTTGTACCTCAATTGCGGTCCTAACCTATATAGGCTTCGACGGAATCTCCACGCTCTCGGAAGAAGCCGAGAACCCGCGCCGGAATATCCTATTGGCGACCGTGTTCACCTGCGTGGTGATTGGAGTCCTTTCGGCAGTGGAGGTATACGTCGCGCAATTGATCTGGCCGGCACGAGAAGCGTTTCCCGACGTCAATACCGCGTACTCTTACGTTGCTGGACGTGCCTGGAAGCCGCTGTTTCCGATCGTTGGCTTCACTCTTTTGCTGGCCAATTTTGGTTCTGGTTTCGGCTCCCAGATTGGGGCAGCTCGGCTCCTGTACGGAATGGGGCGAAGCAACGCATTGCCCAAATCTTTTTTTGGTGTGATTGACTCGAAGAGTCGCGTACCGCGGAACAGCGTCATTTTCGTTGGCGTAGTTGCCATTCTTGGAGCTTTTCTCTTGGAGATCGTCGCCGGCTTCAAGACCTATTCGCTGAATACTACGTCTCTAACCTGGGAGACGTTCAAGCGAATAATGAATGGTGGCGAGGCGTACGGACTGGGCGCGGAGATGTTGAATTTCGGCGCTCTGATCGCGTTTATGGGCGTCAACCTGGCCGCGTTCCTCCGCTATTTTGTGCGCGCGAAGGAAAAGAAAATCGGGAATTTCCTGCCGCCAATTCTTGGCTTCCTGATCTGCCTTGGATTGTGGCTCAACCTCAGCAAACCGGCGATGATCGTAGGCTCGATTTGGATGGCGGCGGGAATTCTTTTCGGCGCGATACGGACGAAAGGCTTCCGCGGTAATCTGATTGACTTTGAATTGCCGCCGGAAGAGTAGGCAGAGCATCGGGTGATTTGGTGATCGGGTCATTGGGTGATTTGAAGGCCCGGATATACAAGGCGGCTTGCGGGGGGGAGCGAATGCTTGGTTCGATCGATATTGTGGCTTTTGTGCCTACCAAAGACCCGGAGAAGGCGCGAGCTTTTTATGAAGGCGTGTTGGGATTGCGTTTTGTGAAGGACGATGGCTTTGCGCTCGTGCTGGATGCGAACGGAATCAAGGTGCGGGTGGCGAAAGTTCCACCGCCATTCACGCCCGCGCCATTCACTATTCTGGGATGGCAGGTGACCGAGATCGAAAAGATTGTGGCGGGACTGCAAGGCAAAGGCGTGCGCTTCGAGCGCTTCGGATTCTTCGAGCAGGACCCGCTTGGAATATGGACCGCGCCGGGTGGGGACAAAGTGGCGTGGTTCAAGGATCCCGATGGCAATATTTTGTCGGTGTCACAACACGGGTGAGAAAATTGAGCAATCGAGCAAAAGGTAATTGGGCGATTAGAGAGTTGCCTTTCAAATCGCCCGATCACCCGAATCACCCGATCACACAATCACCCGATTGCCTCACTCCACATTCCACCCGCTGACTTCTACCGCCGGTTCGGTCGTTCCTAATTCGCTGGTGCGGTAGCTGGCGGTTACCTCGCGCTTCTCGCCGGGCAGCAGAGAGATGTAGTTGTCTTCCCAGACCACCGGCAGAATCTCTTCGCCCTTGGCGCCTTTGTCGACTTTCAGGCGGACGAAAAACGCTAGACTCTGGGAGGGATTTTCTATGGTCACGTGGGTGATGGATTCTTCGCCTTTGCGATCGGTGCTGTCGATAACTTTAAGCTTTACCTTGGGAAGCTGCGCCAGGGCGGTGAAGTCGGCGAAGGAATCGGTTGGGGTCATCCACCAGTTGCTTTTTGCCCAGTCGAGGGTTTCGGGCTTGGCGGAGAGCCAGTAGAAGTTGGAGCCGACCAATTTGCCGGTCGAATCCGCGAGGCGCAACGCTACGAAGTAGACGGGACTGAGGCCATCGACTACGGGCAACGTGAATATCTTGGCCGTGCTGTCAGCGGACGCGTCGAGAGAATCCTCGCGGGAAAATCTCTCGGTCATATCAAGGTTGTAGATTTTGGTCGTGAGCTTCAGGCCTTTCACGTCTTCATACTGGCTGCTGACTACCCAGATGGAATGGTCGTCGTAGCCATAGACGGGGTGCAGCGCTTCCATGGCGCGCTTGGCGCCGAAATAGCCGCCCCCGGGGCGCAGGTAGTAGTCGTAGAGATGCCAGATCATCGAAGGCCAGGCATTGTTCAGCATCCATTGGATCACTCCGGTCGATTGATATTTGTTGCGGCTGTAGGCTTCGTACATGGCGCGCACGCCTTCGTAGGTCTGCAGTTGGGATTTGGAGGCGAAGTCTTCCACGTTGTCGGACTTGCCGTAGCGATTCGCAAGCGCAGTGCTGAAGACCTGAATGGTTTTGAATTCTCCGCCGCCGGCGTGGTAGTTCCAGGTGTCGTCGATTGGCCACAAATGATCTTTGCCCACCATGGCCCGAATGCTTTCGATGGGCGGGACGGCCGGCCCCATGCTGGTCTCGGTGTTGAAGCCGTAGGCGCCGCCGCAACCCCCGGGGTTGCAGAGCTTGCGGTTGGGCTGACCTTGCGGCGTGTCCTGTTCCCAATAGCTTGGAGCAATGTACTCATAGGGGCCTGACATCTTAACGCCGCTTTCTCCGGTGACCGTGGTGGCCTTGCCGGTGGCCGAAGAAACCACTGGATTCGGCCACAGGAGCTGCTTTTCGATGTCGAGATACATTTGCTCGACATCGGGCGGTGGTGGGTTGTCGCTGCCGTTCAGCCACATGACCATGCTGGGATGGCTGCGCAGCCGGTAGATCTGATCGCGAAGGGATTGCTGCGCGATTTCAAAATCCTGCGGCTTCCAGCGTGTCCAGCGTTCCCAGAAATCGCAACAGCACCAGCCGGCCATGACCAGAATTCCCTCGTGGTCGGCGAGATCGAAAAACTCCTGGGTTTCAAGCTTGCCTTCGAGACGGACCGTATTGAGGCCAATATCGCGCACGTAGCGGAATTCGTCGTGCAGGCGCTGGGAGTTCTCGCGAAGCATCATTTCGGGGGTCCAGCCGCCGCCGCGGATGAGGATGTTCTTGCCGTTAATGTGAAAGGCGCGTCCGCCGGTGGCGTTGATTTCCGAAGTTACTTCACGAATGCCAAACTCGGTTCGCGAGCGGTCGCTGACCGCGCCATTGGCCTCGAATACCATGGTTAGCGGATAAAGGTTCGGCTTGCCCATCTGCGCCGGCCACCAGAGGCGCGGATTGGAGAAGACGAGTTGAGGAAACTGATCGGCGGTGAACGTCACATCTTTGCTTTGGTTTGCTGCGAGTTCGACTTCCTGCTCGAAGGCGACGTTCTCGATCTGGCCTTTCAATTTGCCCTTCACAGGCTGGCTGGTGGCATTCTTCAGTTGAGCGGTGACGGTGAGCGCCGCCGAATCGTTGGTGCGTAGGTCCAGCTTCGACAGCACGGTGGGGTAGCGCAACGCCACGGGGCCGCTGGTGGTGAGGTAGACCTCTCGCCACAAGCCCATGTTTTTGTCAGGAGGCGCGGGATTCCAGTCGACGAAGGTGATGGCGAGATCGTTCTCCGTGGGCGCGAAAACCTGCACGGCGAGAACATTTTCAGCGCCAGGCTTCAGCGCAGCGGTGATATTGAATTCGTAGGTGCGCCACGCTCCGGCGATGTCTTTCGAGTCGGCAATCTGCTTTCCGTTGAGCCACAGGTTGGCGCGATAGTTAATGCCTTTGAAATTCAGCCAGACGGTTTTCCCCGCGTAGGATGGGGGCGCGGCGAATTGTTTGCGATACCACCAGGAGACCGCATAGGGACTATCCGGCTGCATGGCGATGAGGGAGAAATTGCCCCCGACCGGATACGTGACACCGGCAAACTGGCGGAGATTCATGGCAAAGAACGGATCGGGCAGAGTTTTGTCTTTCACGAGCGCTGCGACCACCGTGGTCGGAACCGTGGCGTCGTGCCATCCCTGCGGAACAAAGGCGGAGGTAGAGATGGTCTCACCCTTGGCCTCAATTTTGGTGGAGGATTGCAGTGTCCAATGGTCGCGGAGGACCAACTTATCGGCTTGTGGATTCGAGCCGGCAGGTTTGGAGGCGATGTGGTCTGCGCCCAGGACAAGGTGCGAAGCGAGAAATGACATCACGAACAAGTGCGCCAGAAGGCGGCTGGGGAAAGCTGGCCGTGATTCTCTTG
>Ga0302179_10001028_pt1 | contig 17423 bp, 19 predicted proteins | sample I_Palsa_E3_1_FD_198788 | JGI IMG/M metagenome (GOLD analysis project Ga0302179, IMG submission 198788) | Peat permafrost microbial communities from Stordalen Mire near Abisko, Sweden - I_Palsa_E3_1 | ecosystem: Environmental > Terrestrial > Soil > Palsa > Peat permafrost | place: Sweden...
CCAAAACAAGCATTTGGCAGCAGCGGTCAGAATTCCGATGTTGAGAAGCAATTTGTTGGTCTTGGGCTTTCCCAAATTTGGCGCTATTTTGGGGCGCTGCTGGTACACTCGCACGCACTTCGGGCAGCGATCCGGCGCCCGCCGAAATGCGCCGGAGGCTAGGAGCCGGCTTTATGACCACTTCTGATTTGAATCGAGCGTTTCGCGTGGGAATTGCCGGCCCGGTTGGATCCGGAAAAACCGCGTTGGTAGACCGGCTGAGCCGGCGACTCTATCCCAGCCGGAATCTGGCCGTGGTTACCAATGACATTTACACCAAAGAGGATGCCGAGTTCTTGTTGCGACAGGGCGTGCTGCCCGCCGAGCGAGTGCGAGGCGTGGAAACCGGAGCCTGCCCCCACGCCGCAATTCGCGAAGACGCTTCCATGAATTTGCAGGCCATCGCCGAGTTGGAGGACGAATTGCCCGGCCTTGAGCTCATCTTCGTTGAAAGTGGCGGAGACAATTTGTCGGCCGCGTTCAGCCCGGAACTAGTAGACGTGTGGATTTATGTAATTGACGTGGCCGAAGGCGACAAAATCCCTCGTAAAGGCGGACCCGGGATTACCAGGTCGGACCTTTTGGTGATCAACAAGATAGATCTGGCTCCGTATGTTGGCGCGTCACTGGAAGTGATGGATCGCGACTCTCGCAAAATGCGCGGCGACCGGCCATTTCTATTCACGAACTTGCGTGAGGATGTCGGGCTGGACCAGGTTATGGACTGGCTAAAGATTCGAATGGACGCGCCCACACCTTCGCGCCGGCAATTGATTGACGCTCACGCGCCGTACGTCGGGAAACCGCACAATCATTCTCACTCCTCGGATATATCCCAAGACCAGCACCACCATGGAGATGGTCCCGCTCAGGAAACTCATCATCAAACGGTCGGGCATCATCATTAAGAGGACCCGTGACTTTGCCGCCCGAGGACCTGATTGTGAATGCCGAAAGCGATCTGGCGCTGTTGCGCCTTTTGCACCTAGCCGACACCGCTTTACCGATTGGCAGCCTGGCCCATTCCTTTGGTGTGGAATCGCTGGTTGCCCAAGGCCTGCTGACCCCCAAAAATCTGCACGAATTTCTGTGCGGATTTCTGCAGGAAGCAGGATTGGTTGAAGCGGTCTTTTGCCGGCACGGGTTCGCGCTGGCATCGCCAAAGTGGTCTGCAGAACTTTGGCTCGAGCTCAATGAAGAACTGAGCGCCAGAAAAGTGGCTAGAGAAAGCCGGGCGGGAAGCGCCTCGTTAGGAAGGAATTTTCTCTCCGCGGTGAATATGCTGGGCGAGTTTCCGACTCTGCAAGCAGCGCTGATTTCATCGAAACAGGCCGTTGGCCTGATTCACCACGCTCCCGCCTTCGGACTGGCGGGCGGAACGCTGGGCTTCGACGAGAATACCGCGGTCCTGGCATTCCTCCATCAATCCGCTTCCAGCTTAATTTCATCCTTCCAACGCTTGCTGCCGTTAGGACAGAGCGCAGCGACCCGACTCCTTTGGGAGCTCAAGCCCACGCTGCTGGATACCGCGAAGCGGAGTCTCAATCGTTCACTCGATGACGCGTACAGCTTTATGCCCTTACTCGATGGGGGCGCGATGGAGCATCCAGCGCTAACCACCCGCTTGTTCGTGAGCTGAGGCTGAAATGCGATCAATCGTCGCTCTTCCCGAGTGCTCCCCAGGGCCGGTCCGAGATCAAGAGGTCGAACCAGCGCGGGTGGCAGGCCGGCGGGTTCGGGCGTCCCTTCGCCTAGATTTCGAATGCGAGAAGGGTTCCAACAAAACTTTACTTGCCTCCAGCCAGCAGGAGCCGCCCCTTCGCGTGGTTCGGGCATTTTCGGCAGAAAATGGCTCCGCGCTGGTCCACCTTCATAACCTCTCTGGCGGTGTATTGGGCGGAGATGCATTGGCTCTGGGCGTGAAGGTAGGGGCCGGTGCGCAAGTACAAATCACCACCACCGGCGCGACCAGACTTTACCGTCCAAGGGATCACGCCGCCGCGGCCACCCAACTCAATGAAGTCCAGGTTGGCGAGAATGCCTTGCTCGAATATGTGCCCGATCCGGTGATCCCCTACGCAGGCGCCCGCTTTCGACAGCACACCGCAATAAAAATGGCGGCAGGTGCGAGCTTATTCTGGTGGGAGATCATCGCGCCGGGGCGCGAAGCACGAAACGAAATGTTCGAATATCAATCGCTCGAATTCAAAACAAATCTGTGGGCCGTGGATAGATCTATTCTGGTGGAGCGGGTACTCCTTGAGCCTGGCATTCGGCCGGTCACTTCGTGCGCGCGATTGGAGTCGTATCGTACCTGGGCCAGCTTCTATATTTGCCGGGCTGGCCTAAGTGCTGCAGATTGGCTGGTGGCGGAGCAAACCGTGCGTTCGCTCCTACAGCAACTCAGTAAACCCATGGGTGCCCTGTGGAGCGTCAGCACCCTGCCAGCACACGGTTTGGTGGTGCGCTGCACGGCAGTACGCGGTCGCGATGTCTTAAGCGGGCTCCATCGGGTATGGCACACAGCGAAGATGCATCTCCACGGGCGGCCTGCGGTAGCCCCGCGAAAGGTGAATTGACGTCGTGCACTTGACACCGCGGGAACAGGAGAAGCTTTTGATCGTGGTAGCCGCCGATCTCGCACGGCGCCGCCAGACTCGCGGATTGAAGCTGAACTACGTCGAAGCCGTAGCCATCTTGTCCGCAGAAGTAATGGAAGCGGCGCGCGACGGAAAGAGCGTCTCGGAAATTATGAGTTGGGGCGCCAGCATTTTGACGCGAGACCAGGTGATGGAGGGCATACCGGAAATGATCCACGAAGTGCAAGTTGAAGCGACCTTCCCCGACGGGACCAAATTGGTGACGATCCATGATCCCATCAAATAAAGCGTGGCGGATTGGGAGTGCCGCGCGCCAAGCCAACCACGACCCGCGCGCCTCCCTTCAACAAGGGTCTCACCCATGAAACCAGGGGAATATTTTATCGACGAAACCGCCGGGCCCGTGGAAGCCAACGCGGGACGAAGCACTGCGCGAGTGCTGGTCAGAAATATGGGCGATCGCCCCATTCAGGTTGGCAGCCACTATCACTTCTTCGAAGCCAACGCTTCCCTAGAATTCGACCGCGAGAAAGCTTTCGGGATGCGCCTAAATATTCCGGCGGGAACTGCGGTTCGTTTCGAACCAGGAGAAGAGAAAGAAGTCCAGCTCACGGTGTTCGGCGGGCAGGGCGTGATCCACGGATGCAACGGGTTCGTCGAGGGACCACTCGCCAAACCGGGTGCGCGGGAACGCGCAGTGAGAAGCGCCCGGAAAGCCGGCTTTGGATTCGACCTCGAGGGAAATCGACGGTGAGCCTAAAAATCCCTCGCCGTACGTATGCCGACCTGTACGGCCCGACCAAAGGCGATCGCATCCGCCTAGCCGATACCGAACTGGTGATCGAAGTTGAGAAAGACTTCACTCACTACGGTGACGAGATTACCTTCGGCGGCGGCAAAGTGATTCGCGATGGAATGGGTCAAAGTAGCGGCGCGCTGGGTGAGGGACCCAACCGAGCACTCGATCTGGTTATCACCAATGCGGTGATTCTCGATCACTGGGGAATCGTTAAGGCCGACATCGGCATTAAGAATGGACGCATCGTAAAAGTCGGAAAAGCCGGCAACCCAGACACCATGGACGGCGTCGACCCTCAACTAGTCGTGGGCGCGGGAACGGAAGTGATCTCAGCCGAAAATCAAATCGTGACCCCCGGTGGCGTTGATAGCCACATCCATTTTATTTCGCCGCAACAGATCTACGAAGCGATCTCCAGCGGAGTTACCACCATGATTGGCGGCGGCACGGGCCCGGCTACCGGAACTGCCGCAACCACCTGCACACCCGGCATCTGGAATCTGGCGCGTATGTTGCAAGCCGCGGAGGCCTGGCCGCTGAATTTTGGTTTCCTCGGCAAAGGCAATGCCGCACAGGGCCCGCCGCTCGCGGAGCAAGTTGAGGCCGGAGCGTGCGGACTCAAGCTGCACGAAGATTGGGGCACCACTCCTGCCGCGATTGACGCGTGCTTGAAGATTGCCGACGCCTTCGACGTGCAGGTAGCGATTCACACCGACACCATCAATGAAGCGGGCTTTTTGGAAGCTACCGTCGCGGCCATCAATGGCCGTGCGATTCACACCTATCACACCGAAGGTGCCGGCGGCGGCCACGCGCCGGACATCATAGCGATCGCGTCGCATCCAAACGTTCTTCCATCTTCTACAAACCCGACCAGGCCCTACACCGTAAACACCATCGCGGAGCACCTGGACATGCTCATGGTGTGTCACCACTTGAATCCTCAGGTGCCCGAAGATGTCGCCTTCGCGGAGAGTCGCATTCGTCCGGAAACAATCGCAGCCGAGGACATCCTGCACGATCTTGGGGTAATCAGTATGCTGTCCAGCGATTCGCAGGCGATGGGGCGGGTGGGCGAGGTGATTATTCGCACCTGGCAAACCGCCCACAAAATGAAAGTACAACGCGGTCCGCTGGGCCTAGACTCCACCCGCAACGACAACCATCGCGTCAAGCGCTATGTCGCAAAATATACGATCAATCCTGCCATCACCCATGGAATGGCGGCGGAAATCGGATCGATCGAGCCTGGCAAACTCGCCGATCTGGTGCTGTGGAAACCCGCATTCTTTGGTGTGAAGCCTGAAATGGTGGTGAAAGGGGGATTCATCGCCTGGAGCGCTATGGGCGATCCCAACGCTTCGATTCCGACGCCCCAACCGGTACTGTACCGGCCGATGTTTGGAGCATTCGGCGGCGCAATTGCACCGACCAGCATCACCTTCGTCTCTCAAGCCTCCCTCGCAGCCGGTGTGCCAGGAAAGTTGGGACTACAAAAAATGGCCGTAGCCGTCCGCAATTGCCGGCAGATCGGAAAGAAAGACATGATTCACAACAGCGCAACCCCCAAAATTGAAGTGGACGCCGAAACCTACGAGGTTCGGGTAGATGGAGAAGTAGTCGGCTGCGAGCCGGCACAAGTGCTGCCTTTAGCCCAGCGCTATTTCCTGTTCTAATCCTGCCGCAACCTAATAAAGCTCGAAATTCGGTTTATTGACGGTTGGCGGCGCGACATATACGATTTGAATCGCATTCTGGAGAGACCAATGGCGAGCAAGAGCAAATTGACGAAGGTGGCAGTGAAAATCGGAACCGCGATGGGTAAAGCCGATCGCACCGCACATAAGTTTGTGGCCGCAGGTGCGATGGCAAAAGAAGAACTTGAAGAAATTTCTAAGCAGGTGGAGGGATTAAAGCGTCAGTTACAAAAGACTACCAAGCGTCTGCAGCGTGCGCTGCGCTAACTTCACCGCCAAACCACTTCTACTATCGGTTGTTTCCAGCGCACTGGTTGGGGCGCAGATTCACCGCGACTTTTTGGCCCTGGACCCCAGCCTTTAGTTCGGTTTTCTTTGGTAGCGTGAATTCGCTTGGAGCGCAATCTTTTTGCTCGTTCCCGGTCGGCTCAGCGTGTTCGATTCAGACCGTGGCCTGCGCGATGGAAATAATGCAACATGTGTGTCCCCGATTGCGGGCCCTTCGGCAAAAACCTTTCGCCAAGCCAGACCCCGAGCGATTGGGCCCACTCTTCTTGAACAGACCCACCTAAGGAGGAGTCGACTCGGTCGAGACTTTCCTCACCCAGCCTCTCTTTTTCTCCACGGGCGTGACCATCTCCTAGTGTATTTCTGAGTTTTGCGTAGCTTCAGTTTGCCGAGGTTCCGCGCGGCAGCGACTTTAGGTACGCGACGATCGCCGCTGCGTCCGCGTGATTCATGTGGTAGATATGCATGGGCGGGCGAATCACTTCGCCGTTTGGTCCGGTTCCTTGCTCCAGAATGTGCTCCGCCTGCTGGTCGGTGAAACTCGGAAGGCCCGCCAAAGCCGGGGCGCGGTCCGCCCAGTTTTGAATCGGCGCGACCGGCCGAATCCAGGTGCGAGCCCCGCGCAACCAGGCGTCGGTTTGCAGCTCCCCGCGGTCGTCTCGTGGGGTGTGACACTCCGGACATTTGGCAACTTCTTCCACCAAATACTTTCCGCGCTCAACTTCACCCTTGTTCGTCGAGGCCTTCGGTGACGAATTGGTCTGCTGAAGCCCAGCACTCGAGAAGACGATTACGAACAGTAATACCAACCACAATGTTTGTCGCATTGGAACTCCTCAGCGCATTTCGCCATGAATGTAGCCCGTTGAACTCCGGTCTTCGATGCGATGGTCCGTGTAGGAATGAAAGAAAATCAGGTACATAGACTCTCACATTCTCTCTTCCAGTCGCCACAACACCACCGCGGTGAAAATCCACAGCACGGTTGCCAGCAAAAGAGTCAAACCGGCGCTAAAGTGCGGCATTAGCTTCCAAACCATCAAGGCAAAGCACAGCAGTGCGATCGCTCCTATTGCGGTACCCCGCGCGTCCAAAGCCACTGCTTGCTTGCCTCGCAGCGAGCCATTCATTCCATGATCCCGCTTTTTCTTCTCTTCGCGCTTCTCAAGCAATGTGGCACTTGCGGGAAAAATCGCAGGAAACGCGAGAAATAATCCTCCCACGCCGGGTCCGAAATGCTTCGCGACCAAGCCCGCTGCCACGGTGACCAGACCTCCGAAAAGGAATCGTGGAACGTAATCGGACCATTTGTTTTTGCGGAGTGCCGAAAAATCGGTGTGCACGCGCATGCTATCGTAGAAATGCAAACCATAAAGCGAATGCGCCGGCAAACCAGACGATCAGCGAAGACGTGGTAGCCGCGCCGGCGGTCCAGCGATGTTTAGTTAAAAGATGAATACAGAGGCAGCAATACAAGAAAAATGCCGCTGCGCCGGCAATCATCGAGCGGGCTTCTGCGGCGGCATACATTCTGCCTTCCGTCACCACCGTCAATCCCAGCGTCGCAAGCGCAATGGAAGGAGCCGCGCCAAACAGTCCCGCGAAACTTTTGGGCTTCAGAACTTCGCCCAAGGTCGCAAATAGAGACACCACCACCCCACCCACCAGAAAGCGGAACAGCAGCTGCATCATCGATATCCTTGCTACGCGCTGATCCAGCACGAATCAGCGCGTCCCCATGGAAGCCTACGGCACGTTTCCCTTTAATTCGTCGATGGTTGCAAACAAGCGGCCGTGCAAAGTCTGTTTTGCGACGTACAGGCCATAACCTGCGACTTCCTTCGCCTGAATTTTTGGCGGCAACGCGAGCGCGTCCGGATCGGTAACCACATCAACGAGAACCGGTCCGTGATGCCGGAAAGCTGCCTCGAACGCGCTTCTCACACTTTTCGGATCGTCGACGCGAATCCCCCGCATACCCACGGCGTCTGCCATTTTGGCAAAATTTGTATTCTTGACGTCGACCCCGAAGTCCTCGTAACCGGCGACTCGCATCTCCAGCTTGACCATTCCCAGAGTGCTGTTGTTATACACGATCAGCTTCACCGGGAGGCTGTATTGCACCAGGGTCAGCAAATCTCCCATCAGCATGGTGAAACCACCGTCACCGCTCATGGAAATGACTTGACGCTTAGGAAAAGCCATTTGCGCGCCAATGGCTTGAGGCATCGCGTTGGCCATCGACCCGTGATTGAACGACCCGATCAACCGCCTCTTCGCGGTCATCTTCAGATAACGGGCGGCCCACACTGCGGTCATTCCGGTATCAACCGTGAAGATGGCGTCATCTTCTGCCACCTGGTTCAATACTTTGGTCACATATTCCGGAAGCAAGCCTTTACCGGTTTTCTCGCGATCCGCATGGTTCTGCAGCGATTTTTCCGTCTCCCGATACTTAGCAATGCAAGCGCTTACGTGCTTATCGCGCTTTTTGGGCCGCACCAAAGGCAACAAGGCGTCAATCGTGGTTCGAATGTCTCCCACCAAACCGAGCGCCAATCGCGATCGCCGGCCAAGATGATCTGGCCGGACATCGATTTGCACGATCTTCGCCTTTTTTGGATACCACGCGGTGTAAGGAAAGTCGGTGCCCAGGCACAGCACCACTTCGGCTTTTTCAAGTGCGTAATGGCCGCTTTCGGTACCCAGCAGACCGGTCATCCCCACCGCATACGGATTTTCACGCTCGATAAACTCTTTGCCGCGAAAACTATAGGCGATTGGCGCCAACAGTTGCTGGGCAAGAGCAAGCACTTGTCGGTGAGCCCCGGCACAGCCCGCTCCGCCGAAAATCGTCACCCGGTCGGCATCATTTAGAAGATCTGCTAGTTTCTCCAGCTCCTCTCGCGCCGGCTGAATTGCCGGCCTCGGATGAAACACCCGATGCTCCAATTCTTCCGAGGTAATTTTGTCGGAGGCGACGTCGCCGGGTAACACCAGCACGCTCACCCCGCCGCGCGAAATCGACGTTTGCATCGCGATCTGCAGCAAACGCGGCATTTGTTTTTCGGTGCCGACCAATTGACAGAAGTGACTGCAATCCTGGAATAAACGTTCGGGATGGGTCTCCTGGAAAAAATCCGTACCAATCTCACTGGAAGGAATTTGCGCCGCAATGGCCAGAACCGGAGCTAGGGTTTTATGCGCATCGAACAAACCGTTGATCAGGTGTAAATTCCCAGGGCCGCAGCTTCCGGCGCAAACCGCGAGGTTCCCGGTCAGCTGAGCCTCCGCACTGGCCGCGAACGCGCCAGCCTCCTCGTGCCTTACATGGATCCATTCAATGTTGCGGTTGTGGTGGACCGCATCAACGATGCTATTTAGCGAGTCGCCAACCACCCCAAAAATTCGCCGCACCCCCGCGTTCACTAGCGCTTCTACTAAATGTGTCGCTACGGTGGTCATGGCTCCTCACTGTTCGCTGCGATGTACGCTGACTAGTGGACTAACACGTTTCCCGATCAACTTGACACCCCACGTTTCGCTCGCCCGGCTATAGGTCGGAATCGCCGCAAATTTCGGCGGCAGGCACTTACTTTGCAAGCCGGTGGTCACTGCTTCTTGAACGCGCGTATCCCGTCTTTCAATCGCTTCCGCGCTTCACTTGGCCCCTTGGTGTTTAAGATTCGATATTTCTCACCGCTCAGCGCGTGGTAATTGACGAAGAATTCTTCCAGTTCGTCCAGAAATGGCTTCCCCAGGTCTTTGACATGCCGAATATCCGCAAAACTGTGGTTCTCCTGTTCGATCGCAACGATGCGATCATTTCGTTCTTTATCTTTCTTGGACCCTTGTTCACCCTCAATAATCCCAATGATTCTGCACTTCAGCAGGCATCCAGGAAAAGCGGGCTCGTCCATCAGCACGAGCACATCCGTCGGGTCCCCATCCTCGGCCAGAGTGGATGGCACAAAGCCAAAATCGTAGGGAAAAGCCATTCCCGCGGGAAGCACCTTCTTTAGCGCGAAGATTTTCTGTTTTTCGTCAAAACTGTACTTGTTGCGGCTGCCTTTCGGTGTCTCGATGACCACCTGCAGCACTTCATTCTTGTCGTCGACAGACGCAAGCAGGGAAGGATTCCCTAGCGCAGCCTTTTGCTTTTTCCCTTTTTTGCCCACCAAACCCTCCTCTGGCACCGAGCCAATTTAGAGTTTCGGGCAACGCCACACAATCAGGTACTGTCCCCATAACGTTGGAACGCGGCCGCCAAGCGCATCGCCAGCGCGGCAAACCGTTGGGTCGCCGTTCACTTAGAATTCTCTCGTAAGCACTCATTCATTTCACAATGATAGGGGTATCCCGGCGAATCGGTCCTGGCGGTGGGCGCGAAATGGCCAGCTCAACGCCGCATGTCATGTGTTTATAGCAACTTACAAGGTACTGTACATGTTGTACCATCGTGTACTATTTACATACTGTCCCAATGGCCATATCCTTGGTGCCTGATGAAAAAAGAAAGATACGTCATATATCTAGCTATCCTGACCCTGATAGCCATTGGCTTATCGAGGGTTCAGATGGCCGATCAAGATGCGGCCGTCGCAGCAGAGATCGCTACCTCTTCACCCACTCCACACGTCAGTTCGATTTCAGCGGTCAAGCCGGTGGTCTACAACTACTCGGTCATCCCTGGCGGGGTGGCGAATGTCGCCGACTTCTGCAATCAAATTCAAAGTGACGCTGCGTTCCAAGGATTCAACTGTAACGTCGCGTACGAGACCTTGCTCCGCTCGCCCATTGCGGTGTTCATGACCTTCAAAAAGAACGGGCACATCTACTGGACCAAACATCTTGTGACCGTCAAAGCCGGTGAACTCATCTACACCGATGGGCAACGAAGCTTCCTGGCTCGCTGTGGTAACGAAATCGGATTCGCGCTACGAGAACCGAGCATGCAGATAGACGAAAGCTTGCTCTCCCAGCCGTCTGCTCCCGCTGCCGACGTGTCCCTTGTGAGTCTCGCTCCGAGCGACTCCTACGCCGCGGCGGCGGTCGAGCCGGGTGCGCTCCCCGTAGCTCCTGCCGGCGTCGTTCCGGCTTCCGGCGCGGCTCGGTCCAGTGTCTCGCCTGCGTGGCTGGCCACTGCCGCGGCAGTCCCGCTCTTGATTTGGCACGGAGGAGGCGGAAATCAGTCTCCGACCATCCCACCACCGCCCAAGTGCGATTCGGTAGAAGTCAGCTGCGCTAATTGACGCATGAACAAATAACACCGCCCGGCCTGACGCGTTCGCGTGGAACCAGCGCGATCCATCCGCAGATCCTGTTCTATCAGCCTTCCCGTGTCGATCGATTCGCAGGGCAAACCACTTCTGGACCACTGGCTACTGTCTTCATAACCGTAGGAAGTCTCGACCAAGTTCGTCGGTTTTGCCCTGGCTCAAACCCGCTGCCCTTGCGTGCTCTGTCCAATTGTCGAGAGCCGAACGAACGTCCCCCAGCAATTCTCGCTTCCGCGGCACGCTAAATCGATCGGCTTCCGCGAGCAAGTCGGCCCTCGTAATTGCATCGAACTTCCCGTTGACGCTCATCAAGTGCTGGTACGTCCATTCGCCTTTTGGATTGTGCGCGTGGGTTAGGTCGTATGCGGGGGCCAGTTCCCAACGAATCGAATGCCGTCCGCGCCGAGGGGGACGAAAGCGGCACCCGCTTTGCTGATAGATGGCCACACCTAGTACGCCGATCTGGTTGTGACCGAGCGATGTTCATCGTCCGAGTGGCGGGACGGTTCGTTTCGATAACTTCCTCGAACCCCGGATAGTGACGAGCGAGAGCCCGGGTCTTCCCCGGCCGGCGGGAGGCAAAAGGTGGCGGGATGTACGGCAATTGTTCCTGTGGCATACCCACACAACCCATGCTACTCTCATGTGGGTATCGCACAGGAGGCCTTATGGGTGATTCCAAACTCGACCTGCTTCAGGGCACTCTCGATCTCATGGTCCTCCAAACACTTACCGCCCTGGGCACCCTCCACGGCTACGGCATTGCTCGCCGTATCGAGCAGGCCAGCGGCAACGAAGTCCTCCTTAACCAGGGCACGATCTACGCCTCTCTCGTACGACTCCGACAACGCGGCTGGATCTCCGCCGAATGGGGCATCTCCGACAACAATCGCAAAGCCAAGTTTTATTCCATCACCAAGCGCGGCCGCAAACAGTTAACCGAAGACGCCGCCTACTGGCAACGGCTCTCGATGGTAATGTCCCGAGTCCTCTCCCCCGCCGCCCACGACGAAAGCAACTAATGCCATGCCGCGACCACAATTCGTGCCTTCGTAGCGGCCGGGCCGTAGGAGTCTGCTGCTTAATCTCCCACTCCGTAACTCGCCAAACTCAGGAGATCGGCATTCGCATGGCCCTCGGCGACGCGCCGGCCACCGTGCAACGCAGCGTCCTAGCCCGTACACTAAAGCTGGCCCTAATCGGAGTTGTCCTAGGCGCCGTAGCCTCCGACGCCGCCTCCCAAATAATCGCCTTCTTACTCTTTCAGACCGATCCCGCCGACCACTTAACCTTTATATCTGTCCTCCTCCTAACCATAGCCCTAGCCGCCGGCTACTTCCCGGCCCAACGCGCCACCCGCATCGCGGTCGCCCTGAGGCCCAAATAACATGCCCACACCATCCCACCTCTCCTGCCTCTGTTGCCGTTCTAAGGGCCGCCTTCCGAGTCGGTCCGCTCTCGGGTCTCGTAGCCCAGCCGCTCTTGTCTATGCTCTTGGCTCTTCTCTGCTAACCCTTCCTTGTAGCACTGGCTTTTATTCCGACGCTTTTTGGTTTCTCTTCCCCGAATTGCGGGTCAGGAATCACGAATCGCGTTTCCAGGAGGTCCCTCAATGAACTCTCTCTTCTCGTTCTTGCAACGTCTTCGGAATCTCTTCCGCCAGGACGATCTCGATCGCGATCTCGCCACCGAAATCTCCACCCACCTCGATCTCGCCGCCGAAGAAAATCTCAAGAATGGCCTGTCCCCCGAAGAGGCTCGCCGCCGAGCCCTAATCCAATTCGGAGGCACGCAACAGGCCAAAGAAAATCACCGGGATTCCCGCGGCCTTCCACTCCTTGAATCTTTCTTTCAGGATCTCCGCTTCGCCCTGCGCACCTTTCTTAAGAACCCCGGCTTCACGGCCATCGCCGTCCTCACCCTAGCTCTCGGCATCGGCGCCAACGCGGCCATCTTCAGCGTAGTGCGCGGCGTGCTCCTCCGTCCGCTAGCCAATCGCGACGAAGACCGCCTGCTCTATGTCCGCCAAAGCGCCCCAGGCATCGGCGAGGCGGATTCCGCTTTCTCCGTTCCCGAAATCAAAGACATCGGCGCCGGCCTGAAAACCATCAAGGAACTAGGCACTCTTTCCGCTCTAGACTTCACCGTAGTCGGATTAGGCGAGCCGCGCGAAATCCGCAGCGGCGTAGTGGATGGCAACTATTTCGACGTGGTCGGTCTCCGTCCCGTCCTCGGCCGCCTGCTAAATCCCGCCGACGACGGTCCCAACGCCCCCGGCGCGGCCGTCCTCACCTATCGCTTCTGGACCAACTCGTTGCATTCCGATCCAAGCGTACTGGGAAGAACCATTCGCCTCGGCAGTTTTGAAGGTACGCGTCCCGCGACCATAGTCGGCGTTTTAGAACCCTCCGTGCCCTATCCCGTTGAAACCGAAATCCTGGCCAACATTGTCACCAGCCCCCATCACCTCTCCGCCACCATGGTCACCGGTCGGTCGCATCGCATGACCGAAGTCTTCGCGCGCCTCGCCCCCGGCGCTGACCTCGACTCCGCCCGCGCCGAACTCAACACCGTTTACGCCACCATGCTTGCCGCGCATCCCGAGACTTACAAGACCAACGATCACTTCCAGATCACCGCCACGCGCATGCACGACCAAATCAATTCCAACGCAAAAACCATTCTCTGGGTGCTCTTCGCCGCCGCCGGCCTACTCTTCGTAATCGCGTGCTCGAACGTGGCCAATCTAGTTCTCGCACGCACTGTCCGTCGCGAACCCGAACTCGCCATGCGCTCGGCCTTGGGCGCAACCACGCACGTACTTCGCCGCACACTCTTGGCCGAAAGTCTTCTCCTGTGCGGCACAGGCGCGCTAGCAGGAATTCTCATCGCCGCTCCCATGGTAGCCGTGCTCGCGCGTTACGCCGCGCGCTTCTCCGTGCGCGCCACCGGCCTGACTCTCGATTTCAGTTTGCTCTGGATTGGCGTCGCGCTCGCCTTGGTCTCCGCCGTCTTCCTGGCCTTTGTCCCGCGTCTGCCCGACGGCGATGCATCGCCTGGCTTCGGAATCTCGGGCAGCAGCGTGCGTGTTACTGGAGGAAGCCGCCGCCGCCTGCGCATTTTCGCCGTCACGCAGATCACTGCCTCGTTCCTCTTGCTAGCCGGTGCGGGTGCATTGGTGAAAACTCTGTTGGAACTCGAGAAAACCCAAGCCCCCTTTGACACTGCGCACGTTCTGGCCGTGAACTTGCCCGTGATGACCGATGGCCGCACCCCTGAACAGGTCAAGGATTTCTATCGCAACGTCCAGCGCAACCTCAGCACGCTTCCCGGAGTCGAGCACGTGTCTTACGGTTTCAGCGTTCCCTGGCGCGATACCCGCCTGCAAACCATCACCCTCGCTTTCGCTGCCGAAGGTGCCACGCGGGAAAACCCCGAAGACGACACCCGCGCTGAATTTCGTTCGGTTTCTGCAGGCTATTTCGATACCTTGGGTATTCCCATCGTCGAGGGCCGCGACTTCCGCGACAGCGACCGCGACGGCTCCGAACGCGTAGTCATTGTCAGCCAAACCCTCGCCCAGCGTTTCTTCCCCGGCCAAGACCCCGTCAACCGTCATTTGACGTGGACTGACCCCGTCATTAAATTCATCGGCATCAGCGACCAAGCCCGCCGCATCATCGGTGTCGTCCCTGACCTCGACGACGAAAACATCATTCCCTCGCCAATGCTGACGGTCTATCAACCCAGCGAGCAGGAGGGCTTCAACGGTCGTCTCTTTGTGCGCGCCAAAAATGATCCCTACACACTCGTTCCCACCATCACCCGCACCGTTCACGAAATGGCTTCAGAACAACCCGTCGAGCGTCCCGCCACGCTCGAAGACGTTCGCGGTGAGGTGCTTACTCCCAACCGCCTCAACGCCATCGTCTTCGGTGGATTCGCCGCGCTAGCGCTGCTGATTTCCGTCGTAGGCGTAGCTGGCGTCTTGGCCTTCTCGGTAAGCGGCCGCACCCGCGAATTCGGCATCCGCCTGGCCCTGGGCGCTCAGCCGGTCAGCCTCCTAGCCGACGTCCTCAAAGACGGCTTGGTGATCGCCTCCATTGGTGTAGGCTCGGGCGTTCTGGTCGGCCTCGTCTTCACCCGAGTAATAGGCAAATACGTCTCCGAACTCCAATTCCCCGGCGCCCTTCCCCTAATCGCCTCAGCCGCAATCCTCTTGGTCGCCGCAGTCGTTGCCTCAGCCCTGCCAGCGCTACGCGCCTCCCGCGTGGACGCCATCCAAGCCCTTCGCTCTGAGTAACCCACCATGACCACCTCTTCGAACCTAAACGTGTCTTGTAGCTCCGATCTGCTTGGCCTTCGCTCGAAAGACCGGTTCCTCGCCGCCGCCTATGCCGAAGGTCACGACTTCAACCTCACGCAACAGGGACAACTCGAGCGCCTCACCGGCATTCTCGTCTCCGCCGAGTTCTTTATGGTTCTCGCCCTGGGTCTTGCTTCCTTCGCTCTTACTCATTTGCTCTCCAGCGAACTCTATGACGTGTCGCCTGCCGACCCGTTCACCCTTGCCGCTGCTTTTCTCATGACTCTGGTTTCGCTTTTGGCCTCTTATACCCCAACGCGGCGCGCCATGTGGGTTGACCCTCTGGTTACGTTGCGCTAGGAATAAAATCGAAAGATTACATTATGGATATCCAACGACCATCGAACGCCCGCGCCAAGAAAATCCGCCGCATCATCTACGCCGCCATTGCCCTCGTCTCGATCACCGGCGTCACCTACGGGGTCACCCGCCTCCGCCCCGCTGCTCCCGCCGTGGACAAAGCCACCATCTGGACCGACGAAGTCAAGCGCGGCCCCATGATCCGCGACGTTCGCGGCATTGGCACTCTCGTTCCCGTAGACATCCGCTGGATCCCCGCGCAAACCGATTCCCGCGTCGATCGCATAGTTCTGCATCCCGGCGCCATCGTTAAGCCAGACAGCATCATCCTCGAACTCAGCGACCCTATCCTCCAGCGCGAAACTCTCGACGCCGAATATCAACTCAAAGCCGCACAAGCCGACCTCGAAAATCTCAAGGTCCAGATCAACAGCGAACTGCTCAATCAAAAATCGTTTACCGCCGCGGTCCGCAGCGATTACGAGCAAGCCAAGCTCCAGCACGAAGTCGATGAAAAACTTCGCGCCGAAGGTATCGGCGCGGAAGTCACCGCTAAACTTTCCAAAGTCAAAGCCGAACAGCTAGCCATCCGCCTCAAGCTCGAGGAAGACCGCGCCAAAAACGCCGAGGACTCCGCGGTGGCGCGTCTGCGGGCACAGCAATCTCACGTCGATCAGCAGCGCGCCCTGTACGATCTCAAGCGCAGCGAACTCGATTCTCTCCACGTCCGCGCCGGGATAGAAGGCGTCCTCCAGCTCGTCCCCGTTGACGTTGGCCAGCACGTCACTCCCAGCACCAATCTAGCCCGCGTCGCCGATCCCAAGCACCTGAAGGCCGAAATCAAAATCCCCGAAACCCAGGCCAAAGACATCACCATTGGCCAGCCCGCCACCGTCGACACCCGCAACGGCATCGTCAAGGGTCAGGTCTCCCGCATCGATCCCTCCGTCCAAAACGGCACCGTCACCGTCGACGTCCTGTTCACCGAACCGCTCCCAAACGGCGCGCGCCCCGATCTCAGCGTCGATGGCACCATCGAACTCGAGAATCTTAAGGACGTCCTCTACCTCGGCCGACCCGTCCACGGCCAATCCGATTCCATCATCGGTCTATTCAAGCTAGTCGACGACGGCTCCGAAGCCGTCCGCGTCAACGTCCACTTGGGCAAAACCAGCGTCAACACCGTCGAAATCCTCCAAGGCCTCAAAGCCGGAGACAAGGTCATCCTCTCCGACATGTCCGCCTGGGATGCCTTTGACCGGGTTCGATTGCGCTAGTGAAATTCAGTTTGGAGGCTGCTCCGATGATTTCATCAAACGGTACGCTCATCAAAATGCAAGGCGTCAGTAAGGTCTTCTTCACTGACGAACTCGAAACCCACGCCTTGGACTCCATCGATCTCGAAATCAAGAAAGGTGAATATCTCGCTATTGCTGGCCCTTCGGGATGTGGCAAATCCACGTTGCTCGCCATCCTCGGCCTCCTTGATTCCCCCACGGAAGGGGGTTACTTCCTAAACGGCCAGGCCGTTTCCACTCTCAAGCTCGGTGACCGGTCGCGCATCCGCAACCGCGAAATCGGCTTCATCTTCCAGGCCTTTAACCTAATCGGCGATCTCACTGTTTATGAAAACGTCGAACTGCCCCTCACGTATCGCGGCATGGCCTCCGCCGAACGGAAGGAAAAAGTCCAGCACGCCCTCGAACGCGTCGAAATGGCCCACCGCGCCAAGCATTACCCCGCCCAACTCTCTGGCGGTCAGCAGCAACGCGTCGCAGTCGCACGCGCTCTCGTCGGCGACCCCATGATTCTCCTTGCCGATGAGCCCACCGGAAACCTCGACTCCAAAAATGGCGACTCGGTCATGGATCTCCTCCGCGACATCCATCAAAGCGGCGCCACCATCTGCATGGTCACCCACGACCCTCGATACACCAACCACGCCGAGCGCACCGTCCATCTCTTCGATGGAAGAATTATTGAAGAGACCAAACCGACTTCATTACGAAGTTATCCAGCGGAGCCACGAAGCCCAACCGGTTAGCACGATTTACT
>Ga0302179_10001029_pt1 | contig 17411 bp, 9 predicted proteins | sample I_Palsa_E3_1_FD_198788 | JGI IMG/M metagenome (GOLD analysis project Ga0302179, IMG submission 198788) | Peat permafrost microbial communities from Stordalen Mire near Abisko, Sweden - I_Palsa_E3_1 | ecosystem: Environmental > Terrestrial > Soil > Palsa > Peat permafrost | place: Sweden: Abisko...
AACGCGTTGAGTTATCTGTAGTTGGCAAGATATTTCTTCGCTAATACGCAGTCCTCAGCTTACCCGCGACATCGAAATAATCCCAACGTTGAAGACTGCCGACTATCTAGGATTCGTGCAGCTAATTTACCCTCGACAGTTTTGCGTTTTGTGAGTAATTCTGGCCACACGACCTAATAAATAACTGCTCTACCGCTCGAAGGGTGCACACCTAATGCCCGGGTTCAGGACAGACAGAAGGACTACAGTGAAGACGTGGGATATCTCACAATGAAACCGCTACAGTCCTGTCTAATAGTTTCAAGTTTTTGGGCGTGGATAAGAATAATGCCGAGAGCGGTTCGATGTACCGATCGAGGCTCTACTCCGGCGCAGGGTGACCGGCGGTTTGATCGTCGCTGTGCTTCTAATAGTCTTCTTGAGTTTTTCGTCACCCATTGCGTGATGGCGACGATCCAGGGCAGGTCCCGAGATGTGCTCGAAAACGGAAATCAGCGCGGGGGCATTCGCCCCTGGGCGGGCAAGAGCTGTCGCTGGTGCTTTATCAGACCGACACCATCTACCAGGACACGAGCCGGCTGCTGGTTTTCGTCCAAGCGGAGGGTGAAATGAGACCAAAGCCCGGTTTGAATCGCAAGATGCGGCTCGCGTTCGCTTCCGCAATGTTGACGTTACTCGTCGTAGGAGCGATTTCCTATGGCGAGATGGTCGTGTCCAGGGATAGCGCGAGGTGGGTGAGCCACACGCACGAAGTTCTGGAAAGCATCCACGATTTACTGTTCGCCGTGGAGAGCATCGGGTCGAACTCCCGCGAATTTGCATTGACGGGCAAGGAGTCCTATCTCGAGTCCTACCGTACCGGCGTACCAAAGGTTGCGCAGGACCTGGCAGCGATTCGCCACTTGACGTTGGACAACCCTGTACAACAGCGACAGATTCCTCTGCTCGAAAGCCTCTCTGCTCAGAAGATACAGCGCGCGGAGACGGTCATTCGTCTGGGCCGGGCCCAGGGCTCGGCGGCGGCTGCCACTCAAAACGGGCCGGGCGAGGGAACCGCCATGGAAGAGTTTCTCGCGGTAGTGGCTGAGATGCAGAGCGAAGAGCTTCGGTTGCTGGTGCTGCGCACCGCAAAGACCGAGCGGCTCTTGAGCCAGGCTGGGCCGCTATTGTTTTTCGCGACCGCTCTGGGCTTATTGATTGCCGCCGGAGCTGGTTTGAGCGTCGAGCGGGACAGTTCCCGGCGCGCGGTTGCCGAAGTGGCGCTGCGGGAAAGCGAACGCAAATATCGGACGCTTATTCACGGGGTGCGGGGGTACGCAATCCTGATGTTGGGCCCGCAGGGCGAGATTCGCAGTTGGAATTCCGGCGCGGAACGAATGACCGGCTGCACTCAGAAAGAGATCACGGGACACAACTTCTCCTACTTCTTTTCTCCCGACGACGTAGCGCGCGGCCGGCCAGAGGAGATACTCGGGTTGGCTGCCGCCAGCGGCCAGTATGAAGAACAAGGCATGCGGGTACGGAAAAACGGCTCGCGGTTCCCGGTTCATACAAGCTACACGGCGGCGCGGGACCCCACCGGACAGTTGCGCGGATTTTCCGTGATCAGCCGCGACCTCAGCGAGAGCAAGGAATCGGAGGCGAGGTACCGCGGGTTGCTGGAAGCGGCTCCGGATGCAATGGTGGTCGTGAACCAGGGCGGGGAGATCGTTCTGCTGAACGTTCAAGCGGAGAAACAGTTCGGATACCGCCGCGACGAACTCATCGGTCAAAAGGTGAAGAATATTATTCCCAAGGGCTTCGCGGAACGGCTAATCGCGGACGCTCTTCGATCCGCGGAAGACGCGCTGGCGCAGCAGATCGGAACGGGGATCGAGCTCAACGGGAGGCGGAAGGACGGAAGTGAGTTTCCCATCGAGATCATGCTGAGCCCGCTGGAAAGCGCCGAAGGCGTCCTGGTGACGGCGGCGATCCGCGACATCACCACGCGGAAAAAGGCGGAAGCGCTGATGATCCATTCGTCCGAACACGACTTCCTGACCGGATTGCCCAATCGCATGCTCTTGAGCGACCGGGTTAATCAAGCGATTCGCATGGCGATCCGACACAAGAGAAAAGTCGCGGTACTGTTCCTGGATTTGGACGGTTTCAAACACATCAACGATTCGTTGGGACATCCCACCGGCGACAAGCTTCTTCAATCTGTGGGGAAACGCCTGGTGGCTTGCGTACGTGGCTCGGACACCGTGAGCCGGCAGGGAGGCGATGAATTCGTTGTGCTGCTTTCCGAAGAGGATGATCCGGAAGATGCCTCTATCATCGCGAAAAGGATGCTGCGGGCGGTGGCCGAAGCACATTTCATCGATCAGCACGATCTTCACATCACCTGCAGCGTTGGGGTCAGTCTTTATCCCGACGACGGGCTAAACGCTGAGACGCTGATCCAGAATGCGGACACCGCCATGTACCAGGCGAAGGAAAATGGGCGGCAGACGTATCAGTACTTCAAGCCGGCCATGAACGTTCGGGCGGTGGAGCGGCAATCCCTTGAGGAGAGCCTACGGCGGGCCTTGGAAAGGCAGGAATTTGTGGTGCACTACCAGCCGAAAATCAACCTGAAGACGGGAAGGATTAGCGGCGCCGAAGCCTTGTTACGTTGGACGCATCCCGTTCGGGGGCTGGTCCCTCCGGGACAATTTATTCCCGTTGCGGAAGACTGCGGCCTGATTCTGCCGATCGGCACCTGGGTTCTTCGTCAAGCCTGCCAGCAAGCCCAGGCTTGGGTAGACGCCGGCCTGCCCCTGGGGACTATGGCGGTGAACATCTCCGCGATGCAATTGCGAAACGAGAGCTTTCTTGAGGATGTATTCGCCATTCTTCAGGATACGCGCCTGGATCCGAGACATCTTGAACTGGAGTTGACCGAAAGCGTTCTGATGAAGCATGCCGAGTCCACCGCATCCATTCTCACGGTGCTGCGAGAGAGAGGAGTGCAGGTTGCGGTCGATGACTTCGGCACGGGGTACTCCAGCTTGAGCTATCTCAGGAAGTTTCCCATTGATGCCCTCAAGATCGACCAGTCATTCGTCCGTCAGATCACCACCGTGCCCGACGAAATCATCATCGTGAAGGCAGTGATCGGGCTGGGTCGAAGCCTTAAGCTTCGGGTGGTTGCTGAGGGCGTGGAAACGCAAGAACAGCTGGCATTTCTCCAGGCTCACCAATGTGACGAGGCGCAAGGATACTATTTCAGCCGGCCAGTGCTTCCCGAGCAGTTCGCCAGGTTGCTCAAAACCGGAATTATGAAAGCAGTCTCCTCCAAGCGTTAAAAGCGTTTCGCGCATCCGAGCCCAAGACGTTACGACGTTCGTTGCAATGGCCGCGATCTCAATGGTACTCACGGCTGATCGAGTCGAAAACCGATTCGAGATCGAGATTTATATTGTTCTCTGCCAATCTAAGAAATGGCCGCCCAGGAAGACGGCACATTGTCAGCCCAAGCCTAAGAATGTTCACAAACCGGCTTCGAGACCATGAGCCCCGAATTGAACGACCATACTGATCACAGCGGAGGAGGCCGCCAGTATGGCATATCGAAGACATCGAAACGGTCCAGGGCAAGAACAATGCAACAATGCTTCGAATAGCCGACCTAGAGCAGTCGAAGTATACGAGCGGCTGTTTTTGATCGCGAGCGGATATTGCTCGTAAGAGAGCGTCAGGACGGGTGCTGGACGCTACCGGGTGGTTGGGCGGACGTCGGGGATGCGCCCAGCTTCGCGGCTATTCGTGAAGTGAACGAGGAGTCTGGATACGAGGTCGTTGTCAGAAAGCTGGCGGCGGTCTACGACAGGGATAAACATGGACATCCCCCAGTGGCATACCATGTTTACAAAATTTTTCTTCGTGTGTGAGCTTTGCGGTGGGAAGGCCGAAAACATTTAGAAACGAGCGGAGTGGAGTTTTTTCGGGAGGACAAATTTCCGCCATGGTCGCTGGCACGGGTTACGCCCGCTCAGATTAAACACATGTTTGGCCACCATCGAAATCCCGAATGGCCGGGGAAAATAGTTAACGTCGTGGCAGCAGATTCTTTGTATCTCCGGCTGTCGTTATTCCTTCTTGAGTAGACTGGCACACCTTTAGCATCGTCTGGGCACTAATGAGTAGACTGCGGCTCAAACACTAGTGTTTTGAGCATCTGGGGCCATGAGGCGAGCCGTCTCCCAAATTCTTTCACATCGGCCGGACTCCCAGGTCGCCGACAATCTTGGTAACGCTATCACGGCATACTGTACCTTCGTGCGTCGCTACGTAAGCCGTTTGGTTCTAGTCTTGTGTCTATGGCCAATACCGAGCTTACGACGCGGCGCAATATGAAGATGCTTTTTGTTCTAGTCCTGGCCGGTGCCATGGCAATGCCCGTAGTGGCTCAAGATAATAGCGGTGGCGAATCCAAGGTTATTGCCATGGAGAAGGCATGGAACCAAGCCTATAAGTCTCGCGATGGTACAGCATTGGGTGGAATACTTCATGATTCTATAGTGTTGGTCAACGACGACGGCAGCCAGGAATCAAAAAGTGGATTTCTGACAGGAGTCAATAGGGCGAAGCCGTCTTCGGATCAACAAGCCGATCCGGAGTCAATCAAGGTGCGGATGTTTGGCAACGTCGCTATCGCGACCGGTGTCTTTCGTGAAAGTGGTTTCGAAAGCGGGAAAGCGTTTGTACGACGAAATCGCTTCGTCGACACCTGGATTCAGAATGGTGGTTCGTGGAAGTGCGTAGCGGCCTCGGCTACCCCGATTCTTCACTAAGGAAACTCTGAACAAGCCGTGTTTTTAAGCTAGTAAGTGTTCTGCCAGTGTCATGCGAATTCTTTGCCGAAGCACGCTATTCGGCTGTTCAGGTCACTGTGGGTTGTGACAAAGGATGGATCTGTGGAATAAGCACAAAACCCGGATACTCTCGAATGATACAACTGTCGATACCCCCCTTTACCAACGCCTCAACTGAGTTTTTCCGCAATCTGCCTAGACTAGCAGGATGCGGAAAAACTCACATTTGAGCCGCTTGAGAGACTGCTTGACACTCAAACTACCGGACTGGATAAGTCAGCTTCCCGCCCCTAATCACCTGGTGGACTTTAGAAAAAGCGGTCACATCTTTGGCAGGATCGCCATCGAGCACAACTAGATCGGCGTCCATGCTCTCCGCGATGCGCCCACTGTGGCTCGAATACCCGAAGCGCGTTGCTGGATTAGTGGTCAGTGAGGCCAAAATCTGCTGAAAGCTCATGCCGGCGCGCGACATCAACTGGAACTCTTCAGCAGTGTCAGACTGGTCAATGTAACCCACGTCTGTGCCGAACAGGACTTGGCCGCCTGCATCGGAATAGGTCTTCAGCTCCTGAACTGCTTGTTTGATCCACATCCCATTCTCCTCGGCGGACACCTTGGCCTTCTTGGCCTCGACGTCAAACAACGTGAGCGTAGGAATAAGGGCCAAGTGAGCGGCCTTTAGCCTTTCCACAAAGGCGGGGGTCCAGTCCCCGCTCATCGGTGCCGTGTGGGCGAGTATATCGACGCCGCTCTGGATGGCCACTTCGATCCCCTCCGCGTTTGAGGGGTGGGCAAAAACCGGCTTGCCCGCACGATGGGCTTCGGAAACGATCGCTCTGGCCAGGTCTGTGGCCATTGGCAGTACGCCTTCAGCAGTGATGGATCCCGAAAAAATCTTGATCCCGTCGGCGCCATCCCTGATCTGCTGGCGTACTCGTTCCAGGGCCTGTGGCGTGGATTGCACCTCCGCCGAGGGGACGTGGTTATCTTCAAGAAATCCTTTGACATAGATCGGAGTTCCACCTTTGGGGTAAAACGGTTCCCCGACGGTGAGAATTCGCGGCCCACGAATTTGTCCCGTGGCGATCCGCCGTCGGATGTTGTTCGTGTTGTCCAGAACCGAAGCAATGTCGAACACGGTCGTGAAACCCCACCGGGTCAGCATCTGGTCCAGTTGCGAAGAAATCTCGCCGGACGACTGTTTCTCCGCATGAAGTAAGCCGGGAGTAAAGATGTGTACGTGGCTGTTCCAGAACCCGGCGGTTACAACGAGACCGTGACAATCAAGGACGGTCACTGCCCTGGCCAATCGTGGCACTTTTAGGTTGGCGCTAGGCCCGAGGGCGCGTATGCGGCCGTTATGCACGAGGATTGTGCCATCCTCGATCGGTGCGTCGGCCGGCGAGGGGTAAACCTTTGCGTGAACCAGCGCGAGGTCAGAGGCAAGGCTGGATGGGTTCGAGACAAAGGTCCAAAGAAACAGTATGGCGAGCATGGCGTGGATTCGCATGCCAACATTTACGGAAGCGGGCACGAGATTGTTCCCGAAACGTGGCGCCCCTGATTCTCAAGGAAGCAAGCCCAGCATCAGGAAACTCTCTTGTTTCCACAGCACAACCTGATAAGAAGAAGGCATGCGAGGAAACGACGTGCAGCAGTTGGATGTGTTCAGCTACTTAAGCCCAGAGCAGCGAGTACCCCACGACCATCCCTTGCGTCCTCTTCGTGTCATGACCGATGAGGCGCTACAGCAACTGCAACTCCGGTTCCACAAGCTGTACGCGAAAACCGGGCGGCCGTCGATCGCGCCGGAGAAGTTGTTGCGGGCGCTCCTGCTGCAAGCGCTGTACTCGGTGCGCAGCGAGCGGCTGTTGATGGAACAACTCGACTACAATCTGCTGTTCCGCTGGTTCGTGGGCTTGAACATGGACGACGCCATCTGGGATGTGACCGTGTTCACCAAAAACCGCGAGCGGTTGCTCGATGGGGACATTGCCGAAGCCTTCTTCCAAGCCGTACTCCAGCAGGCACGGGAGCGGAGTCTGCTCTCAGACGAACACTTCACTGTGGATGGAACGCTACTGGAAGCGTGGGCGAGTGTGAAGAGTTATCAGCGCAAGGATGCCAAGAACGCCGTTCCGCCGGACGATCCTGGCAATGCGACGGTGGACTTCCACGGGGAGAATCGGTCGAACCAGACGCACGAATCGAAGACGGACCCGGATGCGAAGATGGCACGTAAAGGCAAGGGCAAGGAAGCGAAGCTGAGTTACAACGGGAATCTGCTGGTGGAGAACCGCAACGGACTGATCGTGAACACTGAGGTGTTCGAAGCCAACGGAACGGCGGAGCGCGATGCCGCGCTGGTGATGCTGGAACAGATTCCGGGCACGAAACAAGTAACCGTGGGAGGTGACAAGGCCTACGACACGGCGGATTTCGTAGCCGAGTGCAGAAACTTGAAGGTCACGCCGCACGTGGCCCAGAACCTAGAGCGGCCAGGTGGGAGCGCCATTGATGCTCGTACCAAGCAGCACGCCGGATATGCCATCAGTCAGAGGAAAACTAGAGCTTATTTCACCCAGCCGCGCGGCTAAAGTTACCTCTGCTGCATAAATTACTTGGCCGCAACCTCGCGGTCTGCGTAGTATCCCTCTCTTGTTTGCACGGTCATGTCCTTTTTCTTAACCGTCAACACGATGTGATGATAGCCGCTCGCGGTGCTGTCCTTGTCGGGGGTGTAAGCCATGTTGTATTGCGATCGCAGCTCTTGGGAGATGTTGTCGTAGATATCGCCGAGGGGTTCTTTCTTTGAAGCTTCGAAGAAACGCCCGCCCGTTTCTTTCGAAATACGCTCCAGGATCTTCTTGCCATCGGTACGCGACTCAGAAGGACGTTGACCTCCGCGCCGGCCTCCACCACCCCCTCCGCCGCCCGGCCAACCACCCCCGCCGCCGGGCCAACCACCGCCACCGCCGGGCCAACCACTTCCCCCTCGCCCCGTTCCCCCGTTTTGCCCTTGGCCCTGATCGCGGCGCGAATCGGCGAAGTAAATGGAGTAGATAACTGTGTCCGAACGTTGCGCGGCCTCAATCGCGCCGTCCAGATAGGTCTTGCTGCCGTGATCCACGCCGTCCGAGAGGATGATGAGAGCCTTTCGTCCCTGCTGTTTTTTCATCAATTCGTTCGACGCCAGATAAATGGCATCGTAAAGCTCGGTGCCGGCACGATGCGATCCCGAGCCCGAATTTCCGGAGTCGTTCGGATTGTTCGCTCGGTCCGGGTCCGACGTCGTCCTGAGCAAATCGAGCGCCGCTTGCAGCTTTTCGCGGGACGAAGTCAAGTCCTGCAAGAGTTCGACCTCGTGATCAAAATGAATCAGGAAGGCTTTATCTTTTTCTTTTACCAGCATCTGGTCAAGAAAGGTGTGGCTTGCATTGCGTTCTGCATCAAGAACGTTGGTTTGACTGCGGCTGGTATCGACCAGCAGACCGAGGGTAAGCGGAAGGTTCGTTTCCTGGGAAAAGTATTTGATGGCTTGCGGGCGGCCGTCTTCCTGAAGCGCGAAATCGTCTTTTGTCAGGTCATGGACGATCTTGCCGTGTTTATCGCGAACCGTCACCGGCAACGTTACCACTTTGACGTCGACGGCGATGGTCGGGGCAGTATCCTGAGCTTGCATCCAGGAGATAACTCCCGGGAAAGCAATCATCGCGGCTATGGCGGGATAGATAACCGGAGTCCACAAGAATGAATGTCTCTTTATCATTGTTGTTTTCGGTCTCTGTTTTAAACGATCTCGGAATGGAACGGATCAGTGGCTCCTCGCGACAGATAACGAAATAAGGCGGCCTCTACCAGTGGATGCGTGGCGACGGAACGTAGTTGCCAGTGATTTCGAAAACTGAAGTTCAGGTAAAACTTCGTAAAGGGATCGAGACAGGCATTTGGCGATGCTAAAGTTAAGTATGCGATGGTCTTCGGAGCGGAATGTCGAGCGATGGTTTCCTAGGATCGGCATGGTTGTGGCCGTCTCCCAGCTCATTCTTATCGTGACGTCGCACTTTGTTTCTGCGCAAGAGAAACCAGCCGGAAGTTCAACCAGCGCCCAAGTCTCGAAAGCAGTGGGAATCATCAAGAGCCTGCAACCGGATTCCATTACGGTTGCGGCGGAATCTGGGGGCGAGGTTACCGCCAGGATAACTGCATCAACAAAGATTTTGCGCGTGCCGCCGGGTGAAAAGGATCTGAAGAACGCTTCGACCGTGCAGGCACAAGACCTGCAGACCGGAGATCGTGTGCTGGTACGTGGCCAGGCAGCGGCTGACGGAAAGACGATTGCCGCGCTGTCGATCATAGTTATGAAACAGGCTGACGTAGCGGCCAAGCAACAGCATGATCGTGAGGACTGGCAAAAGCGCGGAGTAGGCGGCCTCGTCACCAAAACCGATCCCGCAACCGGTACCGTCACGATCTCCTCGGGCGGAGTAGGGACCTCCCAGAATATCGCCGTTCACATTGACAAGAATACGATTTTGCGTCGTTACTCGGCCGACTCGGTCAAGTTCGACGATGCCAAACCGTCGTCTCTCGATCAGATCAAGGCTGGAGATCAACTGCGAGCGCGGGGGACTCGCAGCCCGGCCGGCAACGACATGAGTGCGGAGGAAGTTGTCACCGGCGAGTTTCGCAATATTGCGGGCATCATCAAGTCCGTTGACCCGGCTGCTAACACGATAACGGTCGAAGATACGATCAGCAAAAGCTCAGTCGTGGTGAGAGTGTCATCTGACTCGCAAATGAAGAAGCTGCCGGCCGAGATGGCACAGCGGATCGCGATCCGGCTGAAAGGCATGCAAACTGGGGCGCAGCCCGGCAGTTCGCCCTCTGCGGGGGGAGCACGACCAAACTCCGAATCGCAAGGCGCGCCCGGCGCGAGTTCCGGAGGAGGTGCGCGCGGAAGCGGGACGCCGGACTTGCAGCGCATGCTCGCGCGTTTGCCGAACAGCACACTCGTCGACTTGCAGAAGGGCGATGCCGTGATGATTGTCTCTACCCAGGGCTCAGATTCCAGCCCGGCAACGGCGATCACACTGCTGGCAGGAGTCGACCCCATCCTCACCGCAGCTCCGAATCGCAGCGCGTCTTCAATCCTTTCGCCGTGGTCTCTCGGGGCATCTGGCGGGGAAGGTGAAGCGGCGCAGTAGGAAACAATCTCAGTCGGCGTTCCTGAGCGATGTGAGCAATGCGTTCTTGAGTAATGAATGATCTGTACCGAAGATAGGATGAGCTTGAAGTATTTATCAGCATTGATTCTGACAATACTCATCACAGTACTAGTGACAGGGTTTGCTTTGCCTTTGCTCGCGCAGTCGCAGCCGCCGGGAACTCTGCGCGGGCAGGTGACCGATCCGTCCGGAGCGGTGGTTCCGGGCGCCACAGTTGCGGTTTTAACCTCCGGCGGACCAACGCATTCGGCGACAACCAGTAAAACCGGCACTTACGAAATCGGAAATTTGCCGCCCGGCAAATATACGGTAAGCGCGAATGCCCAGGGCTTTTCGGTTTTCCTGAAGAACGACGTGGACGTTGCCCCGGGCCAAGTCTCACAATTCAACATTGCGCTCGACATCAATGTCCAACAGGAAAAAGTTACCGTGCAGTCCGAGGGACCAACCCTCGACGTCAATCCTGCAAATAACGCGAGCCAGGTCATTCTGAGCGGCAAAGATCTGGAAGCCCTCCCCGACGATCCCGACGAGTTGCAGTCTGATCTCGAAGCCCTGGCCGGGCCTTCGGCTGGTCCCAATGGCGGCCAGCTTTACATCGACGGATTCACAGCAGGGCAGCTTCCCCCGAAATCATCGATTCGTGAGATCCGCATCAATCAAAATCCTTTTTCAGCCGAATACGACAAGCTTGGCTATGGGCGAATCGAAGTTTTTACCAAACCGGGCACCGACAAGTTTCATGGGCAGTTCCAGGTCGTGGGGAACGATTCCGGATTAAACACGCGCAACCCGTTTCTTGGTGACGCGACGCAGGAGCCTTATTACTCCGTGATCTACATGGGGAGCTTGAGCGGCCCGATTTCGAAGAAGGCGTCGTTCTTCCTTGATACACAGCGGCGCAACATCGACGAAATCGCGGTCGTGGACGCGCCGCAGTTGAATCTGAATCTGAGTGTCCCCAACCCGCGAACCCGAACCAACATCGCTCCCCGTATTGACTACCAAGTCAGCCCAAACAACACGCTCACCGCTCGCTACCAGTTTTACCGTGACACGTGGGAGAACAATGGTGTCGGCGGGTTAACGCTGCCGGAGGCTGGCTATAACAGCAACTCAACCGAAGATACCGTCCAGATTACCGATACCCAAACCCTCAGCTCGAAGGCCATAAACGAAACACGCTTTCAGTACCTGCGCGATAACAGCACTCAAAACCCGGCAAGCACAGCGCCAGGCATCAATGTTCAGGGGACGTTCGTAGGTGGAGGCGCCACCTCGGGAACCGAGATCGATCACCAGGATCATTACGAATTACAGAATTACACTTCGATAGCCCAAGGCAATCACTTCTTGAAATTCGGAGGCCGCCTGCGAGCAGTTCACGACGTCAACACCTCCGGCTCCGGATTCAACGGCGGGTACACTTTTTCATCGTATGCGAATTACACGGCGGGTAGTCCGAGCCAGCTTTCGATCAGCACCAGCCATAGCGGCCTCGTGCCGACCGTGGCGGCCACCGTGGTTGACGCCGGGCTCTACATCCAGGATGACTGGAGAGTGCGTCCTAACATCACGTTGAGTGGCGGGCTGCGCTTTGAGACACAGAATGACATCCATGATCATGCGGATTGGGCTCCCCGCCTCAGCTTCGCTTGGGGGCTTGGCGGCGGGGGCAAGGGCGGCGGCGCGCCGAAAACCGTACTGCGCGGCGGTTTTGGCATTTTTTACAATCGCATCACCCAGGATATCGTGCTCAACGCCGAGCGATTTAACGGCGTGACCGAGCAACAGTACACCTTGCAATCGACGTCCGGTCCTGTGCCTTATCCCACTCCCCCGACATCGTTCCCGTCATCGCTCCAGACGCTTTACCAGATCAATCCAGGTTTGCACGCGCCCTACATCATACAAAGTGCGTTCAGCATGGAGCGTCAGGTTACAAAGATCGCCAACGCGACGCTTACCTATCTGAATTCGCGCGGTATCCACCAGTTGCTGTCGTTGAACCTCAACGCCCCTTTCCCCGGCACTCCATACTCGCCGCTGTCAAATATTCCAAACCCGTCGTTTGGTCCAATCTACCAATATGGCTCGGATGGAGTTTTCTGGCAGAACCAGTTGATCGCGAACTTCAACATTCGCGCGGGCGCGAAGCTATCTCTGTTCGGTTACTACTCGCTGAATTACGCGAACAGCGACCCGATCGGCGGTTTCAGCTCAGGATCGACCAACGCCCAGGCATTTACGTCGAACTACCCGTCGGACCAATACAATGTGAGCCTCGACTACGGGCGCGCCTCGTTTGCCATCCGGAATCGGGTTTTTCTGGGCGGGACAGTCGGCCTGCCGCGCGGATTTCGCTTGAGTCCGTTTATGATTTTCAATACCGGCTCGCCCTACAACGTCACCGTTGGCGAGGATTTGAGCAACGATTCTCTTTTCAATGTCCGCCCCGCGTTCGCTCCGAACCCTTCGGGAGCTTGTCTTTCACCGACCGCGGCCTGCCATTATGTGGTTCCGACCGGCCCTTACACCCAGATTCCTATCAATTATCTGACCGGGCCGTCGCAGTTCACCCTGAACCTTCGTCTGGCGAAAAATTTTGCTTTTGGGCCAGAGACTGGCGGAAAAAGTGGCGCACGGTCAGGAGGTGGAGGTGGCGGTGGAGGTGGCGGCCCACTCGGCGGCGGTGGTGGCGCTGGTGGCGGATTTGGACGTGGCGGAGGAGGGGGCAATCCTTTTAACCTGGGACCGGGTTCCAATCGACGCTACAACCTGACGTTCAGCGTCAATGCGCGGGACGCGCTGAACAAGGTCAATGAGGGGACGCCAATCGGAGTTCTGAGCTCTCAGGATTTCGGAAAGTCGGTCTCTCTCGCGGGTGGGCCATTTTCAAGTTCCGCGGCCGTTCGAAAAATTGAGTTGCAGGCGACATTCAGTTTCTAGCGCCGGATTTGCGGGAGTGCGACATCTCGCTCGTGAGAAGCTATTTTGCCGCCAGTTCGTCGCGCCAAGCCTCACGCAGCGCTTTCTGCCGTTCCGCGCTCAGCTTGGCTCCGCCACAAGTCAGATACAAAACATCAATTGCCATTTGTCCTTCGGTTTCGATCAGCGCGATTTCAATGTTGCAGTCATGCTTCGAGACTTGTGAGCACATCCGATAAAGCAGTCCGGGACGATCCTGGGTGATAATTTGCACGAGTGTGCTGTGCGCGGAAGAGATGTCGTCGAATTCAATCTGCGTCGCAATCCTGACCTTCGCGCTGTCCGGCTTTTCCGATTTCAATCGATCGCGCAACATTCGCGCGACGTCGGTTTCTCCTTTGATGACCGCCGCGATGCTTTTTTTCAGCCGCTCCCATTCCTGCAGATTCATCTCCAGAGTCCGAAAGCGATCGGTGAAATAGAAAGTATCCACCACCATACCGGCCGCGTTCGAGAACGCATTCGCCTTCACGATGTTCATTCCCCATGCCGCCAGAGCTCCTGAAACCGAAGCGAAGAGAAAAGGTCGATCGGTGGTGATCAGTGTCAGCTCATACCAGTGGCGAACTTGTTTCAAACTCAACTGAACGCCATCTTGTCCCAGTTGGCCGGCCATTTCGGCGTGCGCCAGAACGTCGGTCGCACCGTGAATTCGCAAGTAGCGTTGCGGCAGTCCTTCCAGAAAGACATTGATCTTTTTGCCGGCCACCGGCGCCAGCGAATGCAGATGCGCCAGGCTCGAATCCTCATCGGTGTGCACGCGCTCGTCCAGGTTCCGGCTCAAATAATTGGCGCATGCAATATAAAGCTGCCACAAGTTATCCGCCTTCCACGGCGTCATGGCCTCCGGATTCACGGCTTTCACGTCGGCATAGGTCATCAGGCATAGCATCTTCAGCCGCTCGGGCACGCCCACCTTTTCAGCGAACAATTTCACATTTGCCGGATCGAATACATCGCGCCGCATCGCAGCCGACATTTCCAAATGGCTCGCCACCAGGTATCGCACCGTCTCGCGATCCGCCGGATCGAGGTCGAGACGTTCCGTGCAACTGTCAGCGAGCCGAACGCTGAGCTCGATATGATTGTCACTCGGTACGGCCTTGCCGGAGTCATGCAGCAGCAATGCGAGGTAAAGTAATTCCGGTTGTTCCAGTTCGCTCAGCAGCTGGGCAAAGCGCTGGTCCCATTCCGACTTCGAGTCTTTCAGGCGGTGCAGATTTTCAATCGCCAGGAACGAGTGCTCATCCACGGTGTAGCGGTGATAAAAATCACGCACCACGAGAGCCTCGATCCCCTTGACCTCAGGAATAAGAAGCGCCAGCAAGCGGAGCGCGTTCATGGCGCGCAGCGCCTCGGCGGCGTGCGGTTGCACCAGCGTTTCCTGCAGGTAAAGCCACAACTCCGCGCCCCGGGGAGGCGTGGCTGCGAGCGCCGGCAACGCCTGCTCAACCTTATATTCTGTGGTGGTGCTCAATTTCAGGCCATGTTCCGCCATGAAATGAAAAAGCCGCAACAACATCTCCGGATCCCGCAGACCGCTCGGTTGCTGCAGAAAAATCAGCCCGTCCACCACGGAAAAATCATCACTTGCGACGCGCGAACGCCATCCCTGGAATTGCCGATACAGCGACGACCAGGCCGCCGGAATCTCCTCCAATAGTTGCGTGCAGACACGGTGTACGTTGCGCACATGACCGAAGTAAACGCGCATCCAGTCTGCAGCATTCGCGATCTCGCCATCACTTGCGCCAATCTTCCGCGCCGCTGCTTCGTCCTGCGCCTCCCAGGTAAGCGTATTGTCATGGCGTCCGTGCCTGAAGTGCAGGAAGCAGCGCACCGACATCTGGAAATCGAGCGCGGCATCGAGCGCCCGCCGCGAGGAAACCGGCAGCAGCGTGCTCGTGTCCGGCCACACTTTCAGCTTTTCCATCGCGGAAATAAGCGCGAGCCAATTGGTGACGTTGTAATCGCGCAACCCGCCCGGCCCATCCTTCACGTTTGGCTCGAGATGAAACACGGTATTGCCAAACTTGTGATGACGCGCGCGCGTAATCTCGCCGAGGTTCTGGATCAAATTCTGGCACTCACGGTCCACGAGGCGTGGAACCGCCTTTTCGCGCAAGCGCGAAAAAAGTTCACGATCTCCAGCCAGATATCGGCAGTCCAGAAGCGAGATGGCGAACTCCACGTTGTTTGGGTCCAGCTTTTCGCACTCCGCTAAACTACGCGTGGCCGGACTGAGCTTCAGCTTCAGGTCCCACAATTCCTGCGAGAAGCGTCGGATCGAATCTTTGAACTCGGTCTCGGATTTGCCGCCGCTGTGCAAAAACAACAGGTCGATATCTGAATGGGGAAAGAGCCAGCCGCGCCCGAATCCTCCTGTCGCTACCAACGCAAAGTCCTTAGGGCCGGGTGGCTCGGAAACAGGATCGGGCTCGGAACCGACAATGATTTCGTTCCAGAGTCTTTGGACAATCGAGTCTACGAGTGCCGTACGCCGTCCGACCGCCGTACGTCCTTCGCCGGTCTCGGAAAATTCCCGCTCGATGGCAGCGGATTCGCGTACGTACAGGTCCCGTAGTTCGCTGCGGACGGTGGGCACGCCGGTCATTCGGTTGACACCCTCCCCGAAGTGTTCAGCCCCTGCCTAGCCTTCATGTCGCTCTGCTCGTGAAGCAGATCCGGGGGAAGGTCGATTCTCGCCAATGTACTCGGTCAGAGCACGCTGTCACCACGTTCGTCGTTCCGAATTCGAATTGCTTCGTCGATGCGCGACAGAAAAATCTTTCCGTCACCGATCTTGCCTGTTCTTGCCGCGGAAGTGATGGCCTGCACGACCTTTTCGACCATTTCATCGGCCAGCACGATCTCCAGTTTTGCTTTCGGGATCAAATCAACGGTGTACTCGCGTCCTCTATAAAATTCGGTATGACCTTTTTGCCGGCCATGCCCCCGAGCTTCAAAAACCGTCATGCCTTCGACGCCAACCTCGTGCAATGCGTCTTTTACTGCGTCCAGCTTTGAGACCTGAATAATCGCTTCGACTTTGGTCATTGTCGTCCGTTCCGTTGTCCATTCCAGGACGCCATCGTCCGCCCTGAATCAGTCACTCTCATGCAATCGCATCATAACAATAGTCGGTCGAGAGCGCTCTGCGGAAATCGAAACTATTTATGTTTCTGATTGGAAATCCTTATGTGCGCTCAGAAGCCAAAGGGAGTTCCCTCCAATTGACGACGGAGGCCCTTCTGCTGTTGGATGGAAGCTGCGTGGCTCTCATCACTCCCATTCTCGATCCCGATTCGCGACGGTTGAACCGTCTTGACGCAGTCTGGCTCACCATCTGGCTCATCTTTCTCGCCGGACTGGCATTGTTGCCTCCGGAATTCGAATGGCACAAACAGCTCATTCTGCTTGCGATTGGCATCGTGCAATTGTCCGAAACAAAGATCATCTCCCGTTTCTCGAAACGCGGAGTGTTTTATGTCCTGGTGCTCAAGATTCTGCTGGCGACTGTTCTCATCGATCACACCGGCGAAATCGGAATCAACAGCAGTTACTATCCTATTTATTACCTTCCAGTCGTTACGGCGGCACTTTATTGCGGCCCTTGGCTGACGCTACTCTGGACTTTTATTGCGTCTGCCGCCTACTGTTCGTATCTCTATCCCGCGATGCAGGAATATGATTTGACGCCGGAAGCTTTCGGCTACCTCGCCTCGCGCGTTTTGTTTTTCTTTCTCGCCGCGATGGTCGTCAATCGCTTCGCGCAGCAAAGCAGGCATCAAACCGAGCTATATCGTGATCTGGCCGAACGTCTGGCGGAAACCAATCGCCGCCTGGAGCAGGCCCAGGCTGAGGCACGGCGCTCGGAGCGACTGGCGGCACTGGGCCAGCTTTCGGCTGGACTGGCTCATGAAATTCGCAACCCGCTCGGAGTCATCAAAGGCTCCGCCGAAATGCTGACCCAGAAACTGCAAGCCTCCGATGAGCTTGCCCGCGAATTGGCGGGCTACATTTCGACCGAGGTTAACCGGCTCAGCGCGCTTGTTACCGAGTTTCTCGATTTCGCCCGGCCACTTCACGCGCAGCCGCATCCCGCGGATCTGACGGCTCTACTTGATCGCGTGTTGCAGGTTGTTGCCTCGCGTTCTGCTGGCAAATCCATACGCGTTGAGCGCCACTATGCGAGCGGTTTGCCGCTCGTTCCGCTCGATGAAAGCTTGTGTGAACAAGCCTTTCTCAATCTCGTACAAAATGCTTACGAGGCCATGGATGAGCATGGCGGGATGCTGCTCGTTGAGGTGAAACCCGCTACAGAGAACGATCGTCCCGGCGTTGAATTGCGATT
>Ga0302179_10001030_pt1 | contig 17406 bp, 15 predicted proteins | sample I_Palsa_E3_1_FD_198788 | JGI IMG/M metagenome (GOLD analysis project Ga0302179, IMG submission 198788) | Peat permafrost microbial communities from Stordalen Mire near Abisko, Sweden - I_Palsa_E3_1 | ecosystem: Environmental > Terrestrial > Soil > Palsa > Peat permafrost | place: Sweden...
GTGCGGTATTGAAACTCGGATCTGCTTCGCTCGACCAAACACTCTCGGCTCGGCCGTTGGCTCTGGAAATCTCCAGCATGGAGACGCATCCGCTGCCGCTCGCAGTTTCTCGTGTCCCCCGCGAATTGGAATATGGCCTGACCTTCTATCGCAACCGGCTCACTTTCAACTACGACTGGGGTAGCGTTCCGCAAGAAGAGCACTTGCTCGTTGCGCCGGAAAATTCGCAGCTTGAGATTGCCAATCTGATGGCAGGCCGCCGCGTATCTTACCTGGGCCACTATGCCGCGCAGCATGTGGACTACTTCTGGGTTGCTGCGGCGGGTACTGAATCCAACCATTAGAAACGATGTTGCCACCCGATATTCCGGTCGTTTGCCTCGGGTCGCGCAACCCACTAAACTCGAAGTTTTACCGCCGCGAACGAAGCCTCAGTTGTTTTTCGGCTGACTTTGCAGGAGCCTCGTGGAGATTCTCGACCTCAGACATTTTTCCTCCGTGGACCTGCGCCCCTTGCTCGACGATGAGGCACGAGTGTGGGCGAACCTGCTCTCGTGGGATTACAGCGGCTCGGCGGAGATGATCCTGCGGTATGTGGACGCGAAAATCCTTCCCGGCTACGCCGCCATCGAGCGCGGCCGCATCTTCGGTTACACCTTCTTCGTGTATGAAGGCAGCAAAGGAGTAGTTGGCGACCTTTTTGTGGCGAACGGCAGCCGTCTTCCGAACGCGTGTGAGGTCGAACTCAGGCTACTGATGCACGTGATCGAGACGCTGCAGCAGTCTCCCGGAATTCACCGCGTCGAGGCGCAGTTGCTGGCGCATGAAGCGGGAAGCGTGGCTCGTCCGTTTCTAGATCAGGGATTTCAGCGCCATCCCCGCCTGTTCATGGTTCTCCCGCTGGGCCAGACTGCGCCGGAGGCGCCGGCGATCCATCCGGATGTGGAAATTCGACGCTGGATCGAGGCCGATTACCAGCCCGCCGCAGCCGTGATTACCGCGGCCTATCGCGGCCATGTCGACGCTCAGATCAACGATCAGTACCACACGCTGAGCGGCTCGCTGCGCTTCCTGAATAATATTGTGCGCTTTCCGGGGTGCGGGTTGTTCGACGCTGAATCGTCGTTTGCCGCAGTGGATCGCAAAGCGAAGAACTTGATCGGACTGATCCTGTGCTCGCGCGTTCGCGGCGACGTGGGCCACGTGACGCAGGTTTGCGTATTGCCGGAATATCGTTCCCGTGGGATTGGTGAGTCGCTGCTGGCTGCAACCGTGGGAAGTCTGCGGAAGAGAGGCTTTTCCATGCTGTCGTTGACCGTAACGGAAGCCAATGTTCGCGCGGTCGCGCTCTACCGGCGTCTGAGCTTTGAATCGAAGCGAGTGTTCGATGCGTTCGTGTGGGAAGGATGAAGAACTCTGCTGGCTTCTAGGTGAAGCTGTTGCTTTTCCCACTCGCGAACAAGAGGGGTTCACACGCGGGTAGAAGCCAGTAGCTAGAAGCTATCTCCGCACCAGCCACATGGCCCAGCCGGCTGCTAACGCGCCGCCCAGAAACATCACAAAACAATACAAACCATAGCGGAGCATGTCGCGGGTGGTCTCGCGGTGCGTGATGCCGAAGACGATGGACGCAAACAGCGCGAACACGAATGCCGCACTGAAGTGAGTAAGCTGGACCGTCATTGTTTTTTCCCGATGGCGATGTGGTAGGCGTCCGCCACCGCAATGAAGTTCAGCAGTCCAGCGACGATCATGAACTTGGTCCCGTAATCGGCGATGGCAAAAGCGATCGCACCTTGGCCCCCGTTCATGGCCAGCGTCGCAAGATACATTCCGCCGGCGCCTAAATCGCCGATGAATCCGAGAATGTCGAGGATGTCGCCGCCATTGGCCTTGTAGATGTGGCCCTGCATCATCAGGCCGAGCACGAATAGAGTTCCAATGGAGACGAGCAGGAGCACGCCGCGAATCCAGCGCTTCTGGATGATGTGGCCTGCGCCAGGAATCAGCCAGCCCACGGCAGGCGCGATTACGGACATCATGCTTGCGGGCTGTGCCGCCGGGTTCGTTCTTGCTGCAGTGGAATTTGCCATCAGATAAGTACGATCTCGCGTTGAATGTTGCCGGTCACTTCCGCCGACTTGGGCCGGACCAGCATGTTGACTTCGCTGCGCACCCCGAACTCCGGTAGATAAATGCCGGGCTCGATGGAAAAGCAAGAGTTGGGAAGAATCTGGCGCTCGTCGTGGATTTCCAGATCGTCCATGTTGGCGCCGTTGGAATGGACATCGGTGCCGATGGAGTGTCCCGTCCGGTGAATAAAATAATCGCCGTAGCCTTTCTGCGTGATGTGGCTGCGGGTTGCGCGATCGACTTCCCATCCAGCGATGCGGCGCCCGGCGCTGACGGCATCAAGCACGGTCTTCACGCCGGCGTCACGTGCGTCGCGCACAATCTCGAACACTTCGCGCATTCGGTCGCACGGCGCTTTGCCCACAAAGCCCATCCATGTAATGTCATAATACACCGCTCCCGGAACGTCCTTTTTCCCCCACACGTCGAGCAGCACCAGATCGCCCTCGCGAATGGGAACGGGATGATCGGCGCGGGGCTCATAGTGCGGGTTGCCGGCGTTCGCGTTGACCGCCACGATCGGCGGATCGTCAGTCAGCAGGTTCTCGCGGCGGAACGCTTCCATGAACCACGTCTGGATTTCATGTTCCGTGGTTCCACCGTTGCGCGCCCGCTCCCCGATTTCCTTGAAAGCCGTCGCGACGATTGCATCCACGCTGTCGCGGGCGGCAAAGTGCGTCTTGATTTGCTCTTCGGTCCAAGTGGCTTCGAACTGTGCGACCAAGTCGGCCGAGCTGACCACATTCTTTCCCAAGCCGCGCAGCAACTCAACGGTCCCGGCGTCGACTAACGAAATGGTGAAGACGATGTTGTTGGGCGAATACTGCATCGCGATGTCGCGGTAGGGAGCCAGGATCGACTTCAGGCTGTCAAACAATTCCTGCCACCCGGAATACTGGCGCTTGCTGCCGGGCAGGGAATCGAGGTGCCCGGCTTCAATCTTGTGGACCAGTTTCACGGGTTCGCCCTGCGCCGGTATCAGGTAAAACCAGCGCCGCGTGACCATCAGATTCGCCGGCAAGCCCAGCACACGATAGGCGATGGGATCGCGATGATGGTGGTCGTAGAACAGCCACGCGTCGATGTTGCGTTCGCGCAGCGCAGATTGGATAGCGGCCAGGTCCATGAGCAAACGTCTATTGTAAACAATGGAAGGGATTTGAGCGAATCATAGCGTAGGGAAGCGCATCTCAGAGCGTCAATTCGTTCGAGGCAGACCTTGTTACACTGTGACGCTAGATGCCTGCGATAGCCGAGCCCGTCGTTGAGCCTGTGGCTATGAAGCGCGTCCGCATCGAATTGTCGCTGGTTTGCGGCCTTGAAGCAGCGCCGCAGCGACGCCTGGCTGAGTTATTTCTGAGCCGAGAGGTTTGTTCGCATATGGCTATGTAACTAGGGAGCCAGAATCCGCTTTCTCACTTCTGCCGTTAGCGTTTCGCAGGCAGTGCGCAACACCAACCGTGGCGCCCTCTCGCGGATCTTCATGAGATACGGAACCGTTCTTTCGGCGTCGAACTTGGCCGTCTCACGCAGCAGCCAGCCCAATCCCTTCTGCACCAAGCCGCCTTCGTCCGCCAGCAGCGAATCGGACGGTCTCGTGATTTCGGAAAAAAACATCTTGTCGCGCGCTCCACGAATCAGCGCTACGCAGGCGGCGCGCCGGTACCAGCGGTTTTCCGACTTCGCCCAGCGAAAAACGGTTTTAGCTCGCGCCGGTTTCGCCGCGACCATCGGCGCAATCAGGTAGTGCACCAGCGCGTCGTGATCGGCCCAACTGCTGATGCGGTCGAGCCAGGACTCGAACAGTTCGAATTCGCCGTCACCAAACTCGCCGTCGAGTTTCTCCAGCAGCAGTACCGCGGCAATCTTTTCCTCCAGCACCGGCCCGTCAAAAAGATGATCGGCGACCTCCACTAGAAAATCGATCCCGTGTTCTTTCCTCACTTCCCGCCGAAGACGGAGCCCGGCGCGGCGCAAGTCCGCCGTATACCATCCATGCGACTTGATTTCATCTTGGAAGAACCACTGCACGCCCGCGGCGTGCTCGGCCGATCCGCCGTCCTTAAGCGCGCGCCGAATCTGGGCCGCGGTCCTTGCGGGTGTGGCTTTCGGCTCCGGAGGCAAAACTGTAGCCGTCGAACGCTTAGCCATGTCGTCCCGTTTTATTGTGCTGGAGTTGCCACCACTCTGAAATATCTGTCATATACCCAAAGGAGCGCTGTCGTAACCACGCCTACGGCCGTCACCGTCCACCAGATTCGCTCCGGTTGATGCCTGACCTCTCCGAAGTGATGCATGAGCCTCCCGCCGAACCATCCGCCGATCAGCGATCCGATCCCGATGGGCAGGAATGCGAAGCCCATATAGGTGCCCTGCTGCCCTGGAGGCGCAAGCAGCGCGATATATTCGTAGTACCGCGGCTGCTGCGTGATCTCGCCGAGCGCAAGCACAAACAGAGACAGCACCGCGCCCCAGATCGTTGGGCGAAAGACCAGAATCAACCACCCAAGAGACGTAATCAAAGTGCCCAGGATTACTGCTTGAAATGCCGGAATCCTGCGCGTCAGAAAATTCACCGCCAGCGTCAGGCAGATCACTGTCAAACCGTCCGTCACCAAAATGATTTCGACATCGGCACGAGCGCTGATGTAGCCGTGAATGTATCCCGGCAAGCTGATGTATTGCTGCCAGAACACGATCCAATATCCCGTGAACAGCGCCAGGAACCACATGAACCGGCTGATGCCAGCTAGCACCAGCACAAGGAGCACCGCCCAAATCCACCACGGCACGGTGAAACTCGGATAAATCCACAAACCGACGCGCAGCAGTAGAGCAACGATCAGCACCGGCAGAACCAACCGGTAGTTGCCCACTACGATGCAGAAATTCTGTGCGACGGTTGCAATCGAAGGCGGAGGCGCATCTCCGGGCTTGCGCGGCTCCCGGAAGAAAAACAGCACCACAAAGAACATGGCGAACACGCTGAGCGCCGCCACCCGGTACACACTCTCCACGCCTAGATTGCGATGCGCCCAGGACGCAAAATAAGGGCCGGCCGCGCCCCCAACATTCACCATGGTGTAGTAAATCGAATAGCCGATCGAGCGAACGTTCTCCTTTGAAGCGCGGGCCGTGGTGCCCACCACGCACGGTTTCACCAGGGAAATTCCGAGTGCCGGGAGAATCAGGATGAATCCCACAAACAAGCTCAGCGGCACGGCATTGCGCACCGGCGCAAGCCACGATGCACCGATCGAGCCAATCAGAAAGTATGCCGCCGCCAGGATGAGATATGCCATCGACAGCGCGCGCCGAAAGCCCAGTCGATCCGCCGCCGCACCGCCGAAGATGGCCAGAAACCAAACCATTCCACCGAAGATGCCCGTCAGCGTTCCCGTCTGCTCCGCTGAGAAATTCAGCCGCTCTTGCAGATACAGGGCCAGCGAGGCAAACGCCCCGTAATAAGAAAGCCGTTCGAAAATCTCGCTGATGTTCGCGACCCAGAATGGCCGTTCAAACCCGGTGCGAATCTCCTGTAATCGTTCCGAAAGGCTCAACGCGGCTCCCTGTCGATGTGTGGCGCCGGCGCCCTCGCCCGCGTCTGTTTCGCGGCATCTTCCGCCCGTTCCTACATCCGCCCCTTACATCCCAATCCGCTTCCTGACTTCCTCGGCCGAGAGTCCAACACACGAAGCACTCTCCCGCGGCTGCTCTGCCGGAGGCAATGGTAACGGAAGATCGCGGTACCTTCAAAAGTTTCGCAAAGAATTCGATGCAGGCCTCGTTGGCGCGGCCTTCCATGGGAGCCGAGGTTATAGAAAGCCTCAGCGCGCCGCCGAATTCGCCGGTGATGGCATTTTTCTTGGCCCTTAACCGCAACGTTACTCCGCTGCTCGACTCCCGAATGGGAATCACGCATTTTTCCCCGAGGAGAACGCCGTCTCGGCCAGCAGTAGGGCTCCCACCAGCGGTACTGCGGGTGCTGCAGCGTGCGCGATTTTCCGATGCTTGCCATCAGCGCGATCGCGAATACGAGCGCGGTCACGTTGGCAGTGACGCAAAACAGCCTCAGGCCTTTCACCCCACGAACATTGCGAATGCGCAGTACATTCAGCATGGCCGTAAACAGCAAAGCCAGTCCTGCCCCGAAGATCCAGATTCTGCCGGTATAGGTTCTCGGCACGAGTAGGCAGTTCACAATTGCCAAGAGAAATAGGCTACCTGCACAAATCCGATCGACAAACCTCAAGCTGCTCCTCCATGTCTCCGTGTCCGGAGCTTACCCTGAGCTTGGCGAAGCCTGGTTACGCTTTTGTTCTTTCCCCAAAGATCGCCGTCCCTACGCGCACGCAAGTCGATCCCTCTTCGATCGCCACTTCGAAATCGTGCGACATGCCCATGGAAAGCTCGTCCATCGCGACGGCGGGCAGTCTGCGTGCGGCAATCGCATCGCGCAACTCGCGCAGCTTGCGGAAGTGGGGCTGTGCCCCTTGGGGATCGTCGGTAAACGGAGGCACGGTCATGAATCCCCGAAACACCAGCTCGTGCAGGCGTGGCGCGGCAATCAGCAATTCTTCGAGTGCGGACGAATCCGGCGCCATGCCGCCCTTCGCGGCTTCGCCGCCGACGTTGATCTCGACGAGCACGTGCAGCTTCTTGCCCAAACTGCGCGCCGCTGCATCCAGTTTCTCCGCCAGTTTCAGCGAATCGACCGAGTCTACTGCGAGAAATAACTCTGCGGTCTTCGTGGCTTTGTTGGTCTGCAGGTGTCCGATCATATGCCATTCGGCATCGCGTAAATCCCGAAGCGCGTCGGCCTTACCGGCAAATTCTTGAACTCGATTTTCGCCGAACACTGTGAGCCCAGCCTCATAAGCCTCGCGAATTTGCTCCACCGGCTGCGTCTTGCTCACGCCCATCAGCACGATTTCGTCAGGCGAGCGCCCAGTGCGTCGCGCTGCGCGGGCAATCTTCTCTCGCACTGCTGCCACATTTTCGGAAATCGACATTACAGGTTCAAAGCGGAATGCAGAGGTAAGAACTCAGAATGAAGAAGTGACGCCGAACTCTTACATTGGTTCAACTTCTACATTCTAAAGTCTTACTTCTGCACCGCTCCCCCGGTTACATGATGGCAATAGGCGGCGCCGGTTCCTTCGGATCGCCCGCGCTTGAAAGCGGCAACCGGATCATCAGGGCTGCCAACGCGATCATCACGCCGATTCCTGCAAAATAAGATGGATTGTTGAAAATCTGCGGTCTCGCCCACGCGGGAGCGAACTGCAACCCGGCCCAAAGCAGTCCCAGAATGGCCTCGCCGGCGATGAGTCCGGAAGCGGTCAGCACTCCGGCATTTTCCACGCGCGCCATTTGCGCCTCGTTGTATCCACGGCGCTTCGCGAGCCAATCTCCGAACCAGCGGAAGACCCCGCCGAGAAAAATCGCGAACGTAGTCTCAAACGGCAAATACATCCCCACCGCCACCAGCATGGGGCTGCGCACCTGCAGCATGATCATTCCGATGCCCATGAAAATGCCAACCACCACCAGCGGCCACGGCATGTCTCCTCCTACAATGCCGAGAGCCAATGTAGCCATCAAACCCGCTTGCGGGGCAGAAAGCTGGCGGTCGCCAAATCCGATTCCACCCGCTTTAATGTTGGCTTCGTGCAGCAGCATCAAAGGGAAATACATCACCAGGCTCGCGACCACCACGGCAATCAGTTCCACCAGTTGAATCGTGCGCGGTGTGCCGCCAAGGATGTATCCAACCTTGAAATCCTGCAGCAGCTCACCCGCTACGGCCGCCGAAACACAAACCACCGCCGCTACACCCAACACCGCGGCTACCCCGGAGATTCCAGAGACTCCAAGCGACACCATAAGCAGCGCCGCAATAATCAGTGTCGACAGCGTCAAGCCGGAAATCGGATTATTAGAAGAGCCGATCATCCCGACCAGACTGCCCGAGACCGTCGCGAAGAAAAAGCCAACGATAAGCATGACGACCGCCGCCAGTATCGCCGGCCAAACCAGTCCTGAAATATGTATGTACAGAAAGCACATAAGCACGAACATCAGAGCGATCAATCCAAACACGGCCTTCGAGCTCATGTAGCGCTCCGTGCGCGACAGTTTGGCTTGCTGTTCGGAAGTCTGCCGAAGGTCGCTGAACGCTCTCCCCAGACCCGCCGTCAGGCTTTGTCGCATTTTGAACAGCGTATAAGCCGCGCCCACCAGCATTCCGCCGACCGCAATGGGACGAACGATAAATCTCCATACTGCAGCCGCCAGCGCGGCCCAATTGTCGGGTGTGTCGGCGGGAAGATACTGTTTGAGCTGTGGCCCCAGGAAGAACATGAGCAGCGGTACCATCAATCCCCAGGCCAGCACCCCGCCCGAAAACTGAATCGCCGCCAATCGAATCCCGATGATATAGCCGACGCCCAAATACGCCGGACTCACGCTCGGCGCCGAGACCATGGTGGTCCCGCCTGCCGCAACAATGTGCGTGCTTCCCGCCGGACCAAGGCGCACCTGGCTGCGGCCCAGACTCCCCACGCCAAAGAAAAAGTCCTTGTCAGCGGCAAACAATCCAAAGCGGCCGAGCATGAACACCACCCCGCCAACCCCGATGTTCCAGAAAAGATACTTTGCAGCTTCGGCGCCGCGCTGTCCCGCTTTGTGAATCGCCGCCGCCGCCACCGACTCCGGGAACGGTAATTCCGGATCCTCCACCATCACTCGCCGCACCAACGAAACGAACAAGACTCCGAGGATGCTGCCCACCGTCATCAACGCTGTGGATTTCCAGTAGGCGTCGGCCGGCCGGAACGACGGCCACGCTTTGGCGATCAGGAACGCGGGAATCGTAAAAATTGCACCCGCCGCCACCGACTCTCCAATCGATCCCGCGGTCCGGGCAATGTTTTCCTCCAGCAACGATCCCTTCCACGCCCGCATCGCAGCCATCGCAATCACCGCCGCTGGATACGTTGCCGCAATCGTGATACCTGCGCGCAGTCCAAGGTATGCGTTTGCCGCTCCCAGGACGATCGTCATAAAAAGCCCCAGCAGCACCGCGCGCAGAGTGAATTCCTTCATCTCCATGTGCTCGGGCACAAACGGAACGTGCTTCTTGACGCCAGTTCCTGCTTCGGGGACTGGACTACTCATAGGTGGATCCTCGTGGGGCGTGAGATGAGAGCAATGTCGAGCCGTATCCTATTCAAAAGACTAAAGCGCGCACGTTAGCATGCGGGCGGGCTGCATTACAAGTGCGTTGCGGTTCCCGCATCGATACTGCTCAGATAGTCGTCTTCCCGATTGGCTTGTTCGTCTCTTAGTTGTAGAATAGCGTTAATCGGTTCCTCGCCCTTCGTAGTTTTGTAATTCCGAGGTGTAACGTGGTAAAGAACTCCCCCGACCAGGTTTGGTTCCATAAATACCTTGAGTTTCACTGTGACGATTGCGGCAGTGACACAGGTTTTCGTTCGCGGCGCCGCACGTTTTCCGAGCGCTATCTGCTCCCGCTTTTTCTTCTGCAGCCGGTACGCTGCACGGAATGTTTCCGGAGGAACTATCGTTTGATCTTTATGGAGGTCAAAGATCGTCTGCCGGAAGCCAGCGGGAAGGTGGCGGCATCGGCCGTGCGGTCGAACCGCAGCCGTAACGTTGCCTAGCGGCACTCAACGCCGCTATACTGGCTAACGAGCAGGCAATCGCGGAGTCGCCCGCCCGGGGTTCTGGCGGGCATAACGGAGGCCGTCTTCAGCAGTAGCGGAGACCGAATTCGGGCTATCCAGGCCAAAGCCGCAGCGGCAGGGCCTTCTATTGCTTCGAGTGCGGGCAAGCCCCCCGCAGATCGAGCCTGGGCCGGCCGGATTGCCGCAAGCCTTTTCGCCGTTTTGTTTCCCTCCGATTGCCGAGTCTGTGGCACGCCACTGGTGAAAATTTCGCGCCTGCCGGTTTGCCAGGAATGCCTCGATGCCATGCGTCCCATAGACGGCGGAGTCTGCGCTGTTTGCGGCGAGCGTCTCTTTTCTCCCTACGCGTTGTCCGGTGCTGCGGGCGAACCCCGTTGTGGTCTCTGCCGCCGCATCGAACCGCCCTTCGCGCGTGCGGTGGCCTATGGCAGCTACGAAGCCGGCCTGCGCGAACTGATTCACCTTCTGAAGTATGGCGGCGTTCGCCCCGCTGCCAACGTTTTAGGACGCATGCTGGCGGAAGCGATCGCCGCCCTCCAGCCCGAATTCCATGCAGACTCGGTGATCCTGGTTCCCGTGCCCCTGTACCGCACCCGGCTTCGCCAACGCGGCTTCAACCAGGCCGAACTCATCGCCCGTGCCGCGATCAAGTTGAACGCGGCACCTGGCCGGTTGTCTCTGGGCGCGGGAGTCCTCGAGCGAAAGCGCGAGACCACGTCGCAAACCGGCCTCACCAGTCACCAGCGCCGCGAGAATCTTAGGGGAGCCTTCGGAGTCGCACAACCGGGAGCCGTGAAAGGACGCGAGGTGCTTGTGGTCGACGACGTTTACACCACCGGCGCGACGGTGTCCGAGTGCGCCCGCGTCCTGCGCCGCGCCGGCGCGTCCAAAGTTTGGGTTGCAACCGTTGCCCGCACCCTCAAAATCTCGGCGCAGCACATGGAGATCGGACCGAATCACGAAACTGGGATGGACGAATCCATCGCAGCGGAAGAAGTTCCGCTGGCCAAGGCGGTAGGAACCTAGATCGCCGGAATTTAGACTTATGTCAGCCAGGATCGAAACCGACGCAGCACCACCGGGCCGCCACGCCGCCGGCCTGTTCGCGGCGGCGGCCGTGCATCGCGACACAAACGGCAACGCCCTGCACGCGCCCGTGCTCGTGCTCAACGCTTCCTACGAGCCCATCAACGTGTGCGCCGCGCGCCGCGCTCTGGTCCTGGTGCTCAAGGGCGTGGCCATGACCGAAGAAGAGAATGGACACTTCCTGCACGCCGCCCGCATCGCCATGCGCGTGCCCTCGGTGATCCGCCTGCTCGAATACCGCCGCATCCCGCACCAGAGCCGCGCTTTGTCGCGCAAGAACATTCTTCTGCGCGACCGCAACGCCTGCCAGTATTGCGCCACCGTCCTGCCTTCCGGCGAGTTAACCCTCGACCACGTCATCCCTCGCTCTCGCGGAGGCTCTTCCACCTGGGAAAACCTGGTCGCCTGCTGCCACGCCTGCAACCGCCGCAAAGGCAACCAGTTTCCCCTCGAAGCCGGCATGAAGCTGATGCGCGAGCCCCGCGCCTTCAACCTCCACACCAGCCGCCACATCATGCGCCTCATGGGCCGCAGCGACGACAAATGGCGCAAGTATCTCTTCTACTAGGCGGGCGGCTCACCCCGCCGGCGCGGATAGACTGACTAAGCACGGTGGGGATGCACTCGTGGGTGCTAGCCTGCCCATCCATAACGAGATGGAATCGTTGTCCGTCGCCGTCTACTTGGATTGAACTTCGATTGGTTCCTCAATATTGATAGGCCGACTGTTCTGATTGTTGATCTCTATCCTCCGCCCGCGCCCCAAGTACGCCGCAATCACGCCAGAATGCGACCAATCGAGATCCCATCCGTTATCGATAGCGAGAAGAGTATAGGAACCAGGGACGATCCCTCGCAGAAGAAAAGTGCCATCCAGATCGCTTTGATCACGGCGAAAAAGATCGCGGTCCAGCTCGGGATCCTTCGGCACAAGAACCACCATTGCGCCCGCGAGAGCTTTTCCCGCTCGCGTCACTGTTCCTTGTACCTCTGCATTGCCGCTCACCAGAGTAAGCGAGACTGAAGGCGACGATCCCGCCGCGACCGTAAGTGCGTGGCCTGAGACCTCGGTGCCTTCCACTGACACGTGTGCGATAGAGTAGGGCGTCCCTCCACCCCACACCGCAACTTCATATTTTCCGGCGGCGACCTGTTGGAGTTCGGCCTCACCCTTCGAATCGACGGTTTGAGCGACCGCAATCACTCTGTTTCCCGAGCGCAGACCAATCGTGAGGCGCGGCGGAAGAGTAGCCTCTGCGGGAATTCTCACTGTGAACTTGACGCTACCCAGAGCTTCGGCTTTGGAGGTGTCTATCTCCTCTCCATCTTTGGTGAGATCGATTCCGTTCATCTGAAGGCCTGGGCCCGGCCCGTAGAAACGGAGGTTGTAGCGTCCCGCAGGAACGCCAGTAACTTCCAGGATTCCTGGCGAAATCATGTTTCCGCCACCGCTCTGCACAAACGCGTAACCATCAAAAGCAGACTGTTGAAGCTGCGGGACAGCAAACCCCTGATTGCCATTGTCCGCTACATGAAAAAGCAGACGCAGAGACGGAACTGGATTCATGTGGATATCCAACTCCACTCGTTCGCCGCCCCGGATCGGAATCGGCATAGCCTCTTCAGCTTCGGTCACATCTGGGTAGTAAGTGACGGGATAAGCGGCATCGAGAGAGTGATCGACCGTGGGCGGAGTTTCCGCTTCCTGACCGGACTCGGAATTCGCCGTATCCGAATGCGACGGCGCTGAAGGAGGATGCACGGCGTACCAAGGCTTGCCGCTCGCCGAGAGGTAGTATGTGCCGGGCCTAAGTGGTGTCATCTCGTACTCACCCAGATCGTCCGTCTGCGCAGAGTTAGACTGACGGATCTGATCCACCCCTGAGCTGTGATCGTCAAAATACAGAGTGACCGTGGCATGGCGAACCGGATCGCCCACCTCATCCAGCACGCTGCCAGCGATTACCGCATCCGGCGCGAGGCGAAGCATGAGGGTTTCCGTATCGAGGCCAGCGCGTGTAACAATCGCCGTGGAATACTGGTCATGCTGTTCGTAACTGGCGGAGATATATCCGCGCTTGGCGCCTGTCAGTGAGTATTTTCCCGCAGGCAGCCCGACGAACTCGTATTTGCCGTCTTCCGCCGTGACCATGGACCGAAATTTCTGCGGGTCCTGCGCATCCCTGATGGTTATTCGGGCGCGGGTAACGGGTCGCAGGTCCGTCTTGTTGACCACGGTCCCAGCGATTCTGTAGCCTCCGACTGGCATTGGCGACTGGGCAACCGTTGCAGCCTGCTGCGCAGGCAACGCTCGTACTCCGACCAAAAGAGCCATCGCCAAACAGACAGACCGCACCGACTTTGAGCAAGCCGCCATCTTTCCTCGCTTCGCCCTATTCCGCGCTGGACGTGACCTCCAGTTGCAGGCTCATTTTCTGCCCGGCTGCAAAATGGACAATCTGGCCCTTTGTTTCGTAGAGCTTCATCGCTTCAGCGTCACGATAGGGAATGTCCCGTTGTGCGCTGGCAAAAGCGACGACGCGGTAAACCCCCGGCGCTACCATCCGATAATCGAACTTTCCATCGGAGGATGCCGAGATCTCCAGAAACTGCCCGGTGCTACCCGGTAAGGGAATGCAATACACATAGCCCCGCGGCGACCAACGTCGCGGATCGATGGGGGTCGGGATAATACCGAGCAAGGTGCCTTCGAGCTCCGCGTTATCGTCGCGCATCGTGACGTCGATTGACGCGCTGGCGCCGGGCACCACGACCAAGGGCTCACGTAGCAAGTCCGTCCCGCCCATGGTGGCCGATGCTACATAGCCACGGAGTGCCGTCAGTCGTAACCAATATCGCCCCGGCGCCAGATTTTCCAGCACCAGGGATTCATCGTTCGGTCCAGCGGGCGGACGAACCGATCCGCTTGCCCGCGGTCCCACCTCATCTACGGGGTCGGCCCTAACGTTAAGGTCAAGCCTGAGCCCATGCAAGGCAAACGTATGTTTCCCGTCACTCCATGTTCCGTGTGCGTTCCAATCCGTTGCAGCGAACTCTTCCTTGACGTTTACGATGATCGAATTGTTGCGAGCAATCACCATGGTCGGGCCCTCCACTAGGCCTCCGGCCACAACGACGCTCGCCGAACCGCTTGCCGAGTTTTGCCCATATGTCGCCGCCTCTACAAGATACTTCCCATTCGGTAGCTGTCCCTCGATCAGACCTCTTTCCCTGTTGTAGCCGAGCGAATAGCCGGGACCACGCTGCCCTTGCGGCGACACGCTGATATTCATTCCGCCGGTTGGTTCCGTATTCGTGACCGGAATCTTAACGGGATAATACGGCTGGCGGACGAGGGAAAGATCTGCGTGAAATGTTTGACCGGCTGTAAGCTGAATCGCTGACGCCGAGACAAAATCGCTGGAACCGGGGTAATACACGGGAGGGCAGCCGTAGAGTTGACCGCCCGGAACCCTGGCCTCCGGATCATTGTCCATCCACTCGTTGGTCAACAACTTGTAGGTCCCGGGCTCGAGCTCGGCAAAGCGGAACTCGCCTCTCGAGTTCGTACTGGCTGAATTCTTCGGCATCCAACGAGCACTGCCATCCTGCACCTGCCTCGACAAAAGCTGCACATTAACGCGATGGGCGGGCTCGGCTGCCGAAAGAGTGACTCGCCCCTTAATCAACGCCTCGGGCATTAAGGAAATCGTAAGCTCAGTGCCGGGCGACGCTTCGATCTGCCTGCTCTCATTCGGATGGTCCAGAAATCCCGGCTTGCGAGCCGTGAGCCAGGTGACACCGCGAACTCCTCCGGTTGACATACCGATTGACAGACCGAAACTCCCACTATCGGTCGCCACCTTTGGCAGAGTGAATTCGAAATGTCCCTCGCCGTCGGTGAGGGTTGCGTAGCGATTGTCAGGAGAGTAGACGAGGGCGCGCACAATCGGTTCGTGGGTTACGGCGTTGACCACCGTGCCGTGAACAATGTTCGGTTGGTCTTCGAGCTTCTGGTTCTGCCCGGAAGCCGGTATGTCTCCGGTATATCCCGCAAGAAGGATGATCAGGACAAGCCCTAAGTTTCGAACCGTCGCATGAGCGCGAGCCCACAGAGGCTTTGGGCGGATCGAAGGATTGTCGGCACCTCGCAAAGGAAATCACTCCTACCTTCTCGTTCCCTGGGGTCGGCCGGAGGTACATTGATCAATCGCGATCAATCGATCTTACATTTAACTTCTTTTCGCTTCGGGCCGTCAATCGTAGTCGGAGGCTCCCCGCGACCTCGGGCTGAAACCCGTGTTAGCATTTCGATAGCAGCCCCTCGGCGGAACACGCATGGCCTGTCGTCCGATCCCGGCTTCATCGTTTGTTGCGATGCTTCTAAGCGTTCTCCTTAGCGTATCCGCTCCTGCGGCCGAGCAATCTCCCTGGCTTGAAATCCACTCCACGCACTTCACCGTCATCACCGATGCTGGTGATAAAAAAGGTAAAGAAGTAGCGCTGCGCTTCGAGCAGATGCGCGCGGTGTTCGCCATCCTCTTGATGAAAGACCGTCTCAACGAGCCGCTGCCACTCACCATTCTCGCCTTCAAGAACGACAAGAATTATTACCAAACCGCGCCGCTGCGCCAGGGACAGCCCATCGCCGTTCCCGGCTTCTTCGTCCCGGGAGAAGACCAGAACTTCATCGTGCTCAACCTGTTCGAAGAGGAGTCCTGGCGCGCCGTCGCCCACGACTTCGCCCACCTGCTGCTGAATTACAACTATCCTCCGGTCGAGGGATGGTTCGACGAAGGCTTCGCCGAATATTTCAGCTCCCTCCGCGTCGATAACAAGCAGGCCGAGATCGGCGGCGACCCCGAGTTGAACCCCTTCTTCAGCCAAGATCTGCTCGAGAACCAGCACGAAGTTAGGAGTCCTCCGAAATCGCTCACCGAGCTTCTCGGCGGCGAAGTCTGGCTCGCGCTGCCCGATCTGCTCACCATGAAGCACGACACCGCGAGCTTCAACGAAGGCACTCACCACACGCTGTTCTACGCGCAGTCGTGGATGATGATGCATTACCTGCTCCACGAAAAAAAGCTGCCCGAGACCGGAACCTATTTTGACCTCGTCGAAAACCAACACGTTCCGGTGGAAGAAGCCATTCAAAAAGCCTACGGAGTAACGCCTGCCCAGTTCGACCAGGCGGTGAAAGACTACTTCCACTCGCTTAAGCCGCTGTTCACCGCGCTCGACGCCTCGCGGCAACCAGGCGCGCAGGCCAACCCGCCGCAGGTCTACCAGTTTCCCGCGCCCGTTGGGCCGAGCGACAGCGCCATCACGGCCAAGCCAGTGCCCGAAACGGACGCCCGCGCCTTAGCCGCCGAGATCAAAGCCAGAATCCCTGACCGCCGCGAAGCCGGTCTGCAGGAATTGCAAGCACTGGCCACAGCTCCCGCGCCAGCTGTCCCCAGCAAAGCCGACACCAAAGACGACAAGCAGACCGCTCCGCTAGTCGCGGCCGCGGGCAACGAGATCGCCCACCGCGCTCTCGCCTGGGACCACCTGCAGCACGCCGAGTTCGATGCCGCCGCAGAAGAACTCGGCGATGCCGCCGCTCTCAGCCAGCACGATATGTGGATCCGCTACTACCTCTGCGTGCTGAAGTACCGCATAGCGCAGTCGAAGCACACTGATATTCAAGGCCTGCCCAACATGATGCAGGATCTGCGCGCCGTGCTCGACTGGTATCCGGAATTCGCCGATGCCTATGACTTGTTGGCAGTGGCGCGCACCGAAGGCGGTGGTCCGGTTGCAGCCATGCAGGCCGAGCGCGCGGCCATGCAACTCAGTCCGCGCAACCAGCAATACCTTTATCATCTCGCGGAAATTTACGTAGCCGACAAGAAATGGGAAGCTGCGCGAGCCTTGTTCGAGCGCCTGAAAGCCAGCGGCAATCCGCAGATCGCGGCGAACGCGCGCGCCCAGCTAGACCGGCTCGCTACCGAGCAGAAATATGGCATCTCATCCGCAACCGCAACCGCGGCCCAAAAACTCTCTCCACAACGTTCGCCATTCGACGTGCTCGATCAGGACGCAGCCAAGCGCGCCGCGGAGGCGCAAACGGCGCAAAACTCCGGCAAGTCGGACACGCGGCCTGCAAAGTTTTTCCAGGGACGCCTGGTGGGCGTGGACTGCTCCCAGTCTCCGGCCGCCGTTCTCACCGTCGTCTCCGGCGGAGTAGCTTTGAAACTGCGCACCGCCGATTACAAGTCGCTGCTGCTGATTGGAGCCGATACATTCTCCTGCTCGTGGAATAACCGCTCCGTGTCCGTGAACTATAAGTCCGGCGGAGTGTCGGATGGGGATTTGGTGTCCCTCGAAGTACGCTAAGGTTCAGACCCCGTCTGTGGATTTCTGCCTGAAATAATCTTGCGTACACTCGCTGGAAACTCCTTGGCTGAGCGCGATCTTCGTTTTGTCCTGAATGGCC